>JAABUV010007406.1_pt1 | contig 11530 bp, 19 predicted proteins | sample 5559971 | NCBI WGS metagenome assembly JAABUV01 (sample SAMN10711881, study PRJNA513362) | rock metagenome | isolation source: Antarctica rocks | place: Antarctica: Victoria Land, Knobhead nord | collected 2015-12-19
GTGCTGTTGGTTTACCTAGCGAGGCAGGACGGCGCCATGCTGGGACCGTGGGGTGGTCAGCAGCAGCATCAGCGTGCTGCCGTGCCGCCGCCGTGCGTGCCGAGTGACGCTGAGCGCAAGAGACCAACATAAACATAACGTGAAGGGTCGGTGATGAAACAGGGCGCGCGGAGCGGCAGGTGACCTGGAGGTCATGGTCGCGCGCATCAGCGGCATCCTGAGCGGCGTGGTCATCAGCCTCACGACGGCGGTGCTGCTGCTGCCGCAGTCGGCCACGCACCGCGCGCTGGAGGGCATCAAGCACAGCCTCGTCGCGCTCGTGCGCCTCAGCGAGTCGGCCTGGTGGGCTGCCCATGAGGCGCGAGGCTCGCACCAGTGACAAAGTCCTTGCGCCCGCATTGCCGTCCACCGCTGAGAGTATCGAGGGCGGCGGACTGACGGTGCTCTGTGCAGGATGGAGTGCGCACAGCTCGCCGACAGCAACGTGCACCGGGCCACGTATGGGGATGGCATGGGGTGCGACCCAGTCGCCCTCAGGCATTCTTGCGTACTCCAAGCCACACAGATGTCCTGAAAGTGCTGAGGCGGCCGGCACAGCCTGTCGAGCAGGTCTCGCCAGCCGCCCAAGGGCGACAAGCGGCGCGCGTGCGCGGCAGGGCGGCGCACGACATCAGGGCACAAACAGACGACCTGCGCGCGGAGGAGGCCGCCGCGACGGTGCACACGCCGCTGCTGCCGCGCGCGCAGCGCGCCGGCCGCTCCCTCAACGGCGGGCCGGGGCGGCCGCCGGACGGCAAGGACGCGAGCGGCCGGGGCGGCGTGCGCTTCCGGGACAGCTGGAAGGAGAGTGCGTGGGACGCGTGCGAGACCGCGGTGGAGAAGCCGGCGGACACGGAGCGGCGGCGGCAGTGCGAGGAGGCGCTGGTGGAGACGCTGCAGGGCCTGGCGCGCGCCCCTGCCGTGTATCACCGCTGCCACAAGTCATGCCGCGCGCGCATGCGCGCGCGGGGAAAGGGGGGGGGTGGAGGGGTGCAGGGCGGGGGTTTTGCCTGCGCGGGGGGGAAGGGGGGGGGTCCACGGACAAGCAGGCAGGAAGGCTGTACTGCAGGCCACTAAAGTGCCCGCCTGGCGGGCTTGAGCGCGCCCCCGGATGTGCCGAAGGTTGTCGCTCAGACAGCAGGCATATTGTCACGTCCGAGCACTGTGAACAGAGTGCAGCCTGGACCTGCTCAGCGCCAGGTCGGCGTAGAGCCTGCTTAACGCGCGTAGGACACGTGCAAGGAGATGGCGCCGCTGGCGCGCGGCGAGGTGTACCTGGGGTCCTGCTCCGGCTGGCTGATCCTGATGCCGGGCATCCCGTGGATCGACCTGCGCTGCGGCGGCTGGCGGCTGCCCTCCGATGAGCTGAAGGCGCGCCGCCTCTGGCGCCGGCGGCGCGCCGCCGCTCGCCTGCCTGGTTCGGCTGTCCCTGCATGGCGCTGGACAGGCCTCCGGCGCCAGCAAGGGCAGACAGTACCTGCTGAAGGCATTTTATGGTATGGCATTTTGGGCAGAATGTGCGACCCGCCAGGCTGACGCGTGGTGTTGAACACGGTGACCAGGCTGCACATGCACTTCATTCAGGGCTCGTCTGACGAGCCGGTGTGTCGTTCAGGAGGCGTCAGACGCGGCGCGCAGCCTGGCCTGGCTGCACTGGGCGGTGCACGTCGCGTTCGGGCAGGCGGCGGGGCGGCATCTGCTCCCCGTGCTGGCGCGCGGCGGCTCCGCAAAGGTGGGGCCGATGTGAAGCCGCACAACGCGGCAAGGTGTTTCGTGCGCGGCCCGTCATGCACAATGTCGGCTGGCATGCTCTGTCCAGCTTGAGTGTGCGTGCTTCGCGTGAGAGCGGGTGCATGCACTGCGCCCGCACGTGTCTGCTCAGTGACTCAACGCCCGCCATGGCGCGCCGGAGCTCTGTGGAGGGTCAGCATCAAGTGCCGGGCCGGAGGGGTGCGCCGCTCGGCCAGGTGCTGCCGGAGCTGGCGGCGGCCGCGCGCGACGCGCTGGAGGAGCTGGCCGATGGCTTCCCGCTCAAGGAGCGCCTGGACATGTCTGAGAATCGGAAGCTGCAACGCTTCTCGCGCATCGTGGACGGCATGGCCAACGAGGCCGCGCGCAAGCGCAGCCGCATCCTGCAGCGCATGCAGAGCCGGCGCGTGCGCCGCGAGTACTCCAGGAGCGAGGTGAGCCCGGCGCCGAGCCTCTGTTCTGCCGCCGCTTTGCATGCATGGGACGAGCATACGAACGCAAAGTGCACCACGCCGAGCCTTTGTTCAGTCGCTGCCTTGCATGCATGGGACGAGCACATAGATGCGAACAGCACGCGGTGAGCTGGTTGCTCGGACAGAGTGGCTTTGGAGACCCCGCTAGCTCACCTTCATTCACCGTTCACGTGCTGCAGTGAAGTTGGTTTCCAACGTGTGCCTCCCATGTGTGCGTCGCCAGGAGGTGCATGTGAATGTGGAGGTCGTGGATGGCAGCGCCGCCGTGAGCACCGGCGACCCCGACGGCGGCGGCGGCGAGGGCGCCGACTCACAGGCGCGCCCTTTTCAGGTCAGTCCTGTGAGGCACGACTCTCAACCCCAGTCGCCAACGAGCGCCCCCTCATCATGTCGTTGTGGAAGGGGTCGAGGGGCGCCGTGGCGGAGCAACGGATGTGCCACGCGGCAGGTGGGCGAAGTGCATCTCGGCGGGTGGCTGTACCTCGTGGACGAGATAGCCGACGGCATCGAGCGCCTCGCCGACGCTCTGCTGGCGCTCACCAACGCGCTGCCCTGCCGGGCAATTGCCCTGGCGCCCCCAGCGAACCGACCCCGCGAAAGTGGAGACGGGTTTTGAGACGGCCGCACACTGTTGTTGTTCTGGCTTACCTGTTGCATATGTAGTGTTCCCTGAGGGCGTGCTTGTGGCGCGTGTTGCTGGGCCCCAGGGACTGCAGCAGACAGTCCGTGGAAGCACTGCGCCCGCGTATGCTCTGTGTGTCAGAGGTTGACCTGCGCTCAAGCGCGCGAACTTGATTCAATTCTTTACAGGCCGCTGCCGTTCTGCGCTGTACGTTCTGCGCTGTACGCTGGTAGGTTTCCTGCACTGGCTTTTTCTTTCGGGCAGCGCGACGTCGCAGGTCCCTGACCTCGTAGGATTGATTTTTCAATCTTGTGCCAGCATACGTTGCATGGCGCCGCCTCCAGACCTCCGCCCTCACCGACCGTATGTAAAAAGCGTGCAACCTGCCAGACCCGCCCGGACCAACGCTTGCTGCCCACACCCTGTCATGAGCCTGAGCCTGGCAAATCAGGCCCCGCCCTGCAGCTGCGCAGGCTCAACCCAGCCTGAGGGGACCAACCTGCAGCTGCGCCAGCTGCGCGCGAGCCAGACCGCGTTTTTAAGTTCGTGCGAAAGCCCGCAAATAATGATGGAGCAATGACCCCTGAATGCGGCGCCTGCAGCCCTCCACCGTGAAATAGACCGTGGGACGGACCTGAGACATGGCTCGCGCAGCGGCCGTGTCTCAGCACATCCGTCCCCCGCCAGCGCACACCTCCCCGGCCCCCCACGTTCCGCCCGGCCCGCTCGGCGAGCGCCGGCGGCAGAGCGGTGCGCCTAGTAGCGGTAGTGCGCCGGCTTGAAGGGGCCGGTGACCGGGACATTGATGTAGGTCGCCTGGTCCTTGGTCAGCGTGGTGAGCTTGGCGCCCAGCTTGGGCAGGTGCAGCGCGGCGACCTTCTCGTCCAGGTGCTTGGGCAGCACGTACACCTTGCACTCGTACCGGCCGGACTTGCGCTCGTTCCACAGCTCCAGCTGCGCGATCACCTGCGCGCCCGCGCCACCGCGCGCTCATGCCGGGGCGCGCAGTGGCGGGAGACAGCACGGCAGGACGCCGCTGCGCGTCCCCGCGCCTGCCCAGCCGTCACCCAAGCTTGCAGGCGGCCGCCTGAGTAGGGAAGTCATGCGCCTGGCACACCGTGGGTCCAGGCAGGCACAGCCCACACTGTTGAGACGCACTCGCCGGCATTGCTGCAGGTTCCATGCATACTGCAGTTTTCAGTCCTGTCATCATTCACCTACAGCGTGCGTAACCAGCATCCCAAGGAGCTTTCCGGCCATCGGCGCGCCTGGTTGGTGAACGAGCAGGACATGACGAAGGACGGGTGGCCGGTGGCGCAGCCCAGGTTGAGCAGGCGGCCCTCCGCCAGCACGATCACGCCGTGGCCGTCCGGGAAGATGAAGCGGTCCACCTGCGGCTTGATGTTCTGCCGCTTGATCCCTGCGCCCCCGGGCGGCACGGTTTGCGCAGTGCGCACGTGCTGCACACTGCCCCAGGGAGCGCAAAACAAGCAGCCGGTATCACAGCCGTCACAGCAGCAAGCCTTGCTGGTTTCGGCTGGCATGCGAGTCTACCAGAGCTCGTGAGCTCGAGCGCTCGCCCAACGCATGGGGCGCGGGCCGCACCCGACCACGACATGAGCCCGGCCATGTCGATCTCGTTGTCAAAGTGGCCGATGTTGCCGACGATGGCGTTGTTCTTCATCTTGGACATGTGCTCGGCCATGATGATGTCCTTGTTGCCGGTGGTGGTCACGAAGATGTCGGCCGTGTCCAGCACGTCCTCCAGCGGCGCCACGATGTAGCCCTCCATCGTCGCTTGCAGCGCGCAGATGGGGTCGATCTCGGCGATGGCCACCCGCGCGCCTGCGCGCTGCCGCGTTCCTTGTCACAGGCTGCGAGGCGGGTCGCCAGCGCGGAGCGCGAGCCTGAGCATGCATGGTGACGAGCGGCGGCCCGGCGGGGGCGCGCCGGCCGCCTTCATGGCCGCCGCGGAGCCCTTGCCCACGTCGCCGTAGCCGGCCACCCAGACAAACTTGCCAGCGATCATCACGTCCGTGGCGCGCATGATGCCGTCCGGCAGCGAGTGGCGGCAGCCGTACACGTTGTCGAACTTGGACTTGGTGACCGAGTCGTTGACGTTGATGGCGGGCACCATCAGCGTGTTGTTGGCCTGCATGTCGTACAAGCGCTTCACGCCGGTGGTGGTCTCCTCAGAGATGCCTGCGCGCGGGTGGCGCCGTTGCGCACGTCACCACAGTGGCCACGGACCCCGCCAGACTTTCTGCACCTGTGCATGCGGTGCAGGCCAGGCGCACAGATTTAGCGAACAGATTTAGCGAACAGATTTAGCGAACACGCGTGCACTCCTGGCTGTTCCCTCAAAAAAGGGACAAAAGAGGTAGACTTGCACACACACCACGAGCCCACCAGCGACCGCGCGCTGGCGGCTGCAGAAAAGCGCGCGGGGCGCCGCACCCTGCAGCGCCTTGGCGTACTTGGTCCACTTGGTGGGGTCCTTCTTCAGGCTGTCCCGGATGAGGCCCAGCACGATCTTGAACTCCGGGTTGTCCGTGGACTCTGGGTCCGGCACCGTGCCGTCCGCCTTGAACGCCTTCTCCGCCTTGGCGCCCTCTGCCGGCCGCGCGCAAGCGCGCCAGTGAGCCGCCGCGGCGCAGCCGCCGCGGGTTGCACGGCCAGTGCTCCTTAAGCGGGCCTTGGGGCCAGCTTGCTATAGATTGACACAGCAAAGAGGCACAAATCGTGCGGCTGGGCGGACAATAAGTGCGCCGCCGCGCGTGCACCCGCATGCATGCGTCGATGCTTGATCAGCACACTGCGCCGGTGCGCGACGACGGCCAGGCCGCCGCCTAACGCCAGACCCACCGCGGGCAGGTGCACCTTTCCCGCCGTCAGACTCATTCATTTCAAGCGCGCTTTGGCCCCCCGCCGCGGCCCGCGCTGAGGGCCGCGCACCGTGGATGAGCAGAGTGGCGTCGCCGCCGTCGTCCACGAGCAGGTCCGGGCCGCTGCCATCAGGCCAGGAGAGCATCTGCTCAGTGCACCACCAGTACTCCTCCAGCGTCTCGCCCTTCCAGGCAAACACGGCGCCCGAGTCGCGCGCCACCGCAGCGGCGGCGTGATCCTGCATGCATTCGCCCGGTTGGGGCAACGTGGGGGCAGCTTCGAGCAGTGTGGCTGTCATCAAACATTGCCGCCCGGCCACGCCACCGGAACAAGTGCTACACGTGCAGTGCAGCCAAGGCGGCCGGGCAGAGCAGGGCAGCAGCACCCCCCGCGGCCGCCCACCTGCGTGCTGAAGATGTTGCAGGAGCACCACCGCACGTCGGCGCCCAGGGCCGTGAGCGTCTCGATCAGCACGGCGGTCTGGATCGTCATGTGCAGGCTGCCGGCAATCTTGGCGCCCTTGAACGGCTGCTGCTGGCCGAACTCCGTGCGGCAGGCGATCAGGCCGGGCATCTCTGCCTCCGCAAGCTCAATCTCCAGCCGCCCAAAGTCGGCCTGGGAGATGTCCTTGACCTTGTACTGCGCGCCGGCAAACCGAGGCGCCCCCATCAGTGCCGGCCCGCGGCCGCGCCAGCGCGCGGGGGGGGATCCGCGCGGGCATGCGCGCGCACCTGGTAGCCCTTGGCGCCCTTCTCCACAGTGAGCTCGCCATTGGAAGCCGTGATCGCCATGATGTATATTTGACGCTGGGCAGGACTGGCTTTACAAGCGAGGTGGTAATATAAAGCATTTTTGAGGCCAAGGTCAAGGGCGCAGGGCTCCGACTCATCAACTCTAGTTACACAGCAACGCCGGGCGGCATCTCACACCACCACAGCTCAGTGCAGGCCTGTGCAGACAGCGCGTCCGTGCTAGATCATGAGACGGCGGACCGGGAAGGTGACGGCGGACGTGTACGCGCACATCGAGCAGGGCGCTTTTGGCCAGGCGTTGGGTGTGCTGAGGCGCGGGGTGTGCAGCCCGGCTGTGTGCAGCAAGCGCTGTCCTCCCGGGCGAAGGCAGCGCACGTTAAGTGCTCCGTTGCCTTGCGTAGAGCGCACCTGCCAGCCAGGCGACCCTGTCGCTTACGGGCTACTGCGAATTCCATAGCGGCCAGCACGCGCAAGCTGCGGCCACGTACGCGCCCGCTGCGTGCTGCAGCACGGCGAGTGCTGAGCAGCGCGGTCTTGACGGAGGTCCGGTTCGCGCGGCTCGCGCAGGTACCAGCGCCTGGCGCGGCTGTGCCCCGCGTCCCCTCACTACCTGCTGCACCACGCCCAGGCACTATTCAAGGTGCGAAGCCGCTCGCCACGGCTCAGCCTTCCTCAGGCTGACTGTGTTGGAGCAGTCTATGTCTACGAGCGAGAAGCGATGCACAAGCTGCGCTCACCAGTGCCGTTCACACTTAATACGAACAGAGATGCGGATGATGATGAATAGCATCCAATATCCCTCACACAAGGGTTGGCCAGCAGGCGGGGCTGCATGAGGAGGCTGCGCATGCTGCACACCACGCTGAGGGGCTGGCAGATGCGCAGCACCTGGCCGCGCTGCAGGTCGCGATCGCCTGCACGCGTGGTGGCGACAGCGGTGCTGCCCCTCGCCTGGCCCTTTGAGCTGCATCAGTGCAGCGCGGGCTGCATGGCTATGAAAAACTGCTGCGCGTATGCCGTGCGCCTCCGAAGCGTCCAGAGCGCGCCTCCCTTTCCAGGCGTGAAATGTTGCGCCGCTCGTACACATGCCTGCAGGCCTTGAACGCGCTGGCGACCACCCACGGTGGGCACCTGCAGGCTTTGCAACTTTGTGGCCGATCCTTTTACTGTAAACGTGAGCGGCCTGTAGTCACTGCGGGTGGACACCAGACTTGCCCAATTTGACACAGGGCCCTGCCATGCAGCCTTGAGCAGGGAAATGTCTGATTCGAGCAGATGCCGTGGTCTGCCTGCGAGAGAATGCGAGCCGTGCGCGCCCCGGAAGCATCACGCGAGATTGTGCAACCCGAGAAGCGCCCTGGCATGCAGCGCATGCAACGGGCTTGCCTCGCAGCCACACGTCCGCCTCACTCCACCCTTGTGCGCGCGGCACGCGCAGGCGCGCGCGCATGGCTGGCGCGCCTGCCCCCGGGCGCGGCGGACACGCTCGCGGCGGCCGCGTGCCTGCAGCACGCCGCCGGCGACTTCGCGGCCGCGCGCGACGGCTTTGAGGCCGCCGCGGACGCCGCCGGCCCGCGGCCTGACCTGCTGTACAACGCGGCCGTGTGCCGCTTCCGCCTGGGCGCGCTGGACGCGGCCGCGCAGCTCGCAGCAGGCGCGCGGCACGCGCGCGCTGCAGCGCCACGGGCCCGCGTGCGCTGCGCTGACCCCCGCGCCGTCTGCCGCTGCTCTCGCGGCACGTCATGCGCCGGGGCTTGCGCGTGGCGTCAACACGCCACGACGGCCGGCAGATGCGGCGGATGCGTTCGCGGACGAGCCGGGCGCCGACCGCGACCGCTTGGCGGCGGCGCTGAACCTGCGTGCGGCCGCAGAGCTCGGCCTCGGCCGCCCGGCAGCCGCGCGGGCCGCGCTGGCCGATGTGCCCGCGTGCGCGGGCGGGGCCGGCCTCGACCAGGCGCGCTCCCGGCGCCCCGCCTGAGCACTTCAGCGCCCGGAGCGCTGCAGCTTTGGCCCGCCGCACAGAGCAGCACCGGGCGTCAGCGCCAGCACATGCGCCCATGCGCGCCCCGCTGGCCACTGCCTCCGCGCCGCCCTGAGGCAGCCCTGCCGCAGGTGACCGAGCACAACAGGGCGGTGGCCGCGGCGGGCAGCGACCCAGAGGCGGCCGCGGCCGCGCTGGGCCGCCTGCTGGCCGCGAGGCCAGGCGCCGGCCCCGCGGCGCGCGGCGCGCCGGCGCCCGCTCTGCGCAACCTGCTGCTGGTCCTGCTGGGCGCGGGCGCGCCGGAGCGCGCGGGCGCGCTGCTGGCCGAGCACCGCGCGCTCGCCGGCACTAACAGCCTACCGCATGTGGGCGCCCTGTGCAGCACCGCTGGCTGCATGATCTCGAGTTACAGAGGCTCTGCCTTTGTAGCCTGCTTTGTCCGAAACGAGACTCCTTTGCAGCTGCCGCGATCGATGCATGTGTTGCCGCACTGGCAAGAGTGCGCCGCTGACGCGCCCCCCGCTTCCCCTGCCCATTTGCCAGCCCTGCCGCGGCGTGTGTTCGCTGGGGCTGAAGCGGCGCACAAGCGCGCTGCCTGCGCCTGACAGGAGCTGGCAGACCTGGTCGCCGCGCTGGCGGCCCAGCGCACCGCGCCCGATCAGGCGCTGGCCGCCCTGGCCGCGCTGGCTGCGCGCCAAGAGGCGGCGCTGCGGAGCCGCACAGCGCGGGACGTGCAGGCCGCAGGCGGGCATGAACAGCAGCAGGCCGAGCTGGCCGCCGCGCTCGACGCGCACCTGTCAGGCGAGCCCAGCATTGCGCTACTTCCGCGCAGCTTGTCCCAGACGGGCAGGCGTTGCCGGTGATGTGCACGGCCTCAACCCAGGCAGCGGTGTGTTGGAAGGTATGTAGACTGTGTGTGGCCATGGGGTGTTCGCGCGCGGCAGTGGTGCTGGCGACAGCCGCGGTGCACTGGAGGCAGGAGCGCTGGGCGGAGGCGGGCGCGGTGCTCGAGGCGGCCGCCGAGTTCTGCAGTTCGCGGCTGGCGTGGAGGGTCAGCATATCGCATGCGCTGCTCATGCAGGGCGCGCCCTGCGACAGGCGCCTCAGCTGCACTCTGAGCTTGTCGCCTCATGGCTGGTGCATGCGGCAACATGCGCATGCCTTGCGCGGCGGCATGTGTCTGATCGTGGGCGTCCCGAGATGGTGCCCCTCAGGGTGCCTTGGTAAAGGCGTGTGAGCTGCGCTCGCGCACTGCAAGCAGGGCCCGGGCAGCTGCATGCAGGCGCCATCAAACATGGGCTTGTCGGCTCTGTTTGCATGCACCCGCATGGCAGCACTCCAGCATGGCCATGCCGCGGCGCTGCCTGGCAGGGCGCACGGGCGAGGCAGCGGCCGTCTACCAGAAGGTGGCGGCGGAGGGGCCGCGCGCGCCCGCGCTGCCGCCCTGGGCGGCCGCGGGGCTGGCGGTCTGCATGGTCGTGGCGGGCGCGAACGAGGCCGCCGAGGCGCTGCTGGCGCGCTGCCAGGCCGAGGAGGCCGCCGCCGCCGACTGGGAGGCATGTTCTCTGGGATGTACATGCCTGGGAGGCATGTTCTCTGGGATGTACATGCCTGGGAGGCATGTTCTCTGGGAGTACATGCCTCCCTGTCCAACCGATGCCACCCAACTGCGCCCCGCCTCGCTTGCATGCCGCCCGCCGCGGCGCGGCTGCCAGGGCGCATGCATCATGCGCACTGGGGCGGGCGCGCGGGACCGCCGTGAAGCGCGGCCGTGTTGTGGTCCTGCCTGCCACCTTGCTGCGCCTGCGTGGCGGGTTCACGGTGCACAACGCGAGGGATCGGCGCGGTGTGTGTCCGCGGCAGGGCGAGGAGGGCCCGCCGCCGCTGCACCTCTGTACAGTGAACCTGGCCCTGGGCACGCTGTACTGCGTCAAAGGTGAGCCGCACTGCAGAAACCGCATGCCCCGCTCTGATGACAGCAGCAGGCCATGAACCAGGGCGCGAAGCTGTGGAGCGCTTCCGGCCCAGGCCAATGCGGGCGCGCGCGCGGGCAGGCAACTTCGACTTTGGCGTGACGCGCGTCGTGGCGGCCCTGAGCCCGCTGGACCGCCGGCTGACGCCCGCCACCTGGGCGCCGGCCTGCCGCTGCCTGCTGGCGCTGGCGGAGCTCTCAGCGAAGCAGCTGGTCCACATGACGGTGTGCCGCGCCGCCGGCCCCGTCCAGCATGCATGCTAGACATGTGTCACACAGCTGCCAGGCCTGGGAAGCCGCTCGCGCGCGGTGAGCCCGCCTGCACATACCCCGATGCCTGGTGCATGCCCAGCGCATGCACGGTGCTCTCGCCACCCTCGCCAGCCTGTCGCAACAGGGCGCTCCTTGCACCCTCCGCCTCGAGGTCCCCAGACACTGGTCGCTGCGCGAACTTTCCGAAGCAGTGCAGCACTTGCGCGCGAAGAAGGCAGGCTATGTCAAGCACGTGTCATTCCTCTAACCCGCCTCTGCAGAGAGAACAAGCGTGAAGCGCTCCGCCCTGGGCAGGCGAGCCGCTAAGCAAGTGGCTGGTCGGCCACGTGCTCGGGAGGGCGGCCGACCCGGCCGAGCGCCGCGCGGTGTTTGTGGACGAGGTCAGCTGCATCGGCTGCAAGCAGTGCGTCTGGTGCGCGTCAGCGACCTTCCGCATGGAGCCCGAGTACGGGCGCAGCCGCGTGTTTGCGCAGTGGGTGGACTCGGAGCCCAAGATCCAGGTGCGGCCACCCCGGCCTCCCGGCCGTGCAATGCTGGCTAAATGACATGTGTGCCACCTATTGGAACGACATTTAGCGACGGCACAGCTGCAGCTTGCTGGGCACCAGCTCGCTGCAGCTGTGCCGTCGCTGACCGCTGGCACCCCTCCCGGCTAGCGGGCCCGCTGCCGGACCCAGGGAGGGGTGCAAACTTGCGGAACAATACCGAATTTCGCAGTGGGCGAGTTGCAGCAGCAGCACGTACGTGCCTTCCAGTGGCAGGATGTGCCGCTCAGCACCGCCT
>JAABUV010007407.1_pt1 | contig 11530 bp, 10 predicted proteins | sample 5559971 | NCBI WGS metagenome assembly JAABUV01 (sample SAMN10711881, study PRJNA513362) | rock metagenome | isolation source: Antarctica rocks | place: Antarctica: Victoria Land, Knobhead nord | collected 2015-12-19
TTCTTGTATTTGATGAGCTGAGCCCCTTCACTTTGAAGGTTTGATACATTCCATTGGCCATCAACTTGATAGCGACCTTTAAATGCGAGAAACGTCTAAGATGGGGCAGTATCGTCCTGTGGTCTCTGGCTTCGAGTTCTAGTATATGTAGAGCGAAGGAATGTTATAGAAAGAAGTCTACCTTAGGGTTCAGCTAGGGGCAAAGAGTTCTGTAATTAGAGTAGTGGCAAACCGGTTTTTTCTTACGAAGATCATTTTTGAAAGTCTGCCCAATGACAGTGTTTTGAAGTAAAGGGTTTAAAACAAATACGGTAGGTTTTAAAATTACCGCTTGTATGAAAAGAAGGTAAGATAAAATCACTACCTGTAAAGAACAGCAGTAAAATTAAAATTACAGCTATTTTGAAGTACGAATGTTCTAGATGAAACTCGTGTGACGCCTTTGTATGACCCTAGAATTACCTACAGTACTGTTATCCCTGTGGTTAGTAATCTTCGCTTCGAGCCTTGTAGGGCTGACGCTAGGGGGGTTCAGAGTTTTCACCTTCTTCCTTCGTAGTTTCTAATTTCTAGAATAGTTCAACCAATATATACACATGCCTAAGGTATGCTCTCCTTCTGACTCTCATACCTCAACATCGATTACGTAGTACAAGCATTAGCGAGGGTCTCAGAGCTCGAGCACGAAATCTCAAACGCAGGACATGTTTCTCTTGAAGTCTGGGTAAAAGTGTCATAACGTCATTGTTTCAAGTAGGGTTGAGCAAACACTGCTGTCTAGACTCAGTCAGCTCCTTCAATTCTTCTACTTGTAAGCGATGATGTGTAGTTCTAAACGCTCTATAGTACTGATGTGAAGAAGAGTTGATGATTAGAGCTTGGTTTCTTATTTGAATGCTTTACTGTATCTATCTTCCGGCTTCGATCATTCTCCATGCTGTTTTCCTTTCTCTCTCACACTTCGCAAGTCGAAACACACATCATGGACCAAGAACATCGCTGCTCTCACGATGACTTGGAATTACACTACGAACCACAACGCAAACAATTCCACATTCCCCTCTACATCAACCCTGCGGCCACAGACTCGGAGCGCCTGCTCGAGTTTCGTGGCTACAACAACCGACATACCGTTCGATCTCTGTCAGACCTGAATCCCGACGACTGCCGAGCGTTCTGCTGGAAAGACTGCGTCATATACGGTAATGCTGGTTTGACAGGGCAAGATTCTTTCGATCTGCTGAGCCAGGTCTATCAGGAATGGTTTCCGCATCGTGCCCGAGATAAGAACGTTTCGGATGGGAGTTTCTTTGGGAAATTCATGCAGTTTAAGCGTGGAGTAAGCAAACTCGAGGAGATATTATGCTTTCATCGGTCGCTTTGCAGGCGACTGCAGAGACTAGAAGCCGACGTGCCGGATCGGGAACTTTATGCTTCGTTTCATGTGAAGCCGGATGGAGTACGACGAGATAGGTCCTTTCAGCTCAGACCCACTTTTTTGTCGGTATTAATTGTCCTCAACAAGGGGTGGCAAGAGCACGGCGTACTCCTAGTGTGCAATACTGAGAGCACTGCAAGAGAGCTTGATGTCGAAGGTAGTAAGGACGGCATCACTAGCTATGAAGTCACCGACGGCAGTGACTTGGGTGAAGCACGTGTTTTCCATTGCCCACTCAAGCGCGCAATGAAGATTGTGGTCTCGCAAGACAAGGAAAGGGCGAGGAAGCGGACCGAGTACAATGAGATGTTTGATGAAATTTATGGAAGCGAAGACGAGGTATGAACGGGGTCCGTGTTGTTTTTGTCCCTCCGGTTTTCGCAGGTTTTATATCACCAATCCGGTCTGCGTCACCATCCTTTTTAGACATCTACCCAGTATTTATCCCAATAAATCTTCGCTGGCGCCGGGGACAATATTTTCACTTTTTCGCTTAATGAATCTGCAAAGCCAGCAAGGCGCTACAGGCGCATTTCAAAGAATAATTGGGAATTTTAGCGAGAAGCTTGCCTCCTTTTCACTCTCGGGTTGTCGACTTTCATCATTTCGATACCCGTGCCAGACAATTAAAAACCCGTCCAATTATCTGATTGTCTAAATGCAGATGTGTAGTAGAAACATTTATCAGTGATATTCAATGTTGTCACCGACGGGTTGTGATATTGTAACTTTGAGAGTCGCATTCCGTCTGATTTCTCAAGGGATATGGTAAATAAATAAATAAACCACCACTTATTTTCTGGGTGGGGCCTGGCTATCCCAGAAGCTGCGGACTTGATACAAGAGCGCGGATTTCATCATAAGCCCATGAAATTCGGATTTTGACACCCTGCACTGTTCCGTGGAAGAGAAAAGGCTTTTGCGAAGAGATGGACCCCCCCGTAGAACTGTCTAACTTGAAACGATTTGCTTAAAGTTGGAACGAGTGTAAGGTAGTTGCATTAGGAAATGGAAGGGATCAAAACGACACGCCTCGCCGCGGAAAGAGTGCTCTAATCTCTATCCAATACATTATGGAAGCATTTCCGAAGACAGAACTTCAAAGGTTCATTTTAAGGCTAACCATCCAAGTCGCAACATCGATCATCCTTATCCAATCGTAGCCCACATCTGGTATCTCTTGTTCTTATCCGTGGTGACACTGATCCTCTTAATACCCTTGCCTTTGGTGGCGACCTTATGATCAGTAAGGAAGTATTGCATGCCATTCCCGTTTGGTGAACCAAGTAGCGGCCAAAAAGCATTGTCAGGGCCTTCGTCGCTGGGGTCGAATTTGACCGTCTCAGTTATGTCTTTTCCCGCAAAGATCTCATTCAGGATCTCGACGGTGTCTGGGTTGTCAACATCGCGTTGCCAGAACGATTTAATCCCTGAAAAATCAGTCGCGTCCGGATTGTCCGTCTTGACAGTCCTCACCCACATCCACCAAGCTACCTGAGAGAATTTGTATGGAATCGGGTCCCGAGGCGGATTGTCCTCTGGCCTTGCGCCTCTGTCAATGGCGTTAGCAAGGAACACCCCTGCGCTCGCACTGACGGTAACGGTGAAATCTGCAATCTGGTTGTCCTTGGGGCCTATAGCTACCATTAAGAGGTAGACTGAGTCGGTGATGTCTTCGTTGTCGCTTAGGAGCTTTCTAGCGGTCTCAGACAGTTTCGCTTTGGTAGGGCCTTGCAAATTGAAGTAGTCGTCAAAGATGCATGGGTCTTGTGCGTCAGCGCCGTTCTTGTTCGTCCAGTCCTTGTGTATTGCAGGCCTTTGGGCGCATAATACTGCCATTTTGGTTGATGGTCTTTTAGTCCTCGAACATCGAACAAGCGCCCGATCGCCGTCCATGGCTCTTTTCGAATTGCCGGCGCGTGAGCTTTGGCAATAAAATCTCGTCTTGAATTTTTGCTGGATATTTGGCGCGGTCGATCTTTACCCAGAGCAAGTTCACGACGCCTAGGAGGAAAAAAAGGGCCCCCTGTAGTGTCTCTGCATTGATTCGTACAGGCATTGCAAGCGTTGTCGCAGCAATTATCGCCAGGTGTTCCGCCGTAACTCCAAGCATTACTACCTCCATCAAAATTACACCAGCAGTTTTGCGTCGAACCGGCACCGACACCGTTAGAGATGGCTAGGGGAGCTACCTCTGATAATGTGCATGGGAAAGTATCTATGGTGGTAGAGACCGGAGAAGATGTAGTGGTTGCCACTGTTGAAGAAGATGGGGGTGCCGACGTTGATGGTGGTGGGGATGTTGATGGCTGAACGGAAGCTGACGTAGTGCTAACTCCACTCAATGTCCCCAAGGGAATGTTGGATGCAGGCTGCGTACTATAGAAGCAGTCGGTTGTCCCGTCGCTGGTAAGGAGCGGAGCTGTGGTACCCCCGCAGTTGCAGTAGTTCGGAGTGTCAGCAGGAAGACCTTGCTCAGAAGCTTAATAGTAAGCACAACCTAATCAATGTTAGCCTTCAGACTGTTCTCTAGACGACCATGGTTGAAGTTACCGGGGACACCCCAACAGCCGGGAATCCGAGGATCGCTAGATGCTGGACTGGTTGCGGGACAGAAGTCTGAGGGACTGCTTGTACTCGCAGTGGTGGTCGTATTCGTAGTACTCGTAGGCGGTATGGACGAAGTACCGCCACTTCCATCTTGAGATGTCGAATTCCCGGTGGCAATAGCTGACACGGATCCGGTTATGGTGCCGGCAGAGCGAGAAGCTGCACTGGAAGGGTTTGCTGTACGAGCTGCCGAGTTCTGCGCATAATCAGATCCATCCACTATGTTACTGAAAGGCACCAGTAGTTGGCATGCCCTGGTGGTGGTTGATGTTATAGTTGTGCCTACGGTACTGCATCCAGTAACAGTTGAGAAGCAGCTAGTGCTGCAACTTTGAGAGGAGCCAGAACCGCTTGTAGCAGAGCAAAGCACGGAGCAGTCCGATGCAATAGTGCTCGCACTACATGACGATGTTTCCGAGGACGATGGTGTTCCGGTAGATGTCGCCGTTGAATCGGCTGAATTCGTTGGCTGCGTAGACGGCTGGTCTTTGTTTCCCGGATCAGGAGTCGGCTGTGATCGTCGGCCAATTATTGACCTTTGGAAAGGGGGGAGGAGTCGGAGGAGGGAATATGCCTGGCAAGTTCATCCCAAACGAGAAAAACCCCCCATTATCAAGGCCTGGAGGACAAAAGAAACAGCCTGGTCCTCCCTTAATGAATGGATAAAATCCTAGAGTATGATGATCGTCACTCGTTCGAATAACAGTGTTCCCCGTGATGGTAGGGTCAATGAAAAGAATAGTTACTGCCCCAGGATCATAGGAAGTCGTAATCGTCGGCAATGCTATTCCTGAAGACTGTGTAGTCTGAGGCAGTATTTGAGAGGGTACTATTGAAGGTGGTGGGACCTCAAGAGCCCCAGAAGGTTGATTAGTAGGCGTCCAAGCAACGCCACTAGGACCGTTCAAGACCGTAATCGGGTTACTTTGCGCGTCCAATGAAGTCGTTGAGATAGTAGTAGTTAGCGTAGCATACCCTGGAAAAGTTGTAGGTATAAATTGTTCGCTGACAGCCGTTGAACTAATTGTAGCTACGAGTACTATACCTGCCGTCGGTAACAGAACACTTGACCCGGCTGACGGAATCCCAGGTGGAGGCCCTGATGGTGTCCCTGCCGAAGACCCGAGACTCAATGAGAGATTCGATGATAATGTGGATGGAGGCGGCACATTTGGAACGCCAGACGATGGAATGAAAGACGCCGAAGGCACTCCGGACGAACCGCCAGCGGATTGTCCACGAACTTGAGAAAAGGCATTTAACAACAAAGAAATAGGGTAGAGGTAACGCTGCATATAAGTGAGCATATTAAAGGACAATATTGATGGATATTGGAGGATATTTTACGGCCACAGAGAAGGGCCTAGATCACAATATATGTATGACTTAACATCGTGGCAATATCTTCCTACAGATATTCCTGTAGGATGAAACATCGCATAGTTGGAAACGCAAGGCATTATGTTGTTGCAAAGCCCTTCTTAGGTTAGAATTTGCCGACCGTTGAACCAAGAATCCCGACGAGAATGTTGGATGGTACGTACAAGAATGCGCCGCCTGGGCAGTAGCTCGAAATGTTTAACTGTTACCTGAATCCTCTGCTGCTCCTGTAGCAGAGCTTACTAATGAACTTAGGCCACTTACTTGATCACCCCCTTACCACGCCTCTTCCACTTCTGTTACATCACAATCCTTTGGCGTTGAATCCCTAAACGATCGATTATCCAAGTGTCAAACGAGTCAGCAAGTAATGCCTTTGGCCAACCCCGCGTATTGTAAGCAGATGGTCGTGGATTGGAAGTAGTTGGAAGTAAACATTTGGCTGTTTCCACCAATAAATATTCTGATAGCACTTGCAAATTGGCTGCCTTTTCTATTTGGAGAATCTCCGGACGTTCCCGCTGTCATCACATGAATATTTTTCTTTGAGATACGAAGCACAACGTCGTTCTTGCAAGGTCCGTGACTAGGGCTGACACTGGTAGTGCTGAAATTCAGAAGATTCTGCTGGTCTTTGTAATGGGGCTTAGCAGCATGCCAATGTGTGAGAAGGACCCGGACAAGCATATTGTGTCCAATTTCTGATCATGTACGATGACGAACTCGTGTTGGCATTGTGCTTGCTCCGTAGCATCATGCTGAGGGGCCAATCAAGGCCAAAGCTCCTCCATCCTCCACTCTCCCTTGCCCTCGGTGCCTTGTCCCTTCTCTACTACAAACGTGTATCGATATCTCCTCGATTTGGCCGGGTCACTGATATCCGTTTGCTCGACCTCTTCTGGTTTGATAATGACAACGCGGAAGTTCGCCCTTGCGATCGGATCGTGCAGGTCTGTCACTTTCTGCGCAAGTTGATGGTCCTTGTCCGGCTCGCCTTTCACCAGCGTACCTGGTGGAGGGTTCCTCCAAGAACCTGGAGAATCGTATTGTCAGCATGCGAAGTCAAACAACCGCTGGCCGTTTCAAACGCTAGACTTGGATCACTCACCCCTCATTCCAGGACTACAATTCCCAAAATGCGCAGTCAACTCCTTCCCCCAACTCCACTCCTGCTCCTTGCTCCCATCCACAACCCTCATCCGCTCTCCAACTTCACTCTTCACAGTCCGAACTCCACTGCTCTCCTCACCTTCTCCCTCGATATCCCTGCCCACCACAAACGCCTCCCCTTTTATCCTCCATTGCGTCCCTGTATCCTTGATCCACCATACCGCTTCTACTGGCCCCCCACCTCCGCTGCCTTGCACTTGCTCATCTTTAGTCGCATGCCCAGCGCTACTAGCAAATATGTCTCCAACCTTTTGCATTCGTACGTCTGTCGTAAAGGTGGGCATATCGGACGTGTAAGCGCGGGGGTTTTGAGGTGCGTCATTGTGTTTGTTCTCGGGCAGCTCGCCCCACATGCCTCGATAGATGCAGTAGCGGAGGCGGGGGACATAGGGTGTTGGTGATGAGGAGTCTTTAGACGGATGTAAAGAGGCGAAGACGAATTCAGGAGAGTCCATTTTGGCAATATGTGAGAGGAAGGCCTGTTTCCAGGGTGCTGTAGGGACATTGAGTTGGTGGGTGGTGGTGGACATTGTGCGGAGGAGGGAGCGGAGGCGGAGGGCGGGTGGGGAAGCTATGTTTGATGAGTTTGAAGGTTGATCGGGGAGGTTGGTTGAGAGTAGTTAATTGAGTGTCAGCTAAAGAGAGGAAAAGAGTAACAGGGATTTCTGTAACAATTGTTTGAAATAGAAGTTGAGATAGAGTTAGTGATGACGTTGACGACGAGCATACAGTAGTTCTAGTGGGAGGACGGAGGACGATCCATCCCAAGTTTCAATAGACCTCCATATTCGAATCAAGTCGTGTTAATTACGACAGAAAGGGTTTCCATTGTTAAGTATACAACGATTGTGCGGTAATGTTGGTACTTGGTATCGAAAACCTCGATGCGATGGCCAATCCGAGAATTCTACTCTTGCTCGCCTGAGGGTCAATACTTTACTGAAAACGAATATGACCATGTATCACAGAGAACAGACTGTCTGGATGGTTCAATATAGAGAGCGTCAACAATACCTTGTCTCGAAAATACATATATTTAACAACTCATTACCGGCAAGGACCACAGCGTACCACAGTAGGCGGACACAACTCTTCGTCCCCGTAATAAGATTACTGTACTCAAACCTCATGAATTCGGGCTATTGAATCTGCATGTACAAAGACAGTCGGTCAGATTACCGGAGTCACTTTTTGGAGCTTCTAAATTGAGCCTTCTCCAGCCAGAATGGCAGTTTTACTTGCTATCGGCTATTTCAGACATGTTGCTGTCGGGAAGTGTCAGATGTGCACTGGATAACATTGAAAGGTCAACAACCAGTTTTAGTCCTCGACCAACATGTCAAGTTGGCCTGTATAGCCAAGCCTTACCCCATGGATTAAAGGGGTTGATGGATTGATCTACTTACGAAAGCTTTAGGGACTAGGTGCGATTGCTGCCAGCAACATCTCGCTCCGATTGACAGCGCAAGAAAATCCAGCCAAAACTTAGCATGGGTTGACGATAGATCAGATGATCAAATGGATTTCCGGCATTGCTGAATCTGTCAACAGATTGATCGATAGATGGACCCCCTTACCAGTCACTATTGGTCGACGAATCCGCTATATTTGCTGTTAGAATTCAGACGGCTGCCTGGATTTACGTACTTTGACTACCAGAACAGATTCTCGATTCTTGTTCTCTCAAGTTGTATCGCACGGTCGAGGGAACGAATGGAATAATAAGCAAAAATGCATACCTCCATCTCAACGATCATTTGGATCTTGGCACTACTCCGTCCTGTCGCCATATCAGTGGCAATTGAAAATCAAGAACCACTTCAACAGATAAAAAAACCCACAGATCCATCAAGCTTTCACGACTGCCGTCAAAACGTCCCTGGAGACTCTCCCGCCCACTACAACGGTGACCCAAAAGACGACATTCTTACCATCGAAAAGCTAGATCTTATCCCAAACCCACCAGACGAGTAAGTCCCACTCTACACGCCTATTTTCTCGCATATGTATGCGTTCGCAAAAAAAAGCAGCTGCCAACACCAACCTTCACCATCGTAGCCACTTCACCCTCACTCTCACAGGAACCCTAACCTCCGCCCTCGGCCCCACCCCCCTCATCAAAGTCACCGCCTCCCTAAACGGAACCCTCGGCCCCAGCGTCAAAGACAAAATCTGCAACCACCGGCTCGAAATCACCCAGAACGAGGCTTATAAATGCCCACCGGAGAAAGGCCCGGTCGAGATGTCGTACAGCGTGATGATTCCGTATCCGTGGTTGAAGAAGGGGTATTATACGGTGCGCACGGAGATGTTTACGACTAAGGGGGAGAGGATGACGGATTTTGAGGGGACGGTTTGGGTAGATGGGGAGGTTGGGGGAGATGATGGGTGGGTGTGAGGGGGTGGTAGGTTGTCACAAGTGGACTGTTTGATGAAAGATTGTTGAAAGTGGTGAAATATATAACGTTTACGACAGGCCGGGAATGATGATTGCTGAATCTTTCCATCCATTCTACAACCTACCACCCACCACAAAGACCCCTATCTCCAACCCCTCCCACCCTTATCAGAAAACATCAGCAGTACGTTCTACTCGAAGCTGGCATAAATGTAACACAGATATAGGTAACCACTATATGGACACCACCCGCCTTTGCAGAGACACCACCTGAACTTTGCAAAAACACCACCCTCCCTCACTAAGCCTAATCAGGTAATTGTTTTACCCCTGAAAGAGATTTGAAGAAGAACGCTGGAAAGAACACATAAACAGTCGATTCTTGGTGCGAAAAGCACCTCGTTCTCTTCGCTTTCAAGAACATAATCAAAACCTGAAACATATCTTTTTGAACGCTTCAAATCGCATTCAAATTAACATTTATTTACATCTGAAAAGAGATCATCATGTCGTCTGAAACGTCTGCAATTTGATCATCTCTTGCTTCATCTTCTGCTTCACCTCGTCCTCGTTCTCGTCTACGTTCACCACGGTTCCGAGAGACTTGTTGAGGCTGAGTCTCAGGTATCTGAGTCGCCTGGATAGCCTCGCGCGACGGAAGCTCTTCCACGAGTTCGAGATCAGACGGCTCTCGCTGTGTAGACTCTTCAAAGGCTCGTTGTCGCCGCTGAGAGATCTCTGGCCGTACACGATTAGATGAGCCTCGTGACCGCTCTTTCGCTCTGACAATGACGAACTTCTGAACGCGTAGTATGTCTTTCGAAGCCGTCGTAGCGGTAGAAGCAGTGACGACGACGAGTGAAGATGTGACTGACACATCTATCATCTCTTCCTCTTTCATTGTGTGATCCTTCTCTTTCTGAATCGCTCAAGGCCAGAGATCTTTGTCACGTCGACACGATCGCAACAAAGTCAGACTTTCATGATCACGCCTTTCTTGAACTTCTTGAAGCGCTTCTTCCTGACGGCGTAGCCTTGGGAACCAGCGTGTTCATTGACTGACTTGACAAGAAGCTCAATTGAGCAGTGAAGGTCTTCTGAAGAAGAAAGTAATTGCATAGACATGGCGACGACGTGGGTGAGTAGCAATGAAGGTAAAAAGTGAAGCGAACGCAAAGATAAACAACGCGATGAATCCTGGAATTACCTGATTAGGCTTAGTGAGGGGGGGTGATGTTTTTGCAAAGTTCAGGTGATGTCTCTGCAAAGGCGGATGGTGTTCATATAGTGGTTACCCAAATATATATCATAAGCTATACTTTATTCGAATTTAAACGAACGAGTCAGATCGTGCATACGACATCTTTTATCCGAATTCTGTACAGTTCTCCTAAAGATATCCTGTATTTACCCCATCCCCCCCACAAAAAATTCTCTTTCCCCTTTCACACCTACCCCTTTCCACATTCACCATCATCCACCACCTACCCCAAAAACCCCCCATCTCCAACCCCTCCCATCCTTATCAGAAAACATCAGCAGTACGCTCTACTCGGAGCTGGTATAGACGTACTGTAACATAAGTATATACTATAAGCTATACTTTATTCGGATTTAAACGAACGAGTCAGATCGTGCATACGACATCTTTTATTCGAATTCTGTACAGTTCTCCTAACGGTATCCTGAATTTACCATCCACCCCCATCCCCCCCACCCACCTTCTTCCCGGCCCCAAAAACCCCTTCATCATGTACTGTTAAAATCCTCCCTTTACATCACTACCGCGGGGAATCCTGATACGCCTTGCTCGAAATCCATCAGGAGACGCTCACGGTTCCTCCTCCTTCATGCTGGCCATCAATCACCCACTCTACCCTCCTCTAACCCTCCACCCTGCACTGACCCCTCCCCCCTCCACCCTTTCCTTTTCCAAAATCATGTACCTCGCTCAACGCCAATCTCAGAGACGGATATTCATGGTCGAACCACATCGCTCTAACTTACCAGTCTTGAAGAGGTTGCGAGGGGTAGATGAGGTTGCGAGGGGGTGGAGGAGGTAGGGGTGGATAGGGGTGGATGAGGTGCGGAGGTGTGTGTGTAGGGTTAGGCGTATTGTATTACAGGAGACTGGGTAGGATGGGCTTGGGGAGCGGGGAGGGAGGGGATTTGGGAGGGAGGAGGATGTGGGGGGGAGGGGTGGGAGTGGGTGGTGCGATGGAATCAGTGAACCTGATACAGTTCTTCTTCTTTGCATTATCAGACTCTGGCCGGGTGTGTGTGATAGTAAGCTAATTTCGAAAAGAAGATATCGGAGTGTTCGGACTCCAATGTAGGCGAGGTAGTACGGTAATGTTGAAAATCGGTCATAGCGGGAGAATGTGTGATGTTCAATGAAAATTGATTTGAGGGCGAGTGAGAAGTAGAGTTGTGCAATTAGGGGTGGTGGGATGGGAAGAGGGTGATTTATGAATGGAAAGGGTGAGGTCTTACTTGTGGGTCGGTGCATAAGGGAACGTTTGATGCGTTTTCTC
>JAABUV010007411.1_pt1 | contig 11526 bp, 8 predicted proteins | sample 5559971 | NCBI WGS metagenome assembly JAABUV01 (sample SAMN10711881, study PRJNA513362) | rock metagenome | isolation source: Antarctica rocks | place: Antarctica: Victoria Land, Knobhead nord | collected 2015-12-19
ACGAATGGAGATTCACGACCCCCAAGCCCCCATTTCTCGGCGTAAAATCTGATCGGTACAGCGATTTAGCTCAAAATGTGGTGGTGTTCAGCGAGGAGTGTCGATTTTTCCCCCCCGAGATGAGGCCATCATCAAGGCGATCGCGGGCGAGGTGGTCGCCAAGACGCGGTTGCCCCTGAGCCGCCAGTCGCTGGCCGACCTGACCACCCGCGCCCACTCTGCCCTGGGCAAGCCGGTCAGCCGCAGCACCGTCTGGCGGGTCCTCGACGGCGACGCGATCAAGCCCTGGCGGTCCGAGCACTGGCTCTTCCCCGGCGACCCGAAGTTCGCCGAGAAGGCCGGGCCGATCCTCGACCTCGACGCCGGCACGTGGGAGGGTCAGCCCCTCGGCCCGAAGGATCACCTCATCAGCTCCGACGAGAAGACGAGCATCCAGGCTCGAATTCGTTGCCACCCCGGCCTTGCCCCGGCCCACCGAAGGGTGAGGCGGGTCGAGCACGAATACGACCGTGGCGGGGCGTTGCAGTACCTGGCCGCCTGGGACGTGCGGCGGGGATACGTCATGGGCCGATGTGAGCCGAAGACCGGCATCAAGCCGTTCGGGCGGTTGGTGGCCCAGGTGATGGAGCGCGAGCCCTACCGCACGGCCGATCGCGTCTTCTGGGTCGTCGACAACGGCTCCTCGCATCGCGGGGCGAGCTCCGTCAGGCGACTGGTGAAGGCCCACGAGAACGTGATCTTGGTCCACACGCCGTAGAACATCTCTCATTTTTTACTGACTTTGGCCACCGTGAGGATGTTATATATAATAACACATTAATACTATTTGCTTTAAATGGAAGTCTTGTTTTCAATAGATTCGGGGAATCGGTTGCCAAGTTATTGCCAAATCGTCGTCGGGATGATTAGGCTAAATCCCGGTGTCGGAGACACGTCGGTTCGTCGGGGACCGCGGACCCGGGAAGGAGACCGTGCCATGATGGTCGGCGATGCGCTCAGGGAGGAGTCGGCGGTGGCGGGGGACGAGATCCGGGGGTTCCTGGCCCGGATCCACGCGGGGGACGAGGACGCGGCCCGCGACCTGTTGATGCGGTACGAGGCGGAGGTCCGGCTGGTGGTCCGCCGCCAGTTGCCCCGGATGCTCCGGTCGCGGTTCGACTCGGTGGATTTTCTCCAGAGCGTCTGGGGAAGCTTCTTCCACCGGGTCCGGACGACCCCGACCGAGTTCGAAGACGGCCGGCACCTTGTCGCCTTCCTGGCCCGGGCCGCGAAGAACAAGGTGATCGACGAGTTCCGCAAGGCCGGGAGCCAGAAGCAGGACATGCGCCGCGAGGAGCCGATCTGGTCCGACGGGGAAAAGCCCCGCGACCTCCCCGGCTCGCTGGAGACGGCCAGCCAGGTGGCCGAGGCCCGCGAGGCGTTCGACCACCTCCGCAACCTCGTCCCCGAGGAGCGGCGCGCGATCCTGGAGCTCAAGGCCGAGGGGCTCTCGTCCAAGGAGATCGGCGACCGGCTCGGGATCAGCGAGCGGACCGTCCAGCGCGTGCTGGAAGAATTGCGGCGCCGGGTCTTCACCGAGGGATGACCGAGATGGGCTCGATCGCCCGATCGGGGACCTGGGACGAGGCGTCGTCCCCGGCCGCGACCCGGCTCGCCCGTCGTTTCGACGACGCCTGGCGACGCTCCACACGCGACCACCGGCCCGAGCCCGGCGACTTCCTCCCCGAGGGGCCCGAGGCCACGCCCGCCGCCTGGCTGGCGCTGCTCCGCGTCGACCTCAACCTGAGATGGGACGACGGAACGGCCGTCCGGATCGAGGACTACCGCGACCGCCACCCCGGCCTCGACGCCGAGACGCTGGTGGCGCTCTGCTACGAGGAATTCTGCCGCCGCGAGGAGGACGGGCTCGTCCCCTTCGCCGCCGAATACGACGAGCGATTCCCCGATCTGGCCGACCGGCTCCGCCGGGTCTTCGACATCCACGAGCTGGTCGGCAACGCCACCTCGACCGACCTCCACGTCCCCGGGCCCGAGGCGGTCCCGTTCCCCGAGGCGGGCCAGACCATCGCCGGCTTCTCGCTGGTCGAGGAGCTGGGCCGGGGCTCGTTCGCCCGGGTCTTCCTGGCCCGCGAGCGCCAGCTCGCCGACCGGCCGGTGGCCCTGAAGGTGGCCCGGTCGGGCTCGCGCGAGCCGCAGACGCTGGCCCGGCTCCAGCACACCCACATCGTCCCGGTCCACTCGTACCGGACCGACCCGGCGACCGGGCTCCACCTGCTCTGCATGCCCTATTTCGGCCGGGTCACGCTGTCCCGGCTCCTGGCCGACCCCGGAGCCCGGACGGCGCCGACGGGTCTGGGCCTGCTCGAAGCGCTGGACCGGCTCGACCCGTCGGAGGCCCCGGGGGGGGCGTCGGCGGCGCGCGCGACCCTGGCCGGGCTCCCGTTCGCCCGGGCGATCGCCTGGTGGGGGGCCCGGCTGGCGGAGGCCCTGGCCCACGCCCACGATCGGGGCGTGCTCCACCGCGACATCAAGCCGTCCAACGTCCTGGTGACCGGCGACGCCCTGCCGATGCTCCTGGACTTCAACCTCGCTCGCGAGCCCCGCGACGAGCGCGACGCCCTGGCCGCCGACCACCTGGGCGGGACCCTGGCCTACATGGCCCCCGAACACCTGGAGGCGCTCTCGACCGGCGAGGGGGGCGGAGTCGATGCCCGGTCCGACGTGTTCTCGCTCGGGGTCCTCCTGTTCGAGGCCCTGACCGGCTCCCGGCCGTTCCCGGCGCCCTCGTCGGCCTCGACGGTCCCGGAGGTCCTCCACCGGGCGGCGGAGGAGCGTCGAGGTCCGCCCCCCCGGTTCCGGGAGGAGCATCCCGAGATCCCCGCGGCGCTGGAGCGGGTGATCCGCCGCTGCCTCGAACCCGACCCCGGCCGGCGGTTCCCGACCGCCGCCGAGCTGGCCGGCGACCTCCAGGCCGTCGCCGACGACGCCCCGCTCCGGTGGACCCGCGAGCCGATCGCGGTCCGGGTCGCCCGCCGGGCCCGACGCTCCTGGAAGAAGCTGGCGCTGGTGATGGCGGTCACCGCCGGCGCGGCGACCCTGGCGACCTCGGCCGTCCGCGACGGCGAGGAGCGGGCCCGGCTCGGGCGAAGCGCCGCGTCGCTCCTGGACGAGGGCAAGCTCGCGATCGATCGCGAGGACTTCCCTCTCGCTTCGGCCCGGTTCGACGAGGTCGCCCGGATGACCACCGGCCGGCCCGAGCTGGACGGCCTGCACCACCAGGCCCGGCTCCGGGGTGCCCTGATCCGTGAGACTCGCGAGGCCCGGGCCCGGGTCGACGTCCTGTCCGCCCGGGCCGAGGCGATCCGCCCCCGGCTGATCGGCGTCGACGGCCGGCCCGAGGACGCCAGCCCCGACCTCGAAGCCGCCCTGGCCCCCTTCCACGTCCTGGACGACGCCCGGTGGGCGGCCCGGCCCGAGCTGACGTTCCTCGATGGCCCCCGGAAGGTCCGGCTTTTCCGCGAGGTCGACGAGCTGCTGTTCCTCTTCGCCCTCACGCTCGACCCGCGCTCGGGGCCCGCGGCGCGTCGGGGCGTCCAGCTTTGCGAGCGGGCCCTGACCTTCACCGGGGCCCCCGGCCCCTGGCGGGCCCTCCGCGCCCGGTTCGACGAGTCGCCCGCGCCCCACGGGGGGGACGACCCCAGCGCCGAAGCCTCGCCCCTGGCCTGCTCCGCGTGGGGGGCCCTCCGCGACCGGCAGGGGCGGGCCGCGTCGGCGGCGGAGTGGCTCGAACGCGCGGCGAGACTCGATCCCGGCCGGGTCTGGACCCACAACTACCTGGCGACCCTCTACCTCCGAATCGGCCGGGCCGACGCCGCCCTCCGGCACCTCGAAGTCGCCGTCGCCCTCAAGCCGACCTCGGCCCGGTTCGCCTCCGATCGGGATCAGGCCCTCCGCGCGATCGGCGAAGCGGCCCGGGCCCGAGCCGACGAGGGACGAGTCGGGCCAGACTGACCACTCGACCGGCTCTTCCTCACCCGTCTCGGTGGTCGTCGAGGTAGTTCTCGACGATCGACCGGAGCCCGCCGTCGACCTCCAGGCCGAGGCCCCGGCCCTTGGCGGCGGCCTCGGCGGCGGACCAGCCGTGGGCCCGGGCCTGCTGGATCAGGACGAGGGCGGCGGCCCGGCCTCCCTTCCGGCAGTGGACCATCACCTTGTCGTGGGCTTCGAGGAAGTCGCAGACCGACTGGACGCCCGACTCCAGCAGGGGCGAACCGCCCACCCCCATCTGGAGGTAGTCCATCCCCAGGCCCCGGACCTCCGTCCCCTCGGCCGCCGTCCCGAGCGGCTGCTCGGGCTCGCCGTCGTTCCTCAGGTTCACGACGCCCGTGTAACCCTCGGCCTTGAGCCGGGCCAGGTCGGCCTCGGTCGGCTGGTCGCCGATCGTGACCTTGGGCGTGATCGCTCGCTCGAACAGCATCGGTTTCTCCTGGGCTCGGACCACCGGTCGCCTCGTTGGGCAGACCCGAAAGTAACCCATCCCGGCCCCGATCGCCAACCTCCGGCAGGCCCTCGGTCGCCCCGACCTTGACGGAGATCCCGTTTCGACCATAATACCTACCGTTCGGTATACGGAGGTGAGGCCGATGGCAGGGATCCCGAAGGTGGGGGGCGATCCCACGGAACCGGCGGCCGGCCGGTCACCGGGGGAGATGGCGGCGCACATGGCGCGGGTGGCGGCCCGGCTGTTCGCGGACCGGGGGTTCGACGCGACCTCGGTCCGCGAGATCGTCGAGGCGGCGGGCGTGACCAAGCCGACGCTCTACTACCACTTCGGGAGCAAGCAGGGGCTGGCCGAGGCGCTGCTGACCCGGCCGATGGGGGAGTTCGTGGCGACCCTCCGGGGCCTGGTGGAGCGGGAGTCGGACCCGGTCCGGATGCTCCGGGGGCTCTTCGCGACCCAGATTGCGTTCCTGGCCGAGGAGCCCGACCGGGGCCGGTTCCTCTACGCGATCTGCTTCGGGCCGCAGAACTCCGGCCTCCGCGAGGAGATGCACCGGTTCGGCGAGGCGATGGACGGCGTGACCGAGGCGTGCGCCCTCCGGATGGCCGAGGCCGGCGTGATCGACCGGGGCCGGGTCGACGCCTGCGCCCAGGTGATCCGGGGGCTGACCATGTCGTCGACGCTGGATCACATCTTGCTGGGCCGGCCGCTGGAATCGAACCTGGCGGACCGGCTGGTGGTCGACTTGCTCCGGGGCTTCGCGGCCCCGGGTTTCGTGCTCGACGGCGAAGGGGAGGGGGAATCATGAACGGTCCTCGACGGGCGATCGTGCCGATCCTGCTGGCGATGGCGCCGATCGGCTGCGGCGCGAGATCCGGGGGCCCCTCGGAGGCCGGAGCCGGCCCCAAGGTGGTCCCGGTCACGGTGACCTCGGTTGAGGTCCGCGCGGTCGAGAAGACCGTCGACGGCGTCGGGACGCTCAAGGGGTGGGACGAGGTCACCGTCGGGGCCAAGCGGGTCGGGCGGGTGGCCAGGGTCCGCCACGACATCGGCGATCGGGTCAAGCCGGGCGAGCTTCTGGTCCAGTTCGAGACGGTCGACGCCGACCTCGCCATTGACCAGGCCGAGAAGCAGCTTCTGGCCGAGCTGGCCAAGATCGGCGTGGTCCTCAAGGAGGTCCCGAGCCAGACCCCGACGCTCGACGAGGTCGACGTCTTCAAGCTTCCCACGGTCCAGCAGGCCCAGGTGACGCTGGACCGGGCCCGGCTCAACCTGGCCCGCGAGAAGAACCTGACCGCCAAGGGGGCCGGGATGAAGCAGGACCTCCAGAACACCGAGGCCGACGTCCGGTCGTCCGAGGCGGCGCTGGATAACGCGGTCCTGACCGCCCGCTCGACGGTCCTGGCGGTCCTGGCGGCGAAGGTCGGGCTCGAAGTCCGCCGCCAGACCCGTGCGGACATGGAGATCCGGGCCCCGCAACCCTCGGCCCCCCCGACGGGCCTGAAGGCCCCGCTCTCCTACGCGGTCGCCCGACGGTCGGTCTCGGAGGGGCAGATGATCCGGGAGGGGGACGCCGCCTTCGACCTGGTGATCGAGGACCCGCTCCGGCTCTGGGTCAACCTCCCCGAGCGGCACGCCTCCGAGGTCAAGCTGGGCCAGGACGTCCGGATCCGGGTCGACTCGTACCCCGGGCGGATCTTCACCGGGGTGATCGGCCGGATCAACCCGGCCATCGACGCCACCAGCCGGAACCTGCAAGTCGAGGTCGCCGTGCCCAACGACGAGGGCTTGCTCCGGCCCGGCGGGTTCGCCAAGGCCGAGGTCGTCACCGACCGGAACGCCCGGGCGATCATCGTCCCGCTCGACGCCATCGTCCGGTTCGCCGGGGTGACCAAGCTGTTCGTCGTCGGCGACGACGGCAAAGCCCACGCCATCGCCGTCGAGACCGGCAAGGAGGGCCCCGGCTGGGTCGAGCTCCTCGGGCCCCTGCCCGACAAGGCCCGGGTCGTCACCACCGGCCAGTCGCAGCTCGCCGAGGATACGCCCGTGGTCGTCCGGACCCCCGAAACCGCGCCCGGGCTCAAGACAGCCGGTCCGGTGCCCGAAGTCGTCGATTGATCGAATTCCTCATGGTTGCTGGTTCATGGCTGACGTGCGACGGATGCACCGTCCGTCGGCACTCGCACGCCGTCCTCGGTGACGGCGGATGGATCCTCAACGATCATTCATTTCCCATCATCCTTCGCGCCCCAACCGGCTTGAGAGGTCGTCGTCCATGACCATCTCCGACATCTGCATCAAGCGCCCGGTCTTCACCTGGGTGCTCGTCGCGCTACCCGTGGTCCTGGGGATCGTGTCGTACGGGAGCCTGGGCGTCGACCTCTTCCCCAACGTCGACTTCCCGGTCTGCACGGTCACGACGGTCCTGCCCGGCGCGGGCGTCGAGGAGATGGAGACGACGGTCACCAAGCCGATCGAGGACATCATCAACACCGTCTCCGGGATCGACGAGCTGCGCTCGACGACCCAGGAGGGGGTCTCGGTCGTCACCGTCCAGTTCCTGCTCACCAAGAACGGCGACGTCGGGGCGCAGGAGGTCCGCGACAAGGTCAGCTCGATCATCGCCACCCTGCCCGAGGGGACCGAGACGCCGATCGTCAACAAGTTCGACTCCGACGCCATGCCGGTGCTCAACCTGGCCGTCTCGGGCCGCCGCGACCTCCGCGAGGTCACCGAGCTGGCCCGGAAGAAGATCAAGGAGCGGCTGGAGACCGTCGCCGGCGTCGGAGCCATCAACCTCGTCGGCGGCCGGACCCGTTCGATCAACGTGACCGTCGAGGCCGACAAGCTTGCCGCCTACGGCCTGTCGATCGACGACGTCCGGACCGCCCTGGAACGCCAGAACCTGGAGGAGCCGGGCGGCCGGATCGACCAGGGGACGCGCGAGCTGGTCCTCCGGACCCTCGGCCGGCTCAACACGGCCAAGGAGTTCGACGAGCTGATCGTGGCCAACAAGCGTGGGGCCCCGATCCGGATCAAGGACGTCGGCCGGGCCGAGGACTCGATCGAGGAGCCCCGGACCCGGGCCCGGCTCGATGGCGAGAACGCCGTCAGTCTGGTGGTCCAGAAGCAATCGGGGACCAACACCGTCAAGGTCGTCGACGACTTGATGGAGCGGCTCGGAGAGATCCGGGCCACCCTCCCGCCCGACATCGCGACCGTGGTCACCAAGGACCAGTCGCGGTTCGTCCGGAAGTCGATCGAGGAGGTGAAGTTTCACCTCCTGCTGGCCGCCGGGCTGGTGTCGGTTACGATCTTCGTGTTCATCCGCGACTGGCGGACCACGGTGATAGCCACCCTGGCGATTCCGACGTCGATCGTCCCGACGTTCCTGTTCATGCAGTACATGGGCTTCACGCTCAATAATATCACGATGCTGGCGCTAATCCTGGCGATCGGGATCGTGATCGACGACGCGGTGGTGGTCCACGAGAACATCTTCCGGCACATGGAGGAAGACGGGATGGACGCGATGGAGGCAGCCCGGGTGGGGACCTCCGAGATCGCGCTGGCGGTGTTGGCCACGAGCCTCTCGCTGGTGGTGATCTTCCTGCCGATCGCCTTCATGGGGGGGATCGTGGGCCGGTTCTTCTCCAGCTTCGGGATGACCGTGGCGTTCGCAGTGATGATGAGCCTGTTCGTCTCGTTCACGCTGACGCCGATGCTCTGCTCGCGGTTCCTCAAGCTCGAACCGGCCAAGGGCGGGCCCGCGAAGTCCAAGGACGGGCTGATCTGGCGGCTCGTCGACGGCGGCTACGGCCGGGTCCTCCGGCTGGCGCTCCGGGCCAAGTGGCTCGTGGTCCTCCTGACGCTGGGGGTAATCGCCAGCACGGTCCCGATCTTCTCGAAGCTGGAGAAGGGGCTGATCCCCCGCGACGACCAGAGCGAGTACGAGGTGGTCGTCACCACGCCCGAGGGCTACACCCTGGAGCGGACCGACCGGGTCCTCCGCGAGCTGGAGGGGCGGCTCCGGAAGCTCAAGGGGACCCAGCACCTCTTCACCACCACCGGCCAGGTCGCCGGCGGCCGGTCGGTCAAGGGGGAGGGGAACGTCACCCGGGGGACCATCTATGTCAGGATCGAGGATCTGGAGGAGCGGAAGGAGCCGTATACCCAGTTCGCGGTCCAGAATGAGGCCCGGAGGCTCCTGGAGGACTACCCCGACCTCCGGGCCAGCGTCAACGACGTCTCCCAGTTCCAAGGCGGGGCCCGGCCGCAGATCTTCCAGGTGAACCTGGCCGGCCCGGACCTGGCCAGGCTCTCGGAATACGCCGACCGGCTGGCGGCCGAGCTGAAGAAGGCGGGCGGGATCGCCGACATCGACACCACCCTTTCGCTCCGGAAGCCCGAGGTCCAGGTCTCGATCGACCGCGAGCGGGCCAGCGACTTCGGGATCCCGGTCGGGACGATCGCCGACAGCCTCCGGATTCTGGTCGGCGGGCGGCCGGTCTCCCGGTTCAAGGACGGCGACGAGCAATACGACGTCTGGCTCCGGGCCCGCCCCGCCGACCGCGACTCGGCCCGGAACGTGGCCAACCTCCGGCTCCCCTCCCCCACGGCCGGGCTGGTCCCGCTTTCCAGCATGGCCGTGCTGGGCGAGTCGCGCGGGCCGACCGAGATCGAGCGCTACGGCCGCCAGCGGATCGTGACCGTCCTGGGGAACCCCGAGGGGATCCAGCTCGGCGAGGCCGTCGACCGGGCCACGGCGATCCTGGCGAAGATGGACCTGCCCCGGGACTACGGCTTCGTCCTCAGCGGCCAGGCCAAGACGATGGCCGAGACCGGCAAGTACTTCCTGATCGCCTTCGGGCTCTCGATTGTGTTCATGTACTTGATCCTCGCCGCGCAGTTCGAGAGCTGGGTGCAGCCGGTCTCGATCATGATGTCGCTGCCGGTGACGGTCCCCTTCGGCCTGCTCTCGCTGCTCTTGTTCCGCTCGCCGATGGACATCTACGCGATGTTCGGCCTGTTCATGCTGGTCGGGATCGTCAAGAAAAACGGGATCCTCCAGGTCGACTCGACCAACCAGCTCCGGGCCCTGGGCATCCCCAGGCACGAGGCGATCATCGAGGCCAACCACACCCGGCTCCGGCCGATCCTGATGACCACGGCGATGCTCGTGGCCGCGATGGTCCCGATCGCGCTGGGGCAGGGCCCGGGCGCCGGGGCCCGGGCGAGCATGGCCAAGGTCATCATCGGCGGCCAGGCGCTCTCGCTCGTCCTGGCCCTGATCGTGACGCCGGTCTTCTACGTCCTGCTCGACCAGTGGGTCAACTTCACCCGGCGGATCGGGATCCGCTTCGCCGTTGAGCCCCGCCGCCGGCCCGAAGCCGCGCCGGTCGGGTCCTCCAAGGCCCGGACGCCGGCGGATTCGCTCTCGTGATCGCTCGGGATGAACCCCGCCGCCCCCGCGCGACCTGGTCCCATGATGATCTCTAAAAGCGTCACGGGGCCTAGACAAGACAACGGCACGCGGGTTGCAATCGGAATGCCGGCGGCCTCGAAACCAATCGGGGCGAGGGCCTTCACCGAAAGGACCGCGACGATGCCGATCTCCGATGTCGAGAACTACACGGGCGGAATTCGCACGGTCGCCCCCCTCGCCTTGCCCCCGGCCGCAATCCCGGTCAAGGTGTCGATGACTTGCGGCGCCCTGAGCCACCCGGGCAAGGTCCGGACCAACAACGAGGACCACTTCCTCGTCGCCCGGCTGGCCAAGTCGATGCAGATTTGCCAGAGCAGCCTGAAGCACGACGCGGGCGAGTTCAACTTCTCCGAGGAGGACGGCTACCTGATGGTCGTCGCCGACGGGATGGGCGGCGCCGCGGCGGGCGAGCGGGCGAGCGCCCTGGCCGTCGAGAGCGTCAAGGATTACGCCCTGAACACCCTCAACTGGTTCCTCCACCTCGGCGGGGCCGATGAGAGCGTCCTGCTCTCCGAACTCCGCCAGAGCCTGGAAATCGCCGACAAGGCGGTCGTCGACGAGGGTGTGTCCAATGCCCGGCTCTACGGGATGGGGACCACCCTGACCATCGCCTACAGCCTCGGGGCCGACCTCTACCTCGCCCACGCGGGGGACTCGCGGGCCTACCTGTTCCGGGAAGGCAGTCTGGAGCAGGTCACCAACGACCACACGCTGGTCCAGATGATGGTCTCCGGCGGAGTCCTCTCGCCCGAGGACGCCAGGCACCACGCCCGGCGGAATATCGTCACCAACGTCATCGGCGGCCCCAGCGCAGGGGTCCATGCCGAGATCCACAAGGTCAAGCTCGCCGACGGCGACGTCCTCCTGATCTGCTCCGACGGCCTGACCGAGCCGGTCGAGGACGCCCGGATCGCCGAGGTCCTCGGCTCCGAACCCGACCCCGAGGCCGCCGCTCGATGTCTGATCGAGCTGGCCCTCGCCAGCGGCGGGCCCGACAACGTCACCGCCGTCGTCGCCCGCTACGCCATCGGCCCATGATCCGGCGACTCCCGCCCCTGGACCGGGTGGGGTTCCCTGAAGTAGAGTCGCCCGATCGGCGGAGCAGCGGGGGCGTCCTCGGTCGGGGCGGGAATCGATGAGGAAGACGGCGCGCGTGCTGGCCTGGCTCGGCCCGGTCCTGATCGCCTCGGAGGGATTCGGGGACGAGCCGAGGCCGGCGGTCGCGGTCCGGCTGATCGGGCCGGATCGCCAGGTCGAGCGGTTCATCGGGTTGTTCCGGGGGTCGAAGGCACCCCACCCGGCGGCGGCCCTGGCGGCCTGGAAGCGGGCCAGCGCCGAGCCGGACCGGTTGGGCAAGCCGCTCGAAGCCCTGATCGCCGCGATCAACCCCCGAATGGCCGGCGAACTCCGATCCCTCGAAGGCGCGGAGCTTGCCATCGGCTTCGAGCCCGAGACCGGCCGTCTCGACTGGCGGGCCAACCTCCCGCATGACGAGGGGACCATCGCCGCGCTGGGCTCGGCGATGGTCCGGAGCGGGGGC
>JAABUV010007412.1_pt1 | contig 11525 bp, 8 predicted proteins | sample 5559971 | NCBI WGS metagenome assembly JAABUV01 (sample SAMN10711881, study PRJNA513362) | rock metagenome | isolation source: Antarctica rocks | place: Antarctica: Victoria Land, Knobhead nord | collected 2015-12-19
CCATCGGCGGGATCGGCGGGATCGGCGGGATCGGTCATGGGGACTCAGTACCGGGTCGCGGCCCCGCGTGCACGCCGGAGGTCGCCACCGCCATGCCGGTGCCCGCGGCGCGCGGTCCGCTGAGCGCACCCCACCCTGAGCAGGTGGACCCCACTGGAGCGGGCGAGACCTTCGACGCCGCCCTGGGTGCCGCACCTACTCCCGGCTGCAGCGGGTCACCGAGCTAGCCGAGGCCATCACCACCGGTCGGCTGCGCCTGCACTACCCGAGGTCACCCTCACCGCCCTCGTCCCCGTCGGCCGGGAGGCCCTGGTCCGCTGGGAACACCCCACCCTGGTCCACGAACTCGGCCCGGAACGGTGTCCCTGGATGCCGTCGACCACGACCTGCTGGCCCGCGTCCTGAACCAGGACTCCACCCTGTGGCACGGGGGGCATCGGGCGGTACTCCCCCGACCTTGACCTTGACACGCAGCACCCCGGAGCCGACACCCCCGGGCTGCCACCTGGGTGCCCGGTGCGCGCGGCCAGTCCCTGTCACCCCCGAGGGACGGCATCGAGCTGTTCTTGCACGGTGTCGGCCAGCTCGGCCCAGGAGGCGATGAACTTCTCCACCCCCTCGTCCTCGATGGTGCGGAAGACGTCGGTGATGTCGACGCCCACCGCGGAGATCGCGTCGAAGACCTGCTGGGCGGCGACCGAGGTATCGCTCACCGTGTCACCGGTGACCTCGCCGTGGTCGGCGACCGCGGCAAGAGTTTTCTCCGGCATGGTGTTCACCGTGTTCGGGCCGACGAGCTCGGTGACGTACATGGTGTCGGGCAGCGCCGGGTCCTTCACCCCGGTGGAGGCCCACAGCGGGCGCTGCGGGAGCGCCCCGGCCGCGGCGAGGGACTGCCAGCGCGGTCCCACCTGGAACACCTGCTCATAGGCGCCGTAGGCCAACCGGGCATTCGCCAGGGCGGCCTTGCCCTTCAGGTCGACCGCCTCCGGGGTGCCGATGGCGACGAGGCGCTTGTCCACCTCGGTGTCCACCCGGGACACGAAGAACGACGCCACACTGCCGATGGCGGAGAGGTCGTGGCCGTTCGCCTTCGCCTGGTCCAGCCCGTCGAGGAACGCGTCCATCACCTTGCGGTAGCGCTCCACCGAAAAGATCAGCGTGACGTTGACACTGATGCCCCTGGCGATGGTGGCCGTGATGGCCGGCAGGCCCGCCTCGGTGGCCGGGATCTTGATCATCGCGTTCGGCCGGTCGACGGTCTCCCACAGCTCGACGGCCTGGTCGGCGGTCTTCTCGGTCTCGTGGGCCAGGCGCGGGTCCACCTCGATGGACACCCGACCGTCCTTGCCGCCGGTCGCCGTATACACGCCGCGGAACACGTCGCACGCGTGCCGCACGTCGTCGGTGGTCAACGCACGCACCGCGGCGTCCACGTCGGTGCCCCCCGCGACGAGCTCACGGACCTGCTCGTCGTAGGCAGCGCCCTTCGCGAGCGCCCCGGCGAAGATCGTCGGGTTGGTGGTCACGCCCACGACGCTCTTCGTGGTGATGAGCTCGGCGAGGTTGCCCGAGGCCAACCGCTCCCGGGACAAGTCGTCCAACCACACCGACACCCCGGCGGCGCTCAGCGCCTCGAGGTTGGGGTTCTGCTCGCTCATCGTTCCCTCTCCTGGTGCATAGGTACCGGTGGCCTCGTCAGCGGGACTACAGGATCGGCCCACCGCTGACTGCGACCACCGTCGCCCCATTCGTTGTGCGGTGCTGAACGATGAACGGTGCCCGCCCGTTCGGCGGGTGTAAAGAGCTTGCACCTAGCGTGGCCGTCACAGTGACGCTGCTCTCACCCGGTGGGTGCCACCCTCGTCGCAGGTGACCATGACCAGTAACGTCCTCGCGGGTTTTGTAACGCCTGCGCCGGACTAACAGGGGTCTTCCTGCCCCAGCGCGGCCGTTACCCCAGCACCCGCCCGATCCGCCACCACACCCGCTGGCGACCACCCCGTCACCGGACTCAGGCACCACACCACCACGGCGACCCGCCGCTGAGGAGCACACCCATGAGCACCTCCCCTCCCCCCCCACCCAAAAGCGCGGTCACCCCTGACTGCCCGACCACCTGCGCCCAGCCGGTCTGGGCCGGCCGACAGCATGATGCGATGGTGCGGTCCCTACTTCCGGGCACCGAAGACGGCGGCGAAGCGGGCCCGACCGAATAACCCTCGAGAGTCCAGCCGCAAAGACCGTGTCGCATGCGTCTGGGATGGGCGGGTTTGACACAGCTGGACCGTGCGGGCGACGAGCTCCGACGACGGTCTCGGACCGGGTGAGCACGGGGGTCTCCCACACTGTCGCAGCCAGCTGGCGACAAGACCTCGCGGACCTGTCCTGGGTCGTCGAGCCAACCGAGCAGGAGCTCGCCGGTTGGCTCCCCGCCCGCGGGCGCACCCTGGACGACTCACTGGAAGGCTTCGACGTCCTCGCCCTCGTCTTTCAGCGTGTCCACACCGGCACTCGGTCAGGTGTCGCAGAAACCGTCTGCGGGACTCACGGGAGGGAGGCGGGAGGGGTTGTGACCTTCAGCGGTAAGTGGCGCGGTTCTCGCAGCGCTGTGTGGCACGGCCAAAGGCTGCGCCGGGACTGACGATCTTGTCCGGTAGACGATCGGCCTGTGGGACAAGGATGTCGTGGTCGGGCTCAGGCCACCGGCGGTTGCTTGGGTGGGTGGAACGGTGTGGTGTTGCGGCGGTTGATCCGCCATCCCGCGCCACAGCCCTGTCCAGGGCGGCGATCAACGTGGGGCGGTCGGTGACATCGGCGGGAAATCCGGCAGCCTTGACACCCTCGGCCGCCAGCTTTTCTGCGAGTTCACCGAGTCCTTCCCCGGAACGGGCGACCAGGGCAACATCGAAGCCGTGCTTGCCGAAAACTCTGCCGAGCGACAGGCCAAGGCGCGTCCCGGCTCCGACGAGAGCGATCGTGGGCATGGTGACATCTCCTTACATCCGTGTTCGTCCGCAAACCACGCGGGGCCGGACACCCATCTGATCACCGCCGGGTGCGGTGCGTCCAAGATCTATCGAGCTGCGACCAATAACCTGAAGGAATGGACCGGTTGGAGACACGGGAACTGGCGTACTTCCTGGCGGTGGCCGACGAGCTGCACTTCGGTCGCGCCGCGGCCGGGTTGAGCATTACGCAGCCCGCGCTGTCCAAGACGATCCGACAACTGGAACGCCGCCTAGGAGTCGCCTTGTTCGAGCGGACCAGTCGCGCGGTCACGCTGACCGAGCCCGGTCAAGTGCTAGCCCACGAGGCACGTACGGCGCTGGACGCGGTATCCGCCGCGACCGTGCGGACCCGACGGGCCGGCACGCGAGACCCCCGCCTGATCCTGGCCATGAAACCCGGCGGCGATGCGGGCTTACTCCCTGCCATCCTCGCGGCCTACCAATACGAACCAGACGTCTTGCAGATCGAGGTGGTCTTCGGCGGCGACCGCGCACGGATGGTGCGCGAAGGGCAGGCTGACGCGGCGCTGTTGTATACGCCCTCCGATGACGTGCGCGGGCTGGACACCGAAATGCTGCTGAGCGAAGCGCCGCTCGCCGTACTTCCCGCGTCCCACCCACTCGCGCACCGGGCCAGCCTGCGTATGGCCGACCTCGCGGACGAAAACCTGCACAAGCACGACCCCGCCGGCGTCAGCGCAAAGGGCAGCATCAGCGAACTGATGCACCTGATCGCCTTGGGGCGGATGGTCGCCGTGCTGCCCCAGTCACTGACCACGCCACTCCGCGAGGATCTGACCACCGTTCCGGTGACGGACATCCCGCCGAGCGTCCTCCAGCTCGCCTGGCCCGCACACAGCACTTCCCCGTCCGTTGCGGCGCTCGCCCGAGCCGTCGCGAAAGCAGCCGCCGCAGACAACACCTCGCCATCCGCGATCACATCATTACGTGGGACTGCCCGATAGCCGAACGATCTACGGCAACCGGATCGCTCGTCACCTGCTCGACCTTTGAACCTGACGCTCATTCCAGTATGCCCCGCCCGAGAAAAAGCCCGGTGAAGGGAGGCTATCCGGGGCGCCCTTAAGTCGGCACGATCGGCCGCAACTCGTCGCTCGGTCGTCACAGCCGGCTCCGGTCGGTGCCCGATCCGCGTCTGTCAACGCCGGCCCAAAGCTGATCCTCTAGTTTGCGGCTGGGGACACGCTCGGGAGTAGGGGGCCATCACGCTGGGCCCGCTCGTGCCGAGGATGGGCCGCAGCACCTGAGCACGGTCGGAGGTGCGCCGAGCAACCCCTGCAGGGTGACGCACGCCGGCACCGTCGCAGGGATGAACTTCCGCCGGCCCGCGTCGCAAGAGCAGAGACCAAGGTGGGCGGCGCTAGCCGCTGTCGAGGAACCGGCACTGTTCATTGGGCAACCAGCGTGGTTACGAACAGAGTCACCGCCGCCAAGACGGGGCCGCGAAGGAGATCGGCGAGCCACTCGTCGGCTTGGTCTTTGGGGAGGTAACCGGCCTGCGTTGCCGCCTGGGCGTTCCGTGTGAGGCCGAAGATTCTGTCCGCCTGCGCGAAATCGCGAAGTACCGTCGGGAACGCGACGACGTTGCGTACAAGGAACCCGGCGTCCTGACCGAGGCGACCAACCTCGCGGCCAACGGTCGCATTGCGCACGACCCGCTCGCATGTGTAGTCCACGAAGCGCCTCCCAACCTCTCGGCTGCCACCGTCGATGACGAGCGTGCGCCAGTCAGGTTCAGCAAGTACGGCGATGCCGCCGGGCGCCAGCACCCGGTGGAACTCCCGCAGCACGAGGCGCGGGTCGCTGACGTGCTGAAGGGCCCGATCAGTCCGTACGCGGTCGATGCGCCCCGACGCCAGGGGCAGCATGTGCGCGTCCCCCGCGACGAGAGCCGCGCCCCCCGTCGACCGATTGGCAGCCGCCGCGAGCATCCGCTGATCAAAGTCGAGTCCGACTACCAGGCCGTCGGGAGCCACGAGGTCGGCCACGTCCTGCAGGTCCGTTGCTGGGCCACAACCGACGTCCACGGCGCTGGCACCCGGCGCAAGGCTCATCTCGGCGAGGACGTGCGACTTGTAGGCAACTGCCGCTGGCGTGCGCGCAACCTGCAGCATGTAGTCGACGGGGTCCGGTCGAGCCGCTTCCATGGCTGAAGTCAAGTGCAGTCCCCCCGAAAGGCCGAGCAGTAGGTGCCGTTAGCCATGATCACAAAGACGTGGCGACGGGTGGTAGTTCACCCCTCCTCGGTCTCGCTCGTCGCGTGCGGCGCCGGTCACCGGCCAGCACCGGTACCGGCGGTGCGAGCCGGTCGTGGTTGTGAGCATCCCGTTGGGCTGAACGCGAGAACCCGGATGCTGCTGGCACACCACTACCGGCCCAACGCGGGGCCTGCCCCGTAGACCCGCCACGACACCCCCTGCCCTCGACGACCCCCGACTGTGCTCAGGTCATCGGCAGGCGCAGTGCCGGCATTTGCCCCCACCACCTCATCTTGCTGCCGTACTCACCGGGTGCTCAGGTCGAATAGGGGCAGGGTCGGGGTGGGGGAGTGGGTGCGGGCCGCGGCGAGGCGGAGGGGGTCGTAGCCGCCGGTGAGGGCAGCGCGGATGGCGTGGGCTCGGCCGTGGCGCCCGCGGGGGTCGATGTTGGTGGGCAGGCAGCCGCGGGGGCGGCCGAGGGACACCGCGTAGCGCAGGTTCGCCGATTGGGTGCCGGGGTGCAGGTGGGTGGGGTCGACTCGCACGCACAGCGTCTCGTTGCAGTGGTGCTCACCGAACGTTTGGTGGTCGAGGGTCCCGGCGTGAAGGAGCAACGCGAACCGGTGCGCGGACAGGGTGCGCCGCTCACCGTGCTGGGTCCAGCTGATCCGCCCGTACCCATCGGGGTAGGACACCGCCCCGGTCCACCACCAACAGTCGGGGGTGCGGGTGACCTTCGTCCAGAACCGGGTGATCGTGTCCACTGGTGGTGGTCCCCACACCACCGGTGCCACTACGACCGTGGGTGGGGTGAGGGTGTCCATCCCCGGGAGCACCGGGTCACCGTCTGACACTGACACAAGCACTCCGAGACCAGTTCACTACGCCACCGATCCCTCGACGAGGTCACCATCCCCGGTGACATCCCCGCCACCGCCGTTGGTGGTGGTGGTGTTGGTGGTGGGTCGGGCCCGCAGGGCTTTGCGGATGGCGGTGGTGCTCCACCCGGTGAGGGTGGCGATGTTGTCGACCTTCAGGCCCCGGTGGTGGAGTTGGTGCACGCAGTTCTGCTGGCCCTGGTGGGCGTGGGCGGTGGCGGCGTCGTGGGTGCGGGCAATGTCGGCGAGGGCGGCGTCCCGCGCGGCGGCGGCGGAGGTGATTTGGTCGTCGAGGGCGAAGAACGCGGCGAGGTCGTCTTCGTTGGCTTTCTCCCGCTCGCGTTGGGCGGCGAGGGTGTCGGCGAGGCGGGTGCGGGCCCGTTGCCGGGTCCGCACCTGGGTGGTGCGTGCGGTGCCAGCCACCAGGGGTAGCTCCTGTCGGTCGGTGGGTGCCCGCCGTCGTGGCGGCTGTCACACCAGGGACCAGACTCTACGTCTCCCACCTGCCACCTTGGCCGTCCGCGCGACCACCTTCACCCGGCCGCCGGTGCCAGGCACCCCACCCCCGTTCGTCACTCCTGGTGTCCCGCCCACCCGGTCACCTGGTCACCCAGCTCGCCGGTGCTCGCCCCCAGCCACGGGCCTCGCCTACCGGCTCGCCCCGCCACGACAAGAACCCACTGTGATCGGCTTGCTTCCTAGGCGCAGTCAATTACCACACACCTTTTGCACTCTGGAGTGCTGCGCCTAGGCTGACCCGGGTGATGACCGTCCACCGCCTACACGCCGGGGACGGATACACCTACCTGACCCGGCAGGTGGCATCCGGGGACCGGGAACGGGGCCGCGGGCAGGACCTGGCCGACTACTACACCGCGGCGGGCACCCCGCCGGGGCGTTGGCACGGGCGGGGGGCCGAGGCCTTGGGGGTGTCGGGGGTGGTGTCGGAGGCGCAGATGAAGGCCTTGTTCGGGGAGGGTGTGCATCCCGACGCCGACGCGGTTATCGCCGCCGCTATCACTGCGGGGGCGAGTTCGGCGGATGCGGTGGCGGCGGCGAAGCTGGGTCGGCCGTTCCCGTCGTTCACCGCCGCGCAGGCCCCGGCCCGCGCCGAACTCGCCCGCCGCCTGATCGAGTTCCGCGCCGAGCACGGCCGGGTGGCCACGGCGGGGGAACGCAACCTGCTGCGCACCGAAGCCGCGCGGGCCGTGTACCGCCAGGTTCATGGTCGGGACCCGCGGACACTGGAGCTGGGTGCCCTGCTGGGTGCGGAGAAACGCACCCAGGTGCAGGCGGTGGCCGGTTACGACTTGGTGTTCACCCCGCAGAAGTCGGTGAACCTGCTGTGGGGGCTGGGCTCGGAGCGGGTGCGGGACGCGGTGGCGGCGGTGCATGAGCGGGCGGTCACCGAGACCCTGGAGTGGGTGCAGGCCGAGGCGGGGAAGACCCGCCGGGGTGCCGGCGGGGTGCGCCAGATCGATACCCAGGGGTTGACCATCGCCCGCTTCGACCACTTCGACAACCGCACCGGGGACCCGAACCTGCACACCCACGCCGCGGTGTCCAACAAGGTGTTGGGTGCCGACGGGAAGTGGTCGGCGTTGGATGGGCGGGTGTTGTACGCGGTGGGGGTGGCGGCGTCCACCCGCTACAACGCCCTGATGGTGGATCACCTGCGCCGCGAACTCGGCGTCGACTTCGCGGACAGGTCGAAGGGTCCGGAGAAGGAACCGGTGCAGGAGGTCGCGGGGGTCACCGACGCGATGATCACCGACTTCTCCCGGCGAGCCGACATCATCGCCCGCACCGACGAACTCACCGCGCAGTACCGCGCCAGTCATGGGCATTCCCCGTCGAAGGCCAGCCAGATCAGGCTCGCGCAGCAGGCGGTGTTGGACACTCGCGACACCAAACCGGTACCCCGGTCGTTGACCGAGATGCGCGCGGAGTGGGCGGGGCGGGCCACCGCGCACACCGGCGGGCAGGTGCCCGCGGATTGGGTCGATGACCTCCTCGCCAGCCACCGTCACCCGGGCCGGGTGCGGTCCATCGAGGTGGTGTTCGACCGGGAACTCATCGCCGCGGCGGTGGTGGAGACGGTGTCGCGGCGGCGGGCGACGTGGACGGAGGCGAACCTGCGGGCCGCCGCCGAGGACCGGGTCGCCCGCTGCGTGTTCGACACCCCGGAGGCTGCCCGGGCGGCGGTGGAGGAGGTGGTCACCGCGGCGCGGGACACCGGGTCGCTGCTGCTGAGCATCGACCCCGACGACCCCACACCGGCGGTGGTGTCGCGGGCGGATGGGGGCTCGGTGTACCGGGTGCATGGTGCCGCCCGCTACACCAGCCAAGCCGTGCTGGATGCCGAACGGGGCCTGTTGGAGGCGGGGCATACCCCGACGACTGTGTTCCTGACTGGGGCGGCGGTCGACGCCGCGGTCGCCGCGGTCGCCGCCGAGGGGGGCCGGGACCTCAACGACGGGCAGCGCGCCATCGCCCGCCACCTCGCGACCTCCGGTCAGCTGGTGGCGGTGGCGGTGGGTCCGGCGGGGACCGGGAAGACCACCGCGATGAAGGCACTGACCCGGGCGTGGACCGACGACGGCCACCCGGTCGTGGCCCTGGCGCCGAACAAGGCGGGGGCGAAGGTCCTCGGCGACGAGCTGGGTGTGGGGGCGCAGACGGTGGCGAAGCTGCTCACCACCGAACACCACCGCGACCGCGAGGGCCAACCCAGCGGGGTCGCGGCCGGGACGATGCTGCTCGTGGATGAGGCGGGGATGACCGCCACCGCCGACCTCGCCGCACTCCTCGAGTTGGCCCGCACCCGGGGGGCGGTGCTGCGCCTGGTGGGGGACCCCGACCAGCTGAGCGCGGTCGAGTCCGGGGGTGCGCTGCGCCTGCTCGCCGCCGATACCCAGGCCCCGGAGCTGGCCGACGTGGTGCGCTTCGCCGACCCGGCGGAGGCCGACGCCGGCCTCGCGGTGCGCGCCGGGGACACCAACGCGGCGTGGGCGTTCTACCACGACCGCGGCCGGGTGCAGTCCGGGTCGGCGGAGGAAATGCGGGAGCAGGTCCTGGCGGCGCAGCTCGCCGACACCGCCGCCGGGCACCGCTCCCTGATGATGGCGGCCACCACCGAGGACGTGACCGCCCTGAACAACGCCGCCCACACTGCCCGGGCCGACGCCGGGCAAGTGGATACCGGGGGGTCGGGGGTGCGGCTACGGGACGGGTTGGCGGCCTACCCCGGGGACATCGTGGTGACCCGCCGCAACACGCCCGGCCTGCGGGTGAGCGGTGGGCACCACGACGGCGCCACCGTGAGCAACGGGGACCTGTGGACGGTCACCGCCGTCCACCCCGGCGGGGCGCTCACCGTGCGGGGCACCACCCACCGGGGCACCCTGACCCTGCCCGCCGGGTACGTCGGCGAGCATGTCGAACTGGGGTACGCCACCACGGTGCACCGGGCGCAGGGCATGACCGTGGACACCGCGCACACCCTGATGGCCCCGTCGCTGACCCGCTCCACCGCCTACGTGGGGTTGACCCGGGGGCGGGACACCAACCACCTGTACCTCGTCACCGACACCACCCCCGACGCGCACCCCGATCACCAACCCGAGGAGTCCACCAACCCGGCTGCGGTGTTCGCCGCGATTGTGGCCCGCGGGGACGACAACCTCGCCGCCACCGCCACCCTCGCCGCCGAACTCGACCACACCGACGACACCGACCGGTTGCGTGCGGTGCACGCCGACCTGGTCGACGCCCTCGCCGCCGCCCGCGCCGAGTACCTGCTGGACCAGGCGCTGCCCGCCGCGCACCACGCCACGACCACCGGGTCCCCGCACTACCGCGACCTGCTGGCGACCATCACCGCCGCCGACCGGCACGACCTCGACACCCGGCAGCTGGTCACCGACATCACCACCGCACCCGTCGACGCCGCCACCACCCAGCGGGGGGCGGAGCTGATCGACGACGTCGACCAGGTGGAGGACACCCTGGCCGGGGCCCGGGACCCGGCGGCGGTGCTGCGTTCCCGCGCCGACGCCTGGATCGCCGCCCACACCGACGAGCAGGCCGCGGTCGCCGCCGGCGGGCAGCGGCCCGGCGGGTTCCGGGCGCTGCGGGACCTACCCCACCGCCGTGGGCTGCCCATGACCCCGGGGCGGCACCCCGGGTCGGACACCGACCGCGCCGACTACGCCACCACCCTCGCCGCCCGCATCACCCGGCTGGAGGCCGCCGCCGCCACCGGGTCCCTACCCCAGGTGGGGGGTGTGATCCGGGACCGCGACGCGGCCCCCGGGCGGGGGGAGGTGGCGGAGCAGCTGCGCACCCACCCGGTGCGGCGGCGCACCGACCATGACCTCGACGAGGACATCCGCCACTTGCGGGAGCGGATGCGCAGCCACCGCTTCGACCGGGCGAGGGCGGCCCGGGCCGCGGCGGACCCGCGGATCCGCACCGCCGCTGCCCTCGCGGCGGAGCACGCGCAGCTGCCCACCCAGGTGACGGCGATCACCGCCGCCCGCGCAGCACAAGAGCGGGCGGACACCGCGGTCACCGCCGCCCACGCCGCGGTACAGCAACGCAACAGCCTGGTGAATGAGCTGGGCACCACACCGGGGCGGCGGGTGCTGCGCCGCCGCGCCCTCACCGAGCAGGTCAACGCCGCGGCCGAGCGGGAACGCACCGCGCGGGCGGTGAGCGACGCGGCGAGTACCGCCGCCGAGGTCGCCGCCGCCGGTGTCGGGGTGCACCGCAGTCACTGGGAGGAGACCCTGCGCCGCGCCCACGACGCGCCGGGCCTCGCCGGCGAGCTGGGCGCCGCCCAACAAGAGGACGCGCTGCGCGCCACAGAGCAGCAGCGGGCAGCAGCGTGGGAGGACCACATCCGCCAGCAGCTGGTCACGGCCGAAGACGAACGAGCCCGCCGAGGCGGGCTCACCCCCGCCGAGGCCAGCACCGAAGCCCAGGTGCGGTCGGCCGCCAACCAGGACGCGCCGCAGCCGGCCGGTGCCACACCCCGCCGGCGGGACACGGAGATGCAGCACGACGAACTCCACCACCAACTCCACGACCAACAACGCGCACACGACACCGAGCTGGGGCTGTAGCGGGTGCCTCCGTCCTGCTGGTCGGGGTGCCGGTCGGGCGGCTAGTGGGGGTCTGAGTAGCAGCGCTGCAGGATCGTGCGCTAAGGGCGGGTGCCTCCGTCCTGCTGGTCGGGGTGCCGGTCGGGCGGCTAGTGGGGGTCTGAGTAGCAGCGCTGCAGGATCGTGCGCTAACGCCGATTTTCACGCAGCGAGTTCGACCTTAGTTTCAGGTGAATTGGTAGGTGAGTCGTCGGTTTCCCCACCAGGGGACGGTGACGGTGGGGAGGTCGGCTTGGCGTAGGACGGGTGAGT
>JAABUV010007413.1_pt1 | contig 11523 bp, 12 predicted proteins | sample 5559971 | NCBI WGS metagenome assembly JAABUV01 (sample SAMN10711881, study PRJNA513362) | rock metagenome | isolation source: Antarctica rocks | place: Antarctica: Victoria Land, Knobhead nord | collected 2015-12-19
TCTTCCTCACTGATGTTAATCGTAGTGGACTGGAGGCCGACCAGAAGGTGATTGCTGCACACCAATGTTATGCTATGACAGCCACCACAGCCTTGACGGCCCAAAACACTCAAGGCGTTACTGCCATCCACCATACTCCTCCAGATTTTGTCGTGAAACAGATTGATGCATGTATAGATGATATTGGAGTAGATGTCGTCAAGATTGGTATGCCCCTACCGCCGTGAATCTCCTTTCTTGACTATTTCAATTCCATGGACTAGTCTGATTAGTTAAAGGAATGTTGGCTTCAGCAGAGACTGTAGATGCGGTAGCAAAGGCTTTGAAGAGGCATGGAAGGCCAATATCCATAGTTGATCCTGTACTACATTTTTCACTTATTCAAGATTCATAATCTAAGTCTTCCAGGTCATGGTCGCCACAAGCGGCGCCCAGCTACTGCCAAACAAAGCCATCACCAACCTGCGCGAACACATCCTACCCCTAACCACAGTCTTAACCCCCAACATCCCCGAAGCTCGACTTCTCCTGCAGAATGCCGGCCTACCGGCCCCAGACATTGAGTCGCTTTCCGACATTGTGACAATGGCCAAGCTTGTGCAGAGCCTGGGTCCAAAATACGTCCTGGTAAAGGGCGGCCATTCACCACTGACCAAAGATGACAAGATCTCAGCGCAGAACGCAGACAGGACCACGGTCGTTGATGTCCTGCACGACGGAAACACCTGCACGATAATGAAAACCGACTACTCCCCGTCCAAAAACACCCATGGCACCGGCTGCTCGCTTGCTTGTATGTTTCCCCCCAACCCATTTTGCCTTCGTCTTCGTAAATCCTTCTGTTCTAACCCTCGGAATCTACTTCCAGCGGCCATCGCCTCGAATCTCGCCCTCGGCGAAGATATTCCAAAAGCCGTCTCGCGAGCAGTCCAGTATGTTGAAATCGCTATCAGAACGAGCCAGGATCTCGGTCATGGCAGCGGACCTATTAACCATTTCCATTCTGTCTCTGTGTTGTCGGCACCGCCGGGTTCTACGTCGCTTCGTCAGACGGTCTTGCATCAAGGAGTGAATAGATAGCATTGGAGGGGGTTGTGGGGTTGATGGTATATGGGTCGAACTAAGTCCGTAGGGTTCGCAGCGGATGGGTAATGCTGTTGCCGCAGCAGTGTCGAGAGCGTACACAATTTACCTAGCGTATCTCTACACCCCAGCATGAATCGTTCCACCAGCATCCTCGCGTCTTGTAGAAACATTTACGTCCCTCATCTTTCGCAGCGAGACCCCTCCTCAGCCTTCTATATCTCTCGCTACCGTATCCTCCCTCCCAGCAGTCTCCTTGAATCTCCGAACCCAACACCACACGCGAGCCTCGCAAACCGGCCTATTCGAACAATGCCTTACTTCTCCAATATCTCCTACCTTTCACTTCCCCCCCCCCCGCCCCCACCTCCAATATCCCCAACACCCCCCCTTCACAACCTCTATCCTCACACATCGCCCTATCGAGCATCGTTGATGGCGCGTTTGTTTCGCTTTTCCAAGAGCATAGTAGAGATGGTATGGGTAGTGGGGTCGGAAGTGGAAGGTAGGAGGGTTTGCGTGATTGGATGTTTGCGTTGAAGTTTTGCTGGACTTGTCTCTTTTTGAGCAATATCATAGCTTACTATCCCGAAATACTCCCCCTGAATCACCAATCCCTTCCCAGTACCCTGACGCCGTCCCTGATCTCCGAACCATACCACGTACTTATCAGCATCCCTTCCCCCCTCCCCCCCCTCAACCTTCTCACAAACTCCCTCACCCCCCTCAATCTCACACAATAAAACACAACCACCTTCCATCCCCTATCCCCCTTCCCCCTTCTCCGTTTCCCCTGCATCATCCCACACCCAAAAACTCTCCACAAGCCCCTCAGCATCCATTTCTAGTCCGATAAGACCAGCATTCCTAACGGATCTAGAGGGCGGTTTCTTGTAAGTTGGAGGCGACGGGGCCGGAAGGGGGTAGGAGGGTAAAGGGGATTGTGGAAGGGGGGTGTGGGGACGAGATCGAGGAAGGAAAAGCAAAATGCTGTGAAAAGAAAAGAAAAGAAAAGACTCGGATAAGGATTAATCTAAACGGACAGTCGTTTCTCATCACGGACGAAAACAACGTAACATCATCGTAATGAATGATCATCTTTGCAAAACCTTTGATAATTTCGTACGAGCTTGTTATGCTTTTTTTGACATATGGGATCATGAAATTGGATGTTTTACTTATTCTTAGGGAGATTGTGGGGGGGGGGCGGCCTGTCGGGGTGGTAGATGAGGGGGGATGAGGGAGGAGTGGAAGGAAGGAAGGGGGTAAAGCAGAAGATAAGATGGGGAAAGCTGAGATGGATGAGGAAAGAAGCGCCAAAGGTTGCAAGACTTAAACCAACGAGAAATTTCAACCTCGGACGACTTTCTCGGAAAATCGGTATATAACCATTTTGGGAACCGGGCTTTTTCTTCTCCGTCAAATACTCGCATCTTCCGATTCTTTTCAACCGTTCATTTTTAACAAAAAAGAGACAAAGCGATTGAAAACAATAATTCGAAAGTGTCAATCAATAGCTTTGGCAAAAATCAAAATTAGAGAAAATTGAAAAGACGGTTGTGTGATAGATATTGATGAATTTTTAGACAGGCAGGTTGCATGAAAGAGGGAAGGACGCTTGATAGACGGGGGGGTCAGTTGATACTGATGTTTAATAGACGCTCTTGGATGATGGACATGCGGTATTCCACCAAATCAGAGAGATTGGAGTGATATACATCTCCATCCCTCTAACCTCACCAACCATTCTATTTGATGTATCGCTTCGAACCCTTTGCCTATTCTAGTACACTTACAAACTTCCATCCTCAACCCCCTCGTCCTATTTCCATCCGCTCCCTCGTCCTCCTCCTCCGGTGCCCTGTCCCCACCCGACCATCCCCACGCCCACTTTCAAGATCACTACTCCAGCGCCGCCATCCCTCGCCCTGCAGCGGGGCCGGATCCCGCCTCGAAGACTCTGGATCAGAGTCCGATAAGAAGGAGTAGCGTTCGTCCGAGTCATCGCGTTCGAAGCGTTGGCCGTCGGGTTGGTCGCGGGCATATTTCTCCCAGGATTTGCGGCCGCGGGGGAGGTGGGTGTGTTTTGTGGTGCCGAGACCTGTTGGCTGGTTTTCTTGGTCTTGGGGTTCTTTAATCCCTTCGCTCTCGGCCTCTGTGTCTCGATCACCCGCCTTTTCTCTGTGTTTTGATTCCTTCCGCGTCATTCCCATCGCTCTCTCTGCGTGTCTAGTCACCCAAGCCGCCACCCTATTCCGCTGCTCCATGGCGATCCTCCGTTCCTCCTTGGTCATGTCCTCTTTCCCCAGGCCCATGGCAAGATCGTAACACCCGACCATCCGCCTCCCAAACGCCATAGTCTCCTGTTTATCCCTCCAGCTGACCTCGTCTTTGTCTCCGTAAGCCACTAGGCTCCGAAGGTTGGTGAAAATGCTTCCCATGCCGCGGAGAGACGTCAGCATAGCGCGCCAGTCGCTTGAGCGGTAGGTGACGGAGAGGTACATCTCTAATGCCTTTACGTCGGGTTTTTCGAGCGTGTCGCTCATTATGCGCACAAGTTCCTGAGCGTGCACCACCGAGTTTCTATTATTCTGGTCTCTTACACAGCAACTTATGGCAATTCTAAACGTCTTAGCCTGTACCATATCCCTCCTTCCCCCACCCACAACCCCTTCTTTCATCTCCTTCACCAACTCCACCGCAAGACGACTGGCTCGTTGCAAGCGTAGTAAGCGTAGGTACATGTGATAGTTCTCGGAATCGGGGGCAATGTTGTAAGGGCCGGAGGGGGACGTCAGCAGGCCCCAGTAGTCTTGGGCGGCGCGGGTGGTGTGCAGTCGAAGGCAGGCGTCGATGGCAAGGGAAAGGGTGTTACGGCCTGGGCGAGCGTAAGAGAGGTTTTTCGTAGTGGAGTTTGGGAGTGGGGCGAATTCGCCGCCGGGGGTGTAGTCTGGTTCTGCGTCTTCATCTTCGTTTAAGGGAGAAGGCGTGGGAGCTCCAATGTCATTTGGTCCCTGTGAACCTGGTGTTTCCTTAACATCCTGCGGGCTTTGGCGGGCAGGTCCGTTAAAATATGTGTTTGGACGTGGAATCGCCATTGTCTGCTCCAGCAGTGACAGCACATCTTCATAGTCTCGTTTATCAAAACCCAGGAGAAGCAGCCTTCCCATCGAGCACACCATTTCCTCGTCCATCACTATATCTCCACTCCGCCATCGCTCGACAATTTCGTCCCACATCCTTCTCCCCTGAAGAACAGCTTGTTGCCGCCTCGCGTTCTTTTGTTTGGACGATTCATCTACTTCCTTGTTGTACTGGGAAGAGTCATGCCAAGCAACTGTACGGATGGCGTTCAGTATGGTGGTAAAGGAGAGATTGTTCGGCGCAGCCTTGCCGCGAGTTGGCAGCTTCGCAGCAACGCCCCAAAGAGCGTCCATGTCTTTGGCAAGAGCGCAGACTTTGAGCACAGCGTTGGTATGGATGATACTGGGTTTGACCGGGCAATTGTCGGCGTACATGGAATTGTAGACCGTTATGGCACGCGATACGGATAGTTGGTAATGCGGATTCCAGGCAAGACCTCGAAGTACGATGGTATAGGTATGCGCGTCGGGCGGCTGGGCACGCTTCTTCATCTGTGGACAGTTCAGCTTCACCAGTCTCATCATAAAGTAATCCTCCTATACCTCATTATAAAGTTTCATCGCTCTATTGACCATCCCTTTGCTCATCTCATAGTCTACGAGATGATTCCAGCTGACCGTACAGGCCATTCTCTTGCTTCCCATCCTGACAATCTCCAACGCTTTGTCGTGGTCATCTTGCCGCAGCAGACTCACGGTGTGGTCCGCTAGCTTCACAGGATCTTTCAGGTAGCGAAGCTCCTGCTCGAGTTCCGTTCTCTTGAACTCTTGGTCCTTCCCAACAAATTCATTCCTCCTTGAATGAAACTGAGATTGGGATGAGGCATCCGTCCGCTGCGACATCTCCGGTACAGCAGTTGCTGCCGTTGCGTATCTTCGTCGCTGCCATGGTGGCGTTCGAAGGGAGGCTTTCGAGGTTGAGAAAGGACCAATTACCTTTGGAAGTCGAGAAGTGTTTAATGCATCAGAGAAGACCGCTTGTATGCATCTCCGAATACAAGCGTTACAACGGAGCATTGAATTGGGCGTTGACGGTATCAATGTTTGGGGTTGTAACTTTGTAACATCCAAGGTCAGGGATGAGGCTCTTCTCAATCTTTTTTTTCAGCCTCAAGCTAACGGAAAGTCGTCGACTCGCTGACTACGGTAGCGTTATTGGCGCCATGGCGTCTATGTACGGCATGCTGTGTGCATCGACTACAGTACAGTACCTGCAACGTGGGAGACTAACGCCTTAAAACGTGCGTTATCCGGTCGCGACTTAGGGTTTCTCTGCTAAAGTAGTAGCACGCAGTAGCTCTGTGTAACACTGTCTAGGACCCTTTGAGTGGTAGGCCATCTTCCCAGAAACAAACCATCCGGCCCGAAATGCATCAAAGCTGCTGCACATTAAATCCAGACGATCGGGTCCATCCAGCCGTCAGGCCGAAGCATTTACATGTCACACCAATTGTTGCCCAAAATCTCAAGGCGTTGGAGCGAGAATGAAATTAGCGGTTCAGTCTGATAGTGGCAGTTCTTTGACAAACTACGAAAAGCAGCATGTACTGGAACCATGCAACCGTACAATGAGACCGTTGCCTTCAGCCAACAATACAACCGGTGATCTTTTTGGAGATAACGACTGAGAGAATGTGAAAACATGATAATGCCATCAACCCCCTCCTGTATGCTTGCTGGGAACTAACGAAAAACATGAATGGCAAGGCCTCGGCCCCCGTTGGCACCTGACGGCCATGCATCCACCACGTATCTTAAAGGATTACCCATCTGCCTACGTTGACGAGAGGATACATCGGAAGAAGATTAGAAATCATCATTCGTGTTGGTCGACCAAATGACAACACCAACAACCACCACCAATCCCTATGCAACCAACTCCATGATCTGTGAGCAGACAGCCACCATCATTACCGTTTCCTCCACTCCCACCTTAATTTGCTTTTTGGGGATATCGTACGCTGAATATGAGGAAAAGGACACTTGACTATGATGAGCCGATCTATGATGTATAGAAGATGGGTATATCAGGATCTAAAGAAACGTCAGCATGAGCTCTTGATTCCCTTCTATGGGGGTACGGCGTGGTGGGTACATTTGTTGACCCTGCCCGTAGGGAGAGTGAGGATATCCTGTGTACACCTGACCATTACCCTGTTGGTACATTTGGTCGACCCCACCTGCGTACTGAGCAGGAACCTGACCGCTGGCAGGAGCGTAGCCGATGGGAGGCAGATGAGGACGAGCACCAGGTGCGTAGTTTTGCCCCGGTGGAGCTTGGGCAGGATCGTTTGATTGGCCGTCGATGGAACTGCCACCGTTGGCGCCGCGCTGTCGCTCATCCTCGGCCTTGCGCTGGTTGTCTTCCTCCTTCTTACGAGCTTTCCATTCCTTGCGAATCTCCTTGAACTCTGTGATGTCCCAAGACGTGTTAGTATAGATTCGCGCTAATGGGATACTAGCGTCGGCTTGAAGATTTAGTCTTAGGGCGTGGGGTACCACAGTCTGGTAGTGCCAAAGCCTATCACAAGGCTCATGTTGTGTAACCTCACTAACAACCCAAGAAGCGGGTGTTCATGATCTAACCAAAAACGCGACTTTGCGACAATCACAACAAAATGGACCAACTGACCTTCAGGAGTACGCTTCTGCCCGTGCGACTGCATCGTGACATGCGCGTTAAGATGGTTCAGTGTGCCGTAAGCCTTCTCGCAGCCTTGCCATCCGCATTTATACATGCGCTCGATTTCTTCGTAGCGGCGACGGGGACGCTTGTGTTGCTGAGCACCTGGGATCGGCACGAACGAATAGACCTGAGACAGTGGGTGAGGATTCTGTATGTAGACTAAGTAATGCGGATGGTAAGAAATAAACGCGAGTAACAAACCTGGCCAGGACGTGGTCCAGCAGTGGCTACCGCACCTGTAGCGGATACTGCGGTTCCAGGGGAGCTGTAGGGCCCGTTTGGCAATCCGTGCGGATGTCCAGCGTATTGCTGCGGCCAGTGCGGTGGATAGCCCGGAGGCGGGTGGCCTTGGTACTGCATGTCGTGGTTTTGCTGGGCGTACGGAGAGTAGGGTGGGTAGGTCGGACTCGACGCGGCTATGGATGGATCTATAGGTACATCGGGGTTAGGTTTTACATGTGGAGGGTTATGATGGTTATTTTGGTGTCCATCTTGCAAGGACATGGACGGACTTGTTGCTTGAGCCATACTCCCAGTATTGGCGTGGCCGTGCTGTTGAGCGTAATGCTGACGCGCCAAGTATTCCGGGTTCAAGTTGGCTGAACGCGCCGAAGATGGGTTGACGCCGAACTCAGAAGTCGGAGTCGCTGCTGTTGGGAAGTTGCTCGGCCGCACTTCTTGATGTGGTGTGTACTGCGCAGCAGATGCTGGATCTACGGCAGTTTCTTAGGATCGAGTCTCGAGGGCCAACGCCGGATGTGGACGTGTGTGCAAACCTGACTGCGAGTACTGGTCGGATGCCCCTCTGTCCATCAAATGCTGCAGTTGCCATTGTCAGCCCTTGTGCAGTCGTTCACCTCCAACATCGATTGCACTCACTGTTTCACGACACCAAAGAGGCTTTCTGGTTTGTCGCGGTAAGCTCTGTAGCTAGTGATAGTCGATGGAATAGTGAAGCGTCAACAAGGTGACAAGAACAACACTAAACCACGCGACGGGCAATGGAAGCTGAAGTAGCGACGATTTTTGGTTTTCAGGGTACCACGATAGCCCACAATAGCTTCCGTCCGACTCTTGAGAGCTTTTCGGGTCAAGACGACGGTGCGTCTTTGCTCAGAGGAACAGCGTGTGGGTAAGAGAGTGTGGAGTAAACAGACTAGGTCAAGCTAACAAGCAGGACTAGTAACCCCGACAAGCACTCTAAGCCTGAGCGGTACACACGTAGTAAGGTATTGTATTGTAGTACCTAGTGCGTTGTTGTTGTCAGAGCTTGGGGCAAGTGAGGTTAAAGGATTCAGGATTCGATTTTGGAGTTGGCCGGGTACAGTACAGTAGTACTGGCCTACTGGGCGGGTTTGTAGAGGTATGGTACTACGATAGCGGGCCCCAATCGAGGGGAATTAAGTTTTCTCGTAGATGGGGTAAGAGCTATCTGGGATCCTATGGCCGCCGCGTGAACACTAGGATGATTTTCGTGGGCTAGAATGGAGTAGTAGAAGTCTTCGAGTTAGAGTCGTTGGGGAGGGGGGGAATTTCTTGATTTAGATGACAGAATATGGCAGAATAGAGGGCACGGTTGAGGTTTGTGATCGACACAGGATCGACGGTTTGCAACGCACGAACACACACAATGCTCTTCTTGCTGCCCGAGAGACTCCAGCCAAAAAGGCTTGTGCTTTGCTGTGTGCTTTTCGCTTGGGGTGTTACAGTGGTAGGCGGACAGAGGCGAGGCGTACTGACTCGGGCCAAGGAGGAACCTGGCGGGGGGGACTTGGCGTGATAAATTACGGTGAAGATTCAAGCCCTAATTTGTCCGCTAGTGCTCCGCGCTTGGTCGTTACGGAGCTTGGGAAAGTGTGCGGAAGGTAAACTCGTTTCGAGGATAGTCGCAGTATTCCGTACCGTGTTAGATATCAAGCAGATAGAAGGTGATGGTGGACGATGGTGGATGACGGTGGATGATGATGGGATCTTCCAGCTGCGGGTGAAGAACTGTGTTGGGAGTGATTAGTGTTGGAGGCTGGGCATTGTTGTGCGCGGAGAAAGGGTTCGAAATCGCGGTCAACAGGATTTCTGATTGTCTCCGGATTCGCGTCAGGCACATTCGACAACAACAAATTAAACACAACCCCATTGAAATTCATCACCGCTTACCCTGTCACTTTAGGCCACCCCGAAATGCGAACGCTCCAGTTGTCCAACCCTAGACAGCCTAGCGTTTCGACGACCGTGATAGAACGGCGCAAACTATTCCGTTCTAGACGAAGACCGTTGGAGTTTCGCTGACGCGCTTACTGGGCTGGTTGCTAACGATCCGCTGTCCCACGTGTGAAATGATTGCAGATCTTGATGATCGTCGCCCCTTGGACTCGATGTCGATAGAACTAAAGGGTATCGTCAGGGCTTTTGGTGTCAGAATGGGCTTGTGGCGCAATGGGCGCCTGTTAAGGGTGAGTGGGTAGTGGATGAGAAGAGAGCCTGAGAGCTTTAGAGAGAGATTCAGACTTTTCCGAGAGAGCAGGAGGCGATGGGGCCTTTAGCGGGACTCTTAGCGTATCTCAATTTCGACGTTTGGCTGCAGTGAAGCTAAGGTAAGGTAACAAAACACTAGGGGCTTTTTACGTAAGCGACCCTTGGGGCGAATCTCGACTTCCCCTCGGCTCGCTTCCCGTATCATTCGCAGGAAAAGGGGGCCCAGGCCGGACAACTCAGTTGCGAACTGGCCACATGCGACAGGTAAGCTTGATTTGTTAGTGAGGCTGAATTCTGGTCTCGCACATTCTACCAACATGCAGCTACGGAGAACACGGGACGCATACGGAGTGCAGGCTCGACGATAGCCGACAACAAACACCGGTGCACAGGAGGGCAGAGGAAGGCCTACATGCTTTAGGAGGCTAGGACCGTGGTCTCACGGGAGACATTGCCTAAGGATTGCACTACTCTCCACCCTGACGGAGTACCGTGGTATTACTGAATACTGATCCTTGGCCGCCATGCGGAGGGGGCCAATAACCTGGCGACCTCATGTTATCATCATGCGGTAGATGGCGTAGGACTCGAGGCTTCGAGCAATAAGACTGCAGCGCCTCTTAATTACCTTCTTCTTCGGATCTGCTCCTACCGAGACGCATATTTCGCGCCCAACGATTCCCTGAACGAAGAGGCGGTGGGTTAATCTTGTTGGCTCTATTCCGTACGGAGTATTTGGCGGCAAATCATGATAAAAACAGTAACCATGTCCTGGGGGAGAGAACACTTTCACATGGTAATTGGCTTCCAAATTGGAGAAAGCGGGGCTGGGAATCTGCTCAACTCGGCCGCGCAATACGGGTGTTCGGAGGGAGCGCTTGGACGAAGGGACTGACTGGTGAGGTTGTGATTGCGAACCAGGTGAGTAAGAGGATTAGAGTGACCGCGTGATCAAAAGGTTATTGTTGCAGTCTGCTGGCTTGAAGAGTACAACCCTTTTCAACCAGCAGCAGCACGGCTATCACAAAGACATCATCATCGAAGTTACTCCGGATGTACGGAACCAGTCTTAGTGGCTGAGCGCTGTCTTGATGTTGGAGGAAACGTAATTGAAGAGAGTTATCTGGGAGAGTGGGCCAATGAAGTCGGCAGAATTTATGCGCCCACGGCACTTCTTTTTCTGTCTGGACAGCATCGTGCTCACAACATGCATGCTGCACTGCAACATGCTTTGCCAACCAGTGCTTTTGAAGGGTTCAGGTAATCTATCGGCGGCTGGGGGTACGTCTTGTCCCACATTGCGGACTGAGATCTTTCTGCCGAGTGTGACGGGAAAAAATGGAAGAACAATTCCAAAGGTCCAGGATCGAAGGACGGAAGCGATCGGAGATAAGCTGCGTTGTTCTGACTGAGATTTTCCTATCTGGACACGATAGGGCACCTCCGAATACGTAATTGATGTTGTCAGCGTCGCCGGCTCTGGTGTTTTGGGGGTGGAGGAGGAGGGGAGGGGGAAGGGGGGAAACCAATGCAGTTGTACAACAATGACTGAAGTTGAAAGGCGATGTTTGAAGTTATATCAACGAAGTCTTTTTCCATTTTGTACGACCACAACAAGTGTCGGCAGCTATTTGCTAGTGGATCCCTTCGCCATGGCCTTGGGACTGGCCTAAGTGAAGTTTAGTGAGTCTCGCGTACCTGGAAGCAAAACCACCGAGTTGCGAGAGAAAAGTTCGAAGTCATTCACAACACCCCGGAGGGACTCCGGAGTGACTCGGTAAGGTACCTGAATACCGACACTGCATTATACGGGAAGTACTACTCTACACCATAGGTACTTCACCACTTGACCGATGATGATGCACGCCCCCAATACAGTACTCGTATCATCGTATGCCACGACGTTATCGACATGACACTTTGCTTTTCCACAGGGAAGTGTATCTGTTATCTATCCTTCGATGGCTACGGATTAATACTCTCGAGTTGACAATAACAATAACAATCCTAACCAATCTCCAAGCAGTTGCCATGTCTCGGATCGTAGGCCCCCCGTATGAATGCCGCCCATACGTACAGTAATGGGTGGAACGTGGCAGATACCCATTCGTGGGGCCGTGCCTCTCGCACTCGCCACTA
>JAABUV010007415.1_pt1 | contig 11516 bp, 14 predicted proteins | sample 5559971 | NCBI WGS metagenome assembly JAABUV01 (sample SAMN10711881, study PRJNA513362) | rock metagenome | isolation source: Antarctica rocks | place: Antarctica: Victoria Land, Knobhead nord | collected 2015-12-19
ATGGCGGCCGGCGCGGCGCCGCCGGCGGCGAACAGCACGCCGCTCGCGTCGCTCCACTCGAAGGCCGCGGGCGCCGCGGCCGCCGACGCGCTCCAGTCCTGCACGGCGGGCACCGCCTGCGCGCCGCGGCTGCTGTCAGCGCTTGCCAGGTGCGCCAACACTCAGCTTTCTTCCAAGTGCCTTTCGCTTGGTTCAAGATTCAAAGGACAGCACGGGAGCTGCCTGTCATTGCAAATAATCCAAATATGCATGCCAGCGACTGCGGACCATGGCTGTGTCATATTGGAGTGCCTCCCTAACACAGTCCATAGACCATCCAAGCCAGTCCAGACCCAGGACCCATCGTTGGTGCATCAGGCGACGGGCAGTGCCAACAGCACGCCGTGCGCGTCCGGCCGGGCCGCGGCACGGTTCGGCAGGCACGGGGATGGGGAGTTTGGGCGGGGGGTTACCGGCCACGCCGCGGCCAGGCGCTGCGTGTTGCGGAAAGTGTAGTCCCGCCAGACATACACGGCCCCGCACGCCGACGCCGCCATGAGCAGGCCCGCCTGCGGCCCGGCGCCCCAGGCGCGCGGTCAGCCGCGGGCGGGGCAGCGTCGGCGGAGCGCGAAGTTGCTCCGCATGGGGGGGGGGTTCTTTCTAACGGAGCATGTTGGCTGCAAGCGTCCAAATTCCAAGAGCAGGGACGGCGGCATCAATGCACAGCCCCGCAGCTTGGATCGAGCGCCTAGCTTGCACTGCGCATGTATCGCACGCGGCTGCTGACAGCCCAGGCTGCGGCGAATTTCTGCTGCTGGCTATTTAGCTGCTCCCCCCCCACTTGCGCATCGGGCCAACATGGGGACAAACCCCCGGGCAGTCTTGGCTGCGCCAGGCTCGTGCCAGTCGAGCGCCATGCACTCCACACGCGCGGCGTGGCGACCTGAAGCGCGCGGTGAGCGCCGGCGCACCTGGACCTGGTTCAGCTGCCAGAGGGCGACGACGCGCGTCGGCCGCCCGGCCGCCAGGTGGAAGGCGTTGGTGGGCGCCGCATGGCGGTAGTTGTGCACGCGCGCCGCGCCGCGCGCGTCCACCGTCACCTGCGCCGCGGCTCAGGGTAGGGTGGGTTCAAGTAGGGAGGGTAGGGTAGGGTAGATAGGGCATCCACTACTACCAGCGCCGCTCTCAGGGTCGACACCTCGCCATGACGTGATGGCAGACGCGATGGCAGGCACGCTATGGGGATGGAAGCCCGTGGGACTGTGCTGCGGTCTCCCAAGGGTGCAGACTGCCAGCGCCATGACAGAGGGGAGGCAGCAGCGGCGCGGCCGGCGCGCGCACGGGCGTGCGGCCGCGCAGGCGCCGCGCACCAGCAGCGGGCGGAACGGGTGCAGCGCCAGGCACGCCGCGCCGGGCGCCTCCACCTCCGCCAGCCGCGCCGCGTCCTTCAGGCGCCCGGGCGCGCCCGCCAGCCTGCTGAGGCGCGCGCGCCTCGGCGCGCTTCTGCAAGCGCGCGTTTTGGGGGAAGGAGCAGGGCTGATGATCCGCACGGGGACACGCGGCAACACGTGACGCGCGCACGCATCATGGCGCGCGCTTTACGCGGCAGCGTGACTGTTCTACGCCCGGTGCCATTGTCTGCAGGCACTTCTCCCGTAGCCGCCCTCGCGTCCTTGCCAGCAGCGAGCTATCAGCAGAGCTTTGCGCGTCCAACGCGCAGGCAAAGTGGGCTGACGTGCTGCGTGGCTGGCGCGCGGGCAGCGGGCCGGCTACGCTGCCAGCCGTGGCGACCCCCGGGCGCTCGCACCGCGCGGCTTGTATGGCGTCGTCCCGCTCGCGCAGGCGGCCGGCCGTGCGGATGGGGTCGTGCAGCGTTGCGGCGCCGCCGCTGTCCGCGCCCTGCAGCACAGGCTGCCCCTGTCTGAGCAAGGGCAGGGTCGGGCCAGCCACTGACAGCCAGGCCTGCGCTCGCATGCTGGGGCAGCTCTGCTGCGGCGCACGCGGGCAGGCGCGCGCGCCGGCGGCCGCCGCGGGCGCCATGTGATCAAGCAGGGATCCTGGCTGCCGGGCGGACGGCAGCGAGGCAGAACAGGGTAGGGTAGGGCATGTAGTATACGATAGGGTATGGGGTCGCGCGCCTCCAGCAGCGGCTGCGAGAAGTGCTCGCAGCTGACCCGGTACACTACCGACGCCGGCAGGTGCGGCCGGCCTGAAGGCCTCTGCACCGCAGCCCCCCTGGTGAGCACAGCGCGGACGCGTTGCAGCCGCAGTGAACACTCCCCGGGCGACGCCGCCAGTCACATTGCAGCCGTGACGATACAGGCTGCACTTGTAACGGGGTAACGCGCGTTGTGCTCCCTGCCGGCCCCGCACATCGCCCACAAGGCCCCGCGGGCAAGCGGAGCACACCCGCGCGTCCGCGGCGGCCGACGTGGAGGCCGCGCCATCGGCGGCCTCGCCGGACCCCGCGCTCTGCGCGCTCTGCGCGCTCTGCGCCGAGCTGACCCGCGGGACGCCCTGCGGCGGCTCGTCCACCTGCGCGCAGGCGCGCTTGTGGCGCCTGTGCACCGCTGGGATATGGGAGTGCGTCGGGCCGCAGGCCTGCCGCCGCCGTGTCGGAACACACACACACGACAGCAGGCAGACGTGCCGTTCGGCAGCGCGCGCGGTTCCTCTCGGAGCGGAATGTATGCAGGGGCGCTGGCAAGGCGTGGCCCTGGCGCGTGTGAGCAGGTTGGGCGGAGGGGGCACCCGGCGCAGCAGGTATGGCATGGGCAGGCTCGTGAGCTGCGGCGGCAGCGCCGGCGGCGGCGAGGACGGCGAGGACGCGACCGAGGACCCCGCGCCGGCCCGGCCCTGGCGCCAGCCGCGCCACTTGCCGCTGCTGGACGGCGTCGGCGACGCCTCCGCGCTGCCGCCGGGGCCGCCGTGCAGGCCGGCGTGGCGGCCGGCCGCCAGCGCGCCCGTGCCCGACGCGGCCGCCGCCGCGAGTGCCGCAGGCCCTGCGAGCGCGCGGCAGCTCTCAGGACTGCATGGTGGACGGCTGCAAAGAGAGTGGTCCCAGGGCCCAGATAGCAACAGGGCTGAGACGCGCCGGTGCACGGCCCAGGCCTGCCTGGGGCAGCGCACTGCGAGGCAGCGACCACAAAAAGGCACATGGTTCTAACCAGCGTGTCAGACAGACTGTGCGGATCGTGTTTGTAGCTCCATCTCCCACAAACCCTGTCCCGCCTTAGCCCGGTTGTCACGACAGGCAGTGCAGCTGACTGCGGCACTCGCGAGGAGGCACACGCAGGCGCATCACGCGCAGTAGCACGCCTGCGGCCGGCGTCGCTGGCGTGAGCGTGCAGCCTGCCACGCGCAGCGCGGCGCGGCCTAAGCAGGCGACGCGCGGCGCGGGGTCGGTGGCGAGCACGATGCAGGCCGTCAGCGCGGCCGTGTACAGCTCCGCCTCCGCTTCGGCGGCCTCGTGCTCAGGGTGAGGTCCAGGGTCGGAGCCCTCGTCGGGGCTCGCGTCCGCGCTCGCCGACATGTTTGGCCGGCCGGGGCGCGACAGGCGCCCGGCCTCGGGCTCCAGGGTCAGCGCCCCGCGCGCCGGCGTCGCCGGCGATGCGCCTGACATCGGCCGCGGCTGCATGTTTGCCGCCGCGTCCGCGCTCCCCCCAGAAGGCGGCACGTCTGCATGCGGGCACGGGGCGGCATCAGCTGTGCACCGCCCTGCGCTCCTCGACACTGCGCCCCAACCCCCGAGCTGCAACGCTCCCTCCAGCACAGGCCGCACCAAGCCGGCTTGGGCAGGGTGTCATCGGCTGTCCGCACCTCCTGACCATCAAGTGGAAATAGGCTCCGGCTCTTTCAGACAGGTGTGGACATGCGCCGGACAAGGGCGGCTGGCGGCGCGGCCGCACCGCGGGCCGGCCATGGGCTGGGGCATGACGCTCGCAACTCTGCGATGCTGGCCACAGTCCTGCTGTGCTGGCCAGGCTCCCGGCATGCACCACGCACAGATCTCAAAACGCGCACCTGACGCGGCGGGCGGCAGCGCGGCGGCGGCGGGCGCCGCACGCGCCAGGCCGGATGCCGTCTGCGTCGGCGCGGAGTGCGCCAGCCCCGCCGACGCGCCCGGCGCGAGCGCGGCGCCGCGCACCATGCGCGCGGCGCGCCGCTGCACGGCCAGCACGGCCTCGGCCACCGCCGGCGCGTGCGCGGCCGCCAGGCGAGCGAGCGCCGCCGCGGCCTCCGCGCGCACCAGCACGCTGCCGTCGCCACCCACCTGCCGGGCGCGGCGCGGCGCGGCATCGGTGACCTGGGGGCGTGCCGGGCGCGGCGGCGCGGCGAGGCACATCGCTGCGCCGCCAGCGCGGTCCCGGCAGCGTGGGGCGCATGTGACACTGAAAAGCGCGAGTGGCCGCCTGCGACCCCCACATGCACCCGCACTGCGCAGCCTGCCAGCATCCTTCCGGCTCACGACGCGCTCCCCGTCGGGCGCCTTCACGCCCGAAATCACATGCACCAGGGTATGCCAGGCCCGCAGGCGCCCTCGCTGCGCGCGCGCATGCCGCACCGGCAGCAGCTGGCGCGCGAGCTCGCGCTCCAGCGCCCAGCGCGCGCCTGCGTCGGCCCCGTCTGGGCCGCCGCCCGGGCCGTCGTCCACCTGGCGCGCACGCAAACACCACGGTCGCGCATTGGCATGCCTGCCGATGCCCCAGCGCACAAAGGGGCGAAGCCGTGCAAGTGTCAGCGCCCAGGAAGGCATTCAGTGCATCAGAGGCTCGCCTGCACAGCTCCTAGGCTCAGAGCATGACTGGGAGGCAGCCGGTGTGGAAGACGGGGAAGCCAGTGCAGGGCCCAAGGCCGGGTGCAGCGCAATTAGGGTGACAGGAGCACAGCGGCGCGCCTGGATGAAGCTGGCGAGCGCAAACACGGCCGCCGCGCGGACCTCCGAGTGCGCCGACGTCAGCAGCGCGCACAGCCACCCGGCCGCCCCGCCCTCCACGGCAGCGGTCGTCATCTGCACCCCCCGCACACTCTGCTCGCATCGGCATGGCATCCTGGCATGGCTGCGACCCACCACGAGCGCGTTCACTGGCAACTGCGAACGACAGGAAGCGCATATCAACATCCGCAACAGTATCAGTAGTGAGCTGATGACGGGCCTTCTTGCCTGCAGGACAGCAGAGCGTAGGCGCCAAGACTTGCCACCCGCAAAGGCAGGGAAGGGCACAACCGTCTCTGCGGGGTGCAGCGGCAGCGCAGCTGCGCTGCGATACGGCCCACACACTGTTGCTGCAGAAGTGCAGCCGCAGAGCTCCCACACACAAGCCGACACCACAGGTGAGCCTCACGAGGAGGCAAGGGGCCGGGCGGGCGCGCCTGCGGCATGTCCTGGCACAGGCGGCCCAGGCACAGGCAGAGCCACTTGGTGAGCAGCGGCGGCGCGCTGCGCGCGCCCGGGCCCGCCGCGCCCAGCGCCGCCAGCAGCACGTGCAGCAGGCCGGCGCTGGCGCACAGCGCCTGCGCGCCCGCCCGCGTCAGGCCGCCGGCGCGCGCGCCATGCCGCCCACCTCCCGGGGTGCACGCCAGCGCGTGGCACCAGCCTCGCAGGCAGCAGTGCGCGCAAGCACCACGTCTGCCAGCCATGCGCGCGCTCTCGCACCCCACGCTTTCGCAATCACAGCTGCCAGCTGGTACGCACAAGCCCGTGAGGGGTTGCCTCCCCACTTCAGACCCGTGTTCGCCCACATGGGAGCCGGCGGCGGGCGGCGGACCTGCCCGCGGCCGCCGGGGCGGCACAGCACGGCCAGCACGAAGGCCGCCTGCGCGCGCGAGTCCGGCGGCCCCGCATCCGCCGCCTCCAGGTAGCGCAGGAAGTATAGGTGCCCGCCGTCCTTCACCAGGTCCGCCTGCGCAGGCGGCACGGCATGCCCGCGGTGAGCCTGGCGGATGGAGGGCTCAGCAGCGCAGCGGCGGCACTGCGCAGATGCCCATCATGCAGCTTGGAAACGCAGCAAAGCATGCACAGAACAGGAATACACACCTCGCCGACCTCGAGCTCGAGCAAGGTCCTGGATATAGACAGGGCACATGCGGCACAGGTCAGTCGGTCCCAGTCAGAACGCCTCGCACGCCTCGGCGCAGGGGTGGGGGGCAGGGCGGCGGGGCGCCGCGCCTGGCACGACGCGTCCAGCGCCAGGATTTTGGCCCAGATGAACACGAGCGTGGTGCGCAGGTCGGCCGCCGTCGTCTGCAGCAGCTTGAGCACGTAGGGGAAGATGCCGACGCTGAGCGCCAGGTCGACCGCCCAGCCGCCCATGTCCAGGAAGCGGCCCAGCAGCACCAGCGCGCGCAGGCGGTGCACCTGGCTCAGCAGCACCTGGGCGGCCCCCGGCATCGCATGCACCGCGTGAGGCCGGGGCGGCGCGCGAGGCCGAGGCAGCGCGGCAGGCGCAAATCGAGGTGACGGAGGGTACTCTGGCACGCCCGCGCTGACGGCCCGCCCACCGCCCGGCTGGCGGCGTGCGCGAAGCGCCCCAGCAGCCCCGGCGCGGGCAGTCCCCGCACCCGGCTCAGCAGCACTGGCAGCGGGCAAATCCCTGCACCGCCTGCTGCCCCGCATGGGCGCATGCAAGCCGACGCGCCCAGCAACCCGCGACGTATCGCCCAGAAGATGCTGCAAGCGCCCGGAGCACCTGCAGCACGATGGGCAGCTGCTCCGGCGGCTGCTTGCCCACGGAGCCGTGCGCGAGCCAGAGCTCGAACGCGGTCAGCTGCTCCGCGAAGAAGGGCGATGGCTGGAAGTCGGCGCCGGGCTCGCCGCTCAGCAGCGCCGGCAGCTGCAGCAGGCACATCTCCGCCGCCATGTCCCAGGCCTGCGCGCAAATTTTGTGTAACGCAACAGTTACACATGCTGGTCTCATGGGCGCTTTAAGCGGCAGCTTTTCCACAGTGTTCGTATTTATGCCACATGCCTGCCAATGACTTTGCTTGATGAAAGAGAGATAAATTCTTGCATTGGGAAGAGTCTGGGCCAGGTGTGCCAGCTCAACAGCACCAGAACGCACGCCGTGGCAGGTGCGCCTGCGCCATGAGGCGCCTGCTGCTGGCGTGCTGACAAGGTGGGGTGGGCCGCGCGCCTGCCAGAGCGGGTGCTGGTGACTGGCGGGCAGGCGCGGCATGGAGGCCGGCGTGCAGTGCGCCGCGCGCATCACGCGCTCCGCCAGCAGGAAGTTTCGGAACAGGCTGGCCACGAGCAGGTCCTGCGCGCGCGCGCGCCCGGCGCGTCGGCCCGCCGCCGCGCGCGCGCGCGCCTCTGCGCTTGTGAGCGCGAGGCCGGCGCGCATTCGCAGCCGTGCAGGCGCTGCCGAGCAGGCGGTGCCAGCGCCGCGGCAAACGCCCTGGCGCTGCAAGACCCGGCGAGCCTGGAGTTGCGAGGGTGGAGCAACTGCGCGCCTAGCAGCAGCACAGCACGCTGAGCGCTTGACGCGGCCCACGCAGCGACGCCGCAGCCATGCCCCTGACAGGGCTTGTGAATGCCTCAGGCTCGCACGCGCGGGGCACGCGCGCCTGCCGGAACAGGCGCTGGAAGAGCGCGCGCGGCAGCATGTTCCAGGCGATGGTGTCGGTGATGGCTGTGAACACCCAGTTGAGCTCGCCCAGCGGCGTCTTGCGGTCGGTCTGCTTGCCTGGGATGCGGTCGATCAGCTCCTTGGTCAGGCCCTCCGCGCGCAGCAGCGAGCGCGAGCAGAACCAGCGCAGCGCCACCTGCGCGGCGCCGCGCGCGCAGGTTGGGCGCGGGCGCGGCGCGGCGCCTGCGGCGCGGGCAGCTCGTGCGGATGCTGTTCTGGCGTCGCACAACACAGCAGGGTGGCACATGCAGGACCCAGTAACAGACGGATGCTGCATGCATGCAACATATTGGTATGGTGCAGAGCGAATGAGAACTAAGGACAGGCAGCGTTGGCCACAACTGCTAAACATCCCACAGGTGGCCAGCCTACGCAGCGGGTCGGACGCGCTGTCCCGGACATCGGCTGGCCGAGCCCAGGAGCGCGCCTTGATGGGCGTGGTCAGGCACGCGGTGAAGACGTCGGCCGGCAGGTCCGGGTTCTGCGGGAGCACCTCGCCGGCGCCGCACGCGGCCAGCAGGATGCTCTCCCGCCCGGTCTCCTCGGCGTCTCGTGCGCCGCCGAGGCTATCCATTTCCTGCAAATGCACATGCAAACTGCACATGTTGGGGCAGGCACGTCCGCACAGGGGGTGCGCGGTCGCACGTGCAGCACGCCCTCAACGCCAGAAGGCTGTGTAGGGTGCACGTGTGGCAGTGTCTGCCAATGCTTGCTCTCCGCATGACATTCTTGTCGCAACTTGCCTTCACTGTGTCCCTGCGTGTTGACAGCCGTCTGGCACCTGTGCCTCAGGCCCATTAGCTCCCAGCTCATTATATGGGCGGCGCACGTGAGCGCGCTGCTCGGCAAAGGCGCGGAAGGAGTTCAGGATGAGGCCGGCGGCGGAGCAGTCAAAGACGTAGATCGCGGGCGCGCCCACCCAGGCCTGCAGGGCACCGCAGCTCTCACAGCATGCGATGCGTGACGGCAATATAGCCAGCTCGCGTGGCGCTTCAATGCACCAGGTGTGCCGGGGAGTGCGATGTGGGCACGCAACACGCATGGCCGCGACCAAAAGGGGAGACAGCGTGCTCGGCACCCAGTCAGCATGCCATTAAAAAAAGAACGCCGCTTGCGGCACCAGCCTACACTGTAGTGCTCCACCCTGTCTCCAGGTGGCAAACTATCTGGCCCTATACAGACAGCATGCGGATACGACTGTAGGCCAAACACCACTACTCTGTGGGGAGGTACATGAACACTGATGACGCGAGGCGCGAATCGGGCGGCTCACCTGCAGGTCAAACACGGACAGGGGGATGTACTGCGTGTAGCTCTTGTTGAAGACCCAGACCTCGCCGTTGGCGGTCGGCCGCGGCACGCCGTGCCCGTTGTAGTGGAACAGCACGCGCTCGCCCTGCGCGCCCCGGGCGGGCGCTGGGCGGCGGGTGCAACATAGCGTAGGGTAGAGTGTAGGGTAGGGAATATGTTTAGGGTTAGGAGCCCCGGGCGGGAGCCGGGCAGCGGGCGCAAACAGACCCGGCCCACCGGGTGTCGAGTCAGGCGCGCTGCGCGTGTTTGAGGGGCGTGCGGCACCAGCATGGCGGCAGGCGCGCGGACAGCAGGTATCAGCCAAGCTGATGTAGAAGGTCGAAGGTTGCGCGGCTGCCTGCGGGCGGTTAAGGAGGGCGCGCCTTGGCGGTGCGGCGGCAGGAGATGGCCAGCTTCTTGACGTCCTCCAGCGTGGGGTCCAGGTGCGTCTTGTACTTGGCGCGCGGCTGCCAGCGCTCGTACTGCGCCTGCAGGTTCTTGCCTGCCGTGCAGACCGGGGCTCAGCCCGGCGCCCGTCCCTGGATGTGCGGCAACGGTGGGAATGCCTGCAGCCAGGGGCGCTCGCACTTCACTGCAGCCAGGGGCGCTCGCACGCCTGCACTTCACCCTGCAGGCACACAGGCTGCGAATGTCGGCCTGGCGACAAGCTGGAATGACGACGCATGCACTCCTGTCGCCGCTCGGCAGTGGCGCGCCCCCGGGTGGAGTGCGTGACGCGTGCAGCCAGCAGAGCGTGTCACGCTTTGTGCAGGGGCCCCGTGCCAGCGAGCCTGGTGCCCACCATGCGTTACGAGTCCTTGTGCGCAAACGGTGCGCAAAAGGCCAAGGCGTCAAAGAATAGATGCGTCTGAGCAAGTGCGTGACCGCACCGATCGTCTCCAGCGCCTTGGGCGGCTGCATGGAGAGCGGGTCGACCCAGCACTCCAGGCGCGCACAGGGCGAGATCATGAGCACGTCCGGCGGGTCCACGCCGATGTTGAGGCACAGCACCAGCGCGACCGCCGTGGTCTTCAGCCGCTCCTTCTGGCGCCACTTGGACACCAGGCTCTGCGCCTGCGCTGGCGCCTCCTCCTCCTCCAGCCCCGCCTCATGCCACACCTGGGCAGCGCGTGCAGACCTTCGCACAGTGTCGTGAAAACACAAGCGGGACACAGTCGCAGGAAAGTGCTATTGTTGAGTTAAGTGCTGCTGCTTCGGCCCGCTCACTGAGAGTGAGCTCACTCTCAGTGCCACACCACTGCACATAGCATCCTATCAGTGACACATACTGCTGCTGCCAGATAAGCTGCTCTCCTCCTTTTCCCCCGCACCATGCACTCAGTTGCTGTGTAAACATCACCGCTCAGTGCCAATGCTTAGCGCCAGACGCAGGTCAGGTCCATGATCATGCAATAGGATGTCTCACCTCACAGAAATATAAGGGCAGGTGGCGCCAGCTCTCGCTCGCCTCAGTCTCGAGCTCTTGGACCCAGCTCGCCGTCTGCAACGTGCACAGCAAAGTTGATGAACGTGTCGACAGTGGTTGCTTGCAGAAAGTCTGCAGCAACACAAACAGCAATACCAGCGCGACGCTGTCTAAGCTTGCCTGCTCTGTAACCACGCGCAGCGACCCGCCATTCAGCGCCAACCGCATGGGCTGGGCCACAAGCTGCCGCTGCCTGTCCTCCATACCGCTCACGCCCGCCACTCCTTCTCCTTCACCTGTCCCAGCCTTGTTCCAAAGTGAGGGAGAGGCAGGAGACCACCTGCTAGGTGGGGGTGTACACCATGCATAGACATGCCTTGCACCGGCAGACCTTCAGACAGGAGTAGAGCACTTGCCGGGCTGGAGATGTGCCTACTTCCCAGAGCGGCAGGTGCTGGTGCTGTGTTGCGAGCGCCATGTCTGCCTCGGCCCTGCCGTGCAGAAGAGCCTGAGGACTGCACTGCTGGCAGTGCAGCTCCGGCGTATTTGCACATGTATGCTGTGTGAGCTGAGGGCCTTTGTCCAGCATGGCTGTCACAACCAACGGCATTGCGCCCGACATGTCCGTGGCCGAGTGCCAGCTGCACCTCAAGGATTCGCTGGAAGCTGCGCTGCGCCAGGTGCGTCTGCGCACACAATGTCGTGCAGCCATCACATACGCCTTCACATACGAACGGAATCAAGCGCGCTGCAACGCAGGTGGTGGCCGAAGACTGCGACCGCTCCAAGGAGTGGACGGCCGAGGCGCGCCGCCTGCGCCGGCGCGTCGCCGAGCTGGAAGCGGCGCTGGATGTGGACGACCTCGAGTTTGAGCGCCTCCACCGTGCGCCCGCGCGTGCTCCACCAGCGCTTCACCCTGCTTCCCTTGGCCTGATATCGTGCACCGCCTTGTCTGCTGTTGCTCGTGGACCAGCAGGGGTGTGCCGCGCAGCTGGCGCTGGCAGTGCCGGGGCCCAAGCCACCCGCTGCACCAGCTGCACTCCAGCACACCCCAGTGACTGGTGGTACTTTGTCAGGCCTCACCGGACGCAGGCGCCAACTGGGCTGTCTCTGGAGGCATGCAGGCGAGCTGGCGCTGGCTGCGCCGGCCGACGGCGGCGGCGGCCGCGACGTCCTGGCGCCCTCTCAGGCCGCCG
>JAABUV010007416.1_pt1 | contig 11516 bp, 8 predicted proteins | sample 5559971 | NCBI WGS metagenome assembly JAABUV01 (sample SAMN10711881, study PRJNA513362) | rock metagenome | isolation source: Antarctica rocks | place: Antarctica: Victoria Land, Knobhead nord | collected 2015-12-19
GTTGACGATGTCGCGGCGCACCACCACTTCGCAGTCGGCGAACAGGTCCCGGCCGGGGTCCTCCCCGAGGGCAACCACCGTGTTGGTGCCCGCCTCGGGGAACAGCAGCACCTCGTCGCTCGCCGCCCTGGCGGTACCGACGACAGCGGGCAGCGACTCGATGTCCACCTCGACCAGCTCGGCGGCGTCCTCGCCCTGGTATCGCTGCTCGGTGAGCACCGCGGCGATGGGTTCACCGACGAATCGCACCACCTCGCCCGCCAGCCACGGGCGCAGCATCTTCGGGTTGAAGAACGGTTGAGGTGGTGCGATGGGAGCGAGGTCGACGAGGTCCGCGGCGGTGATCACCGCGACGACGCCGGGCGCCTGCAATGCCGCCGCCGTGTTCACTGCGAGGATGCGTCCGTGAGCGGCGGGGGAGCGAACCAGGTTGAGGTGCAACGCCCCGGTGAGCGCCTCCTCGACGAGGTCGTCGGTGTAGGTGCCCCCGGTGGTGAGGAGCTTCGGATCCTCGATGCGGACGACTCGCGTGCCCAGGATGCTCATAGGAGTAACTGTGCACCGGAAGACATTCTGGGTCAACAACTTCGGCTCGGGTTTTTACCCGACGCGGGCCGCCGCCTCGTGGTCACGAACTTGTTCGGTGACCACGGCGTTGTCCACCGACTCGGTGAACATGTCGCGTCGGCGAATGCCGAGCGTGCAGCCGACGCTGATCACGCTGACCAGCACGATGTACCCGATGATCAGCGACAACCCGCCGCCGGCCGAGCGCAGCAGGTAGGCCAGCACCAGCGGGGTCAGGCCGGATGCGAAGATCCCGGAGAGCTGGTAGACCACGGAGATCCCGCTGTAGCGGACACGCGTGGGGAAGAGCTCGGCGAACAGCGACGCCTCCGGCGCGTACACGATCGGGTAGATCACCCCGAGCACCGCTACGATGGTCATTCCGATGACGAGCGTGTTCCCGGTGCCCAGCAACACGAACGCGGGATAGGCTACGACGGCCAACAGGACAATTCCCGCACTGTAGAGGTGCCTGCGGTCGACCCGGTCCGACATCCGCCCGAACACCGGAATGAAGATCACCATCACCGCCGCTGCAGCCATCACCGACAGCAGAATGGTCTGCTTGTTCAGGTGCAGGGTGTCCGCGCCGTAGGAGATCGCGAACACCGCCCAGGTGTTGAAGGCGACCCCCTCGGCCCACCGACTTCCCATGCCTAGCAGCAGGTGGCGTCGGGATACCCGATCACCGATGAGCTGCAACGCGGGGATGGTGGCCTTCGCCTCAGTCGCCTCGAGCTTGCGGAAGGCAGGAGTCTCCATCACCTTGAGTCGAATGTAGAGGCCGACACCGACGAGGACGGCGCTGAGGGCGAAGGCGATCCGCCACCCCCACGCCAGGAACGAGGAGTTGGGCAGCACGAAGCCCAGCAGCGCAAAGACTCCTGTTCCGAGCATGAGCCCGATCGCGAGACCGATCTGCGGCAAGCTGCCGTACAAGCCGCGCTTGCCGGGCGGGGCGTACTCGACAGCCATGAGCACAGCACCACCCCACTCCCCGCCTACCGCGACCCCCTGAGCCAGCCGGAGTACCACGAGAGCGATGGGAGCCCAGATGCCGATGGCGGCGTGGGTGGGGATGACCCCGATCAGGAAGGTCGCGACACCCATGATCAGCATGGTCGCGACCAGGGTTTTTTTACGTCCGACCCGGTCGCCGATGTGCCCGAAGATCAGTCCGCCGACCGGCCGTGCCACGAACCCGGCGGCAAAGGTCGCGAACGCCAGCAGCGTGCCGACGGCGGGGTCTGCACTCGGGAAGAACAGCTTGGGAAATACCAGGCCGGCGGCGGTCCCGTACAGGAAGAAGTCGTACCACTCCACTGTGGTGCCGACCAAGCTCGAGATGACAACGGTGCGAAGCTCAGACTTGGAAACCTCTGGAGTCTGAGCCGCCACCACACTCAAAGGGACTCCCGGAAGATGCTCGTCAGCGCGGCCCTGGTCACTGGCCGTGGCACCACGGCCAGCTGTCGGGTCTGCTTCATGGTTCCGTCGACGAGGACGTCCAGGTGCTGCTCGCCGTAACCGAAGCTGCGTAGCCCCGCCGGCATGCCGATGTCGGTCATCAGCTCGGTGAGCACGTGAGCGAGCGCGTCGGCGCCATCGGTCGTGGTGAACGTCTGGCCGCTGAGCAGCTCCGCCGCGCGCAGGTGCCGGACCGGGTCGCCCGGGTAGGTCCAGCGGAAGACGGCAGCGGCCGTGGAAGAGACGGCCTGGCCGTGCGGGACCATGGGCATCTGGGGGTAGCCCTCGGCCTGGTAGTTCTGCACGGCACCGGCCACGGGGTAGGCGTTGGCGTGCGGGAGGTGGGTACCCGCATTGCCGAAGCCCGTTCCGGCGGAGGTGGAGGCCAGGGCCATGTGGTAGCGGGCGTCGAGGTCCCGTCCGTTCATCACGGCGCGCCGGAGGTAGCGGCCCACCAGCTCGAGTGCGTTCTCGCACCAGACGTCGCTGATCGGGTTGGAGCCGCAGAACGCCGGACGCTTCATCGGGTCCTCGGCGGCGGGCTTCGCGTCGAAGCGCACGCTCGTGTAGCTCTCCAGCGCGTGCGAGAGCACATCCATGCCGCTGGCCGCGGTGACCTGAGCGGGCAGGGACAGGGTGACCAGGGGGTCTACGACAGCGAGGGCCGGACGCAGCTTGGGGTGGCTGATGCCTGCCTTGAGGTGCAGCCCGAGGAAGTCGACCACACAGATCGTCGTCGACTCGGACCCGGTTCCTGCGGTGGTCGGCACAGCGATGAGAGGCTTGAGTGGCAGCCACGGCGCCTGGCCTCCACCGATCGGGGGGGTCACGAAGTCGAGTAGCTCACCGGGATGGGTTGTCAGCAGGTTCACCGCCTTCGCGGTGTCGATCGACGACCCGCCGCCGACGGCGATGAAGCAGTCCCAGTCCTGTTCGCGGGCAAAGGCGACTGCCTCGTTGATGCTCTGGTCGGTGGGCTCCACCGCGACGCCGTCGAAGACCTCGGCTTTGATTCCCGCGGCGACGAGCTGGGAGTGGATGCGGTCGGGCACCCCCGTCTCGCGCACGCCCGGGTCGGTGATCACGAGGCAGGAGCCGGCCCCGGTAGCGGCCACCTCCGCGCTGACCTCGTCGAGGGCGCCGACGCCGAACTTCAGCGGCGGGGCCGCCCAGGTGAACACGCTTTCGTTGGGTGCTGCTCCATACATCGCCTACTCCTCATGGTCTGCTATGTGGGCATTGCCCCCATATGATGAAGACCACCGTAGGCGCGTTCGCAGTATTTGTGAAGTGCCTCATACGAGAAAACTCGATCGGTGCGGAGGCTATCGGGAGATCGACCGGTTGACCGGGATGAACTGAGCCGCCTGCTCGGCGGCCAGCACCAGGCGCTCACCGAGACTGCGCATGCGCGACTTCGGTAGCCGGACGCTGGGTACCTGGATCACCAGGGCAGCCTGCGCGCACCCGTCTCGGTCCAGGACTGGCGCGCCCACACAGCGCACCCCCTCGACGTTCTCCTGCTCGTCGATGCTGTACCCGCGTTCTCGGGTCTCTTGCAGCTCTCGAGCCAGCTCGTCAGGGGTGTCCAGGGTGTAGGGCGTGACCTTGCGCAGCCGCCGGGGCAAGGTCTTGAGATACATCTCGACGTGCGGCGACATCGCCAGGATGGCTTTGCCCGAGGCAGTCGCGTAGAGCGGGAACCGGGCGCCGGGGCGTTGTTCAAACCTGAGCGGAAGAGTGGACTGGACCCGCACCATCACCACCGACTCGGTGCCGTTGCGGATCGAGAGGTTGACCGACTCGCTGGTCTCCACATTGAGCTCTTCGAGCACGGGCAGCATCTTGTCGATGCCGAAGTTGCGCTGCGCGGCCTGGCCGAGCAGGACGCTGCCGCTGGACAGGTGGTAACGGTCGGTCTGCGAGTTGCGTGCCACCAGGTCATCGGCCATCAGGGCCCGGATAATGCGATGGGTCGTACCCGAGGACAGGCCGAGCTCGACGGCGATGGCGCCGCTGCTCAGCTCGCCCGACGAGGCGGCGAGCGCCCCGAGCACCCCGAGTGCGCGCCCGACGGCCTGAGTTCCTGCAGGGGGGATCTCGCTCACCCACTGACCCTATCCGGGGGCGTCGACGTGCTCGGACCAGATCGACTCCGCGTCACCGTCATCGCCCGCGAGTTGGTGGACGAGCAGTCGCCCGGTATGCGCGATGTGCCAGCGCAGGGCGCCGACGGCGGCATCCTGGTTTCCCGCGGCGATCGCATCGGCGATGGGCCGATGCTCGGCGTGTATGTCCGACAGCGGGCGCGAGCGACCTGCGGACGTGGCACCGAGCAGGCGGGTGGTCTCGCGCAGCTCGTTGATGATGGCCCGGGCCCGGTTGTTGCCCGCCGCCGCGAGGACCAGATCGTGCAACCGCTGGTCCTGCGCGGAGAACAACCGCTCGTCTCCGGCGCGCGCAGAGCGCTCCATGCCGGTGAGCTGGAGGCCGAGCGCAGCGTTCAGGTCGGGATGGGACTCGCGGGCCACGCGGCGGACGGCGGGGAGCTCGAGGGCCAGGCGGATGGCGAACATCTCGGCGATCTCGTGCGGGCTGGGTAGCAGGATGCGGAATCCCCGATTGCGCGCGAACCGCACCAGCCCGACCTCGGCGAGCCGCAGCAGGGCTTCCCGCACGGGGCTCCGGGAGACACCCAGTGCTTCGGAAAGCTGGTAGACGGAGTAGAGGTGGCCGGGAGTCAGCACCCCGTCGTGCACCGCTGTGCGTACCGTTTCCAGCACGTTCTCCGAGATCGAGCTGGCCGACGGGGTCAAGGGAGCGAGCGCGATGTTGCCGGTAGCCATGAGTAGCATGTTACTGCAGTAGCATGCTACTCATGCCTATCGCAGCCACGTCGCTCGCAGCCACGGTGCAAGCCGACCTCCACACTGCAGGCGTCGCCGACGTCCTGGCCGATGCCACGACCCGTGCGGCGCATTCCTCGGACGCCTCGCTCTACCGGGTGACCCCGCTGGTCGTGGTCCGTCCGCGCTCGGCCGAGGAGGTTGCGGCCACCCTCGACGTCTGCCGCCGTCGTGGCGTGCCGCTCACCTCGCGGGGCGGCGGAACCTCGGTGGCGGGCAACGCCATCGGAACCGGCGTCGTGCTCGACTTCAGCAGGCACATGAACCGGGTTCTCGAGCTCGACCCGGGGTCCCGTCGCGCGGTGGTGGAACCCGGCACGGTGCACGCGACCTTGCAGCAAGCGGCTGCGCAGCATGGTCTGCGTTTCGGCCCCGATCCCTCCACGCACACCCGCTGCACCATCGGCGGCATGATCGGGAACAACGCGTGCGGGTCGCGGACGCTGGGCTACGGGCGCACCTCGGACAATGTGGCCGGGCTGAAAGTCCTCACGGGCGCCGGTGCGGCGCTGACTCTGTCCTCGCCACCCGTCCCGCAACCCGAGGGTCATCCCGAGCTGTCGGCGCTGCGCGAGGTGGCCCGCGACGGGCTCGCGATCATTCGCACCGAGTTCGGCACCTTCGGGCGTCAGGTGTCCGGGTACGCACTCGAGCACCTGCTACCCGAGAGCCGGTTCGACGTCGCCCGGTTGCTCGTGGGCAGCGAAGGCACCCTGGCGGTATCGACCCAGGCCACCGTGTCCCTTGTCGAAGATCCCCCGCACCGGGTGCTCGTGGTCCTCGGTTATGCCGACATCGCCTCGGCAGGCGACAACGCGCCCGCGGTGCTGGCCCACGGGCCCGTGGCCTGCGAAGGGATCGACTCGCGGATCGTCGAGGTGGTGCGCGAGCGGAGGGGCCCGGGCGCCGTGCCGCCGCTTCCCGGCGGCGCAGCGTGGTTGTTCGTCGAGCTCGCCGGGGATTCTTTGGAGGACGTCACCGACCGCGCGCACGGGGTGAGCCGCACTTGTGGGGCCGACGACAGCCTCGTCGTCACCGACTCCGCTCGGGCCGCCGCGTTGTGGCGCATCCGGGAGGACGGTGCGGGGCTGTCGGGGCGCAGCCCGGCCGCCCGGCCGGCACATGCAGGCTGGGAAGACTCGGCGGTGCCCCCGGCGATGCTCGGTGGCTATCTCCGCGAGTTCGAGAGCCTCATGGTCGAGCACGCGATCACCGGTCTGCCCTACGGACACTTCGGGGACGGCTGTCTGCACGTGCGCCTGGATTTCCCGTTGGACAAGCCGGGCGGCGAGGAGCGTTTCCGTGCGTTCCTTGTCGAGGCTGCTACGCTCGTCGCCCGGTACGGGGGGTCGCTGTCCGGTGAGCACGGCGACGGGCGCGCGCGCAGCGAGCTGCTCGGCCTGATGTACTCCGCGGAGGCGTTGGCCTTGTTCGGCCGGGTCAAGGCCGCATTCGATCCCGACGGAATTCTTAACCCCGGCATCCTGGTCGACCCGCGGCCCGTCGATGCGGATCTCCGTGTCGCGCAAGCCGCACGGGCTTCGAAGCGCAAGCGTGAGCTCGCGCTGCTCTACCCCCACGACGGTGGTGACTTCACCCAGGCCGTGCACCGCTGCACCGGCGTCGGCAAGTGCCGGGCCGACAACACCGCCAACGGTGGCGTGATGTGCCCTTCCTATCTGGCCACCCGCGAGGAGAAGGACTCGACCCGCGGACGCGCGCGGGTGCTGCAGGAGATGATCAACGGAACCTCGGTGAGCAAGGGTTGGCGCGCGCCGGAGGTCCACGAGGCGCTCGACCTCTGCCTATCCTGCAAGGGTTGCCTCTCGGACTGTCCGACCGGCGTCGACATGGCGTCCTACAAGGCCGAGGTGCTGCACCAGAGCTACCGCAAGCGGGTCCGGCCCGTCTCGCACTACTCGTTGGGTTGGCTGCCCCGCTGGGCCCGATTTGCCAGCCGTGCGCCGGCGGCGGTCAATGCCCTCCTGCGGCTGCCGGGCATGTCACGGGTGGCGTTGTCGGTGGCGGGTGTCGATCGGCGGCGGGCCCTGCCCTCCTTTGCGTCCCAGACGTTTCGTCAATGGTTCGACGGCCACGTGGCTGCAGGGGCCGCGGACGGTCTGCCGGTCCTGCTGTTCGTCGACAGCTTCACCAACTACTTCACCCCTGAGGTCGGCATCGCCACGGTGCAGGTCCTCGAGCACGCGGGGTATCACCCGCAGCTGACCGAACGCCAGGAATGCTGCGGACTGACCTGGATCTCGACCGGCCAGCTCGACGCAGCGCGCAGGATCATCGGGCGCACGTTCGACGCGCTCGCCCCGGCCGCCGAGGCGGGCATCCCGATTGTCGGCATGGAGCCGTCATGCACCGCCACGATCCGGTCTGACGCACTCGAGCTGCTCGGCACCGAACGGGCCCGGCTGGTGGCGCAAGCCACCCACACCCTCGCCGAGCTGTTGGCGAAGACCGAGGGCTGGCGAGCCCCATGGATGGACGGCCGACGGATCGTCGCCCAGCCGCACTGCCACCACCACGCGGTGATGGGCTGGAGCGCCGATGCCCAGCTGCTGCAGGAAGCCGGCGCCACGGTGATGCGACTGGGCGGTTGCTGTGGCCTCGCGGGAAACTTCGGCGTCGAGAAGGGGCATTACGAGGTGTCTGTGGCCATCGCCGAGCAACAGCTGCTGCCGGCCGTGCGGGATGCCGCACCTGGCGACGCCTTACTGGCCGACGGCTACTCCTGCCGCACCCAGATCGGCGACCTCAGCGAACGGACCGGGCTGCACCTCGCCGAGCTGCTGGTCGAGCACCTCGATCAGCAGCGTCCGCAGTGAGCTAGGGCGCACGGGTAGTGTGGCCCGCGTTTGCATCAGCCAGTGCGAGGAGGATATCCACTGTGAGCGTACGCACTGCGATCGTCACCGGCGCGAGCAGCGGGATCGGTGCGGCTACCGCCCGTCAGCTGGCGGCCGAGGGATTCTCGGTGGTCGTGTGTGCGCGGCGGCGCGATCGTCTGGACCGTCTCGCGGAGGAGATCGGCGGCCGAGCGATCACCCTCGACGTCACTGACGCCGACTCGGTGACGGCCCTGGCCGCAGCGGTGCCGGAGTGCAACGTCCTGATCAACAACGCCGGCGGCGCACTGGGGTTGGCGAGCATCGCCGAGGCCGACGAGGCGCACTGGCGGCGGATGTACGAGACGAACGTGCTCGGCACGATGCGGGTCACCAAGGCGTTGCTGCCCGCGCTGGTGGCCAGTGGACGCGGGCACGTCGTCATCGTCACCTCGATCACCGCGCGTGAGGTCTACCCCGGCGGTGCCGGGTACTCGGCCGCCAAGCACGCCCAGGCCGCGGTGGCGGAAACCCTGCGGCTGGAGCTGCTCGGCCAGCCCGTGCGGGTCAGCGAGATCGCGCCGGGGATGGTGCGCACCGAGTTCAGCCTGGTGCGCTTCGACGGGGACTCCGCGGCTGCCGACGCGGTCTACTCGGGTGTCGAGCCGCTTGAGCCGGGCGACGTCGCCGACTGCATCACCTGGACCGTCACTCGACCGCCCAATGTGGACGTGAGCCTGCTGCGGGTGACGCCGCTGGCGCAGGCCGACAACAACACCCTCTACCGCACCACGGACTGATCCGTCGTCGCGGCGACGGGAGGTGGATGGGGGGCGGGCCCCGCGATGACCGTCAGGAAGACACCGGCCGCCGCGTGCAGGCGGGAGCCTCGCCGCCACACCGCATGCAGTGACCTGCTCAGGTCCACCTCGCTGATCGGTACCTCGACGAGTCGGCCGTCTCGCAGCTCGTTGGCGACCGCGAGCTCACTGATCACGGCGGCGTAGTCGCCGGAGCTGATCAGCACCTTGACGGCGGTGTTCGAGTCGAGTTCGATTGCCGGCCCCGCCATCGGCACACCCAATGCCTGCCGCAGGGTGTCCCGGGTGCCGGAGCCGCCTTCGCGGGAGGCCAGCGGCATCGCGGCTAGCTCGGCACGCGAGACCGGTCGGCGCCTGCCGGCGAGAGGATGCACGGGGGAAACCGCCAGCAAGAGCCGGTCGGCCCCGATCCAACGGCTCCGCAGGTCGCCCGGCACGGTCGGTGTCTCGACGAGACCGAGCTCGACGTCGCGGCTGCGCACGGCGGCGATGACACCCTCGGAGTTCGCCACCCGCAGCTGAACCGGGAGGTGCTTGCCCCGGCGTCGAAACTCGCTGAGCCAGGACGGGCACAGGTACTCCGCGACGGTCTGGCTGGCTGCGATGCTCAGTTGACCCTCCGCTCCCTCCGACAGTGCGCGGCTGCCGGTGACGAGCGCATCGGTGGCATCGACCACGGCACGGCACCACTCGGTGATGACCCGCCCGTGCTCGGTCAGCACCGCCCCACGGGTCCGGCGGTCGAGCAGCTCGAGGCGCAGCTGACGCTCGAGCACCTGGATGCGCTTGCTCGCCGAGGGTTGACTGATTCGCTCCGCACGCGCAGCGGCCGAGATGCTGCCGAGATCAGCCACCAGCGTCAGCATGCGTAACGCGGCCAGATCGAGATCTGGCCGGACAGTGTTGGACACCGCGGCGGTGGACACTGCTACCCCCTCTGTAATCGGGATGTCCATAGCCACTAGCTATGACCCTATCGCACATTGACGGCTACCGCCGCCCGGCCCGGCCCGCCAGGCTGGTGAGCATGAACGCGCAGGCTCCGACTGACACCATGTCGGTTTCAACCAACTCGTCGACGACGATCGGCGCCGACAGCCCGGCGGCCCGACCAGGCCGGTGGCCGCTGCTGCTGACCAGGCTTCCCGGGCTCGCCCTTGCTACGGCCATCGCGGCGGTGGCCACCGTGTTCGGCAGGTTCTTCCCGATCATCGGCGGCCCGGTCACCGGGATCATCATCGGGGTAGCGATCGCCGCGGCGATCAAGCCCGGTGCCCGGCTCAAGCCAGGGATCGCGTTCTCCAGCCGCACAGTGCTGCAGACCTCGGTGGTCCTGCTCGGCACCCAGCTGTCGCTGACCCAGATCGTGCACGTCGGGGCGTCCTCGCTACCTGTCATGCTCGGATCGCTGACCATGTGTCTGGTCTCCGCCTACTGGATCGGGCGCTGGTTGGGCATCGTCGGTGACCTGCGCACCCTGATCGGGGTCGGCACCGGTATCTGTGGGGCCTCGGCCATCGCTGCGGTCACCCCCGTCATCGGCGCCGCCAGCGTCGAGGTCGCCTACGCCATGTCCACCATCTTTATGTTCAACGTCGCCGCCGTGCTGGCGTTCCCATTCATCGGTCATCTGCTGGGGTTGAGCCAGCACGCCTTCGGGCTGTTCGCGGGCACCGCAGTGAACGACATGTCCTCGGTGGTGGCCACCGCCACCACCTATGGTGATGCAGCGACCAACTACGCGGTCGTCGTCAAGCTCACCCGCACGCTGCTGATCATTCCGATCTGCCTGGGGCTGACGGCGTTGGTTGCCCGCCGCGCCCGGCACAACGCCCGCCAGGCCGCCGTAGCGGATGGCATCCCGACCGCCTCGATCCGGTCCTCCACCCGCGCGACGATCGGTCGAGTGGGGCGGCTGGTCCCGTGGTTCCTCATCGGGTTCCTGGTCCTCGCGGCCGTCAACAGCTTCGGGCTGATTCCGCAGGGCGCCCATCCCGGATTCAGCGAGGTATCCATCTTTCTGATCACCATCGCGCTGTCGGCCATCGGATTGTCCACCGATATTGTCGGACTACGCCGCACCGGCCATCGGCCCCTGGTTCTGGGGGCATCCCTGTGGGTCATCGTGTCGCTCACCAGTCTCGGGCTGCAGTTCGTGACGGGCACGATCTGACGGCGGACCCTCCCACACCAGGCTACGGTCCCCGCTGCGCCGTCATGCCGGGGCTGGTACTCCCTGTGGCGAACGACCTGGACCTATGACTCGGCGCAGAATTGGTTCACCATGGTGACCTCGACCACTTCCGATCAAGGAGCGCCCATGGACGTCCCCAGGACTGCCGATGCGTCCACCGCCGCCGATTTCGTGGCCGTCAACGGCACGCTGCTCACCATGGACACGGTCAACAGCCGGGCCGATGGTCTGGCAGCCCGCAACGGGCGCATCGTCGCGGTCGACTCCTCCCGGGCGATCACCGACCTGATCGGCCCGGACACCCGGGTGCTCGACCTGGACGGGCGCACCGCGCTTCCCGGGTTTGTCGAGTCCCACCACCACCCGACATTCTTCGGTCTCACCCTGGCCGCCCAGGTGGACGCCGGCACGCCCCCCAACGACTGCATCGCCGACATCGTGCATCGGGTGGAACAGGCGGTGCAGCACGAGGAGCCGGGCAGCTGGGTCCGCGGCTACCGCTACGACGACAGCCTGCTCTCCGACGACCGCCACCCCACTGTCAGCGACCTGGATCCGGTCTCACCGGACAACCCGGTGCTGCTCACGCACGTGTCCGGGCACTTCTGTGTGGCCAACTCGGCGGCGCTGCGGCTGATCGGCATCGACGCCGGCACCCCCGATCCGCCCGGCGGCCGCATCGCCCGGGACTCGTCCGGGCAACCGAGCGGCCTGCTGATCGAGG
>JAABUV010007417.1_pt1 | contig 11514 bp, 10 predicted proteins | sample 5559971 | NCBI WGS metagenome assembly JAABUV01 (sample SAMN10711881, study PRJNA513362) | rock metagenome | isolation source: Antarctica rocks | place: Antarctica: Victoria Land, Knobhead nord | collected 2015-12-19
TGGCAAACGCTCGCAGACAAGCTCGCCGACCCCGTCCCGCTTGACCAAGCCGCCTGACAGCAGCAAACCTCAGCCCGCCGGAGACGATCCAGCCAAGCCATTTCCACCACACTCGCGACGGCACCTCGAAGGGCAGGTCACCCGCCTCAAGCTTGTCAAACGCCAAGGCTATGGGCGAGCAAAGCTCGACCTGCTCAGGGCACGCCTGGTCCGTGCCGCATGACAACAACCTGCACCGAGCCTGCGGATGAGCCAATGTTGCACGCCGATTGACACGTCGGCGTCCACGCGGCGCGCCATGGCACCCGCTTCGAGGCGCTCGAACCACTTCGTCAGGGCGTGCGCCAGCATCTCGGCGCGTTTGCCAAGGGCGTGGCTGCTGGCCTTTGCATCCGCCACGACCATGGCAGCCAGTACATGTCCGCCGTCTTCCAGGACGAGCTGGCGTTCCTGGGTGCCGAAAGCTCCCCGGCCTTCGTCAGGGCACCGGAAGGCAACGGCTGCGCCGAGCGGTTCATCCGCACGCTGAAGGAGAACCTGCTCTGGGTGCAGACCTTCGACACCGTCGAGCAGCTGCGTCTGGCGCTGCTGGACTTCCGCGAAACCTACAACACCACCTGGCTCATCCAGCGGCTCGGATACCGGACACCAGCCGCCACCCGACGAGCCCTGCTTTCACCTGCGGCACTCGCCGCGTAGGCTCCTTCATGGTGTCTCATCAATCGGGGCCGGTACAGTATGCAGGAGCGCTCTCATGGGAAGGCATAGAACCCAGTTCCATGGATCGGGCAACACCACCTGCTGTCAATTTCTTGCGCCGTGGCCACGCGCGATAAGCGCTGTTATCACGCGTGGCACAATTCTTTGGCTTGCCAGCACGAGATCGCCGGCCAATGCTGCCTGATGATGCTCCGAACCGCCTGCACACCCTCGCGCTTCAGGCTCCTGCGCCGCCTTAGCGGCCCTGCATAGCGCCGTGGCCGCGCACCTCGCCCAGCTCCGCCTTGCCGGCTTCAAGAGCTTCGCCGATCGGGCGACGCTCGACATCCTGCCCGGCCTTACCGGCCTGGTCGGCCCGAACGGATGCGGCAAGAGCAACCTGGCTGAGGCGTTGCGCTGGGCGATGGGCGAGGGCCGCGCCGCCGCGCTGCGCGGCGACGCGATGGACGACCTGATCTTCGCCGGAACCAGGACCCGTCCGGGCCGGGACGCGGCCGAGGTGGCACTGACGCTGGAGGGCGGCTTCCCGCCGCCGTTCGCGGGCGAAACCCGGCTGCAGGTCGCCCGGCGCATCGTGCGTGGCGGCAGCAGCGCCTACCAGGTGAACGGTCGAGACGTGCGGGCGCGCGACGTGCGGGCGCTGTTCGCCGACCTCGCCGGCGGTGCGCGCGCGTCGGCCATGGTCGGGCAGGGCGGGGTGGCCGCCGTCATCGCCGCACGCCCAGACGAGCGGCGCGGGCTGCTGGAGGACGCGGCCGGCCTCGCCGGCTTGCACGCCCGCCGGGCGGAGGCGGACGCCAAGCTGCGCGCCGCCGATGCCAACCTGGCGCGGGCCGGAGACCGGCACGCCCTTTTCGAGGGCCAACTCGCCGGGCTGCAACGTCAGGCGACGCAGGCGGCCCGGCACGCGGACCTGCTCACCCGGATCGCGGCCGCCGAAGCCGGGCTGCACGGCCTGACCCGTGTTCGGGCGGCCGCCACCCGGGCGGCCGCACACGCGGCGTGGGCGGTGGCGCAGTCCGCGGCTGCCCAGGCCGGGTCCCTCGCCCACGCGGCGGAAACGGCAGCGGCGGCGGCCGCCGCAGCGCTCCCCGGCTTGCGGAATGACGAGGCGGCCGCGCGCACGACGGCCGAACGCACCCGCATCAAACAAGAGGAACGCGCAGCCGCCGCGGCGCAGGCGCGGGACGCCCATCTTGCCGCAATCGCGCGGCGCGAGCAGGTCGTCCGGGACCTCGCCGCTGCCGAGGCCGTCTGCACCGACGCCGTCCACACCGAGGCGGGACTGGCCGGAGAGGCCGCGTCGCTGGCCGCGGCGGACGCGGACGCTCCGCCGGTACTCGCGTCGTTGCAGGCCGATGCGGCTGTGGCAGCCGGTTCACTCGCAGCGGAGGAGGCCGCCACCGCGGCGACCACGGCGCGCGCCGTGGCGTGGGCGGTGGAGGCGCGCGCCCTGGGGCAGACGCTTGCCCAGGCCGCGGCCCGCGTCCGCCGGGCCGCCGAGGCCCAGGACATGGCCGAAGCCGCGCGCGGGGGCGCCGCAGCGGCAGCACCGGACCAGGCGCGCCTGGCAGCAGCCCTGGCCGACGCGGAGGCCGCCGTGGGCGATCTGGGGAGCGCCGAGGAGCGCCTGCGCACGGCGACGTACGCCTTCGATGGGGCGGTCGCGCTTGCCACCGCGGCGCGCGAGGCCGCAAGCGCCGCCGAGGCCGCCCATGGCCGCCTGGCCGCGGAGGCCAGCGCGCTCGCAAGGGTGCTGACGGGCGGCCAGGACAGGCGCTGGGCGGCGGTGCTCGACCGGCTTGTGACGCCGCCCGGGCTGGAAGCGGCGCTGGGCGTGGCGCTCGGCGAGGAGTTGCTGGCCGCCGACGACCCTGGCGACCGCGAGGCGCCACGGCAGTGGCGGGTGCTGCCGGAACTTGCGCTCCCTCCCCTTCCCGGCACGCCGTTGTCCGGCTTGGTGGGCGCGCCCCCTGCCCTGGCCCGCGCGCTGTCGGGCATCGGCGTGGTGGCGGACGAGGCAGACGGCGACGCGGCCCAGCCAGGGCTGCTGCCCGGGCAGTCCCTGGTGTCGCGCGAGGGGGCGTTGTGGCGCTGGGACGGCTACACCGTGCGCGCCGGAACGCCCACGGCTGCGGCGGCACGGCTGCTGCAGCGCAATTGGCTGGCCACGGTGCGGGCGCAGGCGGCGGAAGCGGAACAGGTAGCTGTCCAGGCCCGGGCCGCCTCTCGGTCCGTGGAGGCTGCCGAGCGGGACGCCGCCGCAGCCGAGGCGCAGGCCCGCACAGCCTGGCGTTCGGCCGAGGCCCGGACGGGCGCGGCCCGGGGAACCGCCCAGGCGCTGCAGGCCGCGTCGGACGCGGCTGCCGCCCTCATGGCCGGGCTGGACGCGCAGCTTGCCGCGCTGGCGTCCGAGGCCGCCGACGCCAGGACCGCTCTGGACGAGGCACGGGCCGCACAGGCGGCCCTGCCCGCGGCAGGGCGGCTTGACGCCGAGGCCGGCCGGGCCCGCGATGCCCTGGCAGCCGCCCGGGCCCGCGACGCCGCGGCCACCCGTGCCCTCGACGGTGCTATCCGTGATGGCGCGGCCCGGCGGGCACGCATGGCGGCGCTGGCCTGCGAGCGCGAGGCCTGGGCAGCCCGTGCGACCCATGCCCGCGTGGCTGTCGCTGGGTTGCGGAAACGGCTGGCAGGGGCGGATGCGGAGCACGCCCGCCTGTCTGCGGCGCGGACCGACCTGGACACGGCCGGATGGGACGGGACGGCCGGCGTGCCGGAGGCCGAGGCCGCACACCGCGCCGCCACGGCCCTTGCCGAGGCCGAGCACGGTGCCGCGACGGCGGCCCGGGCTGCCCAGGCAGCCGCGGCGGAGCTGGCCGCGACGCGGGAGGACCTCGTCCGCGCCGAAGCCGCCGCCGGCCAGGTGGCCCGGGCCTGGCAGGCCCTGCTGCCCCCCTCCGATGCCCCAAGCGCGCCCGCCGCAGACCTGACTCCCGCGGCCGAGGCGCGCGCCCGCGCTGCTCTGGCCCGGCTGCTGCGCGAGCGCGACGCCCTGGGGCCGGTGAACCTCCGTGCGGCGGACGAGGCCGCCGCGCTGGCGGCGGAGGTGAGAGCCGCCGCCCGCGGGCGCGACGAGGTGGCCGCCGCCGCCGCGTCGCTGCGCGGCAGCCTCCGCCGGTTGGACGAGGAGGCGCGGTCGCGGCTGGCGTCGGTGTTCGACGAGGTGGACCGGCATTTCCAGGCCCTATTCCGGCGCGTGTTCATGGGCGGGCAGGCGCGGCTCGGGCTGACGGGGTCGGACGACCCGCTGCAGGCCGGCCTGGAGGTGCAGGCGCAGCCGCCAGGCAAGCGCCTGGCATCGCTGTCCCTGTTGTCGGGTGGGGAGCAGTCCCTGACGGCGCTCTGCCTGGTGCTGGCGGTGTTCCGCTGCAACCCCGCGCCCGTCTGCGTGCTGGACGAGGTGGACTCTGCGCTCGACGACGCCAACGTCGATCGCCTGTGCGCCCTACTGGCCGACCTGGCCCGGGACGGCGCCCAGCTGGGGACGGAGACCGGCGGGACCCGGTTCCTGGTGGTGACGCATCATGGGCTGACAATGGCGCGCATGGACCGGCTGTACGGCGTGACCATGCAGGAGCCGGGCGTGTCGCAGCTGCTGTCGGTGGACCTTGGCGAGGCCGTGACGTGGAGTGGGGACCGCGCCGCATGACCGCGCAAGGCAGAGCGGTAGCGGTGAGCACAGCCACGGGACTGGAGCCGCCCGCGCGCCCGTCCATTCCCCCTGACATCCTGCGCCTGGCCGAGGCCTACGTGTTCGCCAGCCCACAGCCGGTGACCGCGGCCATGCTGCGGCCGTTGCTGCCGGACCGGGTGGACCCGGCAAGCGTGCTGGTTGCCCTGCAGCGGCACGCCGCAGGCCGGGGCGTCGTCCTGGTCGAAAACGCAAACGGCTGGGCATTCCGCACCGCCCCGGACCTCGCCGGGCCGCTCGGGGCGGTGCTGGGACCTGCACGCCGGTTGCCGCGGGCGGCGATGGAGGTGCTGGCGGCCATCGCCCTGTACCAGCCCGCGACCCGGGCCGAGATCGAGGCGGTTCGCGGCGCGGCCGTTGCCCAGCCAGTGCTGGATGCCCTGCTCGACGCCGGGCTGGTAGCGCCGGCGGGACGCAAGGAGGCGCCAGGCCGGCCCACGCTCTGGGCGACGACGGGGCGCTTCCTGGAGGTGTTCGGGCTGCGGAGCCTTCGTGACCTGCCGGGGTTCGGCGTGGCCGGCCTCTCAGCAGCCGTCGCCGCGGCGCCGGGCGGCGCAGGCGACGGGGACGCGGCATGAGCGCCCAGTCTCCGTCCAGCCCTGTCAGCCCCGTGCCTGGCACGGCGGGGCCGCCTGCGCTCCAGGACACGCCCACCACCGCCGGCCAGGCCGCGCTGGACGCCGCGCAGGCGCTGGCCCGCCGTGCCGCCGCCCCCGCGACGTTGCGGGCCTACCGGGCGGACTGGGCGCACTACGCTGCCTGGTGCGACGCGCACGGCTTCCAGCCGGTCCCGGCCGCCCCCGCCACCGTCGGCGCCTACCTCGCCAGCCTGGCCGGCACCCACGCGCCCAGCACGGTCCGCCGTCGGCTGGCGGCGCTGGGCAAGATGCACCGTTTCAACGACCTGCCCTGGAACCCCGCCCACCGCGACATCCAGGGGCCGCTGCAAGGGCTACTCCGCACCCACGGGCGGCCCGCGCAGAAGGCTTCGGCGCTGACCCTGCCCATGCTGCGCCAACTGGTTGCCACCTGCGACAGCACCGCCCGCGGCCGGCGCGACCGCGCCCTGCTGCTGATCGGCTTCGCCGGCGCGCTGCGCCGCTCCGAGCTGGTGGCCCTGCAGGTGGAGGACGTGGCGGCGACCGCTGGCGGCCTGCGGCTGCGGCTGCCGCGCGGCAAGACGGACCAGGCCGGGGACGGCGCCGAGCTCGGGCTGCCGCGCGGGCGCCATGCCGCGACCTGCCCGGTGCGAGCCTTCGAGGCCTGGCAGGCCGTGGCCCGGCGCCGCGCCGGGCCGCTGTTCCGGCGCGTCAGCCGAGAGGGCCGCATCGGCGACGCCGCGCTGCACCCGGACGCGGTGCGCCGCATCCTGGCGCACCGGGCCGGCCTGGCCAGCCTGGAGGTGGACGGCTTCGGGCGCCTGAGCGCGCACGCGCTGCGGGTGGGCTTCATCACGGAAGCCTACGCGAACGGCGTGCGGGACGAGGACATCATGCGCCACACCCGCCACAAGGACCACCGCACCATGCGCGGCTACGTCCAGCGCGCCGGCCTCGTGGACGATAGCCCCGCCGGCAAGCTCGACCTGTGACCCGCTTCCGCACCCCGTGGGACGAAGCGCCCGAACCGGCCTGGGCCGGGCCGGACGCATCCTTGCGCGGACCGGCGCCGCCGAAGCGGCGCGGCCGCCGCCCGGCAGCCGGCGGCACGGCCGCACCCGTCGCCGCGGGCGTGTCGCCGTGGCTGCGTCACCACCTTGAGGTCAGCGGCCCGGATGCGGCGCTGGCGGTCTTCGTGGCGGCGGCGCGCGGCCCTGGCACAGTGCCCTGGCGGCACGGCCCCGCCGGGGTCGAGGAGGACGCGCTCAACCTCCTGCTGGCGCAGCCGGCCGCCGAACGGACCCTGTCCGCCGCGGGCTGCCGCATCCTGGCCCGGCAGGTCGGCATGGCCGTGGAGGCCCGCCATGCACAAGCTGTGGCGCGGGCCGGGCAGGACCGGGCCTGCCCGCTCGACCTGCACGCCCTCCTGCCGGTGCCGGACGCGCTGCTGGGGCGCGGGCCGGACGACCCCGAGGCGCTGGGCTGGATGCGGGCGCACTGGGGCGTCACCGCCGCGCTGCGCCATCCCGCGCGACAGCCTGGCGCCACCGCCGGGCCACGGCCGCCGGCGGGATGCGGCGCGGCGGGATGGAGCTTCTGCACGGAGGGTGGGACGCCGCACGCCGCCGTGGCCCAGCTCCGCCTGCGCTGGCCCGCGCTACAGTTCGACCTTGCGCCACGGGCCGGGGGTTGACGCATGGCGCCTGGGCCCGCCACGCCAGGCCCGCACCTGGACGGCGCCGCACCCGGCACGGGACGCGCCCGCCGGGATGAGGGCGGGATGCATGTGCAAGACGATGGTGCCGCCGAGGGCGCGCCTCGCTTGGACCTGAACGGGTTCAGCGGACCGCTCGACCTCCTGCTGGACCTTGCGCGGGCGCAGCGCATCGACCTGCGCCGGATCGCGCTGCCGGACCTGCTGGACCAGCTTGGCCCGGCGCTGCGCCTGGCCGCGCCCTTGGCCGAGCGCGGCGGCTGGCTGGTCATGACCGCCTGGGTCGTGCTGCTGCGCTCCCGCCTGCTGCTGCGCGAGGGGCCAGCGGAGGACCCGGAGGTGCCGGGCCGGGCAGGCCAGCACGCCCGCCGCCTGCGGGCGCAACTGCTCGGGCTGCAACAGGTGCAGGCCGTGGCCGCCTGGCTGGATCGCCAGCCCCAGCTCGGGCGCGACACGTTCGGGCGCGGGGGGCCGGGCGGGCGCACGCACACTGGTGACGCTGGGCGAGCGGTGGACGTCGTCGCGTTCCTGTGGGCCAACCTGGACCTGCTCGACGGCAAGGGCACCCGCGCGAGCGCGGCGCCAGCCTATGCGCCGCAACGGCCGGCGCTGCACACCGTCGGCGATGCGCGCGCGCGCATCCTCCGGCTGCTCGGGACCAGCCCGCAGCCGCAGCCGCTCGAACGGCTCCTGCCGGAGCCGGACTCACGAGAGGGCACGGTGCCGGCCCATGCAGGCGCGCAGCCCACGCCGCGCGATGCGCTGCTGCGGCGCTCGGGTTGGGCCAGCTCCTTTGCGGCCAGTCTCGAACTCGCCAAGCAGGGCCAGGTCACGCTCACGCAGGATGAGGGCATCGGACCCATCCTGGTGCGCGCAGGGGCGGAACCGGTGACGGACAGCCCTTGCACAGGCCGCCCCGGGCGTCATCAGGCCGTCTCCGCTCCGCAGCGCTGATCCACGCTCCACTGCATGACGGTGGAACGCAGCAGCGTCGCCTTACCGCCTGGTGCGCGGCGGCCCGCCCGGTGCTGGACCTCGGCTCCGGCGACCTTGAGGAGGATGCCCCGCAGGTCCGGGAGGAGCCGCTCGAACGCCACCGCCTGGCAGAGCTCCTGCACGCCGAACGTCCAGCCCGCGCGCCGCCAGGCCGTACCCACCCCGGCCCGCACCTCAGGGTCGAACCAGAGCACTGGGCAGGTCAACTCGCTGAGGAGCGCGCGCAACGCGCGCAGCCACGCGGCGCCAAGCACCGGCCTGCCCCGTCCGGGCAGGTGCGCCATGCCGCCCGTCACGGTGCCGTGCGTGATGCGGTCGAGGTCCACGACGTTCGGGGCGGCGTGCTGTCGCTCCCTGGGGATCAAGCGGCGGCACCGCCAAGGGTCCGTGATCACGGGCACCAGCGCCTCCTTGTGCTGCGGGCAGCTCGCCATCCACGCCCCAAGCCAGTGCAGGCGAACGTAGGGCACGGGGTCGAGCACCAGGCATCCGGGACAGCACCGGGGCATGCCGACCACCAGGTCCTCGGCTTGCCAGGGCGCACAAAATCCGGCCGGCTCCGGACGGCCCTTGTCGTCATCCGCCCGCGCGGTGAACCAACTGGGCCGGCTTGCAGAGGCGGGCGGGCCGGTCATCTCCGGCGTGATGGCAGCCAGCGTCATGGCCCTGATGCGCCCGCGCGACACCCCGGTCCGCTCGGCCAGGGCCGCGACCAGCCCAGGAGGCCCGGCGCACTTCCAGCTCGCGGCTATCCGGTGCTGGGTCGGTGCCGAACGCCGCGCGCAGGAACGCATCGGACTCCATGTCGTGTCTGGTTGTGAAACCACCTTGGCGCGCTCAGCGATGAGGCGGGCCTTGGTGGTGTCACACGAACCTGCTTGGCCGTTCGGTGCGGCGCGGGCAAGCGTTGGTTCGGCTTCGAGCCGTTCGGTGACGATCTGATCAGGCGTCCTGCCGTCCAGCACGCGCTGGCGGCGGGCGTTGTAGGCGGCGTTGAAGCCACGCAGGAGCTGCTCGAGCTGGGGTGGGAATGGATCGTGATGCCCAGCACCTCGCTGCCCACGCGACCGTTGAAGCGCTCGACCATGCCGTTGGTCTGGGGCGTACGGGGACGGGTGTGGCGATACTGGGCGCCCAGCTCGGCGCAGGTCCTGGCGAAGGCCGGAGTGAAGCAGCTTCCATTGTCGGTCAGCACATGGGTGAGGCGGAAGGGGAAGGCGTGGGCCGCCTCGCGCAGGAAGGCAATGGCGCTGGCCTCGGTCTCGTCGTCCTTGACCGCGAGGTGCACGGAGCGGGATCTGTGCTCGATGGCGACGAAGAGGTATCGCTTGCGCCGCTCGCCATCGCTGGTCTGCAGCTTCGGCAGATGCTTGATGTCGATATGCACGAAGCCGAGGTCGTAGTCGCGGAACGTCCCCTGTCCCTTGGCGGGCCGGTCGGACGGTGGCCTGGGCCTGCGGTTCAGCCCCTCGGCCCGCAGGATGCGCCAGATGCTGTCGCGGTTGAGGTGCGGCAGGAAGTGGCGCAGCACGAAGGTGAGGTCGTCGAGGGCGAAGCGGGTCGCACGCCGCAGGGCACAGACGACGGCGCGCTCCTCATCGCTCGACTTCCAGGGCAGCCGGTGCGGGCGGGCGGAGCGGTCGAGGCAGTCCGCGACCCCACGCTTGCGCCACTTGCGGACGGTTTCGGTGCTGACGCCGTAGCGCCTGGCCAGCACGCTGCCGGGCTCGTCGGAGCGGGCGATCTCGGCGCGGGTGACCGGGGGGTGGTGCGTGCGTTCGGGTGGATGTGGAGCATGCGTCACCCCTGTCCTGGCATGGCGGTCAGGCATTTGAACCGCCAAGCATGCTCCACGATAGCCAGTCGGACCGGATCCCAACAATGCTCCGCGACCAGACAACGCTACGAGCGCGGCAGCATGTTGGTGACCAGCAACCGCAGCGTGAGCGAATGGGGCACCGTTCTGAACGATCAGGTCGTGGCGACCGCGATCCTGGACCGACTGCTGCACCACAGCCACGTGCTGACCATCCGCGGCGACAGCTACCGGCTGCGCGAGAAGCGGCACTCAGGACTGCTCAAACGAAGCAGCACAGACGCGAGCAGCGAGAGGGTTTGAGGCAACTGTCCAGTTCTCCACGTCGAAACTGTCCAGTTCCTGGTGTCGCTTGACAGGCTCGCAGGTACGCCACGCGAACGGACCCGCCAGTCCTCGTTTGCCCGTCTCATGACCATGCCGGTCGTGGCCTGACGACTTCGCCAGCAGTATCGGAAACGGGGCAACCTCAGTAGTTCAGACCTCTCCGCCGTCAGCGACGGTCTCCTGAGTTGGATAGCGCTGTTGCGTAACTCTGGAAGGGTTTAGCAGCCGAGATGCTGGTGAGGCACGCATCGATAGTGGCAAAAGCCCCCCAGGTCTCGGTGGCACATGAAGAGTCGGGATACCGGCGCGCAGGATAGCGATCCCGCAGATGGTTAGGCCAATCTCGGCTACCCGGCCGAGCGTGGTGCAGGTCGTGGCGCGCGGCGTCACCAACGAGGACTACGACCCGGAATAACAATTGCACAGTTAGCATGTGGAACCACCAAACGGCCCAGGCGATGGACGCCTGAATCCCACCGAGATCATGCGGGGGAGGGGGCAGCCCGGCGAAGACAGGCCTGGTCGCTCTGTCGGCGAAAGCCCGGTCCCTAATTGTCATACCAGGATCTTCTGGAACGTGATGCTCGCAGAGTGTGCGTAGCAGGACGGTGACCTGGAAAGGCACAGAAAGCGGTACGAGAACGGAGGCTGCAAACTGCCAGGGCACGCCGGCTAAGCAAGTTAACGCGAGGACGCACGACCAAGCCGCGGCGACCGCACGGCCGCGCCAAGTCCGCAGACTGCTAGTAGCCAGACGGAGACGCGCAAGCATGAAGTGGCCATGGAAGCGAGGCGAGACGACCGCCAGCAACACGCGCGCCCACAAGCTCTGTTTGGATAGACCTGGCTTGAGACCACACCTACTCACGACAAACTCTGTGAACTCGTCCTCGTCCGTCAGCAGAACTTGATGGCTATGGTGTCGCATATGCCTTGACCGATAGTAGTCAAAATCGGGAAGAAGGCATAAACCGGACACAAGGCGACCAATAGCAGCGTTTGTCTGAGGCGATCGGAACACCGTTCCGTGCGAGCAGTAGTGAAAGACGCCGACCTGCAGGAGGCCAATAGCTGCGGTCGTTAGCACGACACCTAGGACGTATAGAGCAGCTCCGACTGAGGAGTTAAGGTGCAAACCTACTAAGGCTGCAGACACCCCGCACACGAACTGGGCACATGACACCCAAACGCAGTAGGAACTTTTACGCTCATGATGGACTTCGCCGTTGATGGGACAAGCAGTGAGCCATGTTAGGAAAGATTGTAGAACAAGGGGAGTACTATCAGCGATCGCGTCTCGTATCTGGCTACCTCCAGTTCGAACACGAGTAGGTGTTGCTTCGTAACGCTCGCGAGTAGTTATAGTCATTGGACTGCCCATGAAATGCCATGGACATGACTTGAACGAATTAGATTGACGGACGATGAACGCGCATGCGCAAAGGGCGCACTGATGGTCGTATAGGGCTAGGCCGTGTGGACGGATTTAACCAACATCAGTCCGCACGCAAAACTGATGATGGCTGAGTAGCTGGTGTCGGTCTTCTCGCATCGCATGGCGACGCGTTTGAACCGCTTGAGCTTGCCGATT
>JAABUV010007418.1_pt1 | contig 11511 bp, 11 predicted proteins | sample 5559971 | NCBI WGS metagenome assembly JAABUV01 (sample SAMN10711881, study PRJNA513362) | rock metagenome | isolation source: Antarctica rocks | place: Antarctica: Victoria Land, Knobhead nord | collected 2015-12-19
CGACCTTGACCGCGTCGGCGCCCCACAGCCAGCGCAGGCCTTCCAGCAGGCAGCGCAGCACCTCGCGGGTGCTCGATCCCATGTACAGCGCCATCGCGATGGCGTAGTAGACCATCACGTGGGCCGGCAAGTCGCGCTTGCGCTCGCTCGCCTTGCCGGTCTCGGCCAGGACCTGATGCACCCGCTCGGGCGGGAACGCCTGGGCGATCACGCCGAGGCTGATGTGGTCGCTGACACGAACGCCGGCCGGAAGGCCGGCAGGAACACCCGCCATCACTGTCCACCCCAGAAAACCTAACCAGCGATATGGGGACTCCAAACACTTAAATGAACCGTATTGCTTTTAGCCCGCATTATTCACGAGAAATGCGCGATCAAAGCCAAGCCATTGATATCGTTCACAGCTATGCGAATGGGCTGTTTGATGAAGTTTTTTGCAATGAAATCTCTAGCCCAGGGGTCTGGTGGCCTGGGCCGATTTGGGGCGGTCTGATGAATTATTCGGGTTAGCTTGCGGCCGGACGCATGATCTCATCCCTGTTACGTCACGAACTGCGCTGGGCTCAGCCGTGTGACCAAGTGTTTCTGCTCACGATCGCGGACAATAGGCATTTGGGCCGGTGAGCGGCGGCTTCTCGCAAACCAGGGTTTCTGACGAGCCCAGGCGCGTGCTGCCCGGGGCCGCCCGGCAAGGCACTTTCCCTTCTCATAACTGTTCTTGATTGCCCTGTTCCGAAACGCTACCCATTGGACGGGTTTCGAGAACAAGGGCACCGGATGCGGGTCGGGTATGCCAGGGTCAGCACCACCGACCAGTCGCCGGAGCTGCAGCTCGACGCGCTCCGCCGTGCCGGCTGCGAGAGGATTCATTCGGAGAAGGCGTCCGGCGCCAAGGCAGACCGTCCCGAGCTGACGCGGGTCCTCGATGACGTGCTGCGCCGCGGCGACGTGCTGGTGGTGTGGAAGCTCGACCGGCTCGCCCGCTCGCTGAAGAAGCTGATCACCACGGCCGAGGACCTGGAGGGGCGCGGCATCGGGCTGGTGTCGCTGACCGAGAGCATCGACACCACCACGCCAGGCGGCGTCCTCGTGTTCCACGTCTTCGGAGCGATTGCGCAGTTCGAGCGCGCCCTGATCCGCGAACGCACCGCGGCCGGCCTGGCCGAGGCGCGGCGCCGCGGCCGCAAGGGTGGGCGCCCCCCGGCGTTCAAGGCGGGCGACATCACCGCGGCACGCGCCCTGATGCGGGAGGGCAAGCTGCCGGTGCGCGACGTCGCCAAGCGCATGGGCGTGTCGGTCGCCACCCTCTACCGCCATGTGGGCAAGCGCGGCGCTGGGGATGCCGCCGAGGACACCGCTGTGGCGCATGGCTGACCACTCGAAGCGGCCCCCGGGGGAGGCGCTGGTCGATCTGCGCCGGCGCCTGGCGTTGCTGTCGCCGCGCGATCCCGCACGGACCGAGGTGGTTGCCCGCGCAGCCGAGGCCTACGGCGTCTCGGTCTGGACGATCTACCGCGCGCTGCGCGAGTTGACCCGGCCGAAATCGGTGCGGCGTTCCGACCACGGCTCGACGCGGGCGGTGCCTGCGGCTGGGATGGAGCGCTACACCGAGATCGTTGCAGCCCTCAAGATCAGGACCTCGAACAAGAAGGGGCGCCATCTCTCGACCGCGCGGGCGATCCGGTTGCTGGAGGAGGACGGCGTCGAGACGCCGGACGGCCTGGTTCGGGCGCCGGCAGGCTTGCTCAAGCGCGCCACCGTCGACCGCGTCCTGCGCGCGTCCGGCCTGGACCATGCGCGCGTGGTGCGCCCGATCGCCGCAGTGCGCTTCCAGGCGAAGCGGTCCAACGAGCTTTGGCACTTCGACATGAGCCCGTCCGACCTGAAGCAGGTCGAGGCCCCGCTCTGGGTCGAGCCCGGCCGCGGCAAGCCGACGCTGATGCTGTTCTCGGCAGTCGATGACCGTTCCGGCACGGTCTATGACGAATATCGCTGCGTCTACGGCGAGGATGCCGAGTCCGCCCTGCGCTTCCTGTTCAACGCCATGGCGCCTAAGCCCGAGGCGGAGCTGCCGTTCCAGGGCATCCCGGCCGCAATCTACATGGACAACGGCCCGGTCAGCCGGTCCAAGGTGTTCCAGTCCGTGATGGGCAGCCTCGGCGTGCGGGTGATGACCCACATGCCGCCTTCGGAAGCCGAGCGCCGCACGCCTGCGCGGTCGAAGGGCAAGGTCGAACGGCCGTTCCGCACCATCAAGGAGGTGCACGAGACGCTGTATCATTTCCACAAGCCCAAGGACGAGGCGGAGGCCAACCTCTGGATGCGCCGCGCGCTTGTCACCTACAACAACGGCGACCACCGCAGCGAGCCGCACAGCCGGATCGAGGACTGGTTGAAGCACCTGCCGCCGAACGGCGTGCGCGCGATGTGCTCGTGGGAGCGGTTCTGCGCCTTTGCGCGCGAGCCCGAGCGCCGGGCCGTGGCGGGCGATGCGACCGTGTCGGTCGAGGGCGCCGCGTATGAGGTTGAGCCCGAGTTGGCCGGCGAGACGGTGACGCTCTGGTGGGGGCTGTTCGACCAGGAGCTGTTCGTCGAACACGAGGGCAAGCGTTTCGGGCCGTATCAGCCCTCGCGCGGGGCGGTCCCGCTCTACCGCTACCGCAAGTACCAGAAGAGCCGGGCCGAGGAGCGCCTGGACAAAGTCGTGAAGCTGGCTGACCAACTCGGGCTGCCGCGTGCCGCGGTCACCGGCGGGGACAGGCCCTTGCCGTCGCTGGCCACAGGCGCCGCATCCATGCCGGTGCCGCGCGTGCCGTTTCCGGAGCCAGCGGTTGAGGTCGCATTCCCGACGCCGCTGGCAGCCAAGCTTGCCATCTCCGTCCAGCTCTCGCGGCCTCTCGGCAGCCTGCCCGAGACCGACCGCCTGTTCATCGACGCGCTGCTGGCGGTAACGCTGGACCGGGAGGCCGTCGCGGCCCGGGTGCGCGAGCACTTCAGGGCAGGAGGAAAAGGCTGATGCTCGCCGACGTGCAAGCCCACTTCGGGCTGGCCAGGCCCTTCCAACGGGCCGGCAACTTCGAGACCGAACACCAGCGCGCGCTTGTCCGCGAGGTCTACGCCGTGGTGCAGACCGGCCGGCTGGTCGTCGTCGCGGGCCTGGTCGGCTCGGGCAAGACGCACCTGCTGACCCGCATCGAGGAAGAACTCGGCCGCTCCAACAGGATCGCCGTGGCGAAGTCGCTGGCGGTCGACAAGCGCCGCACGTCGCTGCCTTCGCTGATCGAAGCCATGTTCTACGACCTGACGCCCGGCGACCGCAGCAAGGTCAAGATCCCCAAGCAGCCCGAACGGCGCGAGCGCGAGTTGCGCGACCTCATGCGCAAGAACAAGCATCCCGTGGTGCTGATCGTTGATGAGGCCCACGAGCTGCACCACAAGACGCTGACCGGCTTCAAGCGGCTCATGGAGCTGGCTGCCGGCGCCGGGGTGGTCCTGTCGGTGCTGCTGATCGGCAATCCCAAGCTGCGCAACGACCTCCGTCGACCGCAGATGGAAGAGATCGGCTACCGCACCACCACGTTCGAGTTCGAGGGCGTGTCCGGCCACCGCCGCGAGTTCATCGCCTGGCTCCTGAAAGCCTGCGCCGACGACGGCATCAACCCCTCGGACATCATGGACGCAGACGCGATCGACCTGCTGGCCGAACGGCTGCGCACGGCGCTGCAGATCGAGATGCACCTCACCTTGGCGTTCGAGCACGCGTTCCGCAGTGCGCGACTTCCTCGCCGGCACGCTCGCCCTGGACCGCGCCCGCGAGTTCACCGAACAGCTGCGGGTCGCCGGCGTGCCGGTGTGATCCGGGCCACTTGGCCCACTGGCAGCCAATGTGAGCACGCACGCCCGTTGGCGAGCACGGCCCGATGATGGCAAACACAGTGGCAGGTATGTGAGCACGGCGCCCGTCTCATTGTCAGCTAATCCGAGTAGAAATCAGCGCTGATTGCGAGCACGAGCCGCGATGATTGCAAGCGCCCACACCTATTACACCAACAAGACCTTCGTCGATCGCACTGCGTACGAGGCGCCGGTGGTAGCGGCGCGGCCGATCGACAATCGCACCGTCGCGCTCTCGCGCGCCCTGATCGAAGAGCAGGCCCGCGATGCAAAGTCCATTGCGGCGGCCCCTACTGACGCTGACCAGTCTCTATCGCACAGTGTCGAGGACAACCGCGAACTGGAGCTGCGCTCGCAGCTTTTCGATTAGGGGCGCTTGCCGGGTCAGCACAGCCGGTGTGGTGGCAAGCGGTCGGATAGGCTTCAGACAGAGCAGAGCCGAAATCCGCCGTCGGTGTCAAAACCGTTCCGGTTTTGACACTAGCACTAACCTACGCCTTCCGGGGCATGGCAGGTGGCAGAAGCCCGCTTCACAATGTCCGCTTTTCGATGCTGCGCACTGAGTCCATGCATCTGAACAGCTAGGTCATTAACATCATTATTGAAGTGGCGGGCCATGTTCGACGAAGATGAGCACTATGTCTACGCCATAGAGGCTGTTGCACAATTATAGGTCGGAACAAGTCTGCTCAAGATGTAGGTCAGTTTCCGCTAAGTCGACACTATATGCTGTGTGGTACTCAGCCGGAAAATCATTTAGCAACAGGCTCCATAGCCCTACCTTAAAGGCTGACCGAGGCGGCTATTCTTCCCTGACCTGCTTTCCCCAACGTAGCACTTGAGGTTCCGCGTGGAGCTATCGTCTGAGCGGCAGCGCGATCGGGCGAATCGGTGCGGCATCGGCACCGCGAAGTTTGAGCGATCTAACTAAAGCCTCAGACAGCCCCACGCTCCGTGGAGCGTCACGATAGCTCGTCCAGGGTCGGCGCCCGGGGCGGTTGCGCCTTCAAATGTTCAATGAATGCGCGCAGTTTGGGAAGCACCTGTCGGCGATCGGGATAGTAGAGGAATACGCCCGGCGTCTCGGGCGCGAACGACGCCAGCACTTGCCGAAGCACGCCGGCTTTGATGGGCGCGACCGCGACCGGCTCGGGAACTTGTGCAAGTCCGACGCCATCGATTGCGGCATCGAGCAGCGTCGGAAAATCGCCGACGATCAGCGGCCCCTGAACGAGGATTTCAAGCGGCTTGCCCTTGTCGATCAGACGCCACGGCGATGATCCGCCCGCCGTGCGGCGCAGCCTGAGACAGGCATGACGCTGCAGGTCCTCCGGTTTCGAGGGTGTTCCGCGGCGCGCGAGATACTCGGGACTGCCGACTGCGACCATACGAAAGGGGGGCGTGAGCCGCAGCGCAGTCATGTCATTGGCGATGAACTGGCCCATGCGCATACCGGCATCGAACCCCTGGGAAGCAATATCGACAAACTCCTCACTCGCGGCGATCTCGAGTTCGATGTCGGGATAGGTGGCAGCGAACGAGGCCAGCACCGGCCGGATGATCAGCGGCACGACCGCGCGGGGCACCGCCAGGCGTAACAGCCCGGTGGGGCGCCCCCCGAGATCGCTTGCTGCAGCACCCGCAGCTGCCAGCGCCTGATAGGCGGGTTCCGCCTGTGCCAGGAAGCGCTCGCCCGCTTCCGTCATGCCGACGCTGCGCGTCGTGCGTACAAACAGCGCGACGCCGAGCCGCGCCTCAAGAGCGCGCACCGCCTGGCCCGCCGCCGAGGGCGTAACGCCGAGTTCGGCTGCGGCACGGCGAAAGCTGCGGTGGCGCGCGACTGCGAGGAACATGTCGACGCCGTCGAGCGCCCCGCGGCGGATAGCGAAGTTTCTCTTCATGACCAATGCACATTATCGCAAATAGTCAGCCATTGAGAAGGGGGTTATGGGTGGCTCCAGAAAAGGAGCTGTCTCATGGTAACCCCCTTCAAGCCTCGCATCCTCGTGACCGGCGCGACCGGCAAGACCGGCGGCCAGGTCGCCGCGCAGCTTTTGGCTGCCGGCTATCCCGTGCGCGCCTATGTCCGCCGCGAAGACCGGCGCAGCGCGAGGCTAAAGGCCGCCGGTGCGGAGATCGCGATTGGCGATCTCGCCGATCCGCAGTCGCTGCTCGATGCCATGCGCGGCGTGCAGCGCGGCTTTTTCCTTCCGCCGTTCGACCCCTACATGATCCAGAGCGCCTCGGCCTTCGCGGTCACCGCGCGCGAAGCTCGGCTCGAATCGATGGTGGTCTTGAGCCAATGGCTGGCCAGCCCGGCGCACCCGGCGCTGGCGACGCGCCAGCATTGGCTGGCGGACCGGTTGTTCGCGATGCTGCCCGACACGGCGCTCACGATTGTCAACCCCGGCTTCTTCGCCGATCTGCCGTACATGATCCTTCTCAAATATGCCGCGCATATGGGCGTGCTGCCTTTTCCGGCGCGCGGCTCCAGCAGGAATGCCCCGCCGTCTGTCGACGACATCGCCCGCGTCGCAGTTGGCGCGCTAACCGATCCGGCCCAGCACGCGGGCAAGCGTTACCGTCCGACCGGTCCCGACATGCTGTCGGTGACGGAGATGGCGCAGATCATGGGCAAGGTGCTCGGTCGCACCGTGCGACACGTGCAGATGCCACTGTGGATGTTCTACAAGGCGGCGCGGATGGACGGGATCGACCGCTTCCTGCTCAGCCAGTTGGCTGCCTATATGCAGGATCATGATCGCGGTGCCTTCGAGATGGGCGGGCCGACCAGCCATGTGCTGGATGTCACCGGCCGCCTACCGGAGAGCTTCGAGGCCATCACCCGGCGCTATGCCGCCCAGCCGCAGGCGCAGCGCACGGCGGGCAACTTCATAAAGACCTTCGCTGGCTTCATGAGCGTGCCGATGCGCCCGGGCATCAACCCGCGCCGGTTCGCCGATACGCTCTGGATGCCGCAGCCCAACCGGCCCTTACTCAGCGCCGATTCCGCGCTGTGGAGGGAAGAGCACGGCGTGGCACTGAACAATGGGTCTGCATCCGCGAAAGCTAATGCCATCCACCCGACCCCCAGCGAGCGCGTCGCCCAGCGCGTCTGACCGTTTCCTCTACGCAAGGACATCGACCATGACGGACACCATCGACAGCGTCCGCGCGCATTATGACGCGCCAGGCCTCGTCGACCGCATCAAGGCGGCGCTGGCACCAATCGCCGCCGAGGGCCAGCAGCTGACTGTCGCCCAGCTCGCCATGCTCGACCAGTTCCACACGCGCGGCATCCTCGCCACCGCCGAACTAGCCGGTGCAGCAGATTTGAAGTCAGGAGACTGCGTGCTCGATCTCGGCTGTGGAGTCGGCGGACCCGCGCGCTATCTGGCGTCGATGTTCGGCTGCCATGTAACCGGCGTCGATATCAGCCCGAGCTTCATCGAGGCGGCGGACTATCTGACCGCGCGCTGCGGCTTGGAAGACCGGATCACGTTCCGCGTCGGCGACGCTTTGCACGTACCGTTCGACGATGGCGGTTTCGACATCGTGTTCCTGCAGCACGTCGCGATGAACATCGCCGACCGCGCAGCCCTCTACGCCGAAGTCTGCCGCGTGCTGAAACCCGGCGGTCGGTTCGCCACCTATGACCTCGTATTGAAGGAGGGCGACGTGGTCTATCCCGCGCCCTGGGCGCGCGACGCCTCGACCAGCTTTCTTCTCAGCGCCGAGGACACCCGGGCGGCACTGGAAGACGCCGGGTTCACGGCGACGCTGTGGCGCGATGACACTCAGACGGCGCTCGACTGGTTCAAGGCCGCCGCCGCGAGCCCTCCGCCCGCCGGGCTCAATCTTGGCGTCATCATGGGACCCGAGTTCCCGGCGATCACCGGCAATCTCGGCCGCAACATCCGCGAGGGTCGTCTCGGCGTTCTCTCCGCCGTGCTCACCCGCGATTGAAGACCTGCGCATCTACGTCCGCAACGGGGGCACGTCCAGAGTGACCTCCTTAGGCTCCAGACTCATTCACAGCCAGAACGCCAGGGCGGTGGCGAGTGCCACGCCTGACAGGAAGTTGGCGGCGAGCTTGTCGTAGCGGGTCGCCACGCGGCGGAAGTCCTTGAGGCGGCAGAAGGCGTTCTCGACCAGGTGGCGGTCCTTGTAGCGCTCGCGGTCGTAGCGGACCTTCCGCTTGCGGCTGGAGCGCCCCGGTATGACGGGCACGGCTCCGGCCTGGCGGAGCGCGCGGCGCAGCGGATCAGCATCATAGCCCTTGTCGGCAAGCACGTAGCGCGCCCTGCCCATGCGGGCGAGCAGCTCGGGCGCGGCGGTCACGTCGGCGACGTTGCCGGGCGTCAGCATCAGCGCGAAGGGGCGACCAACGACGTCGGTGAGCGCGTGGATCTTGGTTGTCCAGCCGCCGCGCGAGCGGCCGATCGCCTGCGCTTTAGCCCCCTTTTACCCCCGAATGCAGCGCGCTGCGCCTTGACGTACGTGCTGTCGATGGCGGTGCTCCGGGTCACCGCGCCCGCGTCCACCAAGGCGTCCAGGAGCTTGAGCCAGAAGCCCCGCGCCGACCAGCGGTTGAACCGGTTGTACACCGTCGTGGATGGCCCGTAGTCGGCCGGACAGTCGCACCACCTGCACCCCGCCTTGAGCACGTGCAGGATGCCCGAGATCACGCGCAGGATGCCCGAGATCATGCGCGACTTCCTCGCCGGCACGCTCGCCCTGGACCGCGCCCGCGAGTTCACCGAACAGCTGCGGGTCGCCGGCGTGCCGGTGTGATCCGGGCCACTTGGCCCACTGGCAGCCAATGTGAGCACGCACGCCCGTTGGCGAGCACGGCCCGATGATGGCAAACACAGTGGCAGGTAATGTGAGCACGGCGCCCGTCTCATTGTCAGCTAATCCGAGTAGAAATCAGCGCTGATTGCGAGCACGAGCCGCGATGATTGCAAGCGCCCACAACTAACCTGCTGCTGGTCACGTTCCTGATTCCGGTCAGCGCCATCCTGCTCGGCACGCTCGTGCTAGGTGAGACGCTGCTGCCCCGGCACTTCGGCGGCATGGCGCTGATCGGCGCCGGCCTGGCCTTCATAGACGGGCGCCTGCCGCGCCTACTGTTTCAGCGGCGTGCAAGGCCGACCGTCAGCGGCTTCGATCCGCAGATTTAAGGCACGGTCATGCACGTCCTTGAACGGCTGTTCTGCGGCTACGTCCGATTGTTGTGGGCCGCTGCTCTGGTGAGCCGCCCTGGCGCCCCGGCCGAAGAACGTCCCAAGGCGCCAGACAGTACTGGTGAGGCGTGCCGGTGTTTGATACCAGACCGGACCGTACTACCAGGCTGGTAGAGGCTCTCAGCAGGGTGGTAGCATCGAGCCACGCCACGCCAAAGAAAACCGGCCCGTACACCCCCGAAGGGACGCAGAGGGGCCAGCCGTATTGATTTCCATATAGCGTCACCGGCGGCGCGCTGGAAGGCCGGCTTGCACCACCTTGTTCCTTGCGGCGCTGCTGCGCCGCCGTCCTACGCTTGCGCCAGCCGGGCCTACTGGCAGCATCCGTACGGAATTTTACGGTTAGGGCCTGGGTGGCGCCGGCCTGACCGGCGCCGTATCTGGCGGATCCCGTCGGCGAAGCCTTTTGGCCTTAACCGGCAAGTGTTTGTTGGTGCTGGACCAGTCTCCAGGTGCCACCGTCCGTACGATAGGTCGATGTGCAGAAGGAGCGGTAAGGAGCTGCCCCATTTCGACGCCCCTCAGCCGTGTAGCCGAGCACGATCAATGCGTCTCCTGGGCGGCCAACGGTACGGCCCGTCATCTCAACCGACGCCCAACGGGGTGCGCCCTTCAAGCTCTCCAGGATGTCCGCCGCGCGCATCACGCCCATGCCTGGGAAGGCCATCAGGCACTCGGGGTCGAGCAGGCCGTCGTAGATGCTGGACCCCTCAAGCCAGAAGCGCTCCTCGAACGCCCACGCCTGCGTATCGTCCACCTCGCACTCCGTTGGTTGTACGAGGCAAGCGTAACGCCGTTGCGACCCGGCTGACAGAGATCAGGCGACGGCGCGCCGTGTTCACCGAAGGTGGCAAGCTGCGCAATGCGACTCAGAGGCTGAGCGCACTGGCGGCAGCGTCCAGTTCACGGCAAACACTCGCGGAACGTGGCGGGTGACGAACCATGGCCCGGCCGTTACCGTAAAAGTCCGCGCGGATGTGCCGGTGGGCCAGCCGGCTCCAGCCGGCTGGCGGGCGATTTCCCGCCGCCCCCGCCCGTGGCAGGCCACGCTCTTGAACCAAAAAGGGCCGCCCCGGACCGGGGCGGCCCAAGTCGGGCATTAGGAAAGGGGAGGGGGCTGGGCTACTCCGCTGCCATCGGCACCGGCGCGGCGTCCTGGTCCCTGGCCACGCCAGAATCCACGGGATATGTCACTCCCGGAACGTGCAGCATCGCCGGCAGCCACCCCGTGCCGGCCAGCAGCGCCGCGGCGTCCGCGGCCATGACCTCCTTCTTGGTGCCGGCCAGGCGGGCGGCGGCGCTAGTGCCCGCTCCGTCCCGTACGGCATCCAGGATCAGCGCCTTGGGCACCCGGTCAAGGTAGCCTTCCCGGGTTGCTGTCCAGCACTGGCGCATGTCCAGCCCAGCCGCGGCGGCAACCCGCGCCTGGATGGCTCCGTGAGCCTTGGTCCAGTCCGCCCGGCCCGCGTCCGCGGTGCGGGCCACGCACACCGCCAGCAAGCCCAGCAGCGCCGGGGTGTCCTGCTCCTGCAGCCAGGCCCATAGGTCAGGCTGCATCTCCGGCAGCCGCCCGCGCCAGTCCGCCTCGGCCTGCGCCATGGCCTGCCGCGCCGTGCAGTCCGCGATGCCGGGGCAGGCGGCGGCCAGGTTGGGCGGGTAGCTGGTGAACCGGGCCACGGCCTCGGCATACCGGGAGTAGAAAGCATCCGTGGCCAGGGCGTGCAGCATGACACGCAAGGCAAGCTCGGGCTGGCCGGCAAGTGCGGCCTGCAAGCCCGCCGTCCGGTGCGCCTCCAACTCGGCCTGCAACCCGCCGGACAGGGCAGGGGCCTTGTCGTCCGGCTCCGCCGCGGCACCCGCGCCGTCCCGGACCGGCAGGGGCCAGGTGGTGCCGGTGCTGGTGGTGCTGCCGTCACCCCCGGCGGGGGCGTCACCAGGGTCCGACCTCTCGCCGGTGTCGCCGGTGCCGTCCGCCTCCGTGCCGTCCTGCCCGTCCGCGCCCGCGGTGGGGATGGCCGGCTTCGGCTCGTCCTCCGGGCGCACGAAGCCCCGCTCCACCCGCAAGCCGCCGTCCAGCGCCAGCGTCAGCACCGCCCCGGCAACCGCCACGTCCCCAGGGGTCCACATGTCCTCCCGGGCTTCCAAGGCGGCAAGCTCGGCCTCGATGGTGTCCAACTCGGCCGCAACCTCCTCCGGCAGGTCATCCGCGCTGCCGTTGTACTCCGCCGCAAGCTCGTCGTAGCAGCTGGCAAGCTCCGTCCGGCGCGCGTCGTCTTCGGGCATGGGCGCGGCCTTGCGAGGCCACACGCGGCGGCACCGCCACGCCCCGGCCTGGGCGTCGGCACCGATGGCCACCCAACGCCAGCCTTCG
>JAABUV010007419.1_pt1 | contig 11511 bp, 14 predicted proteins | sample 5559971 | NCBI WGS metagenome assembly JAABUV01 (sample SAMN10711881, study PRJNA513362) | rock metagenome | isolation source: Antarctica rocks | place: Antarctica: Victoria Land, Knobhead nord | collected 2015-12-19
CAAAAGCTTCCCAAAAGTTTCCCAAAAATACAATTGTACCGGTATAGGAAACGGCCAGACCTTCTCAAACTCTTCTTAACAACGTTTCAGGAACGTTTTGAGAGCTTCTCATCCTCTTCAAGAAGCTTTTGAGAAATCCAAAACCCTTCCCAAACTATTATGGGAATGTTTTGGGCGTAGGGGAATCCCAAATCCTTCTCATACTCTTCCGAAGAAGACTTTGAGAAAGCATGATTCAATTCCAATAATGTCTTCCGAAATCCTTCCCAAAGCAGTATGGGAACGATTTGGGCGTAGGGGGAATACCAAATCATTCCCAAAACATTCCCTTGTCACAGTGGGAACCACCTTCTCGAAAAAAGAAGGTCGATTACATTCAACTATTTTGAGAAGTTTATCGGAAGTTATTTCCTATATCCCTTCTCAAAAACTTCTCAAACACTTCCAATAATCTTCTCAAACAATATACTAAAGGAATATTTTGAGAATGTTTTGAGATTAGAAATTTGTGGAACTAGTTTGTGCACTGAGCTCACTCAACACTCAAGCCAATCTTGCGTTCTGCAGGCTAGTTGATCCACTGCGGGCACGAAGGACCCCACAAAGCCGAACGAAATCGGCTAATCACGTCTGAAGGCTTCCGAACTCGTTCAGCAGTGGTAATTGCAGCTGAAACGGGCTGACAAATAACGCGGTCCTAGGTCAAAGCCAGCTGAAGCGTGTTCAGCATACTTCAATGACAGAAAGATATCGCGGTCCTCAGCCAAAGCCAGCTGAAGCCTGTTCAGCATACTTCAATGACAGCACATGCATTGTGAAGATCAGCTGAAAGTGGCTGATGTGGTTTGAAGTAGGATCTGCAGAATTTAAAAGGTTGAAATACTGCTGAAATCCCTTCAGCTGAACATACTTTCTTTCAATACATTGCACCCAGCATGTTGGCAAATTTACTTCTAGCTATATATGACTACAGTTGACTCATTTGTAAGGCAAGCATTCCACCAAAATTGCCTATCAACCCATGCCAGATGTGTTCTTGTAAAGCAAGCCAAACAAGCCATCATTCTCTACAGCTGTCATTAGTTTGGTCTCCAGTTCTGCAATGTCCATGGCTGCACTCGCTGCATTGATCTGGCAAGGTTGGCTGTCAAGATGTCTTTGCAGTGGCTGTACTTGGCAGGGATCAGCTTCCATACCGCCAGCTTGATGATGTCCCCAGCATTCATCACCACTCTCAGAAAATGCTGAACTGCAGCTACGTACAGATCTTCTGTGTGTATGAAGAAGCGTACCTTCTCGTAGTGTGATCCCCTGCAGACAGAAAGCATGCCGCCAGTGAGTGAGTGAATGAGTGAGTGAGCGAGGAGTGAGTGAATGAGTGGGTTAGTGAGTGAATGGATGGATTAGTGAGTTCGGGTGAGTGGATGAGTGGTGAGTGAGTGAGTGGGTGGATGATGGCATGAGAGGCAAGTCAAAGGTCATACAGATCTGCTCATCAGCACTGTGCACATCATTACTGACACTCAATTGAAAAGTGGAGACAAGGTCTTGAATAAGCAGGTGCGCCGCGTCATGGTGAATTCATTGAATGAGTGAGCGTGGGGTGTCCATGGTGGACGAAGCCTTCCGTCATGGACACTGAGAATAGATTATGCACCACAACACCATAGTGAGCAAAACAAGTGATCAGAAACACTGCGTGCCTGGTTCTGGTTCATCAATGGCCCTGCAAGGATTTTAGGAGTACACATCCTATTTTGTGAGCAAAAGTGAAGGTTTGCAGCTGGAATTCCTCTTCCTCACACACACCTGCCCATTCATGCCTGGTGTGCTCAAGATACTGTGACAGCTGCATCACTCTGTAGACTCACGCCATGTAAAGCACACCCCTTGCCAATAAGCTGTGTCCCAGCTTTAGCATACAAGGGGCCTGCGCAGATGTTGGCCCTGTATTCTGGCACTCACTCACCGAATGGCTTCACAGCCAAGCTAGGATGGCCTTGCAATGCATCCGACGTTGTGACAGGACAAGCGGCTGCAACGATCTGTACCAAAACAGGCGGGAGTGGAAGCTGCATCGTGACAAGTACAGCTCAAAGACCTGCGGGCGAAGGTCAGCCAATTCCTGTATGTCAGTCTCGGTCTTGTGTCAGTCACTTTATAGTGACTTCCTGGTTGCATCTCAGCGTCTGCAGTTGTCGGTGCAAAGCTGTTGGTTTCTCGGGCGAAAGCTTGTCATGTTGCCGGTCGGCTTCTTTCTGGTTTAGTGCCAGCTGAAAGTCAGTCGGGTGTTGGACCTTTCTTATTCTCAGTCGTTTGTCAGGACCGGCAGTTCGCAGTCAATTCTCAGGTGAAACTCGGTTGAAACTCGGTTGTTTGTTAGCAACTGCTGTTGAGCTTTCCTGTGAGCCCCAGGCGTTCCTATTCAGAACGGTCAGCACGTTCCGCGAGAGTTCCGGCTGTAAAGGCCGTTCAGAGCGCTGCGCAGCACACAGTAGACGCAGATGTATGCCCCACAACGTCTGAAGGCAGGCCGCGCGCTTCGCACGGCTCGTAGCGCCGGTGTCTAGGCTATGTGTCACATGCCTAAGCTTTTCAGACACTGCTGTGCCCGCTACAGCGCACGTTGACGTCGCAACGCTTTGTGGCTCGGTCGATTTAAGTTGTTGTAGGACCAGTGGCAGCCGTTCAGCACTTCAGCAGCCAGCAGCGCAGCTTGCCGTCGACTGATCCAAAAAGGCATCATCAGCTGCAGGCTCACCAGCCCCTACCAAAAAGCCTCGCAAGCCCTCGAAAGTATGGGAAGGACCCTTGGAACATCCTGACATCGGCGTTGCATTGACAGAAGCAGGTAACAGCTGTCCATGAAGCTGGCAAGTCAACTGTGGCTGTCTTGTTTGAAATTTTACTGCACCTGTCTCATGCAGAGCTTGCTGCCTATGCTGATGGTCAAGGCATTACAAAGGATGGTAAGCGTGTTGACCAGTTGGGCAATCAACTCATTTAATTCCTGTCTCACAGCTATGCAAAACCCATTGTCTGTGCAGCTGCAACAGCATGGTTGCGCAACAAAGAAGCTTTCAGGAACAGGAAGTCAATAGCTGACGTGGCATGATGAGACTTTGAGACTACAAGATTCAGAAAACATATCACAAGATCACCAGACAGCTCAGTCCGCTGACGCTTGTCATGGAAATAGCTGCACTGCAGCAAAAGGTGTGCAAAAGCGTTGTTCTTGATTAGCCCCAGACATTCATAATCATCTCGAGCGTGCTGCATTTTAACGCAAGGCACCAGTGTTCATATGCTGAATATGAATTGTCTGTATAGGGTCTCCCTTGGACTTTCTCTTCCCTGGCCATAGGCCTGCTGAGTCTGGATGATAAAGAGGTTGTGGCATCAGCATTCAGAGCACTTCATGCTGCTCACAACATGACCATGGGAGCAGAACAGCGGCAGGAGCCAACCTTGGATTCAGTCCACAGTGCCTGCATAATCTTTTCCTTAGATTGGTTGCAAGAAGAGTTTGTCAAGTTTCCAGTATCTCAGTTCCTAGCTGTTGGCAGAACAGCTTTGGCCTCACAGTCAGCAGCACTGTACTCTGCCAAGCTTGCCACAGTTGAGTCAAGGGATCAGATGGCTGCCAACATACTGGCAGCTGCAGGTTTGAAGCTCAACCCATTGCAACAAGCATGTGAATGCGAAAGACAGGTCTGCCATCATTGCCTCACCTACACTGCCTGGGCACAGCTCAGTTACGACTGAGGCTACAGAGCATGATGGTGAAGAGCTGCTTGATAAGCTATTGGCCACAATGACAACTACCCCATCCGTCAGCGCCATGCTGGATGATGACAGCATGGTATCAGCACAGGCAGCCACATTCATGGACAGCCTGCAGCAAGCAGTGTGCACTCATGGCGCAATACCTGATGTGTGCTGGCGGCTTGTGGCTATCTCTGTGCAGTGTGACATCTTTGTCCTTGACAGTCAATAGTGGACCCTCAGCTGCTACAGCTGTGCTGCTGGGCCAATCAGCATTCATGCCAGCACAGATGCCACAAAGCCTGTCAAACCCTTGCTCAAGCAAGCATGGACAGCCTGGCTTCCACTATGGCATTGGCTGCCTGCCCCTTCCAGACTGTCTCAAGTCAAGAGACACCAAGGTCTTTCTCCTGACAGGAGCAGGCAAGCTCATCAGCACATCTTGTACCTTGACTGCTCGCAGCACAAAGATGGAGACAGCGGCTGCCAAGCTGGATGACCTGCAGTTTAGCACTGTGACACTAGCAGGTGATTCTTGCTCTACAGATGATGCTTCTGCATGAGAAACCTTGCTGCTTAATGAGTGCTGACCTTGTACATGAGTATGGATGTCTGCATGGACTATTGTACAAGCCCTGCATTGCCAAGCTTGCAGTCACTTGTCTGTGGTCTTGCATGCATTGAGAGCTTTGGTGCCTCTAACGAGTGCTGATTTTAAAATAAAATAAATAAAAAAGCTTTTACACCTTTCGGCGTTCCCGGGTGCAAGCCCGAAGCAACCCTGGTACCGGAGACCGGGGTGGCCGCTGCCCAGCATATAGATAGTTTCCAGGCAAAGCTTGTACCTACTTGACTCGCCGTCAGCTCATATATCAAGTTCCGAAAAACCGGGAATTGAACTGCCGACCGATTGCTTGAGAGGCAGTCGCTTAAACCACAGGTTAGGTGGTCCTGTGGGGGGTAGTGCTGATCTTACACATATGCATGGACTCATGCATGGACTGTTATACAAGCCCTGCATTGCCAAGCTTGCAGTCACTCGCCCATGGTCTTGCACGCAGTGGCACCTTTGCAATTGTTCTGACACAGTAATGCGCTTTTGCAGGTGCCAGAGTCAAGAAAGTTGTTGCAGACAAGTCTGGTAACAAGACAGGTAATGCTCACCAAAGCAGTGTCTGTCAAGCATTTGATCGCATGTCCGCTGCCTAGTCACAAACGAGGTTTCATGCGTGAAGTGTAGTTGCCGCTGCTATGTTGCAGTTTGCGCAGTGTTATTTGGGTACCAGTGTAGAAGGTGCAGCTGACATAAATTGCTGCAACACAACTCTGTGGTCACAGTCTGCTTGGTGCTTTGCAGACTCTGTGTGAGCTTGTGAAGAGGTGTTTGAGCTCACGCTTGGAGCTGAGGCTGAACTTGTGCGCATCAATGCTCAATAGCTCAAGCCTAGGATCGGCAGCGCCTTAGCCACTGAGCCAACCTTGGAAATTTCACTGCATCCCAAAGATGGGCCGGCCAGTGGGTACATCATGCCGGCACATGCCGCTGCAATTTTGGCCTTCGTGTGGAAGCAAGGCTTCTATGAAGAGGGTTGATGCCTCAACACAGTCTCTAGGGGACATGGGAGACTGGCAGCAAACAGTCTTGACTGGGGTCTATGCTCAATGACAGAAGGCACCGACCTTGCCAAATTTGCGGGATTTGGCTTAAGAGATCATTACATGGATGTTGAGGGCTTGCTCGATCCTTCCCTCATGCCAGAGTTCAAGGGCATGGTGCAAGCCTTGTGTGAAGATCTGCCTGATCTTCTAGAAGAACACAAACAGGCAAGACACGGATGTTGCACCCTATGTTGATGTCTACATCAAGCAGCATTGCATTCATGCCTAAGACTGTGAGTAGCAGCTATGTATCTAGTCACAGTCATGTATCTAGCAGTATGTGTTGCATCAAATAGTCTTCAGCTCATCTTCAGCTTTTCTGCAGTCAATCTCACATTGTTTTCTTCAGTGGCATGTGCTTGTGTTGTTGACATTTCCAGCGACAGTGGGGCAGAATTTGAGGTGCTTGTATCTCACATACCATTTGTCAGTCTGGTCGTCAATGCTCATGCAGTTGCAAGGCTAATTGTGGGTACCATGTTTGTGGATTGCAGCTGAAGCTGAGTTGCACACTTGCTGAAAGTGATTTAGCTGGGGGTAAGTGGTATGAAGGGGCAATCAGTGACATTGTCTTGTTCTCACAAGCAGCACCCTGGTTAATAATAACAATAATTAAAACGCTTTCCAGCTCATGATGAGCTAGGTACATGCAGGACAAGTCTTGTCTCTCCCGAGCAGCCTGTCTTGTGCATCCCTGTAAGGCCTACTAATTCGACAGTTTTGACCATCACGTAATGCAACATCATTGAAACTAGACCTAGGGCGGCCAGGTGGGCGAAGCCCCTTGACTTCACCAAACAAAAGCTTCTTAGGCAATCTATCGTTAGGCATCTGGAAAACATGACCTAGCCACCTGAGTCTTTTGCCTTGCAGCTGAGACTCCACAGATATGGTGTTGCACCCATTCAGTATAACAACATTTGGCACATGATCACGCAAGTATATGCCACAGATGCGTCGCAAGCAGTTCATCTGGAAAACAGCCAAAGGGCTAATGTGTTGTTTCACAACAGCCCATGTTTCTCCAGAGTACAGCAAATTTGAAACTGACATGACGATGCATTGAAAAAATTGTATTTTAACAGACAGGGTCAAAGCCCTAGAGGACCAGATGTTGGCCCGTCTGAGTTGCTGGAAGGCACTATTTGCAGCAGCTACTCTATGTGTGATCTCAGCGTCTAAGGTGCAATCGGAGGTGAAAACACTGCCCAAGTACTTAAAGTGGGAAACCACTTCTAGTGGATCCCCACGTAGCGTGATGACTGAATCTGCAGCTTGAGCTGCAGCATTTCTGCCAACAACCAGCACTTTGGCTTTTTTTGTGCTGATTGTAAGCCCCCAGCGCAGAAATGTGGCATCCATGGTAATGACAGCTTCCCTGAGCTTCTCAGCGGTGTCACATGCCAAGGAAATGTCATCAGCATACAGCAGAATGCACATCAGCACCTCCTCTGTGGGATTCTTGCAGTGCATGAGTTGGCCGTCTATCTTGTAGCAGATGGTGACGCCAAGCCGCTGCAGTTGTGGTAGTAGCTGGCGAATGACTGAGTCAAGACAGACATTGAACAAGGGTGGAGCAAGCACACATGCTTGCTTGAATCCAACACTTGTGCCAACTGGGGCAGAGACAACCTCGCTGCGACTGAATGCTGAGTGATGCGTGTGGAGGTCCTTGATGAGAGAGACAAGCTTTGGGGGTGCACCCCTGCTGAGCAAGGTCTGCCAGGCCATCTCCCTGTCCACTGAGTCAGAGGCTTTGGTCAGGTCCAGCATACAAATGTGGAAAGTCTGGCGCAAGCTAAACAGGGCGTCAACAGTGTTCCTGCTTGGTCTGAAGCCACATTGCTCGTCAAGAAGGTTGTCTGCCAGCCACTGTGAAAGGCGTTCACTCAACACATTGGCATAGGCTTTCTCAGCTATGCTCTGCAGGGCAATGGTGCGATGGTTGCTGCACAGAGAAGCATCTCCCTTCTTAGGAATGGGTAGCAGAATATCCTGCTTGAAGTCCTCGGGAGCTTGCTCTGTGCGCCAAATGCCAAGGATGACTCTGTATAGCGCGGAATGCACAGATTCACCCATACTTCAGCATCTCTGGCAAGATGTTGCAGACCCCTGGGGATATATTGTTCTTGAGGCGTTTGATGGCTGTGACAACCTCAGCCAGCGTGACTTCTGGGTAGGGGGGATCTGATGGGAGATGGGAGGGTGGGGGGGGGGGGGGTAGTAGTGCTAGCACCTCAGGAGCAATGGGTGATGTAGCTGTGAACAGCTGAGTGACATGCCAAAGCCATTCAGCGATGCGCTCGGAAGCTGTATGAAGCTGCCTGCCAGAGATCCCATGTCGCAGCTGCCTGCCAGGTTGACATTTGGGCTTGCTGAGCTGCCTGAGGACCTTGTATGCTGGGTGTGTGTCGCCCTTGTGCATGGAGCGTTGCACCTGTGTGAGCATCTGTGTAAAGTGATGATGGTAATCAGCAAGTGCAGACTTGTGGGCTGCTCGGCTGGCGACCTTGTACTCAGCCTTGGCCTGAGGGGTAGGGCTGGCCAGTGAAGCTTGCCACAGCTTGCTCTTGCAGTTGGCGAGGTGGAGCGTTGCCTCTGAGATCCAAGGTCTCTGTGGCCTTGGAGGTTGCTTCAGCTGAGCCTGTGCCGTAATGTTGAGTATTATAGTGTGTGTAAATCACATTCGTCACTGATATTCTATGCAGACTGTTGCAAGCATTCAGCTACAACAGATTGCACACAAGTCTCGGTTACATGGTATGCTTCTGCCCTGCAGCCGCTGCAACTGGGTTCCCCACTATCAAGCAAAGCAATGTGTAGTTTCAGATGATCAAGCACAAGCTGCCCAATACATATGAGTTGTCCAGATTGGACAGAAGCCAAGTGTCGCAAGAAAGCCCAGAACTTGAAGTACTGTTCAGGCAATGGAACAAGGTCTGCCACAGCAGGTGAGTCCTCACAAGCAAGCAAAGCCAGGTTCAACACCTCCCTCCAAAGCCTAACGCTCACCTGGTTCTAGGATACATTGCACTATCTGACTCGTGTCTGTTCATGTACATGCTGAGTGCTCTGTATACCTGCCTGAATCTGCGCACAGGCGTGATGACATGATTAGCATGTGCACCAGTCATCATCATCACCTAGCACGCACTGAAACTGTTGCCACTCTGCACTGCACCGTCTGATTCACATCGGCAGCTGAGACCACTTAGGATCTCCTGTTACTCGCTAATCACAAGCTCACCTAGATGCTCAAGTAATCTTTCTGCCCAGCTTTCTGGGCCTGTGTCACATCCAAAACTGATGCTATACAAATGTATTTGTTCATCTATGACTCTCCTAGCATGGATTTCACGACAGTTGGAACACCAATGACAGCCTACCAACCATCTGCTCTCATAAATACATGCAAAGTGCCTTCTGGCAGCTGCTGCCCTTGATTGCGCATGATTGCCAAAATGCAGGACCTTGACACAAACCCAGAGCACTGTGCAATTGCACAGCCACATGGCCTGCTGCCCATAAGCCTCAGCAAGTTTTATCCAAGAGCTCACTGTATCAACAGAAAGGGATGAATTCTTTTCGAAAAGGAAAGAAAAGAAAAGAAAGAAAAGTTTACGCTTTTCAGCGATCGTAACGGGAGCCTCCTAAGGCGGCAGCCCAGAGCCCGTATCAACAGAAACAGGTGCTGTATCAATGCAGGTTAGATTGCATATGGCAGCATGAAAACTGCCAGTGCCACATATCACGGGTAGGCAAACGCCGAGATCGGTTTCCGCCCTGGATATTGCGGGATACTTACAGGACAAGCGGGCCGGGAAATGGCTGCAAGGAAAATGTCCACCATACAGGGAGGACAAAGTCTCTACTAGGAAGCGCTTTGCTGTGGCCATGGGTTGGCTTGCAAATGGTGGCCACCATCAAACCAGCGCTAACAAACGCCTAAAACTGCGCCAACAAGTTGGGATTGACGGATCTCAAGTCCACTTTCCCTTGAAGAGGGCGTGGCAGGGCTAGCAGGTTTCTGTGGCCCTCGAGGTTGCTTCAGCTGAGCCTGTGCCGTAATGTTGAGGGGGCCTTTGAGGGCTCCCCAGCTGTGCTCCATGTGGTGGTGTGTGGCCAACAAGCCCTGCCGGGATAGCTGGAATGCTTCCTTGCCTGCTTCACTGTGAAGGGGAGCAGGCTGTAAGCGAGGACGGAATGTATGTTTGGCTGGCTTTCTGAACTTCAACCGCAACTTGCAAACCATGAGCCTGTGATCTGATTCAATGTCAGCCCCTCTGAAGATTCTGGTATCCTGAACAACTTTGATGTCACGTCTCCTGAACAAAACATGATCAATCTGGTGCTTGGTGCTGTCAGTTGCATCAGGGTTGTACCACGTCTGCAAGTGTACCGGTTTGTGCTGAAAGATGGTGTCTGTCACAACAAGATTGTTGGCCATACACAGGTGCAGCAACCGGGTGCCATTGTCAGCGCTGGGAGACCAAATCTGCCAGTAGCACCACCCCACAATTGCGCTTCACAGCCTAGCTTGGCATTGAAGTCGCCCATAGGCAATAGCAAGTTTGCATTAGGCTCCTCATCAAGCTGCTGCTGGAGCTGTTGGTAACAAGCATCCTTGACATCAGGGCTTGCACAGTTTGTTGGGGCATACACTTGGATGGCAGTGAGGGGGGTGAGTGCAGTACGAAAAGTGGCTGTGATGATACGATCACTGATAGGTGAACATCCTTGCAAGCACTGGGAGGCTGCTTGGGATTGCGCAAGGGCCACATCATGGTGCCTGGTGGTGCCACCAGAGTAGTGCACAGAGTGTGTGCCTACTTGCTTTTGACCTTGTCCAGGCCATCTGACTTCACACAAGCCACAGAGGGCTATTGACAGCCTGGACAGCTCCTCTGCCAAGAACTCAGCCTTGCCAGCATGACCTTCCTTTCCAGCAAGTGTGCGAACGTTGACATTGCCGACCTTGACGACAGAGGACCCAAAACAAGCTTTGCTTTGACTGACTTTTGACTGATGCTCCCTTCCGTCTGCTCTGGAGGACAAGACTGTACAAGCCTCTGCCGTTTCGAACTGCTGTTCTCCTTGGAGCTGCTGTTCTACTGCCGAAAGGAGTGGCTAGCTCCAATAGCAAACCCTGCTGACTCACATGCTAACAACAACCGTCTGGCCCCGAAGCCGAAACTGCATCAGTGAGGGAGCTGATGCAGCCGCTTTGGGGCCAAATACGATGAGAACAGTGCGCTGCGCTGCGCTGTGCTGCGGTGGTTGGCTGCGGTAGTTGGCTGACCGGGCTGGATGTGCTGTAAACTGCTTAACTAGACCTGCCTGCGACCAAGGGGCTCGTCACCCGCTTACAGGCCCGGGGTGAGTCTTACAGCACTCCTGGTGGTGACCGCTGAGCGGCGCGTTAGTTGCAGCCAGCTAATGCTGCCCTGGTTGCACCCTGGTTGCAAGCTGAATTTCCCTGGTGGCACCTATGGAAGTAGCAGGGAAGTGCGACATGTCGAGTCGCTGGATTGCACAATAGACAGGACATACTGCTGTTTTATGTCTACAGATGTTGTAGACATATCGTCTACAGATTTAGGGGGGGGGAAAAAATGACTAATATATCGACATCAGTACCCTACGGTGCAGTTAGAAAAAGGGTAGGTCGTGGTCTGGTTGATACTGGTATTTTGACGGTTTAATGTCGGTTCATGGCCGGAGACCTGTCCGTCAACGAAAGGTCCCCGTGCCGTCGACGGACCGATGGTCACGTGTCGGACAGCTGTCGCAAGGTGGTTGGTCACGTGGTCACTTGTCGGTGGTTAGCTGGACGACGGTTCGTCTGGCTAGTAATAGCTTGGCCGTTGCACGTCTGCTGTGCTTTCCAAGAAAGCGCTGAGTTGCTGTTTGGTTCTGTGTTGATTCAAGGATGGTGTCGTCTCGTGGCAGTTCTCATGACAGCGTTTGCTACGACAGCCTTTACTACGATGCGGCACTGGGCGGCACACCTGCAGACTGCTTCAAGACACCTGCCATGCGTAACGTTGAAACGCTTGTGAAGCGCTCGAGCAAGCATATCGCATGGAA
>JAABUV010007421.1_pt1 | contig 11508 bp, 21 predicted proteins | sample 5559971 | NCBI WGS metagenome assembly JAABUV01 (sample SAMN10711881, study PRJNA513362) | rock metagenome | isolation source: Antarctica rocks | place: Antarctica: Victoria Land, Knobhead nord | collected 2015-12-19
TCCTCTGCGCCTGGCGAGACATCATTCGACATGTACATGCACGATCAGAAGTCTGAGATGCACAGACTGCATCTTTGCATCACGTGACACCATCTGCAGGCACGCATCCACGCGGCATGTGTGCCCTGCACAGGCCAGGTGCGAGCAAGACGGCGCGCCTTCTCGCGCGCAGCGCGCGCAGTCGCCTCAGCCTCCTCCACAGCCTTGCGCGCCGCGTACTGCGCGGTGTCGCGGGTGGACTCGTAGGCGCTGCCGGCCGTCTCGGCGGCCTTGGCCTTGGCGGCCTGCAGGTTCTCCTCCGCGCGGCGGACGACCTCCTGCGCCGCCTCGCGCGCCTGCGCCGGCCGTGCCACGCGCGTTCTCGGCAGTGCGGCCTTGCAAGGCTAAGAACACCATGTGCAGGGCTGCCAATGAGGCATTTGACAATGATGTACCTAAAGTGCATCCCTGCTGTGGCTGTGCTGAAGCATTTGATGCGTGCCACAGTACACCAGGTCATGTTATGGATTGCTTGCTTGCATATATATGGGATGGTACAAAGCTGCTCCAGAATAGCAGCAGTGCGCTGCCCTGTGTTTACGCACATTGGTATAAACCTAAATATTTATAGTATAACGTTTATATTAATATAATATTTATGATATAACGTCAAGCACGCTTGACATACGCACGTATCAAGACTGCAACCTGAGGTCAGCCCCAGCGGGCGCGCCTGGCCGCTGGCGGCCTGCAGCTTGTCCTGCGCGGCGCGCAGCGCGGCCTCGGCGCGCTCGACCGCCGCATTGGCTGCCTCGCGCGTCCTCTCCGACGCCTTGTGCGCGGTCACGCCCATCATGCCGGCCACCTGCGCCGCCTGACCAGTCTCATGCGATGGTGGGGCCTATGTCAGGTCAGGTTGGCTGATATTGCGGACGCTGGTCACTACTCCGCCTGGCATCGCGCTGGTGAGTGCAGCCAGGAGCCAGGAGGCAGGATCACGCATGCTGGACTGCGAGCGGCACTGCAAACGGCTGCATCAGGGGAAGCGGGCAGGCATGCCTTGCTGACCACTGACGATGCGAGGTCCTTGGCCGCATGCAGCATGGAGTCACCAACAACTTCGCCCTGCTCCTTGCCCGCGCCGCGCGCCGGCCTGTCCGGGCCCTCCAGGCGCGTCTGCCGCAAGCAGGTGTGCAGACGGGTTTTGGTGAATCCGGGTGCGTAGAGGATGCGCGGTGCCTTGAGACAGCGCAGTGCGTGTCTGCGTCAGGCAGCAGCAAACGCCATTGGTGCTGGCATGCAGCAACTCTGCCACTGTCAGTAAAACATCAGGGATGAACACCAGAGGTGCACTTCCTCAGCCCCACAAGCAAGGGTGCTGCTGCCTTGCTTCGCAAATGTGCTCACCTCAGGGTGTGCCTCCACAGGCTTGTACAAGCCCTGCCACAGCTCATGCGCAACCAGTCAGTGCATATCATGTGGACATGCACTGTGCCACGAGTGTGCTTGGATAGTGCTCAGCGAGTACAGCACATGCGAGAGCTCCTGCACAGACCTCATGCAAAGTGCCAGCAAGTGCATGCCGCAAGTGAATGGTTTGGGCGCGTGACTGTACCCTCCGACTGTCCCGCATGGGTGCCGAGCTGGAGTAGGTGCTTGCATGCGTGCATAGCTCATGCTCACGCACCTCCTTGAGCGCTGCTTCATCGACATGCTCCGGCCGGACGGCCACGCGCTTGACGCCAGGCTCGCGCAGCGCCTCACCTTCCTGCATGGACACAGCGTGAGGAGGCTCACGAGTGCTGCAGCAGTGACAGCAAACATCGCCTGAGCCTTGTGTTTCCTCAGCTCTCTGGCTTGTATGCACGCTTACATAAGCCGGCACTGCCAGCAACCTTGAGCCCGAGCATTCACCATCAGGGCCGCCTGCAGACAGAGAGCCTCAACGGCGGCCTGTATGCAAGGCGGGGCGGAAAGGCTGCACCTGCGAGAACCTTTGTGCGCTGCCTTGCGCGCCACTCATCCTGCGCGGCGCACAGGCTGGGTTGGTGAGTCTCTGCATAAGCAGATGTGCAGCTGCCAAGCTGCAATGAGCTCTGGGATGGCGTGGACACACAAGGCGTGATAAGGACGTATTGCACCTTGTAGCAAAAGCGCGCAGGGGAGGTGTGCGGCACACAGCAGGTCGCGCCGAGGGCAAGCACGTGGATGCCAGGCCGCGAGCCAGAACGCCCATCATCTGGCATGTGATGGCCGATTGGCATGCTCCCGCATTTTTTCTTCCCTTGCTAGGGTCGCAAGGGTAAATGGCTGGATGCTGACATCATCGGGGGCGATGGGCTGCGCCAATGTGCTGTGGCTGATACGCGGATGTAGCTTACTCTGGTAGCCGTAGCACTCTTGTATGCGCTGAATCTCAACGGACGCTTTGTAATTGCAATGCACGCGAGCAAGCATGCGCAGCTGCGGACGCCAGCAGTGCCACCAGCGGTGATGAGTCTGGGCACCGCCTTACCTGCTGGTCACCGTGCTTGCCCGCTTCGGCGTGGCACTGTAGCAGGCAGCACACCCCAGGTGTTGCTCTCATCTCATTCACTTGTCACGCTCCTGCTGTCCAGCAGTTGTTTCAGCAGAGTGTGTGTACACAGAGGGCCTGTACAGCAGCTGTCCTGCCTCTCACAGTGCCACTGAACTGCCACACTGGTGCTTAGAGGGCGCTTGCAGGCCGGGAGCGCCCCTGCCAAGGTGGTGGGCATGGGCAGCTGCGGCCTGGACTACCTGGCGCAGGTCGCGGCCTTCCCCCAGCCGGACGAGAAGCTGCGCACCGAGCGCCTGGAGGTGCGACACAGCCTGAGACTCAGTGTCTCACACTGTTTTCAACAAGCGGGGGAGCGAGCTGTTACTTGACCACCCGAGTGCTTGCTGCCTCAACACTGAGGTCCGCCTCGGTGCCCCTGGCTGCTACTGGTCGCTGCTCAAGGGCTTGTTCATCACAGGCAGCAGAGTCGTGTGAACATGGAGCGTCAGCGTGCAGACGCAGGGCGGCGGCAACTGCGCCAACGCGCTCACGGCCGCCGCGCGCCTGGGCCTCGCACCCACCATCGTGACCAAGATCGGCGGCGACGGCGTCGGCGACAGCATCCTGGCGGAGCTCGAGCGTGATGGCGTGGACACGTCGCACGTCCTGCGCGCCGCGAACGCGCCCTCGCCCTTCACCTACATCATTGTCGACCGGCTGGGTGCAGCCATTGACTTGCATGCTCCACGGTACAGAAATGTGCAAGCAGCACCTGCATGCTGCTCTCAGTCCACAACCCAGGTAGCAGCATGGAGGCGTGGCTTGGCCGTGGCTGCCCTCCAGCCACATGCATGCAGGTGTGGCGCCTGGTGCGTGATGATGCTGTGTTCATCTCCTTCACTGCCATCTGCATGTGTAGCAGCAGGTTGCATGTCCCACCCAAGTAAGTTGCCGTTTTCCTTGGCTTGCTGCTGACAAGTACGTTGCCATGCTCCTCAGCTCGCTGCTGGACCTGCAGGCCCCCGCGGCGCGCATGTCCATGCCTGTGCTGTCCCCAGGCGGCACGCGCACGTGCATCCACACGCCCGGCGAGGCGCTGGACCCAGCGGAGCTGGCGCTGCCGTGCTCGCGCGTGCGGTCCGCGCTCGGCGGCGCGGCGCTCACCTACTTCGACGGGCGCCTGGCGGAGGCGGCCGGGCTGCTAGCAAGCGGCGCGCGCGAGCGCGGCGTCCCCATACTAGTAGAGGGCGAGCGGCTGCGGCCGGGCCTGGACGCGCTGCTGGCGGCGGCCGACTACGTGACCACCTCGGCGCAGTTTCCGCAGGCGCGCGCCCTGGCGGCGTGGCGTGCCGCGTGCGGGCGCGCTCCTGGCGGTTGCGAGCGGTGGCCGCTGGCGCTGCTGTGCCGCCCACTACTTTATGTAGCACGTCTGCGTACTGTGCGCAGGCCGAGCTGTGGAATCAGGAAGTCACCAAGGGCGTGTTTGTCGTCAACCGTGGCCAAGAACGCAAACAATAACGCAACGTCCACCTTGTCACCCTGTCAGCCAACAGCCGCCGCTTGGTGATACACAAGTCTCCCCACATGTGCGCTCAGCACAGAGAGCCGCTCTCACAACCGGCGCCGCCGTCCGGCAGGCCTGGACGGGCGAGGCGGAGCTGGGCGACGCGGTCGCAGCGCTGCTGCAGCGCCTGCCGCGCGCGCGCTGGGTCGCCACCACGCTCGGCGCGGCCGGCAGCCTGCTGGTGCGGCGCGCGGCGCCTGAGGCGGCGACGGGGGCGCGCGGCGATGCACCTGGCGCCGAGCCGCTGGGCGCGGTCATGGGGCGCCTGCGAGAGCAGCTGGCGGAGGCGCGGCCGGGCGGCGGCGCGCCGGCAGTCGTCGGCGCGGGCGGCGTTGAAGTGGGGTGCGCGCCACCTGTCTGTGCGCGTAACCTTGAGGCGCATGCTGGCGGTTCCGCAGCGCATGGGCCGAGCGCGCCTGGCCCTCGCGCTTGGTGTGCCCAGCAGGACGTGCCACCTGTTGGTGTTACCTTTGCTGTCTCTTCTTCCCCACACATCCGCTGTCAGCGGACACAACCTGCTGAGTGCCTCCCAGACAGTCTGCTTGCCGTCCTCCACTGTCTTGCCCCTGTCAGCAGGCGCAACCTGGGTGCCTTCTAGACAGTCTGCGTGCAACAAGAAGCGGCTCGCCAATCCAGCACAGGCCTTTGCACGGCTGGCGTGCGCTGCGGGGCCGGCCCACTCTCAAAGCGTGCGCGCAGGGAGGCGCGCATCGCGCGCACCGAGCGCGCGGTGGCGCTGCTCGTGCGGCGCGGCGTTGATCCGGCGGCCAGAGCCAGGGCCGAGGCGGCGGCCGCGGCGGCGGCGACGGCCAACGCAGATGCTGGGAGCGCCTCCCGCTACCGGGCGCGCAGTGACGGCGACGAGTCGGGGTCTGGCGCGGCGAGCGCTTGCGAGCCGGGCAGCATTACGGCAGAGGTGTATCTGGCATCTGCGGCAGCGCTGCCCGAGGCGCGCATGCGGCCGCACGTGCTGCAACCCCGCACTGATTGCACCGCTGAAGGCGTGGCGGCAGTCAAACATGCGCGCTCTGGCACCGTGCTGGTCACAATAGCGTGCATGTCGCCCAGGGTTCCTGCATCAGCGCGCCTAGCATCGCGCGCTGCCAGAGCGCCACAGGGCGGTTTTCCAACCATGCCAGTATCCCCAGCGCGACTCCGTTGCCGGGGCTGCACAGCTGCGGCTGGCGCGAGCGGGCGCCGCGGGCCGCTGCAGGGCGCGGTGGTGGACACGACGGGCGCGGGCGACGCGTTTGTGGGCGGCCTGCTGTACGGCCTGTGCCAGGGCCTCCCGCCCGAGCGCATGCTCGCGCTGGCGGCCGCGGTGGCCGCCGCCAAGTGCACGGCGCTTGGCGCGCGGCGCGGGCTGCCGCTGCGCGACGCCGTCCGGCCAGACCTGCTGTGATGCTCATGAATGACATCATGACCTTTTTGTCGCATACGTCCTCGGAATTTGCATTTGGCAGATGATGCAAGCAATGCCCCATGCATGGTGGCTGCAATAGAACTTGCCTGCGAGCGTTCACCATGCAGCTAGGGGGATCGGCTGCTCAATCAAGCTGCCAGACTTGCAGGTTGACTTGACAAGAAGGTTTGATGAGCTTGATCTGTCAGGTACTGTTCAGTCAATGCGCAAATAGCATGGATTGAAGTTATACATGGTAATCGATGCAGCTTTCACTACCACACGCGCAACAGCAACTGCATCAATATACTTGATGAGACACATCAGGGTGTGCGCAAACATAGCAAGGCAATACACCTGCGTCAGGCGCTATTGGGAAATAAATGTGGGGGCCTGACAAGCAAACTTCTCTACAAATGCATCGGCACTCGCTCAAAATCTAGGCAAGGATCTACCTGCAGCCCAAAAGCAGCGGTGCCCACTAGATGCCGCATTCCCACATGTGGCCAACAACCCTGTTAAGCAATACTTCAAGGCACAGCCTACACGATGACAAGTCAGCAGTCCTTCCAAGAGCCAAATAGCGCCCCGCCCCGACCCTGCGCCTCCCCTGTTCCTATTGCTGGCCAGCGTCAATCTGCGTCTGGCCAGCGTCAGTTCTGCGCGGGCCAGAGCCCGCGTCACTTCTGCGTCAGCCTGGTGATGGTGAGCAGGGCGAGGAAGATGTTGATGACCCTACCCCAACCCTGCTACCCTCATGCACCTGCCAACCAGACTCAGTTCTGCGTTATCCCGATGATCGTCAGCAGGGCGAGGAAGATGTTGATGACGTCCAGGTAGATGCTCAGCAACGCGGCCACATAGTCGTCGGGCGAGAGCTCGAGCGTCTTGCCGCCCATGATGAGCTGCAGGTCGTAGATGAGGTACAGGCTGAAGAGCACGGCGGCGACCGCTGCGCGGCGGCCGGGCGTCAGGCATGGCCGCCGGGCGTGCCCTTGCGGGGCGCAGCAACGACAAGGCGCGGGCCCCTGGCTTTGCGATGCACGCGGAACGGTGTTGCCGGGACCAGCCCCTGTGCCTTGCTGCGTGCAGCAGCATCTTTACGGCGCCTGCCTGGAAGCGCATGCCACCATGCAGTTGCACGCATGCTCATCCCCCAGGCCGTGCATTCATATTGGGATGTGGCGAGTGGGGCCAAAAGAGGTGGGCAGAGCCGAGCACCAGCATGTGGCAGACCTGCGATGATGACGATGGTCGTGTTCCTCACCCTGGGCGCGCACAACATGGCTGTCAGCAACAGGGACGATCATCAGCACTAAATACCAATCTCATGCTTACGTAATGGTGGATGGCGGCGTTGATACAGCCAGCAGCTAGAACAGGCATCTCATGCTCCGCGACGTGCGGCAGGCAGGGAGCGCGCGGCGCAGCCCGACTCAATGCATGCCCGCCGGCGGCGGGCCGCGGGGCAGCGGGTCGAGCGCAGCGCAGCGGGCACGCAGACCGGGGGGCTGCTGGCCCCGCGCGCGAGGGGAGCGCGAGGGCGCGCGCACCACATGAAGCCGATGACCAGCGCGAAGAAGACGGCAAACATGAAGATGAAGCTGAAGACGGTCAGGAAGCCGCGCAGCCTGCGCGCCGCGCGCGCCGGCCGTCAGAGCGGCGCCGCGCCACGGACCGAAACTGGCGCGGCCAGGACCCAGGTCAGCGTGGCGCTGCTGCAGCGTGCCAGGACTGGCACCGCTTTTAGGGTTATGGTCAGGGTCAGAGCCATGTGCCAGCCCTCCGCATGCGCGGGCGCCGCAGCCCCGGCGCCGGGCCGCGAGCGCGCGCACTTGGTGAAGTCCAGCGGCGTGAGGAAGGCGAGCGCGCAGCAGACGGCCACCACGCCCGCGGTCGCCACCAGCGCCGTCAGCACCGCCTGCGGCGCGCGGTGCGTCCGCGCGCTCAGCCCCTTCGAGGATGATGCGCCATGCGGAGGCCGCCCGTGACTGCTGGACCGGCTGAGAGCGGCGCGGGCGCGCTGGAGCAACTGCGCTGCAGTGCCACTGCTCCGGCGCCACGCTGCAGCTGCACGGCACGCTGCTCGGCCCCCGGGTGCTCGCGCATGCCATGGGCTGATCGGGATGAGGAGTGGAGGCACTGCATGGATGCCACGAGCCACCACGGCAGGGCTTCGAAAGGGTCGGGCCCGCCGCACACCCGCCCCACTGAACGCCGGTGCGCATTTGGACTGCGCCGCAACACTCGCACCAGGCGCCCGCCTCGGGGCGCGCGCGCACCTGGGTGTCCCAGTAGCTCGTGATGACGCCGACTTGGAACGAAAACACCACCGTGAAGGCCGCCTGCCGCGCCCCGCATGAAACGTTTCACTCTGGCGCCCTGCTCGCGCGCTGCGCCACTGCACCGGCAGTGCCCCCACCAGAACTGTGCACTGAGTACGGCGCATGGGCACTCGCATGTTCATGCATGTTCCAACAGCTCGCCTGCCCTCTTGCAGGCTTCGGACCGACGTGCAGCGGGAGGCTGGCGCCATCCCACCTACCCGTGGGTTCTCATCTCACACATCACAGATGGATGCATCGCTTGCGCAGTTCTGGGTGACACGGGCGCCCGTTGCAGCTGAGCGCTGTAGAGTGTCTAGCCATATAATCTAAATAGGTGGAGCACACTTTGTTTCCGATACAAGTTTGGAAAATAAGTGGCCGGGGAAGATATAGAAGGCTAGGGATAGGGCAGGGTGCTTGCGCACCAGGAAGCAGATGTTGAGCGGGTACTGCTTCCGCAGCCGCTCGGAGCAGCTCAGCGCGATGATCATGCCAAACGAGAGGAACCAGGAGAGGTAGAATGGCCACAGGTTGACGCGCACGTACGTCTGCGCGCGGCCCCAGCCTTGCGGCTCAACCCTCCCGCTGGAGCTCGGCATCACATACGGCACCTAAGCTCAGGCTCACTATCGACCCGTCAAAACATTCAGCCGATCAATGTCAAGTCAGCATGGTGCTCCTGCCACTTCCTCATGCGGAAGCCGCAAGTCGTAAGACGGATGCACGAAAGGGCGCCGCCAGTGCGCACAGGCATGGTCGCACCCGGCGCCACTCAAGAGCCGCACGCTCACCAGAGACATCAGTCTGGCTTCTGCCAGGCTATTCTGCCCGCAGCGCTCGGGGGCGGCACCTTGAGCGGCGTCACATAGTAGAAGACGAGTGAGATGCCCGCGGTGACGACAAGCTGCATCAGCACGATGAGGAGCACCTTGCGCATGAAGCCGCGGCGCACCGCCGCATTCGCAAAGCCCGCCGCCGTGTCGGCCGCCTGCGGCGGGGAGTGGCGTTTAGACAGGCTGCAAGCTGTGCGCCACAGGGCGCTGCGAGGGCGCTGGTGCAGACGAGACATACACAGCACAGCGGCGGTGTGTGTCTTGACGTTGCCTTCACTGAGCAAATGGGACAAGCCTTCACCGACATACGCTGCCCGCGCATGGAGTTTCGGCTGGTCTGTCAATGCTCTGCCACTGCTCCAGCACACCACTCCCTGCCCTGCAACCTCCACTGCTGCAAAAGACAAACGTGTGCGCTGTCGTGCACTGCACGTCAAGAGCATCGGTCGCGCTCAGCCCGGTCCGGTGGCAATGACTCACAGCACTGGAGAGCCTGCAGCAGAGCTGTGCCAGGCAGAGCTCACCTGGGCGGCCTCCACGTCAAAGCCAGGCGGCTTTGGTGCCGGCGCGAACGGCGGCGCCGAAGCGCCCGGGTAGGCCGGCTGCGGCAGAGGCGCGCCCCCCGGGTAGGCGCCCTTCCCAGGCTCCGCCCCATAGGCTGGCCCCGGGCCGCCCGGCGCGGCCCCGGCGGGGTAGCCGTGCGGGTAGCCCTGGGGATAGGCACCCGGCGGTGCGCCTGGATACCCCGGCGGCGGCGCCGCCCCTGCACGGGTGCCTGGGAGTTCAAGGGCGCGCCTGTGGCTGGTCCATGCACGTGCACGGCTCGCTGGTGACACAGCACTGTGAGGCCAGCGCACGGCGTGAGGCGAGCGCCGCTGCTCGACCAGAGGGACCGTGGCTCACCCGGGTACTGCTGGCCTGGGTTCATGTCCCACGCACGAGGAAGCTGCGTCAAATGTGATGCGCACGCTGTAGCCCGCCACCTGCTCGTGTGCCTAGTGTGACGTTGCTATTCGGCTTCAAGCACAAAGCAAGCGGGCTGGCGCAGCTTTGCTGGTGCCTTGCACCGTCAGCGCAGTGCCGAGCACGCAAGATCAAGGCTGCTCACACCACCTGCAAATTGCGCGATCGCCAGCTCCTGTGCGTCGCCAAAGTGCCTCCCTTTCTCTCGCCTCCTTGCCTCTACCCGGGCAGGCTCAGGCCCTAAGGAGAACCTGCTGTGCTCACACTGTGACAGGCTCTGACTTCAACCTTACAATACCTGTGCACGGCTCTGCTACGCCTTTATGCTTCACACTGCGCCTTTCTGCGGCACGACTGTCAGGGCGGCGTGCGTGTTGTAACCACTATTACTGTGCTGGACAGTGCCCTGCTTGCTCCCTCCCTGGTGGCGAGCAGCACTAAGGAGGCAGCCGCCGGCGACCAGCAGCCCTGAGTTGATGACAGGATGGCCTGCATACTACCCGCCACCAGACATGCTGGGGGACTAGGCAGCAGGGCCCAGCGCGCAGCCCGGAGCGTACGGCGGCTATCAGCAGTTGAACAACTACGCGCAGGGCGGCTACGCCGGCGGGCAGAGCGCGGCCAGCGGCGCCGCGCCCTGGATGCACCTCGCTGTACAGGCGCAGCCAGCGTTTCAGGGCCAGGGCGCCGCTGCGGCCGCCGGCGCTGAGGTGTGCCTGGCTTGCTCGTCCGCGACCGCAAACTGGCGCTGTCTGCTGTTGAGGCTGACCGTCTGGCCCCGCGAGGCATTGTGTGACAGTAGCTTGCAACGCATGTGCTTGCGTTTGCGGCACTGTGGCGCAGAGGGACGTGACTGCCTTCTCAAGGCGCGACAGGGCTGGAGCGGGGCCGGCGCGCCGCCGCTGCCGCCAGACGAGGCCGCGCCGCCGCCGCTGCCAGCGGACGCGGACGCCCTGCCGCCACCGCTGCCGCCCGAGGCGGGAGGCAGGCAGCCTGCGAGCGCGGAGCAGCGCTCCGGCTGGCAGCCGGAGCACGCCGGCTGGCAGCCAGGCGCGCCACAGGACGCGGGGCAGGCCGGCTGGCAGGCCGGGGAGGCTCAGCAGTGGACGCAGCAGCATCCCGGGTGGCAGCCCACGGCGCAGCAGCAGCACGAGCAGGGCGGCTGGCAGCACGCCGGCGGGCAGCAGCCACACCCCGGGTGGCAGCCGGGGGCCGCACAGGAGGCGCCCCCGCAGCCCGCAGGGGCGGCGCCGCAGCACGCCGCGGGGCAGCCCGGGAGCGCGCAGCAGCCGCCGCCGCGCCCTGGCTGGCCGCCCGCGGACGCGGCGCAGGCAGCCGCTCAGCTGCCAGCAGGGCGCGCCCAGCAGCCGCCTGCGCCGCAGCCGGGGGAGGCGCAGCCTCGGCCCGGCTGGCCGCCTGCGGGCGCTGCGGCGCCGCAGGCGGCTCTGCAGGCTGCGCAGGCGGCCGCGCCTGCAGTGTGGCGGACGGCGCCCGCAGCCGGCCAGCTGCATGCGGCGCGCGCGCCGGCGCAGGGGCAGCCGCCGCACGCCGGGGCCGCGGCGCAGCTCAGCGGCCAGATGAACGGGCACGCGCATGCCGGCGCCGCCGCCTGGGCGGGCGCGGCAGGATACGGCGGGGCGCCGCACGGTTACGGCGCGGAGGGCTATGCGGGGTACGCGCACCCGCATCAGGCCGCGCAGCAGGGCTACTACCAGGGGTATGGCTATGGGCACGCCGCTCACGGCGCGCAGCCCGCATACGGGCAGCCGGGGTATGGCGCAGCCTACGGCGGTGGCGCGTATTCCGCCTGGGGCGCGCCCGGGCAGCCAGGGCCGCAGCCGGGGTACGGCGCCGGCTACCAGCAGCCCGCGGGCCAGGGCCCCTGGGGGGCGCCAGGCGCAGGCCCGGGCGCTGCGGCGCCG
>JAABUV010007423.1_pt1 | contig 11506 bp, 8 predicted proteins | sample 5559971 | NCBI WGS metagenome assembly JAABUV01 (sample SAMN10711881, study PRJNA513362) | rock metagenome | isolation source: Antarctica rocks | place: Antarctica: Victoria Land, Knobhead nord | collected 2015-12-19
CGTGCGGACGGGTTGCGCGACGGAGGGACGCGGCAAGGAGGACACCAGGCTGCTGGCGGCGGCACTGGCCAGTAACGTCCGACGATGCATTTGTTCGGCCCTTCTTGATGGAGAAGCCAGCATGGCACGGACAACCGCCGCCGCTCACCGCAAAATCGGCGCTTTCGATGGCGCCACCTCAAATTTGTCCGGCGAGCCACGGCTGGCACGCCATCCCGCTGCCGAAGACGCGGCGCCGGGCGTTGGTGCATAATCGGGTTCTTTGCCCTGTTTGTCATTGCCCCTCTCTTGTCATTGCGACGCGGCACTCCAGGGCGACGCGCCGAAACATCGGTCCATGTGGCCCTAGATTGCCGCGCCGAAGCCGGCTCGCAATGACGGGTCCTTTGAGGCCGGAGGCAAGCTGGGCCAAATGCGATTGCCCTGAGTATGAGCCGGTTTGAGCTTGACTTCCGGTGCAGTGCCGCCAACCGTCAGCTTCAACGAAGCCGTGGCTAGCTCCGCTGACGCTGCACGACACAAGGGGGGCAGAAAGCCTCCTGCATTCACTGGGAGGCAGGCGATGTTCGAGGCATTGGACCAGCGCACGGCTCTGACGGGCAACCAGAAACGCATCGTCGCAGCCGCCGTGCTCGGGGACATGCTGGAGTTCTTCGATTATTTTCTGATCGGCTTTGTCTTGGCCTTCGTCATCGGGCCGTGGCAACTCACCTTTGGGCAGTCTGCCGTCATCCTGCTCTCATCCGGCATCGGCGCCATGCTCGGCGCAGGCTTCTGGGGCTGGATGGCCGACCGGATCGGCCGCCGCCCGGTGTTCCTGCTGACCATCCTCAACTTCTCCGTCGCGACCGGCATCCTCGCCCTGACGCCCGATCGGGCCTGGGGGTTCATGAGCGTGTTCCGTTTCATCGTCGGTTTCGGGGTGGGCGGCCTGTATTGCGTGGACCTGCCGTTGGTGCAGGAGTTCATGCCGGCCCGGATGCGCGGCCTAGTCGGCGGCCTGGTGACGGCCTTCATCCCGGTCGGGGTCATGCTGGGCTCGGTGTTCGGGGCGTTCCTGTCGCCGCAACTCGGATGGCGCGGCCTGTTCCTGGCCGGGTTGCTGCCGGGATTGCTGACCCTGCTGGTGCGCGCCTGGGTCCCTGAGTCGCCACGGTGGCTGATGCGGCAGGGCCGTGTCCAGGACGCGCGCAAATCCCTGGGTTGGGCCCTGGAGACCGACCCAGCGCTGCTGCCGCCGGCGACGCCCGCCGAGATGATCGAACACAAGCCGGCCTGGCGCGAACTGTTCCAGCATCCGCGCAGCCTTGCGGTGTCGTGGCTCAGCAACCTCGGCGCGCAGACCGGCGTCTACGGCGTCACCCTTTGGGCGCCGACCCTGTTCATGCTCTTGCTGAAGATCTCGCCTGCTGAAGCGTCCTATCTCATGATCTTCGTCACGCTCGGCGGGCTCGTCGGGCGGATATCGTTCGCCTTCCTGTCGGAGGCGATCGGGCGTCGGCCATCGGGCGTGCTGCTTGGCTTCGGCGCCGCGGTGTTCCTGGTGCTTGCCGGCGTGTACCACAACAGCTTCATCGGTGGCGCCTCGGCGTTCTGGCTGCTGCTGATTGCGGCGTTCTTCTTCGCCGACGGGGGGTTCGCGATCATCGGACCCTACGCGGCCGAGGTCTGGCCGGCATCGCTGCGGACCACCGGCATGGGCTCCGCCTACGGGTTCGGCGGCCTTGGCAAGATCATCGGCCCACTGGGCCTGGCGCTGGTCGTGGGCAGCTCCAACGTGATCAAACCGGATGCATCAGTCGAAAACATCCTGCCTGCCTTCATCTATCTCGCGTGCTGGTTCGTGCTGACGGGCGTGGCATTCCTAGCATTCGGCATCGAGACGAAAGGGCGGTCGATCGAGGATATCGACCAAACGCTGCCGACGACGGCGCCAATTCCCCGGTCGGCCGTCGTGACCTCCGCCCACGGCTGAAAACGACAAATCGTTGAAGCGGACGAAATGGAGCCTGCACAGGAAATGATACAAATGGGCGCAGCAATCAGCTTGAGCCACGCGAGGGAAGCGGCGGACCGGGGCGACCCCGTCGCGCGTGCTGCGTCCGTTTCCACGCATATCGCGGCGATGGCCGGAGAGGTCGAAGCAGGCCGAAGCCTGCCCACGGCCTTGCTGGACGCCCTGCACGGCGCCGCGCTGTTCCGCACCCTGCTGCCGCGGGCCTTCAACGGCGACGAAACGGACCCGGCAAGCTACGTCCGCATGTTGGAAACCATCGCACGCGAGGACGCCAGCACGGCGTGGTGCGTCGGCCAGGCGTCCGGATGCTCGATGGCCGCAGCCTACCTGCGGCCGGAGGTGGCTTGGGAGATCTGGGGCGGCGACCCACGCGCGGTGCTGGCCTGGGGCGCTGGGCCACAGGGCACGGCCCAGGTCGTGGCTGGCGGCTATGTCGTCACGGGGACCTGGGGGTTCGCGAGCGGTGGCCGCCACGCCACCTGGTTAGGTGGCCATTGCCGGGTCATCGAGCTTGACGGCCTGCCCCGCCGCGGCAAGGACGGGGAGCTTGTCGAGCGGACCATGCTGTTCCGCAAGGCGGCCGCCCAGATGACGGACACGTGGCACGTCATGGGCCTGCGCGGGACCGGTAGCGACACCTACTCGGTCGCGGACCTGTTCGTGCAGGACAAGTACTCGGTGTGCCGCGACAGCGACGACGAGCGCCAGCAGCCCGGCACCCTATACCGCTTCACGACGACGCACCTGTACGCGGCCGGCTTCGCCGGCGTGGCGCTGGGGATCGCGCGCGGAGCCTTGGACGCCCTGCTTGAGCTAGCCAGGGGCAAGACGCCGAGCGCCACCGTCCGGGCACTGCGCGACAGCCCTGTGGTGCAGAGCCAGATCGCTCAGTCCGAAGCCAAGCTGCGCGCCGCCCGCGCGTTGCTGCTCACCACGCTGGACGAGGCATGGGATAGGGCCGGGCGGGCTGAGGGGCTGACCCTCGATCACAAGATGTCGATCCGGCTCGCATCGACCTATGCGGTTCATCAGGCCAAAGAGGTGACGAGTGTCGCCTACCAGGAAGCCGGCGCGACAGCTATTTTCGAGAGCAATCCGTTCGAGCGCCGTTTCCGCGACGCCCATAGCGTGTCGCAGCAGGTGCAGGCGCGGACAACGCACTTCGAAACGGTCGGCCAGCATCTACTGGGCTTGCCGGCTAACCTACGCTTTGTTTGATCCCCAACCTACTTGATTTGATCCGACGTCCTAGCCGCAGGAGGGCTTCATGGGCCTACAAGGACTGCACCACTACACGATCCGTCCGGTGGACCTGGAGGCGACGAGGGCGTTCTACGTTGACGTCCTAGGGTTGGAGGTTGGCTACCGTCCGCCGCTGAGCTTTCCCGGCTATTGGCTCTACACTGGGGGACAGCCGACCGTGCACCTGATTGGTCCGCGCGATTCCGAGGCGGGCCAGGCCCCGCGCCAGCCGGCCCCGACAGGCCTGCTGGACCATATCGCGTTCGCCTGCAACGGGCTTTCGGGGATGAAGGACCGGCTTGCACGCGGCGCGGTCGTGTATGAGGAACGAGTGGTGCCGCGTGACCGGCAGACGCAGCTATTCCTGCGCGATCCGAACGGCATCATGGTCGAACTGAACTATCCGACGACGGAAACGGCCGCGGCGTGAGGCCGTGTTGCGTGGATGAGAGTGGACACCGCAGCAAGCCTATCCCCGTCCGAGACCAAGGCAATCGCATTTGTCTCCTTTCGTCATCGCGCTCCGCTGCATCCGGCAGAACGAGACGGCGGCCGAAATGCTGGGCCTGAACGCCAGGCGGGCCAAGACGGCGCCACCCTGTTCCTCGTGCTGGAGCAGGCGGTCTGGGCCAACTTTGTGTCGGTCCATGCTGCGATCCTGGGCGTGCTGATGGTGGGGCTGGCGACCTTTTTGCCCGGAGGCCTGCATGTCCGCTTCGGCGGCTTGCAAGCGCTGGCCGGGGTGTCGGTGTGCGTAGAACCGGGCGAGCTCCTGGGCCTGATCGGGCCGAACGGGGGGCGGGCAAGACGACGTTCATCAACGCCGTCAGCGGCGCCGTGCGCTCCGGCGGGCGCATCTTCTTCGCCGGGCGCCCGGTTGCTGGCCTGAAGCCGCACTTGGTGGCGCGGATGGGCCTCGCGCGGACCTGCCAGATCGTGCAGCCCTTCCCGGAACTGTCGGTGCTGGACAACGCCGCCGGCCGGCGCGCTGTTCTCGGGCGCCGCCGCCTCCCTGGCCTTGGCGCGCCATCAGGCGGCCTCGGTGCTGGAGCGGGTTGGACTGGACGCGGAAGCAGGACGGGCGGCAGGCGCCGGCCTTGCCGAGGCGGCCATCCTTGCTGTGGCCACCCCCTTGTTGCGGCAGTAGGCCAGCGCTGGGCCGGGTTCCCGCCCGTGGGACATCGTTGAATGGCGCCCGGCTATCGACGCTTCGCATGGACACGAGGGAAGTGTCGCGCGCGAGGTGGCGCCGTGGTCCGGTCCGGCCATCCGAACTCAGGCTAGGCGCTTCGCAACCTCTTCCAGCATGACCTCTGTGGCGCCGCCGCCGATCGACTGGATGCGGGCGTCCCGGACCATGCGCTCAATGACGCTTTCCCGCAGATAGCCCATGCCGCCATGGAATTGCTGACAGGCATAGGCCACGCGGTTCACCAGTTCGCCACACAGGGCCTTCACCTGGCTGACCTCGCGCACGCAGTCCCGGCCCTGCGCGTCCAGCCAGGCAGCGTGGTAGACCAACCGGCGCGCGGCTGCGATCTCGGCGCTCAGCATCGCCAAGCGCTGCCGGATGGCCTGCTTGTCCCACAGCGTGGCGCCGAACGCCCGGCGGCCACGCACCCAATCCAGCGTCAGCGCCATCATCGCCTGCGCCTCGCCCATGGCCTGGGCGCCCAGCACGATCCGCTCGTTCTGGAAGTTGCGCATGACGGCGTAAAAACCCCGGTTCTCCTCGCCGAGCATGTGGCTGGCCGGCACGCGGCAGTCCTGGAACACCAGCTCGGCCGTGTCCGACGACAGCCAGCCGTGCTTTTCCAGCGCACGGCCGACCGAGAAGCCCGGCGTGCCGCGCTCGACGGCAAAGATGGAGACGCCGCGGCTGCCCTTGGCCGCCGTGTCGGTCTTGGCGGCGACGAACACGAGGTCGGCATGGACGCCGTTGGTGATATACATCTTGGCGCCGTTGATCACGTAGCCGTCGCCGTCCGGCCGCGCCGTCGTGCGTATGCCGGCGACGTCCGATCCGGCGTCGGCCTCCGTCACCGCGACCGCCGTGATCGTCGTGCCGGCGACGATGCCGGGCATCCAGCGCGCCTGTTGCGCTGCGTTGCCGGCATTGGCGAGGTGGGGCGACGCCATGTCGGTGTGCACGAGGACGGTGATGGCGAAGCCGCCGAAGGTGGAGCGGCCCAGCTCCTCGGCCAGGATGGCGGTGGCCAGCGTGTCCATGGCGCTGCCGCCATAAGCCTCGGGGTAGCGGACGCCGAGGAAGCCGAGCTCGCCCATGCGGCGCAGGACCGCGCGCGGGACCGAGCCCGCCGCTTCCCAGGCGTCCGCATTGGGCTTGATCTCGGCCTCGATGAAGCGGTGGAGCTGGGCGCGGAACAGCTCGTGCTCCGGCGTGAAGTACGGGTCGGTTTGGCCGCCCGCCGTTGCCGGCACGAGTGCGTCCAGAGCCATCGAAGCCTCCTGTTTGGCGCCCGAACGTTAGGGAGTTGCGGCGGCGGAAGTCAACGTTGATGGCGAGGAGCGCCGGGTTCCATGGCGGCCTTCCCGCCGTAGCCAACAATCCCTTGACGATGCCGGAACAGTCAAACTAGCGTCAGGCGCGCGGCATTCGTGGCGCGGCAGTCAGGAAAAACCAGCCATGGACGCGGTCACCGCCCTCATCAGCTCCGCCCTGCGCCCGTTGCCGGACCGTTGGCGCGTGCCGGAACAGGCGGCGCTGCTGGCCGGGGCCCGCGCGGCGGAGGCGTCCGGCGCCGATGGCTACTGGGCCTGGGCCGCCGCGCGGATGCGCTGGATGCGGCCCTACGACAAGCTGCGCGAGGGCGGGTTCGGCGACTTCCGCTACTACGCCGGCGGCCTGCTGAACGTCGCCGACAACTGCGTGGACCGCCACGCCGAGAACCCGGCCACCGCCGACCGCGACGCCGTGGTGTGGGAGGGCGAGCCGGGCGAGGTCCGCCGCCTGACCTATCGCGCCCTGCAGGACCAGGTGGCGCGCTGCGCGAACGGCTTCCGGACCTTGGGCGTAGGCCGCGGCGACGTCGTGGCCATCTACCTGCCGAACCTGCCCGAAGCCTTCGTCGCCATCCACGCCTGCAACCGCATCGGCGCCATCTACACCGTGCTGTTCAGCGGTTTCGCAGCCGACGCGGTGCGACTGCGGCTGGAGGCATCGCGCGCCAAGGTCGTGGTGACCGCCGACGCCTCGTTCCGCCGTGGCCGGCAGGTGCCGCTGCTGGCCAACGTGCGGACGGCGCGCAAGGGGCTGGACAGCCTGCATCGCACCGTCGTCGTGGACCGCACAGGTGCTGCTCCCGCGCTGGAGGCCGGGGAGACGGCCTGGGACGCCATGCTGGCTGCGGAGCAGGCGGACTGTCCCTGCGTGCCGCTGGAGGCGAACGACCCGGCCTTCCTGATCTTCACCTCGGGCACGGAGAGCAAGCCAAAGGGTCTCGTGCACAGCACCGCCGGGTTCCTGATCGGCGCTTGGGCGAACGTGCAGTGGCAGATCGGGCCGCAGCCGGATGACGTTTATTGGTGTGCGGCCGACGTGGGCTGGCTGACCTTCCCGATCCAGACGGTGATCGGCGGCTTGGCGCAGGGCATGACCCTGTTCTGCTACGAGGGCGCGCTCGACTATCCGCACCGGATGCGCGTGCTGGAGACGGCGCAGCGGCATGGCGTGACGAAGATCCTGATCGCGCCCACCGGCCTGCGCATGCTGCGCGCCGCCGGCGACGACGCGATCCGAGCGCATCGACCGCCGTACCTGCGCCTGATCACCACGCAGGGCGAGCCGCTGGATCCCGAGACGGCGGAATGGACCGAACGCACGCTGGACGTGCCGGTGATTAACGCCTACGGCCAGACGGAGACCGGCTCCACCTGGACCTTCCCCGTTTTTGGCGTGGACGCGACCAAGCCCGGCAGCTCCGGCACGCCGGTGCCGGGCCACGCCTGTGCCATACTGGACGACGCCGGGCAGAAGGTTCCGCGCGGGGTGCGCGGCAACCTCGTGCTGACAGCGCCCTTCCCGACGCTCGCGCGCACCATCTGGGACGACCCGGCCCGCTACCGCACCGCTTACCTCGACCGGTTCCCCGGCGCCTATGCCACGTCGGACGAGGCGATCGAGGACACGGACGGCCAGATCTGGGTGCTGGGCCGCGCCGACGACGTGATCAACGTCGCCGCCCACCGCATCAGCACCATGGAGATCGAGGGTGCGGCGGCCAGCCAGCCCGGTGTCGCCGAGGCGGCGGTGGTCGGCATCCGCGACGCCATTCGCGGCACGGTCCCGGTCGCGTTCGTCACCCTGCTGCCCGGCGCCATGGAGGCGGAGGTGCGCGACGGCGTGACGGCCGCGGTGGAGCGTGCGATCGGCGGCATCGCGCGGCTGGGCCATGTCTATGTGCCGACGGCGCTGCCGAAGACCCGGGCCGGCAAGGTCATGCGCCGCCTGCTGCGTGAGGCCGCCGAGACCGGCGCGGTCAAGGGCGACCTGACCGGGCTTGATGATCCGGCTGCGTTGGAGGCGGTGCTGAACGCAATTCGGCGGGTTTAGCCTCCACGCTGCCGTCGCCCTGAAAGACGAGATTGGCAAAGTCGCGGGCGATGGTGTTGATGTCCAGACGTCCAGGCCGGTACCACTCACCGGCCCAGTTGACGGCGCCCAGCAGCATCAGCCGCACGACGTCCAACGAGATGCCCGGGCGGACCAACCCAGCCCGGCTCGCCTCCTCGACGATGCCGCGCCAGATCTCCTCGTAGCGCCGGCGGTCGGCCCGGCACTCGGCGCGAACAGCGTCCGGCAGGAACGCGAAGGCGCGTATGCTGGCCGCGGTGTAGTCGCTGTTCTCCAGCGAGGAGCGCAGGTGGGCCTGAATCGCCGTCTCCAGCCGCAGCCGCGGGCAGGCGCCAGGTCCCAGGGCCGTCAGCGCAGACACCACGGCGTCGTGGACGATGCGCACGCCCTCGTTCATCACTGCCACGACCATGGCGTCCTTCGAGGCGTAGTGGTGATAGATGCTGGCGGCCTTGATGCCGACCTGTGCCGCGATCGCCCGCACCGTGGTGGCCTCGTAGCCGCGATGACTGAGCAGGGCCGCCGTCGCATCCAGGATGTGCCGTGGGACGGTCGCTGGCGGCCGGGCGGCCTTGATGGTCACGACGCTCCGTCTTGTGTGACCTCGCCCCAAACAGCGGCGGGATGGGCGGTGCGGCGCATCAGCAGCCGCGCAGTTCCAGCCTGCGTGGTGATGCCGTCCTGGTTCACCAGCGTGACCGAAAGGCCGAGCAGCCCGCGCTCCGGATGTTTCACGCCGCGCGTCTCGATCACTTCGATCTCGGCGTGGATGGTGTCGCCGGCGCGGATGGGCGCCTTGAAGTCCCAGGTGACACCCAGCAGCGCGACGGCTGTGCCGTCGATCAGGTCCAGCCGCGCCGCCAGCCCGAAGGCGATGCCGATGCCCATCGGCCCGTGCGCGACCCGGCCACCGAAATCCGTGGCCTTCGCGAACACCTCGTCCGTATGGACCGGATTGTAGTCGCCCGTAAGCCCGGCGAAATCGCCAATGTCGCGCTCGGTGATCGTCCGGCCCGGCGTCCTGAACCGCTGGCCGACCGCGAACTCGTCGAACAGGCGGCCCATCAGGGCGCAGCCTCCTCGTCGCGCAGGTCCTTGCGCCGGATCTTGCCGGTGATGGTCATGGGCAAGCTCTCCCGGAACTCGATCAGGCGCGGATACTCATGGCCCGAAAGGCGGGACCTGACGAAGTCCTGGATTTCGCCCCGCAGCGCGTCGTCAGGGTTCACGTCGTCGCGCGGCACGATGAACGCTTTCACGACCTCGCCGCGCACCCGGTCGGGCACGCCGACGACGGCGGCCATGGCAACGGCGGGATGGTGCATCAGGCAGTCCTCGATCTCGGTCGGGCCGATGCGGTACCCGCCGGACATGATGAGGTCGTCGCTGCGGCCATGGAACCAGAAATAACCTTCGGCGTCGCGTCGCCCGGTGTCGCCGGTCAGCAGCCAGCCTTGGCGGAACTTGTCTTCTGTCGCCTCCGGCTTGTTCCAGTAGCGCAGGAAGAATACCGGGTCCGGGGCGCGCACGGCGATCGTTCCGGCCTCGCCCGGCGGCAGCGGGTTGCCGTCGTCGTCCACGACCTCCAGCACGTGGCCCGGCAGCGCCCGGCCCATCGAACCCTCCCTTAGCGGCATCAGCGACGCGCAGTTGGCGACGGTCAGGTTGGCCTCGGTCTGGCCATAGAACTCGTTGATGGTCATGCCGAAGGTCTCGCGGCCCCAGCCCAGCATCTCGTCGCCCAGCCGCTCGCCCCCGCTGGCAACGCTGCGCAGGGCATAGGCGTGGCGGCGGGCGGGGTTCGCCACCTGCCGCATCATCTTCAGCGCGGTCGGCGGCATGAAGGCGTTGCGGATGCCGTGGCGGGCCAGCAGCGCGAAGGCCTCCTCGGCGTCGAACTTGGCAAACCGCTTCGCCAGCACGGGGACGCCGTGGAACAGCGACGGCAGCAGCACGTCCATCAGGCCGCCGGCCCAGGCCCAATCGGCCGGTGTCCACATGCGGTCGCCGGGCTGCGGGAAGAACTCGTGCGGCAGCTCGACGCCGGGCAGGTGGCCCAGCAGCATCCGATGGGCATGCAGCACGCCCTTCGGGTTGCCGGTGGTGCCCGAGGTGTAGACGATGAGCGCCGGGTCCTCGGCGGCCGTGTCGGCCGTCGCCTGGTGCGGCGAGGCGGCGTCGATCAGGGGCGCCCAGCCCAGCACGCGGCCGTCCAGCCGGTCCTCGGTGCCGATCAGGATGGGGCCGGCGTTCAAACGGCCGTCGAGCGCCAGCAGCTTGGCCACGCCGGCCGTGTTCGACACCACCGCCCGCGCGCCGCTGTCGTTCAGCCGGTATTCGAGCGCCTCCGGGCCGAACAGCGTGAACAACGGCAGTGCGACAGCGCCCAGGCGGTAGGCGGCCAAATGGGTGACCACCGCCTCGGGACATTGCGGCAGCAGGATGCCGATGCGGTCGCCGCGGACGATACCCAGGGCCGCTAGCGCGTTGGCCAGGCGGCAGGACTGTTCCTGCAGGTGCTCGAATGTCCACTCCGTCGCGGCGGCGTCCGCGGTCTCGCAAATCAGCGCCAGGCGGTTGCCGCCGACATGGCGGTCGCAGATGGCCTGGGCGATGTTGAAACGGTCCGGGATCTGCCAGCGGAACCCGGCATAGACCTCCTCGTAGCTGCGTTCGTTCGGCGCCATGGGGTTTTCCCTTGTCCCGCTCCCTAACGCTCGTTAGCCTTGCATGGTATCAGAGCGGCATCAAGCCGGCGCAACACGGTTCAGGGAAACGACGGCATGAGGAGGGCGGCCAATGCAGGCTATCGAGAGCAAGGTTCGCCGCGGTCCCGACTTCGACCGCAACGCTGCTTCCTACGCTGGCCTGGTCGACACACTGAGGCAAAGGCACGATCGCATCCTCGCCGGGGGTGGTGAGAGGCTGCGGCTGCGGCACCGCGACCGTGGCAAGATCCCGGTGCGGGAGCGGATCGACCACCTGGTGGACCCGCTGTCGCCCTTCCTCGAGCTGTCGCCACTCGCCGCATGGGAGCTGTATGGCAACGAGGTGCCGGCGGCCGGGATCGTGACCGGCATCGGCGTCGTCGCCGGGCTGCCGTGCATGGTCATCGCCAACGATGCGACGGTGAAGGGTGGGTCGTTCTTCGCCGAAACCGTGAAGAAACACCTGCGCGCGCAAGAGGTCGCATTCGAGAACAAGCTGCCTTGCCTTTATCTGGTGGATTGTGGCGGTGCCTTCCTGCCGGAGCAGGACCGCGTGTTTCCGGACCGCGACCATTTCGGCGGCACCTTCTTCCAGCAGTGCCGCATGTCAGGCGCCGGCCTGCCGCAGATCTCGGCCGTGTTCGGCGCCTGCACGGCGGGAGGCGCCTACATCCCGGCGCTGAGCGACGAGGTGATCATGGTGCGGGGCACCGGCCGCATCCATCTGGGCGGCCCGCCGATTGTGAAGGCCGCGATCAACGAGGTGGTGGACGGCGAGACGCTGGGCGGGGCCGAGATGCACTCCCAGGTCTCCGGCGTGTCGGACTACCTGGCGAACAGCGAGATCGAGGCCCTGGCCAAGATGCGCGACATCGTGGCCGCCATAAGCTGGCCCGTCCCGCCGCCCTCCACACGGCGCCCGGTTCGCCCGCCCCTGCACGACCC
>JAABUV010007424.1_pt1 | contig 11506 bp, 11 predicted proteins | sample 5559971 | NCBI WGS metagenome assembly JAABUV01 (sample SAMN10711881, study PRJNA513362) | rock metagenome | isolation source: Antarctica rocks | place: Antarctica: Victoria Land, Knobhead nord | collected 2015-12-19
GCGCAGTAGTGTACATCCGAAACCTGTTGGGCGCCCGCACCCCACGCGCGCAGCCGGCGCGCTTCCCACATGCGTTTCGTGCCGCAGAGCGGGCAGCCCAGGGGCAGATCGACGATATCTGCGGGCACAAGAGACCAGTACAGCAGCCTTTGCTGCGAGGCATCCTGTCGCTGCCACACCACAGTTGTAATCCACATACCCACACCGAGTGCCAGTGGAGCGGCTCGCGGCCTGCCGCACAAGGCAGCAACGCCCTATGACAACCGGGCGCGGCCCAGAGCGCTCCCCAGCTGTCACAGCGCTGCAAGCAGTGGGGGGTGAGGGAGCGGGCTGGAGGGTGAGCGCTCCCAGGCATAGGCAAGACCCAACCCTATCGCGGGCCTCGCCGACAACCGGCGACGGCGGGCCGGGAAGGGCGGCAGCCCCTGGGCGCCAGGGTCTGGCAGACCCCACATCTACACTCATCAGATACACGCAGCATCTACACTTATCAGATACACGCGGCATCTACACTTGACAGATACACGCGGCGCGCCTGCCGGCGCGGCGCGCCCCATGCGGCCACACCGCAAAGGGGAGGGCCGCCTTCAGCCTACACTGCAGCCCGAGAGTACACACGCGAAACATGGTACATTTTCAAGGTATTTCACAGCGGGCAGCTACAGGCGCGCGCCCCGCGCCAGCCTCACACTGAAATTTCTGTCCCGCCCGCTGCTCTGCAGGCGCGACGAGAGCAAACCTGCACGATTGTGTGCCATGTAGCCAACACGGCCGGCCCAGCCGCCCGCGTCTTGTGACAAGCCCTCAAGGACTCTGTTGAGAGCAGAAGCGCCCGAGAGGCATCTGTAAAGCCCACAGAGCCAGGAGCCCATAGGGACCCCCAACCGCCAAGGTGCTCAAATCACCCGCGCAGCATCAGCCGCGCCGCGCGGCTGCCCCGCCGGCGCTGCGGCGCGCCCTGCGCTGCCGCAGCCCTGCAGGTTCAGGGTATGGCGACCGCGCCCCAGAGCTGCTCCTCCGCGCGCTCCCACAGCGCCATGGCCTCGCAGCAGGGGCACCCGCTGCCATGCCCGCCGTCAATGCTGCGCTCGGCGCCCGCCAGCGCGCGGCGCTCGGCGCTCGCCGGCTCGCGGCGCTCGGGGTCCGCAGGCGCGCGGTGGTCAGGCCCCGGCTCCCAGGCGGCGGCGGCGTCCGCCTTGCGCGCCGCCTCGTGCGCGCTGGTCACCTGCGCGTGCGCAGCGGCGCTGGGCGGCCGGGAGCCTGGCGTGCCGCCCCTGCTCCTGTGACTAGGCTCAGCTTGGCAATGGGTGGGGAGGGGGAGTGAGAGGCTCTCGCTCCCAGTAACAGCGGCCACTCCCTCGCAGACGACATGAGGACGGATGCGAGGCACGCGCCGTCGCCCCAACAGAGCCGGACCCCCTGCAGAACACCTGGCGACGTCGGTACGCCGTGCGTTGCTGCAACGCTGCAGACCAGCCCAACGTCTTCAGATGCAGAGTGCCCCGGACCCATCCAATTCTCTAATCCACACCCACACCCCTGCACCACGCGTCAGCGACGAGCCGTCGCGCCGGGCGCACCAGCTGGTCCAGCGGCGGCCGGCTCGGCTGCTCGGCGACCGCGCGCGCGACCAGCGCGGCCAGCTGCTGCGCTAGCGCGGCCTGCGCGCGGCGCTCCGCGCGCGCGTCCGCCAGGCTGCCCAGCAGCGCGCCAGCAGCCTCCGCGACGGCCGCGCCCACCAGCGCCGCGCCCGCCACCGCCGCGGCCACCTGCTATGCCCGGGCTCGAGTTGGGCGGCAGAGCCGGCTACAGGCAACTGGGTGCGGTGCGGCGGGCGGGGCCGCTGCGCATACAGTCTCGCGCCAGCGCCGCTGGTCATCATCCGGTGTTGGGACCAGCGGCAGCCCCACCAAGATCGCTGTCAGACCGGCACCAGAGGACTACGGGCCACCTTGCTGATGACCACACGGGAGCTATGCCCCTGAAATCACAGCCCACTCTGGTCCTTAGGATGTGAAGCAATACATTGTAAGCCATGCGGTATATAACAGCCTGTCTGCGGTACGGGAGCGCTGCTGCAGATGCACGTTGGGCGCGCCTTGCAGTAGCTCTGGACGGCCGGCGACTCCAGTGCGCGCACGGCAGCGGCGCGCGCGCGCCCCAGCTGCTGCGCGGCGACGCGCACTGCCGCGCAACCGGCCGAGACCACGCTCTGCCGCACCTGCCGCGCCCGGCGAGCAGCGGTTAAGTTGGGCGCATGCTGACAACCCGCGCGGGCATCCAAGCTGGGCTGGCCAGCACTCTCTGCCAGCAATCACCGAGCTCCTGGAGGCACAACGGTGATGGTGCTGCTCACTGGCGACCCGGGCGAGGAGTGAGCAGGTAGAGAAGTAGCCAGGGCTGTCATGGTAGGTCCACTGAGCAACCATGCTGCAGCGCTTGGCATTGGGAGCAGCTCGAGGATGCGCCACAAGCGGTCCCGTCGTTAGAGCCAGGCCCCAGTTGTGGAGAGGGACTGAGGGGCCTGGCGCGCCTGGCTGACGCCGCGGCGCATGCGCCAGGCGCCTGCGCCCACGCTGCGCCCAGCGGCGGCGGCGCCCGCGCCCAGGCGCCCGCTTGCGGCGCGTGCACGCTCGCGCATCGCCTGGCCGCCCTGCCGGGTCAGCAGCCCGCGCTCAGCGCCCGTCGCTGCTCACGGCGGGGCTGGGGCGCGCCGCGCGCGGCTTTTGCCGCCCACAGCGATGCAGAGGAGCACACGAGGAGTACACCTGACAGGACCCTCTGCAGAGAATCCAGAACGTACCCCTGCCCGCCGCGGCGACCAGCAGAGCGGAGCACGCCTGCCCAGCGCACACCATCGGCTTGCGCCCCGGACCCGCCCGCACCGAAGCAGGCGCCCCAAGCAGGCAGCCGGAGGCAATGGGGCCCCGCGCCGCACCCGCTGCGAGGAGCGCCGCAGCGGCGCGGCCACCTGCGCGGTTGCGCCGTCCAGGCGCGCGGCGGCCAGCGTGCCCGCGCGCGCCGCGCCGGCCGCGCCCCCGGCGAGCGCGCGCGGCGCGGCGTGCGTGGTGCTCGCCAGGCGGCCCGCCGACGCCTGCCCGGCGTGCGCGAGGGCGTGTCCCGCCTGGCCCGCCGCGGCGCCGGCGGCGCCGAGCAGGCCGCCGACGTGCGCGCTCGCACGCCTGAACAGGCCGCGCGCCAGCGCCAGGCCCGCGTGCAGCGGCCGTGCCGCCGCCGCCGCGCGCGTGGTGGACTCGTCGGGCGGCGCAGCCGCGCGGCGCGCCGCGCGCGCGGTGCCCGGCCGCACAAATGTAGACGCGACAGGCGCGGCGACGGCGGCGGCGGCGGCGGCGCGTGCAGGCGCGGACGCCGCTGCGGGCGCCGCGACGGACGCCGGCCGCACGAATGAGCTGCTGCTCGGTGCGCGGCGACGCAGCGGCGGCGCCGCAGGGGCAGGGCTGCACGTCACCTCATGCTGGTCCCCCGGGGCCCCAGGTCCCTGGACGGACGCGAGAGCAGCGACCGTCGCGGGCGGCAGCGGCAGCGGCGGCGGCGTGACGGCGCGCGGCGGCGGCGCCTCAGGGGCCTGCGCGAGGGTGCGCTCACGGTTTGCTGCCGCGCGCGCGCCGTCCGCGCCCGCGCCCGCGTCTCCCGCGGCAGAGGCCAGGGCCGGGTGCGAGCCGGGGCGCGGCAGGGCGCCGCGCGGCGGCGCGCGGCCGAGCAGGACGGTCTCCAGGTGCCGGATGCGCTCGTCGAGCGCCTCGGCGACCATGCCGGCGAACTGCGTCTCGCTGTGCTTCAACTCCTGCAGCAGCGCGTCGCGCTGGTCGGTCATCTCCCTGCGCGCGCGCGGCGCTGCCGGCGTCAGGCCGCGCGCACAGCCCGGGGAGCGCTTGCAAAGCGCGCACGACCCGCGCGCTCTCGCGCGGTGCTGCTCTCCTCGCCGCTGTGCACTGCCGCCGCATCGCTCTGCCTGCTCCTGCTGCAGCCAGCATGCACGAACATGGAGGAAGCGTGCACCGCCGCCCCCTGGCCAGCCGCACCTGTCGGCCCCCCTGCTCTCAGCCGCTCCTGCAGCCGGCACGGGCGCCCAGGTCCGGGACGGGGTCAGGGGCGGGGTCACGAGCGCGCGCGCGCACCGCAGGCCCCTGGCCAGCTGCGCCTTGTCGGCCTCGCTGCTCTTGACCACGCTGCCGAGCACCCACTCCTGCTGCAGCCCGGCCTCCTCCAGCGCGGCGCGCAGCCGCGCGTTCTCGCGCGCGAGCCCCTCGAGTGCCTCGCGCAACGGCGCCGAGCGCGGCGACTCGGGCGCCGCCGCGCACAGCTCCTCCAGCGCCGCCAGCTCCGCGCGCTCGGCCTGCGCCCGCGCGCGCATTGGGCTTCAGCACAGGGCATGTAATAGGGAGAGAGCAGGTTACGCCGTGCGCAGGCTGCACCGGCGCCAGCAGCCCCGCGCGCTCCGCCTGGGCGCGCGCACACGTTCGGTCTGTACAGGGTCTCTGTTAGGGTGAGAGAAGGGTCACGCTGTGCACAGCTCCTCCATGGTCGCCTGGGGACTGCTCTTTGCATGAAAGGGCAAGGCGCAGCTGCAACAAAGCATGCACACTGGGGCAGGCCCCGGGCGCTGGGGCAGGCCCTGGTTAGTGTGGCTGCCTGAGCGCACTGTCCCAGCAACATTCACACAGCATCCGGGGGCTGGCCCGGCATCTGATCCCTGCAGCCTGCACGTGCAGCGGCGGGCGTGTGGCAGTGCCTCATGCATTCGCCAGCAACTGCTGCGGCCCGGCTGCGACCCACGCGCGCACACACACGGAGCGGCGAGCCGCGCCTGCTCGTGCGCGGCGGCGCCGGACGACTGCGGCGACCCCGGCTGCGAGGCGCCCGTCCACAGCCGGTCCGGCTTCACCCACGCGCCCTCCTCGTCCTCGTCTCCCGCCCTGCCCCCGCCCGCCGGCGGCGCCTCTGGCGCCGCGCCGCCCTGCGCGGACTCGCCGGCGGCGTCCTCCTCGTCCTGGGGCGCAGGCGCCTCCTCGCTGCCCGCTGCCGACGCGCTCTGCGGCGCGGCGGCCGCGGGCTTGACGGGTGCCGCCAGAGCGGCGATCGGCGGGCTGGGCGCGGGCGCGTCGTGCGCCGCGGGAGGCGGCACGCCCACGCCAACGCCGGGCAGGCCGGCGACCTCGCCGGCAATCGCGGCGCGCTCGGTCTGCTGCGCGGCCTCCCACGCAGCGAGCGCGCGCTTGTCGACCTGCAGCGGCACGATGGCGCTGGAGGCCGGCGGCGGCGCGTCTGGCACGCGCAGGCTGAGCTCCTGCGGCGAGGCCCACGCGGACGCGCTGCTGCTGGCGCTCGCCGGCGTCTTCTGCGCGCATGCGCGGCGCCGCGCGGGTCAGCATCGCGCCCTAGGCGCCCTGCCCGCAGGCAGCCGTGCAGCTCGCGCGCACAACCTGCTGGCTGTGTGCTTTGAGACACCAGCATGGTCGTGCGCAGGAGCGCGGGCGGCAGGGAGGCGAAGTGATGCTCGCGCCATCCTTGAGCGGGCGCGCCCGATCACCCTGGCATTGCGCGACCAGAGCCCGCGGCTGGCCCAGCGCGTGGCCCGCGGCCGCGCCCGCAACCAGGGAGTCGCCAGATGGCGCGCAGGGCCGGTGCACTTTTTTCAAACCCTCCCTTCTAACGCATTGCCGGCCGAGCACCGCACCGGCTGGGGCGTCTCGGACTCCCCGCAGTCCACGAGCACATAGTCGTCCCGGGGCGAGCCCTCGTCGGCGCTATGGCCGGCAGCTGCCTCCGACGTGACATCTAGCCTTGACAGAGCCTCGGCCTGGGCCGCCATCGTTGCAGACCGGCAGAGTGCGTGCACGAGCTTTTCAGTCAGTGCAGCAGACAGCAAAGCAGCAAGACAGCACAGCGCCCTTCCCTTCTAGGGCCCACGGGCCATGCCTGATGAGGCGGATCAAGAAATACAAACTCGGACTGAAGCGAGAGAAAAATTGCGCTCCCATCAAGCTTCACGGGCCCTGATAGAAGGGGATCCGGCATGCTGCAGTAGCTGCGGGCGGGATGGGGCGCCTGCGTAGCGCGGCGCGCGCGGGCGCCGTGGCGCTGGGCGCGGGCGCGACTGCGCTGGGCGCCTGGTCGCTGTTCCGGCGGCCGGACGAGGCCGGCGGCGCTGCGGCGTCCGCGCTGCTGCTCGCGGAGAGCGTGCCGCCGCGCACGGAGCTGCTGCGGCGCCTGGCGGACGGCACGGCCGACAACCCGTTCGACGTGCTCATCGTCGGCGGCGGCGCGACGGGCACCGGCTGCGCGGTCGACGCGGCAACCCGGCGCGCCGCGCTGCCTCGTCCCGTGCCCGCAGCGCTGCAGGCTCTGCGGGCGCCTGCGCTTGCTCAGCTTCCAGACTTTTTTTACACCGGACGCCCTGCACGCTCTGGCGTATGGTGTGTCCGCTGAGTGCCTGCTGAAGACGCCTGAGCGCTGGCGCTCTGGGTGCTGGGACCGCCCTCCTCGTCGTGCGTGCGCCTGCTGGCAGGGCAGCCGCGCCGAGCGCGCGGTTCCCGGGGCGCGGCAGGGGCCTGCGCGTGGCGCTGGTGGAGCGCGAGGACTTTGGCTCGGGCACGTCGTCCAAGAGCACCAAGCTGGCGCGCGGCCCGGCCGCGCGGGCCCTCCCCCGACCCCCGGCGCCTGCCCCGCTGCGCAACGGCCGCGCCCGGCCGCGTTCGCGCGCTTGCAGCGTGGCCGCGAGCCACGAGCGTCCGTGCGGAGATGTCTGGGAGCGCGGCACCGGCCGCTGGCACTCTGTGTACCAGCGTGTTGCCGACCACAAAGGCGGGCGCAGCAGCTCGGGCGGGTGCAGCAGCTTGAGCGCTTGCCTCTGCGCAGAGCAGGTCCGTGCCAATGCGGCGCCGAGGTAGGGTTAGGTTAAATCTGAAACGCGGCGCCAGCGCGCAGGTGCACGGCGGCGTGCGCTACCTGGAAAAGGCATTTTCGACGACCTCGCCCACGCAGGCCTGGGGCCAGCTCAAGCTGGTGTTCGAGGCGCTGCATGAGCGCAAGCGCCTGCTCGAGAACGCGCCACACCTGTGCAGCGCGCTGCCGATCATGACAGTGCGGGCCGCCCCGCGCCGCCCGTGGTGCACAGCCGCCTGCGGCGCGCGAGCGCACGCTTGCGCCGCTCGCCAGTGTGCCCGCGCCAGCAGAGCGCTGCAGGCCGGACTGGTGCTCGCCGGGGTGCCCTGCATGGCGCGACAGCAGCGCCGTTCATACGTAGGGGCGCGTGCATGGTTGCGTGCCAGGCACGAACTGTCCAAAGCGCCTGACATGTTTTGGGAGGCTTACTGCATTTGCGTTCCGGCAAGGGAGGTGAAATTGGTCGCATTAACAGTGTCATCACGTCGGCAAAGACTGAGCAGTCTGAGGGCCTGCATGCGGCGCCCGCTGAGTGGCCTGGGCGCGGCGCGTAGCCGTGCTACAAGTGGTGGGAGGTGCCATACTACTGGGCGGGCCTCAAGGTGCGGTCCCTTGGACGCTGTCTGCCACCCTCGCTGCCGCCCTCTGGCAACCATGTGCGTCCGCGCCAGAACCGCGCATGGGAGGCCTCGTGTGTTGGTCTCCAGCGCGCTTGTTCAGGCGGCGAGCTGTGGAACGGCAAAGGTGCATGGCGATGCATGGAGTGTGCGATGCGTGCGTGTCACCGGCATTCGCGAGCGCACTCTTTTCGTTCGTTTGAAAGAAAGGAAGGCTGAGAGTGCGCGCGCCCTTTGGTGCACCCAGGCATGTTCGCTTAGAAGCCTGATCCAGCCAGCTAATATATAACGGTACCCGGGCTGTGAATGGGGCGGGCCGCGCAGGTGTACGACCTGGTGGCGGGCGGGCAGGGCCTGACGATGTCGCGCTACATGACGCCCACCGAGTCGCGGCGCCAGTTTCCCACGCTCGCCCAGAGCGGCCCGAGCGGGCGCGAGCTCAAGGGCACGGCACGCGCCCTTGCACAGTCTGCAGGGCCTGCCCCCTCGCCATGGGCAATCGGCCGTACCCTCAGCTTTGATCACGCCAAGCAAGCACCTGGCTCTGGCTGGCCGCCGCAGCCGCCCGCCGCGGCCCTCTGCCGCGCCTGTGCCCACCTGTGGGCTATGCCTGATTGCGCGATGCCGCCGTGCTCAAGCGTGCGCCGGCGCTTGCAACGGGCGCAGCACGGCGGGCGCGCGGCGCGCAGGCAGCCCTGCTCATGCAGGGGCGCTGGCAGCCCTGCTCACGCAGGGGCGCTGGCAGCCTTGCTCACGCCAGGGGCGCTGGCAGTCCCTGCACGCCGCCGAGGTGAGCGGCTGACGCGGCTGACGCGGCGGGCGGCGGCGCAGATCGTGTACTACGACGGCCAGTTCAACGACTCGCGCTTCAACGTGGCGCTCGCGCTGACGGCGGCGGTGGCCGGCGCGACCGTGCTCAACTACGCGGCCGTGGAGGCCTTCCTCAAGGTGGGCCGCCTTGTGGCAGGGTTAGGGTAGGGCTCGCGCTGCAGGGGCGCGCGCGCTCTCGCGCCGCTACGAGGCGCAGGGACGTCCGGGCTGCGGCCTGCTGAGCAGCGCAGCGGGGGCCGGGCTGCTCGAGCGGCGAGCGCTGCGTGTGCACGCAGTGTCGCCGGTTTGTGTCGGCCTGCCAGCTGTCTGCATGATCCAGGCAGCGTGAGTGGGTCGAGGTGCGGTCCATGAGGGGCCTGTCTGAGCAGAGCCACCGCGTCAGTGTCGGCTGCGGCGGCTGCCGTGCGCAACACCGCACCCTCGCGCCGACTGCGCGCTGCCGGTCCCTGGCGCCGCTCACTGCATATGCGCGCGCCCCGCACAGGACAAGGACGGCCAGCTGTGCGGGGCGGTCGTGCGGGACAAGCTGAGCAAGCGCACCACAGACGTGTTTGCTCGCCAGGCGCGCGCGCCCCGGCGGCTGGGAGCACCGCACCTTGTTCGCGCCGCCGCCGACTTGTACAGGATGCGTTGCAGCGCCCTGTGGCTGAGGCCCCACAAACGCGTGCTTGAGAGCCGCACCGAGGTGGCTGGTGGGTGCGTGACGGAGCGCACGCGCGCGCTGCAGATGTAAGCAGCAGGAGACCGCTATTGTCATGTGATGCGTCATGCGCGACGTGTTTGAAAACTTGAGTCTAGGGTATCAAGGGACAGGGCAGGGTGGAGAGGGTGAACGCTGCACAGGTGATCAACGCGGGCGGCCCATTCAGCGATGAGGTACGCGCGATGTCTGATGCGCACGCGCCCAAGATGATCATGGCCAGCAGCGGCGTGCACGTGTCGCTGCCGGACTACTACTCGCCGGACCACCTGGGCATGATCGTGCCCAAGACCAAGGCGCGCGCGCCGCCCGTGGCCGCGCAGTGGGTCCTGTGCCCAGCCAGCGCGCTCGTGCAGCCCTGAGCGCGCCGCCGCGGGCTGCTGCCAAGCCCCTGAACATTGCTGCCTCTGTGCTGCATGTCAGGCCTGCTTTACCCTCATCCTCACACGTCTTGGTGTCATCGCTCTGTGACCAACCCTGCCCTGCATCCGGGTGTGCACTGCCCAATGATCTCGAGGTGCTGGCTGCAGGACGGGCGCGTGGTGTTCATGCTGCCGTGGCTGGAGGCCACCGTCGCGGGAACCACAGGCGCGGCGCGCGCTCGCGGCCCGCGGCGTCCTGTGCTGCGGTGTCAGGAAGCGAGCGGGCTGTGGTAAATCTACGTGAGCATCAGAGTCACATGCATGCAGAGCACTCCCATGGTCCTGAGTGCCACGCCAGTATTGTGCCAGCGACCTCCAGTTTCAGATCCACGGGACCGAGTGCTCTGATGCAGCTGCAGCATGCAACTCTGCACCACTGAGCCATGCGTGGGGAGCAAACGACGCACGGCGGGGCTGCAGCAGCCGCATGCCGCCCTGACCGCCGGGCGTGCTGCGCGCAGACAGCAGCGCGGAGATCACGATGCGGCCACAGCCGAGCGAGGAGGAGATCGGCTTCATCCTGGACTCCATCGCCGAGTACCTCACCGTCAAGGCGCGCCCCACGCCAGCCCGCATGCTGCTGCGGGCAGCTGCAGCGGCAACCTGCTCTGGTTGTGGCTGTTGCTTTGGCGCATGGCTGCCTCACCTCACTCCCTCACCCCTCGCCGCCGCCCGCAATGGGAATGTGGGAGGCAGGGCGCGCGGTGGTCAGTCCCAGAGCACAGGGGGCGGTGTATTGGGGTGCGCCTCTGTCCCGAGCTCGGCCCATGCTCGCCCGGCAGGCGGGCTGTGCATGTTGCGGCTGCCTCGCGCCTCACAGACCCCCACATTGACATGGTGCCTGACGAGTCGGGCGCGAAGTTTCGCCGAGCCACTCCGCGCCCCCCACCTTGGGAGCGCGGCCCGCGAGCAGGCCCCTGCGCCCAGAGGGTGCAGAGCCCTGCGCCGAGAGCGCCGGGTGCCGCGGCGCAGGTGCGGCGCTCGGACGTGCAGAGCGCGTGGTCGGGCCTGCGGCCGCTGGCGGTGGACCCGCGCGCCACGGACACCGCCTCTGCCTCGCGCGACCACGTCATCGTCGTCGACCCCGACGGGCTCATCACCGTCACTGGTGCGCCGCGCGCGCGCCGCGCCCCGCCGCGCGCCGGCCGCGGCCGGCAGGGCATCGCCGGAGCGTGCGGCCGGCTCGCGCCCGGGCGGCTGACAGGGGCGGTCTATGGGCGGGGTGGGCGCGCCGGCGGCGGGTGTGCTCCCACGGCAGCGTCTGCAGGCGAGCGCGGCAGGCCGCATGGCATGACAGCGTCGGACTGCATGCGTGTATGTAACCTGTGCGGCAGCGCGCGTTTGCGACAGGGTTTGCAGCTCTGTACCTGTTTGCTATGTGTTTGCAATGACGATAGAACACCTATAAGCAACAGAGGCGGCCGCTCAGACGAGGGCGTGCGGCAGGCGGCAAGTGGACGACGTACCGGCGCATGGCGGCGGACGCGCTGGACAAGGCATGTGCGCGCGGCCGCATCAGCGCCTGCGGGCCCTGCCGCACCGCCGAGCTGCAGGCGCGCCTGACGCCGCTCCAGTAACGCGCGGGCGCGGTGTGGCTGCGTGCGGGGACGGGAGTGGCGCGCGCCTGCGGTCACCCTGACGTCTCGCCGTTGCCTGATCGGACGCGGGGCGGGGCTGCATGACGCGAGCACCGCCCGAGCAGAGAGCCTGATTTGGCGTCTCTCGCGGCGTGCAGCTGGTGGGCGCGGCGCGGTACAGCCCCGCGCTGTTCACCGAGGTCGCGCAGAACTACACGGTGCCGCACCGGCCGGGCGCGATCGACACGCAGGTCGCCAAGTACCTGGCCGGTGCGCGGCCAGGGGCGGACGGGGGGCGCGCTGCGTGGGGCTGCGCCGCCGGGCGCCCGCCTGCGGCGCCCCCAGCAAGCAGGCTCCTCCATGCGAGCGCCTCTCCTTTGGGGCCGCACGGTTGGGCGTGGGGCCTGACCGTCCAGCAGGCAAGAGGCACATGCTGTGCGCGGCGGCGCCGCG
>JAABUV010007428.1_pt1 | contig 11502 bp, 12 predicted proteins | sample 5559971 | NCBI WGS metagenome assembly JAABUV01 (sample SAMN10711881, study PRJNA513362) | rock metagenome | isolation source: Antarctica rocks | place: Antarctica: Victoria Land, Knobhead nord | collected 2015-12-19
CATGCTGAGTCAATCAGGTGTTCATGATTGGGATGCTAAAGTACACAACAGTGCACTGTACACGTGTACAGCTGTGCATATGTGCCTATAACGCCTCATATGATACCACAGCAGCTCATTGTTGTGTCAAATATACTACTAGCTACTAGCTATGGCTGCAACAGCTTGTTGTTGCTCAACCCTCAAGGCAGCATTTGAGTCATCATTGTAGACCAGTGCCGACACAGCTGCACGTCATGTTGTAGTACAAGGCCAATGACACAGCATCATTGCAAGCCTTGCAAGCTGTCCCTGCTGTACCAGATGCAACATTGCAAGACATTCTGATGTTGGTGATGCCGATATGTTTGTACACGTAGTACGAGCACATGACATGTGCTTGTAGCTGCAAAGCTTCTTTTCTGGAAGGACGTTGAGGCTTTTGGTCTGTGGCTTGGCTGTAAGACTGTTGTTGCTATCTCAAGATTTGAGGCTTTTTATTGGGACCGCAAGATCGTAAGGCTGTAAAGCTGCAAGGCTGTTGCCTGGGGCTGCCAGGCTGCAGATTGATGCTGAAGGGCTGTTAGGCTGCAAGGCTGCATGGCTGCAAGGCTGCACGGCTGCAAGGCTGCATGGCTGCAAGGCTGCAAGGCTGCATGGCTGCAAGGCTGCACGGCTGCAAGGCTGCATGGCTGCGAGTGTGGCGATGAGTTGATGTGGTCTATCGTGCACAACAACAGCAAAGCCAGATGGGGTCCTGTTGTCTTCCCGATTTATGTTTAGCAGCATGATGGCTACCAAGTAGTGTGATCACAATGTAGGTCTGCCTCACAAAGCAAGCTGGCATGCACACATCACAGTCGCGTGTTTGATGATGCCAGCTGGCAATTGTTCTTTGGAAGCAGTCATATGATGCACTTGTGTCAGCACAGTCTCATCAGAGCTCAAATGTGTTGATGCCTGTACCCTGTTTCAGTCAAAGTGCAGCACACACATCGTGCACGCTCTTGCTGCAGGGTGTGCCAAGCTTCGCTTTGTCAGCCAGACACAAAGAGCCTGTTCACTCCAGCAGTTCTTGCGGGTCATCAGAAGTGCTCAGGTTGGCAGTACACTAGTGTTGCAAGCTATACCCTGCTAGGTCTGGCAGAGCTGAAGATTTCGTGACAGCTGGCCTGAGCTGCCGCACACAGCAAGTGTTGGCTGTTGACATATTAAAGCTGGACACAAAGCTGGTCACAGCCATGGCGGGACGCAAGCTGTGTGGGCTGGTCTACAAGAACCCGTCTGGCATGCCATGTTCTCAAGATGCGGGCTCAGTGTGTTCACGCTGCAACCCATCACATAAGGTACAACACTAGTACTAGTGTTAGCATGTAATTACCAAGGTATGCCTGTTTAGGTCACTTCTAGTTAGGTCAGCGGCCGTACACTGCAGTAGCTCTGCAAGGCATTCTGTTTCATAGCTACACGTTAACAGTGTTCTGCTTCCTGACGTGCACGAGATAGCCTCAGAGCACATCAGATATTCCAGCACTTTCAGCCTGTGTTGGATAGGATCAGACACTGCAAGCTAGACCTTGCTGATCGCACTCTAGCCACGTTCAGCAAGCATCAGATCCTCTAGACAGAGCTGAAAGCGTTCAGCCATGCATTGGATGATATCAGACATGTAAGCTGAAAGTTGCTGATCATACCCTAGTCAGTTTCAGCTAGTATAAGACAAGGCTGAAAGCGTTGAGACATACTCTCATCACTTTCAGCTAGTGTAAGACAAGGCTGAAAGCGTTCAGACAGGCTTTCAGCCGCGCTTCGTTCCCATAGTGCAAGCGAGAGGGCACCAAAGTCATGTCACATGGCACATGAAGAGACCTGACCCTATCTTGCTAGCTTCTGGCTGTCATTGCAACTCTAAGGCTTTGAATTCAGTGGCCCTGCCAACAGCTGTGGTCTCCATTCCTCCCTCAAAGGTGCTAGACTAGGATTCTAAACCTTTGAACAGCAGAGTGGCTGGCTTTTTAATGTGCCAGCTTGCTGTAAGCAGCTGCTTGCTGTAAGCAGCTGCTTGCTGTTGCCAGCTGCTTGCTGTGACATCCAGTCTGTTGTTTGGATGATGTGAAACATAGAAACTTGCATAACAGAAACAGGCCGACTACCACCTACTAGTACCTAGGTATGGTAGCGGTCTGTATAGAATTTGCAAGCTCTGGCTTTGCAGCAGTTGAGTATGCATCCACTGCTGTGCTGGCACATCAGCTCAGAAGCTTACGCCCATGTGCCAAGCTCACAACAGTAATGCTTAAGCATTGCATTATTTGCATTGCATCTGTGTGAACCATATGCCTCAGTGAGATGCATATGGCATTACCAGTGCGCAAGATTGATCTATGGCCAGCAGATCAGTTCAGCTCATTGAGTCGTCCTTGTGAGGCCCAATTGGGCCATATGCCTGACCTGGGCTCAAGCGGAATCCTTTTACAAAGAATGCTTGGCCATAGCTGTCAGGCATTGCCTGATGTGCCAGCGTGGGAACCATCCAAGCTTCTGTGAGCTGAGATGGAAATGTGTGCACCAACCTGCTGTGTAACAATGAGTACAGTCTTCCTACATTGATGCGTTTGGACGTGCATGTTGATCAGAGCCTCACTGTCAATGAAGCTCTAGCTTGTCCGAGACTGTCTTGCTGCGTACAAGTGACATGGCCCAAAGAATGTCTTGTACATTATCTGCCAGCTACAGTCCCTGCAGATCTTGAGTCCATGCTGCACAGCTTCCTCGTCTGCAAGCCATTGCAGCTCAAGCTGTTCTTCTGCGGAGTGCTTCAGTAGGCTTGCAAGACAATTGCAACTGGCAATTGTCATCTCAGCTTCCGGCAGCCACTGCATCGCAATCGTCCATTCTTCCCTGCTCTGACTGAGCAACCATCATGATGGTCATTGCAGTCCTGAGTTTTATGTTGAACATAATTTGTGAGCACGTGAACATTCTTTGTGTGGACATTCTTTGTGCACACATGTATATACCATGTGACACATACATGCATCTCTGTTTCTGTGTGCTCAAGTGCGCTGTACATTTCTTTCCCGGGCCCGCCTCGTCCGTATGCCGCCTATCGCCTTGAGTGCCTTGCAAACATACAGGCTGAGCACAGCTTCGACTCTGCTCTCCGGGCTCAGAGCCTGGCTGAGAGCAATTTTGGACCATCGATAGGTTACGATTAGGTCAAGAGCGTGGTCAACGACAAGCTCGACTCACACCTGCAGATCGCGTCTCAGAAGCGGAGCAGAAGCCTGTTGGCCTAGGGACGCTGCGTCCAAATGTCAAAGTCCTGCCAGGGCAGTCTCGAGGATCTGGTGAAGTGCTTGAGAAACAGCGACTGTATGCAGGTGCGAGGTGTGGAGTGATCACTGACCAGTAACTTTTGCAGCATCCTGCACCGAGGGTCAGCTTCAGTTTTGAGAGTCCTTTGTGCAGAAAGAAGGCAAGGATGTTACCAAATGCGCTCTGATCGTGCCTGAGTGTCAAAAATACAGAGAGGCTCACGTGCGTTGTAAGCTAGGGCAACTAGACGCAAGGACCCGCATACAGGGCAATAAATCCTACTAGCATTTCACCTCTGGCCAATGCATATGCTGCATACACTTCCATACAAAGCTGTGCATGTTGCTCTGCTCCAGTCAGCCAGGTTGCAGCACCGTGGCTGCTCCTGCTATTTCCATAGGCGGACGCTCAGATTACATTCGTCTCTCACACAGCACTTCCTTCGCCACAGCTTCAAGAGTGTCAGCAAACGTTCAAGGCTTGCCAAATGCACAGCAGAGAGCCCAGCACAGTCCCAGACATCCACTCACAGATCACGCTTCCTTCATAGTGATTCAGCCAGACATGTATCGTCCAGCTGGATTTGCAAAGCTCTATCAGCAAGCCAAAGTGCATCTACAGCTCCTGAAGATGTGGCCGCTGGTATCCGCGCTGTCCTGGTTGACACAGAGGGCCTGGGCTCTGATGACGACGAGGCTGATTCAACATCAGATGCAAGTGATTTGCCAGCCAGTCAACTTGATGAAGCAATCACAGGGTACATGCAAGATGAGGCAGCCAGCACACGTGTGGTCAAGAGTAAGGCTGAAGCTCATGATCAGGTGAGGAAGACAGCAACGCATCATACCTAGGTATCAAAACAGTTTCATCATCAGCCAGCAGTCACATGGAGCATGTTCAGCTTGATTTAGCATCAACAAAGGACACTGTTTGTGTGCTGCTATGCTGATCAAGGCTGGAGTCTGTCAGTGCGTCCTAGGGCTGTTTGCAAGAAGCGGTCCTGCACAAGCACCAGCATGACATAGCATGCTGTGCGTGTTGGTAAGCACAGATGCAGATTGGTGGGATGTGTAATCAGCTGTTGCCTTGCTTGCAAAGCACGCTCCCCAACCATGGGGGCTGACACCAGTCATTTGCATGTTCTTTTGTGGCATGTACACAGCACATGCACCTGTCTTTGATGATACAAAAAGATACCTATCACCTTGTCACGCTTTTACCTTTTCTCCGTGTCATGCTATTACCTTTTCAGCTTTTCACCTTTCATGTGTTCAGATAGAAGCCCTGATATTGTCTGCAAACAGCAACTTGACCCTGGAGGATATCGAGGACACTTTCCAGTTCCCCTTGGATGGCTTCCAAAAACAGGCAGTTTCACACTTCCTGGAGGGGAAGTCTGTGCTGGTGTGCGCGCCAACAGGAGCAGGGAAGACAGCCATTGCAGAAGCAGCTGCAGTTGCAATTCTGGCCAGGTTTGCACTGCTGTAGTGCGCTATAACATTGCACCATTTTCAGCTTCTACTTGTGTGTTCTGTTGCAGGGAAAAGAGTCCAGACTGCATGCTGCATGGCTACATGCACATTTTGACAATGTGCGCTGTCAGGCAGCAGTGTGTGCACGTGTCAATATGCCATTCTCCGCTGAATTCTGTGCAAGAGGAGCCCTGTTGACCGAGCAGCTTCTGGTCGAACGCTATTGTATCACTGCATCCTGATTACCTGCAATTCTGCCACTCATCATATTGCTGATGTCCATGCGTCAGGCTGCTTTCTGTCTGATATAGGGGCCAGCGTGTCATCTACACCACACCTCTCAAGGCTCTGAGCAATCAGAAGCTGTTTGAGATGCGTGAGCGCTTTGGTGCAGACCGTGCTGGGCTGTCCACAGGAGATGCATCCATCCAGACAGACTCACCCATTATGGTCATGACCACCGAGATCCTGCGCAACATTTTGTACCGCACTGAAGAAGATTCTGCTGATGATAACAGCAGTGTCAGGGACAGCCTTGGCGATGTGGGACTCATCGTTCTGGATGAGGTATGCCCCAATTTGGCACCATGTCACTGCATCATGCACAAATGCACTACATATTGACTGTCAAGGGAACAGCTTGTGTGCAGATTTGCATCCACTTCCTTGCGTCTGCATGTGACAAACAGCAATTGCATCCATACTCAGACATGAGTTTGGGTGACAATGTGTACATTGCCTGGCGGTCTGTTGCGCTGAGGCAACAGACTCCTTGGGCCCATGATGTGCTTGTTACAGTGGTGAGCAGCGTCCATGTGAAGTTGAGGCAAATTCATGATCTCCATGCAGGTGCATTACTTGGGTAATGAGGGTCGAGGAACTGTGTGGGAGGAGATCATTATCAACTGCCCTGCTCATATACAGCTGCTGTCTATGTCTGCAACCGTTGCCAATCCAGATGACCTGGGCTTCTGGATCACCAAGGTAGGCTGCACATTCTATATGCTCACACAACAACATGCTGCTGTGATTATAACAATGATTAATAGTCATATTTACGGTTTCTGGCTCATGATGAGCTAGGTACATGCAGGGCAAATCTTGTCTGTCCAGAGCAATCTGTTCTGAGCATCCCTGTAAGGATGCTGCTGTCGAAATCAAGATGATGCATGTTGAGCAGGAGACCATGTCACGGCTGTTGTCCATCTCTTCATTCAATATGCTCTACAAGATCCAGGTGTCGATTAGCTTCCTGAGCACGCCGAGCAATGCACTTGGCAGAAACATTGGTGGAAACCGGTTTCAAAGCTGGCTTCAGTGGAGGAGGAAACAGGTTTGTGTGTGTGAGAATACTAGGACAGTGGATGCTATGGGTACAGGTTCATGGGCAGTGTGAAACTGTGATGACCAGATTCAGGCCAGTACCTCTGACTTGGCACTATTGCCACACCTTGGAGGGCGACACTCAACTGGTGCCTTTGCTCAACGAGAAGGGGACAAAGATGAGCTCTGAAATGCTGGGCAAGCCCGTCAAGGCCCAGGCAGAAGATGATGAATGGTTTGCACCCAACCGCTTTTCAAGACGCAAGCGCAGGTATGCAGGCAACGACACAAAAGTGCGTAATGTGATTATCTGACTGTTTGACATCTATGAAAACGGCAAAAGCCTGAGCTCGCCATCAAGCAGACATGTGGGCTTTTTGACGCTGTAACAGCAAGCGCAGCAGGCAGCAGCCAATGAACTATATCAGTACATAGTTTATAGTTTAGCTGCATATGGCATATAAACATGTAATATACTCTAAATAGTATCTAATATAGCATGCTTGTGACTGACCTTGAGTCAAGCTTCTCTCCAGTGGTTCACTCGCCACAAGGACTGACATGAAGCCATTGCACATAATCCCATCCAGGCAAAGCCAAGCGTCACATCACAACTGCAACCACAAAAGCTTGCGAGCTGTCAGCTTCTGTTGACATGGCACAACATGTCTGTAGCTTGGCAGACAGCACTGAGTTTGGGGCAGTGCTGCAGATTCAGCAAGGAATCCAAGAAGGACGAAGACCAACGCCTGCAGCCAAGCTACCAGAGAGAGCAGAAGTGGAAGCGCATACCGCCTCTCAATGAAGCCATACTGAGCATGAAGAGCAAAGACTACCTGCCTGCCATCTGGTTCATCTTCAGCCGAGCTGCCTGTGACACACATGCAAAGCAGGCTTACGCTGCTGGATCCCGGCTCACCACTCCTCAAGAGCAGTCTGCCATACTTGCCCTCCTCACTGTTCTCAAGTAAGTTGGTGTCAAGCATTCTTGCACTCCTCACTGTCCTCGAGAAAGCACCATGTGACGTCACCACATACTTGCACTCCTCACTGTTCTCCAGTAAGCACTACACTGGTGTTCAACACATACTTGCACTCCTCATGTCTCCAATCAAGCACCATGTCGCCTTAACACGGTCTTGCCCGTGCGTTTGCCAGCTGTTTGCTTTGACAATGGTGTACATGTAGCTGGGCTGCTGGTGCTGCCAAGCAGGCTTATGTCACAGGTCCCTGGCTGACCCCTGTTGTGTTGTTGTTTCTGCAGGGCTGAGCAGCCAGAGGCAGTCAAGGAGGCCCTGGTAGCTCCCCTCTTAGCAGGCTTGGCATCTCATCACGCTGGCTGCCTACCAGCCTGGAAGGCCCTGGTGGAGCGCTGTTTCCAACAGGGCTTGTTGAAGGTGGTGTTTGCGACGGAGACCCTGGCAGCGGGGATAAACATGCCGGCTCGCACCACTGTCATCTCCACCCTGTCTCGCCGCCGGGACACCGGCCACAGTGCCCTGCTGCATAATGAGCTGCTTCAGATGGCTGGCCGCGCCGGCCGCAGAGGCTTTGACACAGCAGGTACTGCCATGCTCACACTCAATTTATCAATCAGTCAATCATTCAATCAGTCAGTCAATCAACCAACCAATCAATCAATTTTTTTCATTCAAGCAGTCAGTCAGTCAGTCAGTCAGTCAGTCAATCAATCAGTCCATCAATCAATCAATCAATCAAGCAAGCAAGCAAGCAGGCAATCAAGCAAGCAAGCAAGCAAGCAATCAATCAATCAATGAATTTGAATTGAAATGAATTTCTGTGTCATGAGGGAAGTCAACAGACAATGAAAGTGGGCAACCGGCATCCACTAAGCACTACTTGTTCAAAGGCGTGGGACAACAAAGCACCAAAGAGATTGCAGTAGTGACGGTGCCATACTGCCATGCTCACAGAGATGTGCCATAGCGCCATGTGTCTGCTGATGGATGAGCTCAGCTGTTTTTCCATCTTCCAACGACATAATGTATCCACCCAAGGGTCAGCACCACACATTGCTGAGTAGTCTACGCGTACAGATGCATCTTCACTGCTGCAATGGCTTTGACACTGCAGATTACTCAAAGCACAGCCAAGCACAGCCAAGCACAGCACAGCACAGCACAGCACAGCACAGCACAGCACAGCACAGCACAGCACAGCACAGCCAAGCCCAGCCCAGCCCAGCCCAGCCCAGCATTGCACAGCAGCTTCCAGTGTGATGAAGCAGAACAGCTGTGGACAGGCGCAGATAGCTTGCGCCATTTTGATGGACAGCTTCAAGAGGCTGCAATTCCAGCCTAACCAAGCGCAAAACGCTTCAGCATTGTCAGGGCCTAGGTGTGTTGTGTTTACGCCGGCGCGGACTTAAAATGGGGGCCCATTTTGATACCATGCCGGCGCAAATCATATATGCCCATTTGCTGTCTTCATTGAATGGGCGTACGCCATGTATAAACACAACACAAACAAGACCTCGTTGGTGCTGAAGCGTTTTGCGTTCTGTGTGGCAGTTTTTCAAGTCATACAGTATTTTGTTGACTGCCGAGTGCTGATCCAAGTCCAACTGTCAAATGAAGTGTTGACGAGAAGACTTTTGACAGACATGCTGTTGAGGCTTTGCGTCTAGTTTACAGCATGGTTTTGTACTCTGTGAGCTGCAGCATCGTTGTACATCCACCAAGCATGCTTCCTGGCTTCCTGGGGCTTTCTCCCATGTTGAAGGACATTGTGTGACGCTGCACAACAGGCATGAGGAGCAGCATGTGCCTTGGGGCATCACTAAGAAAGGTCCTGGGAGGCTGCAGTCCCGACTTGCTGCTGGGGATATATATCTGAAGCATTGTATTATTTGCATTATATCATATTATATTTTGTTGTATCATACATGTGACGCGTTCATGCAGGTCTGTTAAGCAGCTGTACCTGACACTGTACTGTATTGCAGGTCACTGTGTGATTCTACAGAACAGATACGAGGAGGGTGAGGTGGCTTGGGACATCATCAAGAAGGGTCCAGAGAGGCTGCAGTCCCAGTTTGCTGCTGGCTATGGCATGGTGCTCAACCTGCTGTACAGCCGTAGCCTGGATGAGGCCAAGGCCTTCATTGACCGTAGCTTCAACTCATACCTAAGTAAGGTTCAACTTCATACACTTATACTTGCCGACTCATACCTAAGTCAGGTTCAACTTTCATACACTTCTCAGCCTTCCTGAGTTCTGCATGGTTTCTGTACAATTGTATTATCACCACGCTTAAGCTACTTGGGTTAGTTAGCTAAACGTATTACAGAGCTTGTGACTGTGTTTTATCATTGCCATCATATTTGAGCAATGCTGGGATTGTCACTAGTGTTGAGGGCTTCGCCTACCTGACCCTGAATAAAGACAGTATGGTGAATGAGTGCGAAAGTGATGTGCAGCTGGGGAGGGGCGGGAAAAGCGATTGGCAGATATTGAGAAGTGCGAAACAGGAGTGCAGGATCTCATGCAGCAAGCCACTGCTGTTCCTCTCACATTGGTATGCAGTGCTGCTGAGACTCACACAACACTGCTGTCAATGATTAGCAGCTGACGAATCTTGTGTAGCTTCATTCAGCCTTGCTGTGTATGTTGCTATCAATGCTCGGCCCACAGAATTGCCATGCATGGCAGCACGTTCTTGACCTTGACACGCTTTTGGCTTGTGCTTGAGACCAGTGTTGTTTGCTTCAGCTGATATACGACAGACAGACTGCCATCAGCTTCATGTGACATCAGGACTAGCAGGATTACTGCTGTTCCTTGCTTATAGGAGACCTGCTGTGATCAGACTGCGGTACGTATGCAGCTGCCAGTTTTTGATGCATCTGCCACTCCGGCTGGCCTGCTGACACCCTTAGGCCTGCCTACTCATGCAACAGCCTAAGGGTCTTTCATATCACACAGATTAAAAAACGTTGAAAAGTTATTAACTCTAGCAAAAGTAGTCTAAATAATGACCTGGCGAAAAATAAACCATAATCTATGGTTTGTTGGTGCAGGTGGATGAGGCAGGCTGGCGGGATTTCAAGAAGCTGCAAGAGCAGCTGGAGCAAGATAAGCGCGATATGAAGGTCCTGACAGAAGCCTTCATTGACCACCGGGCGCAGACTGCAGCTGACACCCTGGTATGTGTCAAGTCATGCAACGCTTTGTGTGCAACGTTACAGCATCACACAGCCGTGGGCAAGCATACTGCATCTGCCCCCATGTAACTGTGTGTTTGCAGATAAATTTGCTGTTTGTTGCTGTTGCTGTTTGAGGATCTTCTGACACTGAAAAACATCTGCATCTCGGACAAAGCAAATCCTGTGCCTATCTGGAGCTGTGACCCCACATCAAGTCGTCCACAGCAGGCACAGCATGCTTGCAGCCGGCGGTTTCTGGCTCATGCTGTCAGTGTCCGAGGATCATTCCCTGTCGTGCGTCTTGCTTAGAGTAACACAACCTGTTGTTGGTATGCTGACTGCCCAGGCAGCATGTCACAAATGGAGCAAGTCAGCATTGTACATACCTGACCCTAGCAGAAGACGTGTGTTGCATGCATGGATGAATGAATTGATGAACGCATGGAGGAATGAATGGATGAATGTAGGAGAAGTGTGGGCTTCCTTGGGTGATTGGGCTGGACTTGACAAGCACAGACACAGTCATGCTGAACCTAGCGCCTGCTCTTGTAGTCAAGCGGCTAGACCCCCCTGAGGATACACAGGACCCAGCTGACCCCCAACCTGCACCCCCTAGCTTCTACCTCTGCCTGCTGTCAGACAACAGGCAAGCTGCAGACAGCAAGCAATCATGGCATGCACTGCAAGATCACTGTCTTGCAGCAATCCTTTGTAAATTTTGTTGGGTCACCCGTTTGAAAAGGCCTAAGTTGTTTAAGAATGTCAATTTCAGGCAATGCTGTGTGCAAGCCTTCCAGCCACAGAGTATCCCAAACATTTCATAACTGACAGCAACACAGCAGAGGAGTTGGCTCAACAAGCCTGCTCCTGGCAAAAATCAGGCAATCCAATTGGAACAGTGACATCTGTTGCAAAGTACTTTTCTGTATGCAAGTGATGTCCATGACACCTGCAATATATTGCTGATAGCATAGCAAGCGAGCAAACTTAGTTGCATCGTCCATGTACATAGGCTGGTGCTGGCAACCAGCAAACATATAGGGGGGGTGATGGAAGGCGCAGCAGCTGTGAATGATGGGCTTGGCCGCCAGTGTGTGGAGAGGGCAGCGCAAGGCATTGCATGGGAAGACTGGGTTCCTCTAGAAGGCGGAGCACAGTTTGCACAAGGTCTGCATCCCTCAAGCTCACAGCACAGTCCAATTCATTTATTCATCCAGTCATTCTATCCTTCATTCATTAAACAC
>JAABUV010007430.1_pt1 | contig 11500 bp, 15 predicted proteins | sample 5559971 | NCBI WGS metagenome assembly JAABUV01 (sample SAMN10711881, study PRJNA513362) | rock metagenome | isolation source: Antarctica rocks | place: Antarctica: Victoria Land, Knobhead nord | collected 2015-12-19
CGAGCACGGTGTCGTACAGCGCCGCGATCGCGCCCGGATCGCTCACGTCGCTCTGGATGGTGTGGACACCGACCAGCGCCCGCCCGACCGCGGCGAGCTTCCCCTGATCGCGCCCGGTGACGATGACGGTGTTCCCCCGCGCGTGCAGTTGCTTCGCCAACTCCAGGCCGATGCCGCTCGTCCCGCCCGTGATCAACACGGTTCTGTTCTTCAGTTTCATGGCGATCTCCTTCGCTATACGGTGCAATAGCCTTGCGCTCCGTATTCTAGTGCCGTACACTCTCCGAATGAAAGTAGGCACCGGAAAGTGCCGTACTTACCTGAAAGAGAGTGTACCGATGCTGAAGAGCAGACAATTCACCGAGGAGCAGATCGCGCGGGCGCAGATGTACGTCACCGAGACCCCGCCAACCGACCTCGACCCCCGGATCGAAGCGCTGGTCAACGACCTGATCGGTCGCGTCGCCGATAAATGGACGATGCTGGTCCTCGAGGCGCTGACGGAGCAAGGGGAGCTGCGGTTCACGCGCCTGAGCGCGGCGGTTCCCGGCATCAGCCAGAAGATGCTCACGCAGACGTTGCGGCAGATGGAGCGGGAAGGGCTGATCATCAGGACCGTGCACCCGGTCGTGCCGCCGAAGGTCGAATACGCGCTCACGTCGCTCGGCACGAGCCTCGGGATGGCCTTTTGCGGCGTCTGGATCTGGGCGGCGGACAACCTGGAACAGGTCGAGCAGGCCCGCCGCGAGTTCGATGCGCGCGTAGGCGTCGGCTGAGCGCTGCTCGGTTCAGGACATTTCATGGGCGACGAGGGAATGAAAATAAAGAGGGCCGCTGCGTAACACAGCACACAGCGGCCCTCTTTAGCTGTGCACGCACCCAGATTGCGAAAGCCTGAAGTCGGTACTGTCACGTTAAGTTTTTACTGAACGAAATCTCCCCGCGCAGGTCCAAGTCTGGCCAGCGACAGTGCTTGTACAGGCCGGATCCGGCCGCGTATGCGCCGATCGTTCCCCACTTTCGTACCGCCATTACCACCCAAAGGGCTTAACTTGACAGTGCCGGCATCGCCGAGCGGGGCGAGCAGGTCGAGGGAGATACGTCTGGACGAGGGCAGGTATTCGCGTGATGAAACTCGCTTCGAGGCGTCAGTTACCGCCAATTGGGCACGAGGTACACGGACGGCGCGGCCACGAACGCGATACCGCTGCCCGTTGTTGTACAGGTGACGAGCGCCGCTTGCACTGAAGAACGTACCCGTCCTTTCACGAGCCCGGTGTGCCGAGGCCGAAGAAGGCGGCGATCGCATCGGCGGCGACGAGTTGATCGGTGGAGCGGCCCATGATCCGGGGTGCTCGCCTGGGGCCGGGGACGACGTGGCCGCCGCCGTGGATCGTGAACAAGGTCACGGGCGCGTGCCCGTCCTGGCGGTAGTCGGTGCGCTCGACCGTGGTCCGGCCAGCGCCCGCGCGCGGGGCGACGCGACGGGAGGCGGGCGCGGTCGTGATGCCGTTGCGCGCGGCGAAATAGTCGGCGGTGGCCGGGGCCGAGAGGCCGAGGCCGCGCGGGCGGAAGCCCCACAGGCTCGCCATGCCGCCCCCGTAGGGGACGAGCGGGTCGCGCGTGCCGTGGAAGGCGACGAGCGGCAGGGGGGCGGGGGGCGCGTCGTGGAGCAGGAAGTTCTCGGGGACGGGCTGGGTGGCCGCGATCAGCGCGGCCCCGGCCAGGAGCGCGGGGATCGCGTGGGCGAGGCGGATCACCAGCGCCCCGCCCGCCGAGAAGCCGACGGCGTAGATGCGCGCGCGGTCGACGCCGTACTCGCCGACGAGGCGGTCGATCGTGGCCGTGGCGAACGCCACGTCGTCCACGCCGTCCCGGCGCGCGGCGAAGGCGGACGAGGCGCGCGCGTCGTTCCAGTTCCGCTTGTGGCCGTCGAGGTAGGCGACGACGACGCCGCGCCGCGCCAGGGCGTCGAAGGTGCCGCCGGTGAAGGCGCGACCGCTCGCGGCGGTCTGGTTGGAGCCGTGGAAGTAGAGGATGGCGGGCGCGGCGGCGACCGGCGACTGCGGGCCGACGATCGTGACGGCGCGTTCCCGCCCGGCGACGGTGATCCGGAGGTGGTCTTCTTCGAGGGTGGCGACGCGCGGGGTGCGATCCGGTGTAGGGCTCGTCATCGTGCTGCTCCGATCGTGTTCAGCGGCTTTCGGGGGAGAGTATGCCCTTGTCTAGCCGATCGTCGTGGGTGGCGGCGACGTGTTGTTGGTCGCGATCGGTGGCCTATGGCCGCAACACGATCTTGCCCGTGGCCCGCCCGGTGCCGAGTTCTCGCTGCGCCTCGGCGGCGTCCGTCAGCGGGAAGATCCGGTGGACGGCGGGCGCGATCGCGCCCGCCGCCAGGAGCCCGATCAGGTGGGCCAGGTCGTGGCGGTACCAATCGGGGCGGGCGGGGATGAGGGTGTCCGAGTCGTAGCCGGTGACCCCGACGCTTTGCTGGAGGTAGGTGAGATAGTCGGGATGCCGCCGTGCTCCGCGACGAACGCGGCTTTGCCGGCGCTGGCGGTGCCGAACATCCGCAGCCCGCGCAGGGCACCGAGCTGGAGGAGCGCGCTGCCGACGCCGCCGGCGGCGGAGTGGACCAGGATCGTGGCACCGTCGGCGATCGGGGCCGCGCGGGTGAGCATCTGGAACGCCGTCAGGTAGTTCAGCACGAGGCTCGTGACCGCGGCCGGATCGAGGTGCGCCGGGTAGGGGACGGCGGCCCAGCGCGGGGCCAGGAGATGGGTCGCGTACCCGCCGGTGCTGCCCGATGTGCGCACCGCGACACTGTCGCCCGGCTGCATGTCGGTCACGCTCGCGCCGACCGCGACCACAATGCCCGCCGCGTCGTAGCCGGGGATAATCGGTGGCCGCACGTCGCGCCGCAGCCCTTCTCGCAACATGATGTCGCCGAACGCCACCCCGGCGGCCCTGACCGCGACGACGACTTCGTCCGTGCCGGGCCGCGGGACGCGATGCTCGCCGACCTGTAAGACTTCGGGGCCGCCCCGCTTGGTCGCGAAGACGGCGCGTCCCGGGAACCCGTCGAGGGCGGGTTGCGGGGTGACGATCGGCGTGTCGCGAGTGGCGGAGTCGGTCTTCTCTTGGATGGTCCCAGTCGTAGTCATCGCCGGTCGCTCCTTGCTCTTGGCCCGAATGTTCACGCTTCAGCATCCCGGAGGTGGCGGGTCACACCTGTGCGGTCGTCGACGTGCCTGCTGCCTGGCGATCGTCGCCATCCCGTGGGAGAGGGGGTTGGAACCACCGGTCGGCACCGCACCCCTCTGGTATACTTGAAGTATCCAATAATTGGAGTATCGACGATATGCTTGAATTTGTCAAGTATTGGAGTGTCAAACGAATTGGGCGACATGGTTGAGCCGCGAGTTGCGACCGATGGCAAAGAGCTCCTGGGTGCGTTCTTCGAGGTGGCGAAGCGCTCCGAGGCGCAGCTAGGCGCGACGTTGAAAAGACTCGCATTGACCGTGCCGCTCGCCAATCTGCTCCATGTGCTCGACCCGGACGCGGCCGCCCCGGCGATGAAGGCGATCGCGGCGCAGCTCTGCTGCGACCCGTCGAGCGTGACCTTCCTGACCGACCGCCTGCTGGCGAAGGGCTTGATCGCGCGTGCGGAGGACCCGCACGACCGGCGCTCCAAGATCGTACGCCTGACGCCGGAGGGCGCGCGGGTGCGCGGCGCGTTGCTGACGGCGATGCGGGAGCAGTCGGTGTTGGCGGCGCTGGACGCGGGGGAGCAGGCGGCGTTGCTGGCGCTGCTGCGGAAGGCGCTGGCGGGGTGAGCCCGCCGCGCCGCTGACGTCGCTGCGGTGCGGGGGCGCCTATGGGTGCGGTGCGTCGCGCTCTGGTTGCGGCGTGTCCGCCGGGTCGGCCATGAAGGCGTCGGAGAAGTGGGCGAGGCTGTCGAGCAGGGGGCCGTAGGGGCCGTCCGCGGGGGCGAGGATCAGGGCATCGCCGAGGGTGGTGCCGATCGGTGAGGTTAGCCCGTTTACACGGCTCTCCCTCACTTTCGATGCTTAATAGTGAAGCGCTTAACAGGACGACTGAAAACGCCCGAAAGACGGTATCCAAGATTGCCACTTGGCACACATTGGTCGCGCATTTGAACCGATAGTCGGGCGATAAAACCTTAAGCATCGAAAGTGAGGGAGAGCCGTTTACACGGACAGCGTAGCGCTAGGCGGCGGGACAAGACAACAACAATACGTCCTCCTCAACGAGCGCGGGGCTGCGGTAGGCGAGCGCCGAGTGGCGGCGCTGGCGGTTGTACCAGACCTCGATCCATTCGAAGATCGCCGCCCGTGCGGCAGTGTGGCTCGGCCAGCAGTGGGTGTCGACCAGCTCGGCCTTGAGCGTGGCGAAGAAGCTCTCGGCCATCGTGTTATCCAGGCATTGGCCCGCCCGGCTCATTGAACAAGTGATGCCGTGCGCCGCGAGGCGCGCCCGATACGCGGCGGCGGTGTACTGACTTCCCCGGTCGGTGTGGTGGACGAGCCCCGCGCCGGGACGGCGCTGCCCGAGGGCCATCACGAGCGCGTCAAGCGCCAGTTCGGTGCGCAGGTGGTCGGCCATGGCCCAGCCGACCACGCGGCGGGAGTGCGCGTCGAGCAGCACCGCCAGGTACAACCAGCCCTCCTGCGTCGCCACAGAGGTGATGTCGCCGAGCCGGAGTCGATTGGGCCTCGGCGCGGTGAAGTTGCGGCCGATACGGTTCGGGGCCGGTACATGCGTCGGCGCCGCGATGGTCGTGCGGGTGCGCCGCCGCCGGCGGCAGCCGACGAGCCCCGCCGCCCGCATCGGCCGGGCGACGCGCTTGCGGGCGCAGCGCACCCCGGCGGCGCGCCATACGTCCGGCGACTGCGCGCGTGGGCGGCGGCGATCCGGGCCGTCAGTGCCGCGTCGGCCTGGGTGCGGGCCGCGACCTTGCGGCCCGCCCAGGCCCGGCGTTGACAAGCCGTCGGTGCGGGCGCGATGCGCCCAGTGCGGCGTGGTGTCGCGGCCACGACGGTTTCCCGTGCGCGTTTGCGCGCGCTGCGTCGGCCCCGCTCAGCCGTCCGGTAGGGCCGCTTCGGCGCCCGGCGCGACGGCCCTGAGGGTGGCGCGCAGCCGGCCGAGGTCGCGGTCGCGATCGAGCGCGTCGAACACGAGCCGGATCGTGCGCGCGTGATGGTCGGCGAGGCGACCGGCGGCCCGGTCGGCGTCGCCAGCGGCCGCCGCGTCGAGGATGGCCCGGTGTTCCGCGCGGCCGTCGTCCCGGCTCCCGAACGCGCCGAACCGCGCCCGATAGCGATCCGCATGGTCGGCCAGATCGTCGATCGCGGCGTCGACGCGCGGCCCGGCGGCGGCCACGAGGGTCCGATGGAACGCGCGGTGGGGCCTGCGGAATCCGGGCGGGTCGCCGACCCGCTGGTAGTAGTCCATCTGCGCCAGCTGGCCCTCGAGGGCGGCGACGTCGGCCGGGGTGAGGGTCGGCACGGTGAGGCGGACCGCGACGGTCTCGAGGGCGAGGCGCGCGATCGAGAGCCCCTCGAAGTCCGCGGCCGTCAGGGGCGCGATGCGTACCCGCCGGTTGGGCGCGGCGAGCACGAGCCCCTCGCGTTGGAGCATCCGCAGGGCCTCCCGGAGCGGGGTGCGCCCGGCGCCGAACGCGCGGGCCAGGTGCGCCTGGGAGACGACGCCGCCGGGCTCGAGCGCGCCGCGCAGGATCGCCGCCCGCAGGCCGTCGTGCACCGCGGCGACGCTCTCGCCGTCGCGGATCTTCGGCGTCGGCGCGTCCGCGTTCATCGGTCCCGGACAGGAGTTCGCCGGCATGGTGCTACGCTCCTCCACGGTCTCGGCCCGCGCCGTCGGCAGGGACCGTCGCGTAGCGCAGCATCACCGCGCGGGTTTCTTCCGGCGTTAACCGCCCCTGGGCGCTCAGCTGGGCCAGTTCGCGAAAATAGTCCACATAGAAGGCGGGCGTGAAGCTGGTGACGACCGTGGCAGGCGCATCGGTCAGGTTCGCGAAGGTGTGCGGTGCCCCGATGGGGACAACGACATAATCGCCGACCCGGGCATCCCGGTGGGTATCGCCCATGCTGAAGCGGACGACGCCGCCGGTGATCAGGAAGGTCTCGTCGTGCATGAGGTGGCGATGCGGCGGCGGGCCGGGGACGCCGGGAGGCAGCACGGAGACGGTTGCCCCGATCCGGTGATCGGTGCGCGAGCCGTCCTCGAGGACGTGCATCCGCGTTGCCCCCAACTGGAGGAGCTCACCGGCATCGGCGGCGGTCACGTTCACGTCGGACATGACAAACCTTCCTTCGTGGTAAAGACAGCGCAGGAGAGCAGGTCGTGTCCTGCGCAAGGAGCGGGCGCAACAGGAGCCGCTCGCAGCGGCGCGCCAGATTCTATCGGAGGGACGAGTGTCGCCCCGGCACGGTCATTGGGCGAGGAAAGTCTGCACGCCGGTCGTGATCCGCCACGGCTCGGACGGGTCCCAGTCGGGGTAGCGGTCCCGAAGCCGCGGCGTGAGGATCGCGATGATCTCGCCGACGTCGTGGCCTGCACCGGCCAGCCGCTTCGTCTCCGCCCGTAGCAGGGTCAGGTACTCGTGCGTCACCGCCAGGAGACCCGGGTCGCCGAGGGCGCCGTGGCCGGGGACGATGGTCCGCGCCCCGAGGTGCCGGAGCCCCTCGATCACCACGATCCAGTTGTTGGCGTCGAGATCCGCGTCATAGGGCGGGAAGAACGGGAAGATCGGATAGAAGCGGTCCTCGACGAGGTCGCCGGTGAAGAGGATGCCCTCGGCTGGCAGGTAGACGGTCTGGTCCCCGCGCGAGTGCGCGGGGCCCCACGTCCGCAGCTGCGCCACCTTGCCGCCGAGGTCGAGGTCGGCACCGCCGTCGTAGACGACATGCGGCTCGACGAACTCCACGCCGTCGAGCTCCGCCGCTATGGCACCGCCGAAGCCGCGGAACTGCGCGAGGTATCCGTCCCTCTTGCGGCGGAACTCCTCGTGTTGCGCGCGGTTGTAGAGGATCGTCGCGTCGCAGAACGCCTGGGCGCCGAAGCCGTGCTCGGGATGGAAGTGCGTGGTCGTCACGAGGAGCGGGCGGTCGCCCGCGAGCTCCCGGGCGACCCGGCGCGCGATCGCGCCGTTGCGCGGCCCGAGCCCGGTATCGACGACGAGCGCGGCCCGGTCGCCGACGATGATGCCGATGTTGGGGACGACCGGCGAGCGAGGGGCCGGGATGACGAAGACGCCGTCGGCAACTTCCACGGCGTGGTCGCCCACGACGGGCGGCGGGGCCGTCGGGTCCATGGTCGGCGGTGCGGTGTCGAGGTCACTCATCCCGGTCTCCTCCATCCTGTTGCGGGCCGGTGTCATCCCGGTCCCGGGGGGCGGGCGCGCGTCGGGCGTCGCGCCGGACCGTTGATCGTCACCACTCCTCGGTCGTCACCGCTCCTTTCTGCTCCTCGAGCCTGGCGAGTTCCTCGCGCACGACCATCGCCCCATGCGCGGCGCGCGGGTAGCCGGCATAGACGCCGAGGAGCGCCGCGAGCGCCTCGAGCTGCGCCCGCGTGCAGCCGTGGCGGATGGCCCAGCGGGTGTGGGCGCGGAGCTGCTGCTCGGCACCGCCCTGGGTGATCAGCGCCGCGACGACGACGAGGCTGCGCTCGCGCAGGCTCAGCTCGTCGTCGACCCACGCGCCGGCCCCGGAGAGGATCGCCTCCTCGCCGAAGCGCGCGCCGACGTGGTCGGCGAACCACGACGCGACTTCCTCGCGCGGGTACTGTCAAGATAAGTCGCGTGGTATCGCGGGCGGATGCCTGGAGGCGCACTGCCGCTGGGAGTCATTGCGCCTCAGGCCATCGCCGGGGTGCCGGTGATCGCCCGCCAGGCGGCAAAGCGTTCATCACGTATCTGGCGGTAGTCGGCGGCGGTCAGGCGATGGTGGCGCGGGCGGAAGTGGGCGGCGATGGGACCATAGGCGGCGAGGAAGCGTTGGGCATGGCCCGGCGACTTGAAACGGCGCATCCGCCGCTCGCGCTCCCGGGTCGGTTGGTGGGAATTCTCCGCGCGGTTGTTCAGTCCTTTGTGCCGGCGGTGCTCCACGCCGGGCAAGAGGACGCGCATCGCCGCGCCGTAGCTCGCCAGCTTGTCGGTGATCACCACGCGCGGCACGTACCGCGCCTGCGTGAGTAACTTGCGGAAAAACCGTGTGGCGGCGCACTGATCGCGGCGCGACTGGACGAGGATGTCGAGCACGGTGCCGTCCTGATCCACGGCGCGCCACAGATAGTGCGTCACGCCGTTGATGCGGACGAAGACCTCATCGAGGTGCCACTTGTCGCCCGGGCGTGGCCGACGGCGACGCAATTCGTTCGCGTAGGTCTGGCCGAACTTCCGGCACCATTGGCGTACCGTCTCGTACGTGAGGATGACGCCGCGCTCGGCGAGGAGTTCCTCCACATCGCGATAGCTCAGGGCAAAGCGGAAGTACAGCCACACCGCATGGCCAATAATCTCCGGCGGGAACCGATGGTGCTTGTAGCTGGGGACGCTCGTCAGTGCATTCATGGCCCGAGTATCGCACAATCCGGTTCTCGGGCTGTCTTTCAGTTACCCTGACAATACCCTGTAGACAACGATGTCCGGCGGCCAACGGCAGCCGCGATAGTCGTGCGGACACAGCGCATTCATCCGCCGAGTGTCACATACCATAGCCCGAATCACCCGCTGTCACTCGAGATGACAGTACAGAATCGATGGTATAGACGAGATAGGGTCAGCCTGATTCCATCGGCACGTCCGGAAGTGAGCCGTCGCAAGCTCGTTTTAGTATAATGGGAGCCTGCGAGATAGTGCCGACGGCGAGGGGATAGCATGCAAGACTGGGGCAAACTGGACGAGATCGAGCGGAACCCGGAGCGGGTCGGCGGAGCCTGGGTTTTCCGTGGCACGCGCGTGCCGGTCACGGCGCTCTTCGAGAACCTCCGCGACGGTGCCACCGTCGACCAGTTCCTGGCGTGGTTCCCCGGCGTGACCCGCGCGCAGATCGCGGCGGTCCTCGACCACGAGGCCCGCCTCTTCACTGCGGCCGCCTCGGCGTGAAGATCCTCTTCGATCAGGGCACCCCCGTGCCTCTCCGCCGGGTGTTGCGCGGCCATTTAGTGAGCACTGTCTATGAACAGGGGTGGGCGACGCTGGCAGACGGAGCGTTGCTTGTGGCAGCGGAACGGGATGGTTTTGAAGTCTTTGTCACGACGGATCAGCAACTCAAGTATCAGCAGCAACTCGCCGGTCGTCGCCTCGCCATCCTGGTGCTCGGTACCACCTCGTGGCCGCGCATCGAGCCGCACGCTGAGACGATCGGCCAGGTCATCGCCGATTTGGTCGCCGGTGCCTATCGCGAATTCCCTATTCTCGGGCCGGTATTTTCGAATGAACGACCTGATCCGGGCGTTGAATGATGATGAATATATAAGCAACACGGTGGCAAGGGTCGTTACTGGGCGGTACTTACAGGGTGCAGATCTCGTCTTGCAATTCCCACGTTCCGCCGTAGAACTGACCCAGCGGTTAGGTGGGTACTGTCAACTTGAGTAGGCGAAGGCAGGCGGTCGGGCGCAGCGGGCAGGCTAAAGTTGGGAGGACGACGTCGCTCAGGCCAGGGCGGACACGCCGGTGACCGCCCGCCAGGCAGCGAAGCGTTCGGCGCGGGTCTCGCGGTAGGCGGCGGCGGTCAGACGGTGGCGGCGCGGGCGAAAGTGGGAGGTGATCGGGCCGTAGGCTGCGAGGAAGCGCTGCGCGTGCCCCGGGTCCTTGAAGCGGCGCATGCGCCGCTCGCGCTCGCGCGTGGGTTGGTGGGAGTTCTCGGCCCGGTTGTTCAACCCCTTGTGGCGGCGGTGCTCGACGCTCGGCAGGATTTCCCGCAGCGCCGCCCCTGTCTTGGCTCCTTATTCGTCCGGGTGCGTCGACAGGCGGTATTTCCGGTGCGGCCTAGTCGTGCCGGGGTAGACTTGCGCGGGGCTGCGGCACCACGCCGTGGGGAGTTCGCGCGTTCGGTGAGGAGGGCGCTCATGACGTGGTTGCGCCGGTGCCGTCGTCGGCGCGTCGGGATCGTTGCCGAGTGGCGGCACGCCCTTGTCGGGCATCGCTGGCCGCGGCCAGCGGCGGCGCACCGCACGGGGACGGGGACGGATTGGGCGCGCACCCGGGGGCAGCTGCTCGCCGAGAACGCGCTGTTGCGCCAGCAGCTGCTCGTCGTGCACCACAGCATCACGCGCCCGACCCTGACGCCAGCCGACCGTGCACTCCTGGTGCTGCTCGCCGGCCGCGTCCGCGCCTCGCGGCAGGCCCTGCTCCTCGTCCAGCCCGAGACACTACTGCGCTGGCATCGCGCGGGGTTCCGCGCCCTCCGGCGGCGGAAATCGTGCCCTGGGCCGGGCCGACCGCCACTCCAGGCGGAGACCATCGCCCTGATCCGACGGATGGCGGCCGACAATCCGCTCTGGGGTGCGAAGCGCATCTGCGGCGAACTGGGCAAGCTCGGCATCCGCGTGGCCAAGGGCACGATCCAGACCTATCTGCGCGGCCACCGCGCCCCGCGCCCGCGCGGGCAAACGTGGGCCACCTTCCTCCGCAACCACGCCCCGGACATCTGGGCCTGCGACTTCCTCCCGGTCACGGACCGGCTCTTCCGGCCGCTCTTCGCCTGCTGCATCATCGAGCAGGCCACGCGGCGGGTCGGCCACGTGGGCGCGACGCGGCACCCGACCGACGCCTGGGTCGCCCAGCAGCTGCGCGAGGCCACCCCCTTTGACCAGCGCCCGCGCTACCTCATCCGCGATCACGACGGCAAGTTCGGGGCCGCGTTCGCGTCCGTCGCCGCAGCCAGCGGGATCACGATCCTGCGCACGCCCCCCCGGGCGCCGCAGGCCAACGCTGTCAGCGAGCGCTGCCTGGGGAGCGTCCGCCGCGCGTGCCTGGATCACCCGCTCGTCCTCGGCGAGCGGCGGCGGTCCCGCGTGCTCCGCGCGTACGTGGCGTACTGCAACCGAGCGCGGCCGCACCGGGGCCTCGGGCAGGCGCTCCCGGAGCCGCCCCCAGAGCAGACGGCGCGCTGTGCCGGACCGCTGCGCGCGGTCCCGGTCCTGGGTGGCCTGCACCACACGTAGCAGCGCGCCGCGTGAGGCCGGCGGACGCATTTTCAGCCAGCACACCTGCCTCGCGGCGAGCGTCGGGCCGTTACACCGCGCGGAGCAACGCATACTTTTCGGCAATGGCGGCGTACTTGGCCCGACTGGCCGCATCACGCCGCCGAGCACCCCCCTCAAGCCCGCATCGATACAATTCCCGAAGACTGGACAGGCCGACAACGTTGAATGCACACTCATCGATGATGAGCGTGTCGGAGTCGGTCGGCACGCCTGCGAACCAATACTCGATCGAGTCAAATTC
>JAABUV010007431.1_pt1 | contig 11500 bp, 10 predicted proteins | sample 5559971 | NCBI WGS metagenome assembly JAABUV01 (sample SAMN10711881, study PRJNA513362) | rock metagenome | isolation source: Antarctica rocks | place: Antarctica: Victoria Land, Knobhead nord | collected 2015-12-19
ACGTCGAGCGACACGCCAAGAGTCGTGTGCCTACACGAAACGGCCCATCAAGCAGCCCCTCAGCGCGCTGACCTCCACGAACCCTGTCGATCAAGCCGGCATCTGCCTACCAACTGCGGAAGTCCGGTCTGGGTGTGGTGGTGCGTGGCGGTGGTTTTCTGGTGTTGGGCGTGGGTGATTGTCCCGGGTGACGCTCCGGGGTGGCGGGGTCCGGTTCCTTGGTCGGTGGGGCAACAGGAGATGGGGGTCAGCCGCTGGGGCCGGGCAGGGCCCGCAGGGCCGCGGTGACCTGGGGTAACAGGGCGTGGCCTGGGGGTAGTCGCAGGGTGAGTCCGCGGGCGTGGTGGATGACCCGGGCGGGTACCCGCAGCAGCTGGTGGCGGAGCCGGTCGCCGTGGGCGCGGCCGTGTGTGCCGGTGTCGATGCCGGTGAGTGCTTGCAGCAGGGTGGAGAGGTTCCCGGCGAGCAGCGCCGCCCACATCCACACGCTGTTGGTCTCGACGTAGCCCGATGGTAGGTGGGCCAACCCGGCCCCGAGTTTAGCTTCGCGGATGCGGTCCTCGATGTCGGTGCGCATCCGAAACCAGGCTTCCACGTCGGTGGCGGTGTCGAAGCCGGTGCCCCCGGTGGGCAGGTTCGTCACGATGAAGCTGGTGGCCCAGGCGTGGTCGGCGACCCCGTCGAGGAGCAGGGCCAGCTGGTCGGCGGCGATGGTGCGCCGCCGCCGCGAGCGCGGGTCGGTGCTGAGGGTGTCGGTGTCGATGCGGACCCGGCGGATGACGGTGTAGGTGTGTGGTGGCCACCCGGCGGGGGCGTAGTCGGACACGGCGACCTGCGCGGCGTGCATCCCGATCGCCGGTGACCAATCCTGCTCGGGCACACCGGCTGCGGCCCGCCACATGGCGGGGTTGCGTTTCGCGGCGAAGTCGCAGCCCAACCCGACCGCGGTGTGGGCGAGTTCGGGGGCGAAGTACCCGGCGTCGGCGCGCACCACTGGGCGGTGGTTATCACCGAAGGAATCGCGCACGTCGGCGGGCAGGGCCGCGACCGCCCTGCCCAGCAGGGCGCTGCTGTGGGCGCGGACGTCCTGGGTGCCGGTGAGCAGGTCTCCGGCCAGGGTCAGCCCGGTGTCCGCCCAGGTGGCCAGGTGCGGGCGCCCGGCGCGTTGCCCCAGGTAGTTGTAGGCCACGCCCTGTTTGAGGCGGCCGTAGACCTCGACGTCGGTGGCATCCAGATCGATGCTCACCCGCCCGGTGAGCACCGCAGCCCGCTGCTGCTCACCCAGCCGGGCCCAGCCGCGGGCGATGATCTGCGCGTTGCCGGCTTCGATGCCCGCCACCCGTGCGGGGCCGAAGCAGCGGGTCAACCCACCGACGGTGGTCGAGGCCATCGCGGGCACCGCCGAGAGCGCCTGCGCGGCGGTGTCGGCGCGGTGGCGGTCCACCGCGTTCACGAACTTGGGAGTCCAACAGCTGGCACTGCGCCAAGGCGGCCACCAGCTCACCGCCGGTGACCCCGCGGGCCCGGGCCTTGATCGCACCGATCCCGGTGTCCAACGCCTCGATGACCCCCAACCGGTCCATCAGCTCACCCACCGCGAGTACCCCCGCCGACCCGGTCAACGACGCGTCCGGCGCCCCGAACCGGGCGCTGCGGCGAGCCGACTTCCGTGCACGTCTACGACCGCGTAACTTTCCCACCTCGAGGGTGCCTTCTTTTTGTGGTCGGATCAGGTCTCAGCAACCATGATTCTCCCACGGAGGCAGGCACTTTCGTCATCTCACACGCCGCCGAACACACCCCACACACGGCACTACTCGCGGATTCAGGTCTGATCAGCCGGTGAATGGTGGGCGGCGGCAAATCGGTCGATTCCGCTAGCGCAGCGATTCCGAGGGTCCCACCCGCGGCGGCCATGAGCTCGAGCATCTCGAACGCCCTCGCCACCGACTGAACACCATGCGTTGGCCCCGGCGTACCCGTCATCTATTACTCCGCTTTCCAGCGCCAGTGCCCGAGTAGTCGGCGATGTGGCTCACCATTCCCTCAGCCTGACGGGGGCTGGCGGAAGAATCACCGCCGCACGGGCTCAGGGTCGGCGGTGATGTCGAGGATGTCTTCGAACTCCTTCACGTTGTCCAGCTCGGTGCCCATGGAGATATTGGTGATGCGCTCCAGGATGATCTCCACAACGACGGGGACCCGGTACTGGGCGATGAGGGCCTTGGCCTCCGCGAACGCTGTCCCGATCTGCTCAGGGTCGCGCACGCGCAACGCCTTGCAGCCCAGACCTTCGGATACCTTGACGTGGTCAACCCCGTATTTGTCCAGCTCAGGGGAGTTCACGTTGTCGAAGGCGAGCTGTACGCAGTAGTCCATGTCGAAGCCGCGCTGAGCCTGCCGAATCAGGCCGAGGTAGGAGTTGTTCACCACGACATGGATGTAGGGCAGGTTGAACTGCGCCCCCACCGCCAGCTCTTCGATCATGAACTGAAAGTCGTAGTCGCCCGATAGCGCAACGACGCTGGCCTCGGGGTCGGCTGCACACACCCCTAACGCTGCAGGCAGTGTCCAGCCCAGCGGACCGGCCTGACCCGCGTTGATCCAGTGCCGGGGTCGATAGACGTGCAAGAACTGGGCGCCGGCGATCTGGGACAGCCCGATCGTGCTGACATAGCGGGTCTCCGGGCCGAAGGCGTCGTTCATCTCCTGGTACACCCGTTGCGGCTTGATCGGGATCTCGTCGAAATCGCTTCTGCGGTGCATCGTTCGTTTGCGTTCCACGCATTCCGCTACCCACTGGCTGCGATCGGGCAGGGTGCCAGCTGCTCGGCGTTCGGTGGCGACGGCGAGTAGCTGCTGCAGGGCGGCCTTGGCATCGGAGACGATGGAATAGTCGGGCGGAAAGATGCGGCCGATCTGGGTGGGTTCGACATCGACGTGCACGAACGTGCGGCCCCGGCGGTAGGTATCGAGTCCGCCGGTGTGGCGGTTGGCCCAGCGGTTGCCGATGCCGAGTACGAAGTCCGAAGCCAGCATGGTGGCGTTGCCGTACCGGTGTGCGGTCTGGATGCCGGCCATGCCGGCCATCAACCGATGATCATCCGGAATTGTGCCCCAACCCATGAGGGTGGGGATGACCGGCACATCCAGCAGCTCTGCGACCTCGACGAGCAGCTCGCTCGCGTCTGCATTGATGACTCCACCGCCGGCGACGATCAGTGGACGCTCGGCGGCGACGAGCATGTCCAGCGCCTTCTCGACCTGCCCGCGGGTGGCCGCAGGGGTGTGCACCGGTAGCGGCTCGTAGGCATCGACGTCGAAGTCGATCTCGGTCATTTGCACGTCGACCGGCAGATCGAGCAACACCGGACCGGGTCGGCCCGAACGCATCAGGTGGAACGCCTGCTGAAATGCGCCGGGCACCTGCGCGGCCTCCAGCACAGTCACCGCCAGCTTGGTCACCGGCTTAGCGATCGAGGCGATGTCCACGGCCTGGAAGTCCTCCTTGTGCAACTTGGCCACCGGCGCCTGTCCGGTGATGCACAGGATGGGGATGGAATCCGCCCACGCCGAGTACAAGCCCGTGATCATGTCGGTGCCCGCGGGGCCCGAGGTGCCCACGCAGACCCCGATATTCCCAGCTTTGGTCCGGGTGAATCCCTCAGCCATGTGCGAGGCACCCTCGACATGGCGGGCCAGCACGTGCTGCAGTCGCCCGCTGTTGCCCATCGCCGAGTAGAACGGGTTGATCGCGGCACCGGGCAACCCGAAGACGTGGGTGACGCCCTCACGTTCCAGGATCGCTACCGCTGCGTCGACCGCGCGCATACGAGCCATATCGCTAGACCCCCTCGGCCGGGGTGGGCTCGGACCGGCCGGAGAGTTGTTCGACCAACAGCAGCAGTGCGCTGTGGTCCAGGCCGCCGTGACCTTGGGCGCGCAGCGAGGCGACCAGCTGAGCGGTGAGGGCTCCCAACGGGATGACCACCCCGGCTTCGCGAGCTGCTGCCGTCACGATGCCCATGTCCTTGTGATGCAGGTCGATCCGGAATCCCGGTGTGAAGTCACGAGCGAGCATCCCAGCCGCCTTGCGTTCGAGGATCGCGTTGCCGGCTAGACCGCCGGCGAGCACTTTGACAGCGGCTTCGGTGTCCACTCCGTAGGCCTCGAGCAACACAATGGCTTCGGCAACCAGCTCGATCGTGCCCGCGACGATCAGCTGATTCGCTGCCTTGACGGTCTGGCCCGCGCCGGAAGGACCCACATGGACCACCGTCTTGCCGACGGCCTCGAGGATGGGCAATGCCTGCGCGACGTCTGCCTCGGCACCCCCGACCATGATCGACAGCGTTGCCTCCACTGCTCCGACCTGGCCGCCACTCACCGGTGCGTCGACCACCCGGAACCCACGCTGTGCCCCGGCGGCAGCCACCTCTCTGGCCGCGTCAGGGCTGATCGAGGAGCAGTCGAGGTGCAGTGAACCGGACCTGCCGTTGGCGTAGATGCCGTCCTCACCCAGTGCTGCCGCCTTCACCTCGGGGCTGTCGGGCACCATCGTGATGACGATGTCCACGTCGCGGACCGCGTCAGCCAAGCTGTCCGCGGGACGACCGCCGTCTGCCTTGAGCTGGTCTATGGCCGCGGTGGACAGGTCGTAACCGATCACGTCATGGCCCGCCTTGAGAAGGTTGGCGGCCATCGGGCCGCCCATGATGCCTAACCCGATGAATCCGATCGAAGCCATGCCGGTTCTCCTTGCTGAAGCTGGTGTGTGACAGATCGGTTGGGGTACGCGTCACGTCCGCGATTGGCGGCGCCCGCGGGGCAACCAGTGCAGGGACTGTTCGGTGCTCGACTCGGGCTTGTACTCGAGACCGACCCACCCGCGGTAGCCGCCCGCGTCGAGCAGGCTGAGGTAGCGCTCCAACTCCAGTTCACCGGTACCGGGCTCGTGCCGTCCCGGTGCGTCGGCGATCTGCACGTGCCCGATCCGATCGGCGTACATGGTGATGACCTGGTCGAGATCGTCACCGTTAACACTCAGGTGGTAGAGGTCGCAGAGCAGCCGCAGGTTGTCCACCCTCGTCTCTGCGAAGACCCGGTCGATCACCCCGACCGCGTCCTTCGCGGTGAGCAACGGGTAGCCGACTGCACCGCTGACCGGCTCGATCAACACATGCCCGTCGATCTCGCCAGCCGCCTTGCCCGCGATGGCGAGGTTGCTCACCGCGAGGTCGTCCTGCTCGGCGGGATCCGTGCCGTCGATGCGTCGTCCGTATAGAGCGTTGAACGCGCGGCAGCCCAGCCGTGCGCCGATGCCAACCGCGACGTCGACGTTGTCGCGGAACTCGGCCGACCGAGCCGGCCAAGAGGTCACTCCGCGGTCGCCGCCGGCCATGTCACCGGCGAAGAAGTTGAGCCCGACCAGTTGCACACCGGAATCTGTTACAGCGGAAACGAAGTTGTCCACCTCGACGTCGGAGGGGACAGCGACCGGGAACGGCCACCAGAACTCGACCGCGTCAAACCCCGCGCGGCTGGCGGCGTCAGGACGTTCGAGCAGCGGCAACTCGGTGAAGAGGATCGACAAGTTGATGTCGTAAGGCAGGGGCACAAGCGACTCATTTCTCCAGCGATCTGGTTCGTGGCTGCTACGCGAGCGCGGGCTCCCCGGTGGAATCGGCCCACCCGCGCAGCGTGACTCGTGCCGTGCACGGTCACTGAGCGGGCCGGTGCCCGCAAATTCCTTCATCGTCTGCGTCTCGCCAGAAGTCGTAGCCGTACTCGACATCGGGCACGATGAAGTGGTCCAGTCGGGACGACGAAGATGCGCGAACGGCTTCACGCGGCGACTGGCGGGCCATCCGATCCACGATGCGCTGAAGTTGGTACACCGCCTCACGCAGGCTGTGAAGGTCAGGCGGGTCGCCGCCCGGGCACTCCAAGGCACGAGCCGAGGCCACCAGCTCCTGTGCGATCTCCTCGACAGGAGCCGACTTCTGGACTTGCGAGTTCACGGCAATCTCCCCTCGGTGCGGCCCGGCTCAGGTACGGGGCGTACCAATGAGCGATCCCATACCGGCTACGGCATACAATATACGAGTGACTGGCGGCAGGCAAGGCTGGCGGAGGGGCCTATCGTGGCAGCGCGCGGGCCGGCGATGTCTCGATGGCGCTATTCGGCCGGGCTGGCCTGATCGGTTACCGGTTGCCTGCTCTGCACACTCTGGTAGCCGAAGCGCCCCTTAATGCAGAGGTTCCCGTGCGTGACGCTGTGGTCATGCGGCGAGGTGACCTTGAAGATCTTGTTGTCCTGCACGTGCAATTCGAGGTTGCACCCCACACCGCAGAAGCTGCACACGGTCGTCGTCGTTGTCTGTGCCCCCTCGTCCCAGTTGTCCTGGGCGCGCAGGTCGAACTCCGGCTTGGTGCTGAGCGCACCGGTCGGACAGACCTCTACGCAGTTGCCGCAGTACACACAGGCCGACTCGGGCAGCGGTACGGCGAACTCGGTGGAGATACGGGCGTCGAATCCACGGCCCGCCACGGTGATGGCGAAGGAGTTCTGCCACTGCTCACCGCACGCATCGACGCACTTGTAGCACAAGATGCACTTGCCGTAGTCACGCACATACAGGTCGTTGTCGATCCTGGTCGGTTGCGCCACGGTCGCGGCTACCGATCCGTCGGGTACGTGGTGCTCACCGGCAAGCGCCCCGTCGCGCATGGCGTTGGTCGCCGCGTCGGCCGGCGGCCCGAAGCGAGCGGGCTGTGCGCCGTACTCCTGGATCCAGTCCGACACGTGCGGTGTGGTCGACAGGTCGACTGAGGACGCCAACAACTCCAACACGAGCTTGCGACTGTGCCTGGCCCGCTCACCGTTCGTGGTGACGACCATGCCGGGATCGACCGCTCGGGAGCAAGACGGAACAAGGGTGCGCGATCCCTCGACCTCGACCATGCACACCCGACACGCATTGACCGGGCTGAGGGTGTCCCCCCAGCATAGGGTCGGGATGTGCGTGCCGACCTGGGTGCACGCATCCAAGATGGTCGAGCCCTCCGGCGCTCGGACCTGTTCCCCGTCGAGGGTGAACTCGACCAGCCGACGGGGTATCCCCAGTGATACATCGGTCATGACGGTGTTGCCTCCTTGAATGCGTCAAGTCGTTGGATGGCGGACTCCACGGCATTCCACGCGGTCTGCCCCAGCCCGCAGATGGAGGCGTCTCGCATGGCTTGGCCCACCTCTCGCAGCAGGGCAAGCTCCTCGGCGTTGCTTCCCAGCGGCCGCCCGCGGGTCAACCGGGCCAGGGCCTCCTCTTGCCGGACGGTGCCGACGCGACAGGGCACGCATTGCCCACAGGACTCGTCGCGGAAGAAGCCGGCGATCCGCAACAGAATCGCCCCGAGGTCGACTCTGTCGTCCAGAACGAACACCACACCCGAACCGATCGTGGTGCCGGCGGCTCGGGTGTCCTCGAAGGTCAGGGGCACGTCCAGCTCCTCGGGCGTCAGAAAGCTGCCTGCCGCACCGCCCAGGAGCACCGACGTGATCGTCTTGTCCTCGGCCGACCCGGCCAAAGCCATCAGCTCACTCAGCGAGGCACCGAACGCCAGCTCGTAGATCCCCGGGCGGGCGACGGCACCGGATACGCAATACAGCTTGGTGCCAGTCGACGTGTCGGTGCCGACCGCGGCGTACGCATCGCCGCCGCCGATAAGGATGGGCAACACGTTCACCAGCGTCTCGACGTTGTTGACCACCGTCGGTTTGCCGAACAGGCCCTTGTCGACCGGAAACGGTGGCTTGCTTCTGGGTTCACCACGGTAACCCTCGATGGACCCGAAGATCGCCGTCTCCTCACCGCAGATGTAGGCGCCCGCACCGCGGCGGATCTCGATGTCGAAGGCAAAACCGCGGCCCATGATGTCCCCGCCGAGTAGTCCGCGGTTGCGCGCTTGGGCGATGGCGCCGGAGAGCCGTTGCTGCGCGAGCGGGTACTCACCGCGGAGATAGACATACCCAGACGAGCACCCGGTGGCGTACGCGGCAACCGTCATCGCCTCGATCAAGGAGAACGGGTCACCCTCCATCAGCACGCGGTCCTTGAAGGTGCCCGGCTCGCTCTCGTCGGCGTTGCACACCAGGTAATGCGGGTCATCGGGCTGGCGGGCGACGGCGTCCCATTTGCGCGCAGTGGGGAAGGCCGCCCCCCCACGGCCTACCAGCCTGGAGTCGAGAACTTCACGGATCACCCCGGCCGGTCCCAGTTCGAACGCTCGTCGCAGCGCCTCGTAACCGCCGTGGCCGCGGTAGTCACTGAGACTGGTGGGATCGGAAACGCCGATTCGCCGCAGCAGCACCAGGTTCGGGTCACCAGCTTGGGGCACGGCGTGGGCCACGTCGGGTTCACTGGCTAACTCGACAATCGGCGCGTGGGCAGCCGACAGCGCCCGTTCGCCGGACACCGGCCCGAGGGCGTGCGCACGTGCCGGGTTTCCCGCCTCCAGGAGCAAGGCGGCCGGGGCTCGCTCGCAGAGGCCGAGGCACGGGCTTTGCTGCCACACCACATTTGTGGTGCCCGTGCCGGATGCGCCCAGCTTGCTCGTCATCTCGGCCTGCACCTTGCTAGACCCTGCGGCCAGACACACGATGTCGGTGCACACGTGCAGGACCCGCCGTGGCCGGGGCCGCATGGAGAACAGCGCGTAGAAGGTGGCGACACCGTAGGCGTCGGCGGGCGGGACGGTCAGGCGTTGGCAGATGTAGTTCAGCGCGCCCTGCGAGATCCAGCCGATCCGGTCGTTCACGGCGTGCAGCGCGGGCAGCAGCTTGTCGCGCTCGCCGCGCGCTCCGTGACCGCCCCGGGTCATCAGCCAGTCGTCGGCGTGACGGTCACCGCCAGCCCACCCCGAGGTCGGCGGTCCGAGCAACTCATCGACTGCGGCCTTCTCGAGTTCTGAGGGTGTGGCGTCGAGGAAGTGCAGATCCACAGTGGACGACCTTCGTTAGTGTGTCGGACCAGCAGTCGATGGGCAGGATCACCCGGTGAGGACGGCGGCCGGTTGGTCATCTGCCATCGCCTGTAGTGCGGTCGGATCGATCGGTGTGTCGATCTTGTCCACGCGCACCGCTGAAGCCTTGTACTCGGCGGTGCCCGCGATCGGGCAGGTCGCCTCGATGGTCAACAGGTTGACGTCGACTTCGTCGGGGAAGTGCATCGTCATGAACACCAAGCCTGGTCGCATCGCCGGGTCGACCCGGGCTGGCGCGATGACCGATCCGCGCCGCGAGGTGACCCGCACCGGCTCACCGTCGGCGATTCCGGCACTTCGGGCGTCCTCGGGAGCTAGATCCAGCGTCTCGCCGCGCCGCAGCGGGCTGTTGTAGCCGCCGGACTGGACACCGGTGTTGTAGGAGTCCAGTCGTCGCCCAGTGGTCAGGCGTAGTGGGTACTGCGAGTCAAGTTTGTCCACGGGGAGGCGGTGTGCGACGACGGAGAACGGTGCCGGTGCGCCCCGCTGCGCCGGGTCGTCGGCCCACAACCTGCCGTGCAAGTACGAGGGCTCGGTGCTGTCCTCACTGGAGCACGGCCACTGCAGTCCGCCCTCCTGCTCCAACCGGCGGTAGCTCATCCCGGCATGCACCGGGGACAACGTGCGCAGTTCATCCCACACCTGTTCCGCGCTGTCGTAGTGCCAGTCGTGGCCCATCCGGCCTGCCAGCTCGCACAGGATCTCGATGTCGTCGCGGGCACCCGCTGGCGCCTGGAGCGCCTTACGGACGCGCTGGACTCGCCGTTCGCTATTGGTCACGGTGCCTTCGGTCTCACACCACGCGGCGCTGGCAGGCAACACGACGTCTGCGAGTTGGGCCGTCTTGGTCAAGAAGATGTCCTGGACTACGAGATGATCCAATCCGGACAATCGGTCAATCGTGTGTTGAGCGTCGGCCTCGGACTGCACCGGGTTCTCGCCGATTGCATAGACCGTGGTCATCTCGCCGCGGTCCATGGCCTCGAGCATCTGGGTGAGGGTGTAGCCGTAATGCGGCTGGATCGTCGTCTGCCAGGCCCGCTCGAACTTTCCTCTGAGGTCGGGATCGAGGATGTCCTGGAATCCCGGCAGTCGGTTGGGAATCGCGCCCATGTCCCCGCCGCCCTGGACGTTGTTCTGGCCCCGCAGCGGGCTCAGACCCGAGCCGTACCGACCGACATGCCCGGTGAGCAGCGAGAGGTTGATCAGAGCCTTGACGTTGTCGGTGCCGTTGTGGTGCTCGGTGATGCCCAGCGTCCAACACAACTGTGCACGGCCAGCTTTGGCATAGGCGTGCGCAAGCTCGCGGATCAGCGTGGCTGGGACGCCTGTCTCGTCGGCGGTTGCCTCAAGGGTCCATGGCTCGACGGCTGCGGCGAGGTCGGCATACCCCACGGTCGCTCGGTCCACGAACGCATTGTTGACCAGGCCCGCGGCAATGATCTCGCGAGCGATTCCCATGGCGAGGGGAATGTCGGTCCCCACGTTCAGCGGCAGCCAGCCGTCGGCCCACTTCGCCGAACTCGTGCGCCTGGGGTCGACGACGTAGAGTTTCGCTCCCTTACGAATCGCCTTCAGCACATGGTGGAAGAAGATCGGGTGGGTCTCACGGCTGTTCGAGCCCCACAAGACGATCAGGTCTGCATCTTCGGCCTCCGCGTAGGAGGAGGTGCCGCCCCCGGCACCGAACGCTGCCGCCAGACCGGCGACGCTGGGAGCGTGTCAAGTGCGGTTGCAGGAGTCGATACTGTTGGTCCCGACGACCACTCGGGCGAATTTCTGGGCTACATAGTTCATCTCGTTGGTCGCGCGCGAGCAGGAGAACATGCCGAATGCATCGGGACCACCGGCATCAATGTTCCGGCGGAAGCCGGCCGCGGCCCTGTCCAATGCCTCGTCCCAGCTCGCGGGGCGGAGCGCGCCGGCCTCGCGCACCAATGGTTGCGTGATTCGTACGTACGGCTCGCTGTTCTTTCGCTTCATGGTGGGTCTCCTAAGACGAGTGACCAGCAAGGACGTCACGATACAAGCGCGTCAAGATTGGGGACGGACGGGGCTCACGCAACGGACGGGGCGACGGCCGACGCTGGCCGCGCGACCGACTGAGCCAGGAGATGTGTCGCAGCGTATACAGTACGCAATGTTGGCGCCTCGGCGCAAGTAATGTCAGCCAGCTCGACAACAGCGCCCAGTATGGCGTCGAGTTCCAATTCCCTTCCTGCCTCGAGGTCCTGCAGCATGGAGGTTTTGTGGTGGCCGACGCGCTCGGCCCCGTCGATCCGCTTGGCGATCGAGATCTCCGGACGACTGCCTAGCCGGGCGGCGACATCTAGCGTCTCCGCCATCATCAACTCGACCACGCGTCGCGTGTTGCCGTACTGGCAGATCTCGACCATCGTCGCTCGGGTGAGGGCACTGATGGGGTTCAGCGACGCGTTTCCCATCAGCTTGATCCAGA
>JAABUV010007432.1_pt1 | contig 11499 bp, 10 predicted proteins | sample 5559971 | NCBI WGS metagenome assembly JAABUV01 (sample SAMN10711881, study PRJNA513362) | rock metagenome | isolation source: Antarctica rocks | place: Antarctica: Victoria Land, Knobhead nord | collected 2015-12-19
ACCCTCACCCCCACCCTACCCTCACCCTTACCCTACTCCTGCGCGCGATTGGCCCCACCCTGGCATGACAGCATGACCCTAACCCTCACGCGGCGGCCAGGGGCGTGGTGCACCTCACGTACGCGCCGTGCGCCTGCTCCGGCGCAAAGCGCGCGGCGCTGCGGACGACCCTCGTGAGGTGTGACACTGACCCAATGCGGCGTGTGATGCTGGCCCATAGCTGCAGTCTGTCCCTGCCACACGAAGACGCCGACCCACACCAGAGCCTCTTTGCACGTTGCACGCCCGCTGCACCCGCGCGTCACAACAAAGACCAGACCAATCCAATGACCATGGCCGGGGCTGACCTGCAGCGCGCAGCTCAGCGCGCGCGCGCCGATCTCACCGTCGTCGTCGTCGTCCAGCTTGTCAAACACCTCCGCCAGCATCTTGGCGTTCAGCGCGTCCTGCCGGTTGATCGCCGCCGCGATGAACTCCTGCGCGCGGGCGGGGCCGGCGGTCAGCCCTTGGGTTGCAATAGGGTTTGCGCTGGAGGGCAGGCTGGCCTGGCCTGCCGCCTGCGCAGCAGGCACGCGCTGTGTGTCTGTGCGTCTGTGCGGCCGTGTCCCGCAGTGCTGTGCACCTGCTCGCGCCCTTATCCATCTGCTGTGCGGCGCAATGCTCGCGGCGTGCAGCCTCACCGCGCCAGGTCCGCTTGTCTGCCTCTTTTCGATGAGGCCCTTGTGCGTCAACGGCAGAATTTTGCATCCACCCTTGCTTCTGCCAGACATCATGACTCAGGAGCCATGACCAGCGACGAGCACCTGACAGCGCGAGATACCATGGGAGCTGGGGAGCACCGTCGTTTCGGTGCTCCCCAGCTCCCCATGGCCTATGCCCTGTCAGGTGCTCGTCTGTGTCACGGCTCCTCAGTCACAATATTGGGCAGAAGCAGGGGCGGTAAAAGGTGCGAAGCGCGAAGCGCAAGCAAGCTGGCCGGGCGGGCCGGGGGCAGACCTCGAGGTCGAGCGAGCCGCAGCCGCTGATGTCCAGGTCGTTGACCAGGTTCTGCACGGCCGCGCTGCTCATCTTCTGGCCCACCGCGCCCAGGCCGCCGCGCAGGTCCTCCGCCGACAGCCGCCTGCGCGCGCCCGCTGCGCCGTCACGCTTGCCCCCGTCGGCGGCAACTTTGCGCGGTCCCTATCAAACGCTGCGCTGCCCAAATGGCTTGCCCACCAGCCCTCCCTTTGCAAATTTCCAGGACCGGGCGGCGCCGCCGGCGCGCCGCACACCTGGCCGTACGGGACCCGCGCGCTAGGGATGATGCTGGGGCGCGCGGGGCAGCGGACGCCGCAGCAGGCTGCGCAATGGGGCTTAGAGCCAGGGGCGGGGGGGTCCCCGGGCGGCGCGCCCGTCGCCATCGGTGTCCAGCGCCTTAAACATGGCCTCCAGGTGCCCGATGTCGGACCGGCTGAGGTGCTTGGCAACCAGGTTGAGCAGCGCGCGCTCCAGGCGGCTGCTGCGCGTGAATGCCACCAGGCGCTCCACCACGACCGCGTTCAGGCGGCTGTTGGGCGCTGCGTGCAGCACGCAGACCCACGGGTGCGCCTGTACGCGCACGCACCGCGCCCCTCGCTGCGCGCCCCCGCTGGGGCATTGCCGGCGGGCCGGGCGCTGCATGCGCCGCGCGCGCGCCAAGGCCGCGCCCGACGCCAGGGATCGCAGTGCCGTGGCGCACTGGCGAGCGCGTCGCGGGCGAACCAGACAAGACGACATGCAGACATGGAAGCGCTGCTGATGGGGTCTGCGGCACGGGGCCAGCGCTAAAATAGCCAGAGGAGATCCATGCACAGCTTGGCCGCCAGGGCTGCCGGCACTGCTCAGCGGCACGTGCGGACGCGCGCCGGCGCCCCGCGCGCCGCGCGAGCAGCGCCTCGGCCCTGCGCTCTTTCATCAGGGTATGGTAGGGTTTCTATGACCCTACCCTGCGCGCCCGGGTGCGCACCAGCGCCTCGGTGACGCGCATGCGCTTGCGCGGGTCCTTTTCCAGCAGCCGGCGCACAAAGTCCTTGCCCGGGCCGGAGATGTCCTGCCAGGGGTCGCAGTCCAGGCGGAGCGGGTCGTCCACGATCGCGCGGAACACGGCGCGCGTGTTGGCGCCGTTGAACGGCGGCAGGCCCGACAGCATGATGTAGATGATGACGCCGGCGGACCAGAGGTCGGTCGGGAAGCCGTAGCCGCCCTTGAGGCACTCGGGCGACACGTAGTAGCTGCTGCCGACCACCTCGCGCAGCGTCTGGCCTGCGCGGCGCGCCGCGCGCGCATCTCTCCGCGCCGCCCGCGCGCTGGCGTTGCTTGGCGATCGCCGCGCCGGCCGTTTTCACACCGCATATAGTCATCGTCACGCCGTGCGCGCTCTGCCCAGCACAGGCGGGGGGGGGAGGGTACGCTGGAGCACATGCTTGGATCGCGGCGTTGGGCACACACAGCCAGGGACGATTGCGGAAGGACGAGAGGCCCGCAGGCAGAGAACGGGCTCCGCTGCCAGTGGCACGGCGGGCGCGCGGTCGCGGGCGCGCGCGGGACGCGCACCCGGGCGCACGAGCGCCGCGGAGCCAAAGTCGATGCAGCGCACGTTGTGCTGCGTGCACGGGTGGTCCACCGTTGCGTGCTTGGCTTTGAGCAGAAAATTCTCAGGCTTCAGGTCGCGGTGCACCACGCCCCTGCGCCGCCGCCCGGCCGCTTGGCGCCGGACCAGGGTGTGGCGGCTTCGGGCTGGGGTGTGGTCGTGCGCATCGGCCTCGCACCCGTCGCGCGGCAGCCTGGCGCCTTGCACAAGCAGACACCAGCGCCGCAAGGGGCTGACACAAGCGCAGTGAGGCGGGCAGGGCGGCTGAGCTGGCCGGGCTCGCGGCGCAGTGGATGCGAGCTGCGCAGGCGCTGCGCGTGTGGAGGCGCGACGCGCGCAGCGTGCGTGCACGCCCGCGCCCGCGTGCCGTGCCGCCCAGGGCCGCCGCGCGTAGCTGTCTGTGCACACGAGGTGAGAACATGCTCCCCAGGCACGCCCCAAGTGCCCAGCGCGCGCCGGGCACGCGGGACGCGGGCGCGGGCACGCGGCGCACCGCGCGTGGCAGTGCTGGATGACCTCCAGCAGCGCGCGCGCCTTCACGGCCGCGTCGCGCTCCGTCAGGTGCCCGCGCTCCACGATCAGGTCGAACAGCTCGCCGCCTGCGCGCCCGCGCCTGAGGCTCGGCTCCGGGCTCCGTGCCCCGCCGTGCAGCGGCGCTCGGCACACTATGGGCGGCCTGCCAGCCCAGGCGTGCGGCCCTCGGGCGGCGACCCTCCCTGCTGGACACTGTGCTTCCGTAACAGCAAAATAGAGAAACAAATGGGGGAGAAGAGCCTGCTGCCCACAGCTTCTGTCCTTGAGTCGCGTGCAGCACCTGACTGTCTGGGCCGCGCACAGCGACAGGCTGCGAGCGGCTGCCAGAGCAAACCCTCATCATGGCCCAGGCGCCGGCCGGCGCGCGCGCACCCAGGCAGGGCTCCATGACGATGTAGACGTAGTTGGCATCCTCGAACACCTCGTGCAGCTGCACGATGTTCTTGTGGTCGCAAACGCGCGCCATCACCTCCGCCTCATGCTTCCAGCCCGCGCCCGCGTTCGCGCCCGCGCTGCGCGCGCCCGGGGGTCGCCGTCAGCGCCGCGCCTCTGCCCGGCTGCTTGCAGAACAGCCTCGCAAGGCAGGCTCCCCAGCAGTCCGCAAGCGCTGCCGGACAATGGAACAGCCCTTAGTTTGTATCTGCGGGCGGCCAAGTTTTCCAGCAGCTGCTGCTCTGTGCGTGTGGGTGACTCAGCGGGTGGCCTCACCACGTGTGCACCACGCCGGCACTGGAAGACACTGCTCAGCTGGGTCTTAGCACGAGCCCCACTCATGCACAGCTGCACAGTTCAAGGACCCGCGCCCAGGAAGCCGTGCCAACCAGCAGCCAGGCCGCGCCAGAACCTGCAGCCCAGGTCTCCTCTCGGAGGGCCCGCACCTTCACTCCACACGACCGTACGCGCAGTGCTCCACAGCATGCCCTGACAGCTACTGCATTAAGGGGACACCCAGCAGCCCGGCTGCCGCCGCACCGGCATGTGCAGCCATTGGGCAGGTTTGGGCGTTTGGAGATGCGCTTGCAGGCGCACGTCTCCCCTGTCCGTTTATGGCGCGCGAGCCACACGGTGTCCGCGGACTCCGCAGTCGTGTGGCTGAGCTCCCGCACAAAGTCGTAATCCGCGCGCACATCCTGCGCGCGCGCGGCGCCCCGCTCGCGCACTCGCTGCTGGACGCGAGCGCGGTCTGCAGCGCGACCAGCCCCACGAGCCGGTCATCACGATCGTGACCAGCATGCGCGCATACGCGCTTTGTGCAAACCACGGGCCGACCGCAGAGATGCTGCTCTGGGTAATCCTGGGCGCTTCCCGGGCGCTGCGGGCAGCGGCGCTGGTCGCGTGGGCGCTGCAACGTCCGGGTGCACCCTCAGCGCGACAACTTCTCGCACCTCCCGCACGCGCCGCTGGGCGGGGCCGCTGCGCTGGCTGCAAGCGCCGCGCGACCCAGGCAGATGAGCTGAGGGAGGCGCGGCGCAACCCCGGCGCCGCCCACGGGTTACATAGAGCGCGGGATTCCAGGGGCGCGCAAAATGGGCTGCACAGAGAGTGGTGTGCGCCGTATTTAAACGTTGCTGCGAGCAGGCACCCTGCCTGACAAGCCTCCGGCAGGATTGGGCCCACCCGCCGAATCCGCGTCGCCTGCCCTGAGTCACCACTATTGCAACTCCGCACCACCGCCCACACAGGCAGGCCGACGCGCGCGAGCACGCCAGGCGGCGCACACGTTGAAATTAGGCTGCCTCACGGCCCCCAGGCCGCGCGCACCCCCTTGCGCCACTTCAGCTCCGACCCGCGCGCCGGCCCGCTCGTGTAGCGCGGCGACAGGGGAGCCGCGCTGGATGCAAACGCGCTAGTGCTCGCCCGCGATGGGCTTGCGGCGGGCCCACCGCAACCATCCTGCGAGCTGCTTGCCTGGACCTCAATAGACGAAAGCATAGCGCGTCGTGCCCGTGTGTCGCCACCGCCGGCTTCCTCATCGAACGCTGTGCGGTGCAGGGAGCTCTCCGCGGGCCAAAGGCTACCGGTGCCTGAAACCCTGCCGCACCCTTTTTACGGCTGTCGCGGCAGCTCTGGACTGGCCTTTCCGTAGCCTGGCTGCCAACACGGTGGTCTATGCACTGCATAGTATGCAGAGCTATGCGCAAAACAGCGCCAAGGGTGCCCTACGTCGCGGGCCCCTTCGGGCAAGCGTAGCGGGGGGTTTGCGCGACACTGGAGGGAGGCTTGGTGCGCATGGGTTCCCACACATCTGAATCATGTGTGGCAGCATGGGTTTGCAGGCAGGTCAGCTGAGGTATCGTTCTTGGTTGCTATTTCCCGCTTTGCTAGCAGGTTTGAGGATGCCAGTAGGAGGGTGCGCAGATTAGGTGGAGCCGCTTGGGGAGTTCACAGAGGCCCGCTGCAAATGCTATGTTATAGGCTGGTAACATGCTTGTCGAGGGAAGGACGTGAGCAAGCCTGCCTGCACAACCTCTATCAGGACACGGATATACATCCCCTTCCTAGGTCTATCACGCTTCCCTCCCCTGCTGCAACACGTACATACGCCGCGCAAGCGCTTTGAATGCGGCTCATCTGCAGTTCTGTCGCCATCAGCGTGCATGCCTTGAGCAAGCTGTGGACAACCAGGTGCCGCCCAGGTCCGCGAACTTTCGCTTTTGAGCTCTCCGCTTGCTCAGCGCAACACCGACCATCCCAACTGCACTGCTCCCTCTCTTTGGGCAGCACAGCTGGGCAACACTGAAACGCAGCAGCAACAAACACAGGCGCCCGACTGAGCACGGTTACCTCACCTCTGCTTACGGCAGACGCCCCTCGCGCTGCGGCGCGCCGCGCGCGCCGCGCGTCACGCGCCATAAGCAAGCCAAATCTGGCTGATACGCGGCTGTAATTGCTTCATTCAGAATCCATTCATGCGCCCGACCCGAGCGGGTCCAGCGTGGTGTCCTTGTACAGGATGTAGCGCGTGGGCGAGCCGCCGAGGGCGCCGTACCACTGGAGCACATAGGGCGCCATCCAGACCGCGTCGCCCTGCTGCACGGGGTACCACGCGTCCGCCAGCCGGTACACGCCGCGGCCGGCCGCCATCAGCATGCCGTGCTGGTTGTAGTGCACCTGGCGCGGCGCACCGGGCGCTCACCGCCTGCGTCCACACGGAACTGGCGCCGTTGCGAGTTGCAGCTGCAAGGGACGCCAGAGGCTGCTGCGGATTCGGGTGGGCCCATGAACGAGGAGTCATGGCATACGGTCTGGGTGACACATTCATTTCCAGCACCTACACGCTGGGAAGTAGCGTGTCATCAGCAACCCAAAGAGGCACTCTGTGATCGTACAACAGAGCCTGCTTGCCGAAAGCCTCTACCCCAAAGCGTCCGGCTGTGCGGCAGCCGCTCGACCGGCGGGCATGCAGGCTGCCGCACTCGCAGCAGGCGCGCATGGCGGCTTTAGTGGGACGCCCAGGCGCAGCCCCTGCGGTATGTTAGGGTTAGGGCAGGGCCTGGCCCGCACCTCCTTCACGTTCAGGTACTCGCCCGGCTGGAAGTCCATGACGTGCACGTTGAAGTCGTAGTGCGGCGTCTGCGGCAGCAGCTTGCGCAGCGCGAACGCCTCGCCCGGCACCGGCAGCACCGGCTGCGCGTCGGCCGCGCCGTGCAGCGCCTGCACGCTGAGCGCGCCGCCTGTCTGCGCCAGTCCAATGCCAGACAGGCTCCTTCCTGCCTGCTACACACTGCTGAGCGTCCGCCGCAGCGCTCAGGTCACGTCCGGTTGCGCCTTGGAGAGCTTGCGGGTGCATCATCGAGTGCAGGCGCCCCGCAGGCCATGTGTCGGGAGAGAGGTGGGCGCCTCTGCGTGTGACACTTTGTGACATTTTCTCCAGCGTTGAAACTGCAAACAACACTTGCATGTCACACGCCGAGGCGCCCGCCTCTCTCCCCAGTGTTGTCCGCAGTTTCAGCGCTGGAGGAAAGGTAGAAGAGAAAATAAGGAGGACGCGCCTGCGGGCGCCCGCCGGCGGCCCCGAGCGCGTAGCGCCGCTCGAACAGCAGCAGCCCGGCGCCCGCCGCGGAGCTCAGGCGGTGCGGCGCGTCGGGCGGCAGGTATGCGTAGTCGCCGGGGCCGAGCTCCGCGCTCACGCCCGCCGCCTCCGCCTCCAACCGCGCCGCGCCATCCAGCACAAAGGCGAAGCTGCGCGCCGGCTCCGCGCTCTGTCAGTGTCGGGGGTTGGAGCGCGGAGCAGCGGCAGCGCAGCCGCTCTCGAAGCCTCCAGACCGGCTGCGCTGCTCCATCTGGCAACAAGGGTGACCCCAGGCGGCTCAGGACCTGGTCGGTGACAGCTTGAAGGGACCGGCCTGGGCGGCTCCGACTTTTTCTCTTTCATTTTCTGGGTCGCCAGCCTGTGCGCGACCGCACCTGCACCGTGGCGACACCGGACCACTGCTCGAATCAGCTCAAGCACGCTCACTCACACCCCACGTTATCGCTGCCGCTACCCTCGTTATGAGCCGCTGTTCACGGCCTGCGAGGCCGCGGCATCCGCCGGAGCGCGCGCGCCCGCGGGCGCTGGCTCCCCCTCCGCTGCCCTGTCAGGGCCGGGGGCGCCCTCGTCAGGGCCGGGAGCACCCTCGTCAGGGCCCTGCCCGTCGTCCTCGGGCTCGGAGGCCGCAACCCCGTCCTCGCCGGAGACCCCGGCAGCCGCCTCGGCCGCGCCGGCGGGCTCTGCCGCGCGCGGCGGCGCCGACGCGGGCTGCCGCGGCGGCGCCGCGGCGCTGGGCAGGCGCCGCGAGACGCTGGCGGCGGCGGCCGACGCCGTGCTGGCCAGCCGGGCGTACAGGCCGCTCACGTCCTCCCATGCTTCCTGCAGCGGGGCTGAGCGTCACCGCTCGCACCGAGACAGCTCGCACAGAGGCGGCCCTGCTGGTGTCCCACACTATTCCAGTGCAGAACCAAGGCTCGCGCCTGCGCGCGGTGCCACAGCGACACCACTCTGCAGGTGTGGGCCCCATGGCGCAGGGGTGGCCGGGGTGCGTGCTTGCGCGCCGCCCGTGGGAAGCACGCAACTCTTGGCATGCTGCACAGGGGCAGCCCTGGACGCGCCTGCGGGCTGTCATACTGCAGCGCGCGGCCCGCGGCGGTCGTCAGCGGGCCCAGCACGCCGAGGAACTGGAGCGCGCGGTGCCAGTCCACGACAAAGGCGCCCGCCAGCACCGCCGCGCCCGCGCCCGCCGCGATGCCCAGCGGCGAGCTGCGCCGCGCGCGGCCCCACTCAGCCCGAGGCAACGCAGCCCGCGTGCGCGCTCGCAGATGCGCTGCCTGACCTGACGGGTCGGACGACGTGCGGCATGTAGCGCTGGTCGTCAGCACTGGTCATTGCTTTGCGCTACCAGGGCGGCAGCAGGAGTAGAGGGTCCACAACAGGAGTAGGGTATAGTTATGGCAGGGTTAGGGTAGGAGGATCAGGTCCATGATGTTAAGTGGCGCCGGATGGTAGCGGGCGGGAGGGCGCACTTAAGCCCTGAGAATGCGACTGAGGTGCCGGACGAGAGCAGCTGCGCCTCGTCCGCCAGCGCGTCCAGGGGCGAGGCCGCGTACGCGCCGTCGCCGCGCACAGGCAGGCCGGCGTCCTGCCAGCCGCGGTAGCCGCCCTGCGGAGCCGGGGGGCGCGTGTTTGGCGCCGCCTGCCTGGTACACCATTCCGCCGTATCGTTCATGGTGTGCAGGGGCACAGCTCTGGTCAGCCCTGGTTGCACCAGGCCTCAAGGGGTCGCTGAACGAGCAGTAGGCAGAAGGGCTTATGATCATTGCTCAAGGTGCTGACAACCCTACTTTGATTCCCTGATGCAGCGGTAATGCACGGCCGAGTCCGTGTTGGATAGCAGGCCAGCGGCGCGGCTGCAAGGCGCGTGCCGCGCTCTCGCCGGCTGGTGCAACAGCGCGCAACATTCTTCCGCGCGTCATGGTCAGCTCGCGCGGGCGCGCTGGCGGGAGCGCAGGCGCTGCCGCCCCATGCGCGCTGCCCAACTAGAGGCGGGTCGGGTGCGCGTTTCCGGGGCAGGCGCAGGTGTGACCCTGCGGCCGCGCCTGCAGCACGTACGAGCGCGGCCGCCCCGCGGCGCGCAGCGCGCGCGCCAGCGCCACCGCTCGCCCGTCGCCGCCGTCCATGACCACCAGGCGCGTGCGCTCGTCCACCTAGCCGCGCGCGCGCGCCGCGAGCGTCGCCCAGCTGGTCAAGGGTAGGGTAGGGTACAGGGTAGGGTACGGTTTATATCCACCCCTATCCGGCTGCACGCGTGACGGTGCGGACGGCGGGCGCCCCCGCCCAGCCAGCGGGTGCACATGACGCGTGCGTCACGACCACCGGCGTCACGCGATCCCAAGCCTGCCGGTTGAACTCCTGCAGACAGCAGCAGCGCGCGGGGCAATGACCCCACCGTAAGAGCCGCCCGCCGCCACATACGCAGCAGGATCTGCATCGCTTGCTGAGCGGCCCGACCAAGCGATCGCCTTTGCCAGGCTGACGGCGACGGCGTGCGCAGCGACACCTGCGTCTCTTGCTCAGCGGCCCAATCCCGCGCCCTACCTCTAACCCACCTTTGCCAGGCCGGCCACGACGGTGGCCGCGATGTCGTACTCCAGGCGCCGCGCGTCGCGCACGCGCCGCGCCAGGCTCGCCGGCAGCGGCTGCACGGGCACGGCCGCGCCCCTGCCGCGCGCGCCAAAGCGCAGCTCCGGCGCGCCGTCGCGCGCGCGCGCGATCTCCGGCCTGCCGCGCGCTCGCCAGTGATCGGCGAGCTGCCACGCCCGGGCTTGGCGAGGATCCTGCGAAGCGGCCTTGGTACAGGGCGCCGCTGCTGCATCGCCGGCAGAGCAGCAGACACGCTTGCACACAGGTGAGGAGAGGGCCCACTCAGTGACAGACGCATGCACTCTTTCCTGGCCCCGCCTGAGGGCAGCGGTGTGCACCAACACGGCGCCCAACGCGCCCCAGGCCTTGCCACGCTGGCGAGAGCAAGCGACCCATGCTGCTGCGCACCGCATGTCGATTAGCACAGCGTCGCCCTCCTGCAGCGCCTCGTAGGCCGCGTCCGCGGCGAGCACGCCGGCAAAGCCGCCGTAGCGCGCGCGCCACACGGCCGCCGCGGGCGCGCCCACCCCCGCGACCGCCGCCGCCGCCGCCAGGCGCGGGTCGGCCGCCAGTGCCGCAGCCACCTGCCGCCCAAACCTGTGATCCTTCCTGCCTCGCAGAGCATTTGAGCGTATGTTCGCGCTCCTCGCGCTTTGGAGACGCCATAGCCGCGCCGCAGCTGCCCGCTGGCACCAGCAGGCGGCGTGCCTGCGACAGCTACCCGAGTGGCAGGTGCACTGCCACGCTGACAAGTTGCGCAGGGTTGATCGCAAGGGGGCCCTGGGTGCCTCTTGCCCAGCCTGCAGTGCCCGTCGCCGGGGGCCGCGCGCCTGCGAGGCGGCCCTTGCTGCGGGCGCGGCCGCGGCGGAGAGCGCATCGCGCACGGGGTGCGGCAGCGCCGCGGCCGCAGCGCCCGCCGCAGCTGCGGCCGACTGCGCGCCCGCATCCAGGCCGTCCTGCGCAGCGCGCCCGCGTCACGGGGCTGCGCGCTCGCTGGGCCGGCCACGGTGAGAGGGCTAGGAGGCCGCGCGCAAGCGGCTGCGGCAGCGCGTGGACAGCAGCAGCAGCGCCGCTGCACTGACAGTGCCAAGCTGTGATGCACCCACAACCCTGTCAGAAAACCTGTCAGGCCAGCGAGGGGCTTGGGCGGACCTGGACAGCCGCGGTGACGTCACTGGCGGCGGCGATGGCCGCGGCGGCGGCGGACGCCGCGGCGGCCTGCCCCCCCGACACGGCTCCGCCGACGGACTCGGTCAGCCCGCCGACGACGCCGCCCGTGGCCTCGTTGAAGCGTTGCACCTGGGGCGGGCCACAGCTGTGGTTGTGGCTGTGCCCCAAGAGGGCGACCCGGGAGCAGGATGCAGAGCGAGGCGATCCATCACTGGGCCTGTGTTCCACAGAACAAGGAAGTGCAGGGACCCTAGCCACTGGAGGGCGGGGGCCCGTCGCAAGCAGGTTGTGTTGTCCTGACACTGGCAAGAGCCCACAGCCGTTTGCGAGCCTGCACACACAGCTGTCATCGCTGGCCCCAGCCCTTAAGGGTGCAACCGAAAGAGAGCGCAAGCACGGGCACTGCAAGAAGCCATCACAATGGCGGCCATGTGCGCAAGGGCCGGGCGGGGGGGGGCGGCACCAGGCCGCTGCCCGCCTCGGTCAGGCCGCCGGCGGCGTTGGTGAGCCCCTCGAGCGCGCCCGAGGCGCTCGCGGACACGCTTCCCGCCAGGCCCGCCGCCGCCTC
>JAABUV010007433.1_pt1 | contig 11497 bp, 10 predicted proteins | sample 5559971 | NCBI WGS metagenome assembly JAABUV01 (sample SAMN10711881, study PRJNA513362) | rock metagenome | isolation source: Antarctica rocks | place: Antarctica: Victoria Land, Knobhead nord | collected 2015-12-19
ACAGCTACGACGAGATCGTCGAGACCTGTTGCACGGCGTGGAACGCGTTCATCGGTGACATCGCACGGGTCAGGTCAATCACGGAACGCACCTGGGCAACGGTCAGGGATTAGGGCGGTTGGTATTATACCAACGGCCCTTGAGTGTGACCGGTCAGGCAAGCAAGGTTGAGGCTCTGCCTCAAACTCCGCCAAAGGCAAACCTTTGGAATCCACTTGCTAAAGGAAGGGGTTTCCAAAGGCCCCTGGCCTTTGGCGGGTCTGGGCAGAGCCCGGCCTTGCTTGCTGACAGGTCAATGCTTAGGGCCGCTGGTATTACTTGCTGCCGTCGAGCGCGAACACCGCCACCGCCTCGACCCGCGACGACCACAGGAATTGGTCGATCACTGACACCGACAGCAGCCGGTACCCCGCCGCCTTGAGCGCGACCGCGTCCCGCCCCAGCACCACCGGGTTGCAGCTCACGTAGATCACCCGCGCCACCTTCGCGGCCACCAGCGGCGCCATCGTCGCCCCCGCCCCGGTCCACGGCGGGTCCAGCACCACGCACGCCGCCCCGCCCAGCTCGCGCAGCTGCGGCGGCTGGCGCTGCAGGTCGCGCCGGACCACCTCGATCCGCCCCCCGGACGCCTTGCGCAGCGCCAGGCACGCCGCCTCGTCCCCCTCGTAGGCCACCACCCGCCCATGCGCCGCCAGCGGCAGTGACAGTGTGCCGTAGCCCGCGAACAGCTCCACGATCCGCGCCTTCGGCTTCAGCTTCGCCGGCAGCCCGGCCAGCACCGCGGCCACGATCGCCGCCTCGCCCTGCGGCGACGCCTGCAGGAACGCCCCGGGCGCCGGCGACACCGCGGCCCCCGACAGCACCAGATGCGCCGGCCGCAGCGAGCACGCCGTCTCCGGCTCGCCGTCGCCCTGCGCCCAGCACACCCGCGCCAGCCCGTGCTCCTGCGCGAACCCCGCGAGCAGCGTCCGGTCGTTGGTCTCCAGCGCCGCGTCGCTACGGAGCAGAAGGTCGGGCCCGGTATCGAGCAGGTTGACCACCGCCGACGCCTCGCGCCGGAAGCAGCGCAGCCGCCCCATCAGCACCCGCAACGGCGCCACCAGCGCGAACAGCGCGGGGTGCAGGACCAGGCAGGTGTGCAGGTCCACGATCTTCTCCGAACGCGGCCGGTGCAGCCCGACGAGCACGCCGGCGCCGGGAGCCCGCCGGATCCCCAGGTCCATGCGCCGCCGGGCGAGGGGAGGGGTCCGCGACACCGCGTCCGGCGCCGCCTCGAAGCCGGCGCGGCGCAGTGCCTGCGCCACCAGCCCGGCCTTCCAGTCCGCATACGGTGCATCCGCCCAATGCTGCACCGTGCAGCCGCCACACTCCGGAAAATGGGGACAGGGCGCCTCGACCCGGTCCGGGCTGGCATCCAGAAGCTCGAACGGACCGGTGAGCCCGGTGCCGCGCCGGGCGTTGGGCACCGCGCGCACCTGCTCGCCGGGCAGTGTCACCGGAAGATAGAGCGTGGTCCCATCCGGCAACAGGGCAACGCCGTCGCCGTCCAGCCCCACCGACGCCACGGTGCAGGGCACTGGTTCCACCGCCAAAGGAGGCGGCGTGGCGCGAACGCTCACTCCGGAGCGGTCTCGTCCGGCACGCCGCGCGTGTCCACGGCACCGGAGGCCGGGATTTTCTTGATCGGCGCCGGGATCGCAGCGGTCGCGTCGATCGGGGCTGCGTCGGCCTCCGCCGCGGGATCCCCCGTCAGTTCCACCTTGCCGCCAAGGAGTCTGCGCGACCGCTTCGTCGCCACCGCGGGACTGTGTGCCGCCCGCTTGACCTCGGGATCCCTGGCGGGACGGTAGGTGCGGATCGCCACGGCATTCACGTCCGGTGCGGCCTCGGTCGGTATCGCCACAGCCTTGCGGGCGCGTGGCGCCCGCGGCGCCGCGCGACGCGGCGCCCGCTCCCGGGGCGCAGGCTGCGCGGCCACGGCGGGGATCGCCGCCTCCGGCACCGGCGCGCCAAGGTCGGATGCGTCGAGATCCGACGCGTCAAGCTCGGATGCGCCAAGCTCAGGTGCGCCAAGGTCCGGCACCAACGTCGGCGTCTCCACCGGCGACGGGAAATGCGCCGCCGTCGGCGTCGCGGCGACCTCGGGTTCGGCCGTCACTGCTGGGGCCGCCGCATCGGGAACCGCCGCAGCGGGAGTCACCACGGAGGGGACAATCGACGCTGGTGCCCGCGCCATCGGGGTCGGATCGGCAGCCGCAGCGGACGGCGCGGCTGCCACCCGGGCGGGCGTCGTCGCGACGACGCCCGCGGGAGCCTGCGCGAGACGCACCAGGCGCGATGCCCGGGTCGGCAGCAGCATGAAAGCCGGAACGTCGCCACCGAAGGCGAGTACCGACGGGCCGAGGTCCTCGTCGCGGCGGCGCCCATCGCGACGGAAGCGATCGCCGTCGCGACGGAACCGGTCCTCGCCGCGCGAACGATCCTCCGCGGGCGCGGCCGCGACAACGCCATCGCGACGGCCCCCGGATGCGCCCGCCTCGTCGCGGGTCCGTGCCGGCGCACGCTCCTCCGCCGCACGAGCGACTGGCTCGGGGTGCGCCGCGGCGTTCCCCACCTCCGCGACCGCCTCGCCCTGCGGCGACTCGGTTGGCCTCGTCCTGTCGCCGCCACGTCCGCGGCCGCGTCGACGCCCCTCGGGCCTGCGCGCCGCGACCTCGACCGCGCCATCGTCGGCGGCAGGCGCATCGAGGCTTGCGGCCGGTGCCACGACCGCCGTCGGCGGCTCCGCCGCGCGCACGGCGGCCGGCTTGCCGCGGCCCCGGCGACGCTTGCCGTCGCTCTCCTCCCACTCCGCCGCCGCCACGCCGGCCACGGCCATGCGCGGGATCGCGTGACCGGTGAGCTTCTCGATCGCCTCCAGGTTGGCGCGGTCGGCCGGCGCCGCGATGGTGTAGGCGTGCCCGGTCAGCCCGGCCCGCCCGGTGCGGCCGATGCGGTGGATGTAGTCCTCGGAGTGGTGCGGCACGTCGAAGTTGAACACGTGGCTCAGCCCGCCGATGTCGATGCCGCGCGCCGCCACGTCGGAGCACACCAGCAGCCGGATCTCGCCGGCCTTGAATCGCTCCAGCGTCGCGAACCGCACCGATTGCGCCAGGTCCCCGTGCAGCGCGCCCACGCTGAAGCCGTGCTTGGCCAGCGACTTGTTGAGTACGTCCACGTCGCGCTTGCGGTTGCAGAAGATCAGGGCGTTCTGCACCTTCTCGGCACCGATGATCTCGCGCAGCGCCTGGCGCTTGTCGTCCTCGGCGACGATCGCCAGCCCCTCGGTGATCAGCGGCGCCACCGAGGCGGCGCGCGTCACGGTGATCTCCTTCGGGTTGCGCAGGAACGCGTCCGCGAGCCTGCGGATCTCGCCCGCCATGGTGGCCGAGAAGAACAACGTCTGCCGGTTCGCCGGCAGGAACGAGACGATCTTCTCGACGTCGGGGATGAACCCCATGTCGAGCATCCGGTCTGCCTCGTCGATCACCAGGATGCGCGCGTCGGTCAGCATCATGCCGCCGCGCTCGAACAGGTCGAGCAGCCGCCCCGGCGTGGCAATCAACACGTCCACGCCCTTCATCAGGGCGCTCTTCTGGTCGTTGAGGCTCTCGCCGCCGATCAGCAGGGCATGGTTGAGCTTGAGATACTTGCCATACTTGACGAAGTTCTCCGCGACCTGCAGCGCCAGCTCGCGCGTCGGCTCCAGGATCAGCGAACGCGGCATCCTCGCCCGCGACCGCCGTCCGGCCAGGATGTCGAGCATCGGCAGGGTGAACCCCGCCGTCTTGCCGGTCCCGGTCTGCGCCACGCCAAGCACATCGCGCCCGGCCAGCACCACCGGGATCGCCTGCGCCTGGATCGGCGTGGGATGGCGATACCCCATCTCCTCCACCGCACGCACGATCGGCTCCGACAGCCCAAGGTCGGAGAACAGGGGCGCCTCGGACGTCTCCGCCGCCGGCGCGCCGTCCTCGAGGCCGGCTACCGCCGACACAAGCCCGGCATCCGCCTCCGCCGGCCCGCCGCCACCCGCCGCCACATCGCCCGGTCCCGTGCCGACCGACCCGGACACCCCGCCGCCGGCAGCATCGTCCTGCATCGCGGACGTATCGGCGCCGTCACCCGGGCCAGCGGGAGGATCGGTCTCCATCGACTCCGACGGAGCCCCACCAAGGGAGACCGCACCGGCTGGAACCGCATCGGTGGAGTTCGCGGCAGCTTCGCCGGCGGCGGGCTCCGCCATCCCGGCGGTCCCGACGGACTGCACCGGCTCGGACGACGGGATGGAACGCGGGGCATCGGCACCTGCGCCCACCGAGTTGTCCGGGGTTGCCGGCTCGCGGACCTGCGCCGCATCCGTGGTGGCGGCGGCGTCCCGCGCCGCCTCCATGCCCGGCGGCACGATCTGCGGTTCCAGGCCGCGCGGCAAAACGGGGGCAGCATCCTGCCCGCCCGGGCCATGCGGGCGATCGGGTTGCGCGGAAGCATCCACGGCAGCGGTGGTGAAGTCGTTCAACAGTTCGTCCCGGTCTGCGAAAGGGTGGGCGTCACACGCCGCATCAGGATCGAGCACCGGACAAGCAATGCCGCTGCGGTCCTGGGCGCAACACCTCACGGCGCCATATCTGCAACCACCCGCGATAAGTCAAGGCGGGCGCTGCCGACTGCATGGGACAGACGGATGGAGCGGGTGACGGGAATCGAACCCGCACAGCCAGCTTGGAAGGCTGGAACTCTACCATTGAGCTACACCCGCGTGAGCCGCGCCCGCGCGACCCGCTTGTAGCGCGCAAGCACCTCCCGACGGAAGGCCCGTTCCGTTCCCGCCCTCGCCGACGGTTCCGCCGATCGGTCCGGGCCGCGGCAGAGGCGCAAGTTCGGCTTGGCAGGAAGTCGGCATCCGTGGCACGTTCGCGGGATTTGTGTGAAAAACGCGACATTTGCGGCGGCGATGACCAGCTTTTGTCCGGACTGTCCAGAAAGGCGCCCTTTCATGCCGTCCGCACTCGTCCTCCGCCTGGCCGCGCATGTGGCGACCAACCGTTTCACGGTGCTGGACCGCATGGAGCTGGAGCGCTGGACGGAGATCGCACGCCAGCACGGGTTCGACCGCCTGGTGCTGCACGAGCGCCTGGACGGCGATCCCTCCGACGTCGGGAACTACCTGGCGGTGTACGCCGAGGGATGCGGCTGGGCATCATGGGGGCTGTCGCGCCGCCCGGGCGGCATCGTGGCCTGGGACAGCGTGTCCGGCCTGGACCAGGGCCGGTTCCGGTCGATGCACGAGGCCCTGTCCTGGGTGCTGGAGCGCAGGGTCTCCCCGATCCGCCGGCCGTCCTGCGCCGCGGCCGCACGCGACACCCTCGACCCGGGTGCCGGAAGGCGAGCTTTCGAGCGACAATCCTGACCCGGTCGGATGCGACGCCCCGCCCTGGGGAGCGCCAGACTCTGTCCACCGCATTCGACGACCCACCGGCGCCGTCGCGGCACGCGGCCCGGGCGGATGGCGAGGGTCGGGACTGGTGGAGGGGGTTGGATTCGAACCAACGTAGGCGTACGCCAGCGGATTTACAGTCCGCCCCCTTTAGCCACTCGGGCACCCCTCCGCAGTGGCGCGGACCTATTCCGGATGCGCCTCGCTTGTCAATCGGACCGCGTCGCGGTGGTGGATCAGCTGCAGGGACCTGCGGTCGCGACGGCGCAGCAGCAAGCAAGGCCGGGCTCTGCCCGGACCCGCCAAAGGGCCGAGCCCTTTGGAAACCCTTTCCTTCAACAAATGGATTCCAAAGGCTTGCCTTTGGCGGAGTTTGAGGCAGAGCCTCAACCTTGCTTCCTGTGCCTGGCGCATTGCCTCCGGGCAGCGCCGGGGCAGACCAACCCACTGCCCGCCCCGCGCCGGACCCGGGCTGTTCCTTAAACCGTCCGAGCGGACCATGATCGGCGCATGAGCACGCATCGCACTCCGCACGGCCCCACCCCCCGTCGATCCGCGAGCGGCACGGATCGGCCGGCTCCCGGAACGTTGCGGCCGGGAGGCCGCACCTCCGGCCACGAGCCGACGCCCGACCGGGCGGCCGGGCAGCGCACGGCAAGGGGGGGCAAGGGCGCCGGCGCCCGCTCGGCCGACGCCGCCGTGGTCACCGGCCGCGACAAGCACGGGCCGGACCGCCCCAGGACCGGCCCCGACAAGAAGGCCAGGACCCGTGCCCAGGCCGGTCCGCCCGGGTCCTCCGCCCGCGGCGGCGCGAAGCCCGACGCCCGTGCCGCGGACCGCAGCGGCCCCGCAGCGTCGCGCGTCGCTGCGGGGCCGCTGCGTCAGGACAGCCGCTCGCCCCGCGAGGTCCGGCCCGGCACCGCGCCCGCCGGCCGAATGGCCACGCGGAGCCAGCCCGGGTCGGGCGACGCGCCCGTCCGTGGCCAGGCGCCCGTCCGTGGCCAGGCGCCGCGCGACGCCGGACCGCGCGTGGCCCGGCCCGCCGCCGACACGCGCGACGGCCAGCGCGGCCGCTCCGCGCCCACCGCGTCCGGGAACGCCGCGTCCGTCCGGCCGCCCGAGGCGGTGTCGCAGTGGCGCGGCGGAGAGGCCGGCGGCGTGCCCCGGCGCAGCGCAGCGCCCCGCCCGCCTGTCGCCCCGGAGCCGGACGAGGGTTCCTTGCGCGGCGCCACGGCCAAAGGCACCTGGCTCTACGGCAGCCACGCGGTGGCGGCGGCGCTGGCCAACCCGGCGCGCAACCTGCGCCGCCTGCTGCTGACCGGAGAGGCGGAGTCCTCGATGCGCGAGCGCATGGCCGGCGCCTGGCCGCTGCAGCCGGAGCGGATCGACCGTGCCCGACTCGACCAGCTGCTCGGCCGCGATGCCGTGCATGGCGGGGTGGCGCTGCTCGCCGATCCGCTGGCGCCGCCCTCGCTCGCCGAGGCGCTGGCCAGTCCCGGCCCGGTGCTGGTGCTGGACCAGGTCACCGACCCGCGCAACGTGGGCGCGATCCTGCGCTCCGCCGCCTCGTTCGGCGCCTGCGCGGTGGTGGTGCAGGACCGCAACGCCCCCGACGAGACCGGCGTGCTGGCCAAGGCCGCATCCGGGGCGCTGGAGCGGGTGCCGCTGCTGCGCGCCGTCAACCTGGCGCGCACGCTGGGGGCGCTGAAGGCCGCCGGCCTGTGGGTGGTGGGCCTGGACGCGGCGGGCGGGCGGCTGTCGGGCCTGGCGCTGTCGGAGCGCCGCGTGGCGCTGGTGCTGGGGGCGGAAGGCGCGGGGCTGCGCCGGCTGACGCGCGAGACCTGCGACGAGCTGGCCGGCCTGCCGATGCCCGGCGGGATGGAAAGCCTCAACGTGTCCGCGGCCGCCGCGGTGGCGCTCTACGAGCTGACGCGGGCACCGGCCGGGGCGGCGTGACACGCTCGCCGGCACCGCTTTCATCGCGCGCGGCGGGTTCGCGCACGACACCGGAAAGCCGGCGTTAACCCGGGGAGCACAGGATCGCGCCGGTCCTGGAGAACCGGAATGCTGTGTGACTGGAACGCCCTTTCGGACGGGCTGCAGCTGGCGCTGTCGCGCGAGGCGCTGCACCGCGCCGGCCTGACCATCGCCGCGCAGGCGGAGGCGCTGGCGGCGGAGATCGAGGGGGGCGCCCTGGCCGACCGCGGCGGGCCAGAGGCGCTGCGCCTGCTGGCCGCCTTCGTGCGCGACACGAGCCACGGGGTGCTCGGGCCGACCGGCCGCGGCTGAACGGCCTGCCGGCCTCGACGCATCCTGATCCCGGCCGGCAGTCAGGGGGACGGTCCGAAGAACGCGAGGCCAGAGGCTCTGCCTCCGGACTCCGCTCAAGGCTGGCCTTGAGAATCCATTACTCAAGTCAAGGGATCAAAGGGCCCACGCCTGGAAGCGGGGCTCTTTGTGGGTCTGGGGAGAGCCCAGGCCTGCTTGCCTGCGCCCTCCCTGTCGGCCGCGTCAGCCGGCGTCGCCGGGCGCGTCGCCCTCCGGCGTCACCGCCACGAAGGCCGGCTGGCCGTCGCGGATGATGCGCAGCGCCAGCGGCTGGTTCGTCTTGGCCGCGGTGCGGATGGCGTCCGCGGCGTCGCGCGGCCCGGCCACCGCCGACTGGCCCACGCCGACGACGATGTCGCCGGCGCGCAGCCCGGCCTGCTCCGCGGGCGAGCCCGGCTTCACCTGGGCCACCACCGCGCCGTGCGCGTCGTCGGGCAGGTCGAGCTGCTGGCGCAGGTCCGGCGTGATCGGCGCCAGCGCCAGCCCGATGCCGCCGCCATGCGTCGCTGCCGCGTCCGCCGCCTGCACCGGCAGGTTGCCCAGCGTCACCTCCACGGTGCGGGCGCTCCCGTCGCGCACCACGGCCAGCTTGGTCGCGGTGCCGGGCGCCACGCTGGCCACGTTGCGGGCCAGGTCGCGCGGGTTGGCCACCACCTGGCCGTCCACCGCGCGCACCACGTCGCCGGGCTGCACCCCGGCATGCGCCGCCGGGCTGTCCTTCTGCACGCTGGCCACCAGCGCGCCGTTGCCCGCCTCGCCGCCGTCGCCGTCGCGCGCCAGCTTCGGCAGGTGCATCGCGGTGGCCATCGCCGGGCTCACCGTCTGCGCCTCCACGCCGAGATAGCCGCGGGTGACGTGCCCGTTCTTCTCGATCTGCGCCACCACGTCCTTGACCGTGTTCGACGGGATCGCGAAGCCGATGCCCACCGAGCCGCCGGTCGGCGACAGGATCGCGGTGTTCACGCCCACGACCTTGCCGTCCTGGGTGAACAGCGGCCCGCCCGAGTTGCCGCGGTTGATCGGCGCGTCGACCTGGATGAACGAGTCGTACGGGCCCTCGCCGATGTCGCGGCCCCGCGCCGAGACGATGCCCGCGGTCACGGTGCCGCCGAGGCCGAACGGGTTGCCCACCGCGATCACCCACTGCCCCGGCTCGACGTCGCTGGAATTGCCGAGGGCGATGAACGGCAGCGGGTGGTCCGCCTTGAGCCGCAGCACCGCGAGGTCGGTGCGCGGGTCGGTGCCGATCACGCGCGCCTTGTAGCTGGCGCCGCTGTCCAGCGTGACCATCACCGAGGTCGCACCCTTCACCACATGGTTGTTGGTCACCACGGTGCCGTCGGCGTCGATGATGAAGCCGCTGCCCTTGGCCTCCATGGAGTGGCGCACCTGCGGGTGGCCCTGCGGCATCCCGCCAGGCATCCCGCCGGGCATGCCGCCCTGGGGCATGCCGAACGGGAACGGCATCTGCCCCGTGCCGCCCTGGGCACCGCCCTGGGCGCCGTCCTCGTCGGCCCCGGCGTCGGCGCCCTCGATCTTGCTGGTGATTGACACCACTGCCGGCTTGACCGAGTGCACGAGGTCGACGAAGTCCGGCATGCGCTGCGCCGGCGCGCTGGGACGGATGCGGGTGGCGCTCTGCTCGCCCGCCTGGGCCGGTGAGGAGGACGGGCCGGCGTCGGCCTGGGCGTGTGCGAGGCCTGCGATCGCGGCTCCGCCCAGCGCGGTTCCGCACAGCAGCACGGCGACGCGGGCAAGGCGGGCGGGGCGGTGGGTCACGACGATCTCCATGGACGGGAATGCGGTATCAATAGGGCGGCGAACCTGAACGTTGCGCCGGGGTGGCGGTGAAACTCGTGTAACGCGCGACGTTTCCGCGACGCGACGCGACGCGACGCAGCGGACGCGGCGCCGGCGGTCCCGGCTGAGACGCCATCGAGGTTGAGAAACCCCGGGCCGTGCGCTACGGACAGCGGGCCGGCGTCGCCCGTCGCGGCCGGGTTAGCACAGCGGTAGTGCAGCGGTTTTGTAAACCGAAGGTCGGGGGTTCAAGTCCCTCACCCGGCACCAACGTTTTCAATAGGTTACGGTAGAGATGCCTGATGAAAGCGTTGTAATCTTTATTTGGCGGACTCAGGGCGGACTCATTATGCTGTTCAAAGAACGGGACGGCCGGCGCTCCACCATAAAGGCATACGCGCCGTGACGGACTACGGGCCACCCCGAGCCTTCCCCGGCATCCTCTACGCCGGAGATGGAATGCGCCTGGCAGGGGATGGCCCCGATGCCTTCTCCGACGCTCAGGGCGAGACCTTGCCCTTCAAGGCGGTTATCCATGGCAGTCCGCCCAGGCCGGGCGCAGGCTCGGAGATGAAGGTGGGCGATCGCATCTGGGTGCTGCCGGACAGCCTTGGCACTCCGCCTGAGATCCCCGCGCAGCTGCTACTCGAGCTGGCCGGCATCGTCAGGGACGGCGGGCAAGTTGGGCTGGCAGCGCGCAGCGGGGTCGAGGGCGCGAGGATCCGGGATATGCTGGTGCTGCTGCTGTCACCGCCGGAGGGGCAGGCGTGACAGTGTCGCAGAAGCCAACAGGGCATTAGCCCGGCGCGGTCGCCTACCGCGGAACCGCTGCCCCGCCCGGCATCGCCTGCGCCACCTGATTGAAGAACGGCGCCAGCGCGAACGCGTCGGATAGTATCAGCACAAGGTCGGCGTGGGTGCCGTCCTCGCCGCGGCGGTAGGTCACCTCGCCTTCGTCAGGCGCGGCTGCGGGTGGGCGGGTGATCGCCTGGCTCATGGGATGCTCCCAAGGTCGGCTAGCAGGGCCTTGAACGCCTGTTCCGGCGCGCACAGCGTGTCGGCGAGGCCAGCGGCGACACCGTCGGCGCCCAGGAAGCAGGCGCCCTCCTGCGCACGCACCGCGACGGCCGGGATGCCGCGGTTCCGAGCCACCGTCGTCACGAACAGTTCGCCCAGGGTGTCGACCTCGGCCTGGACGCCAGCCAGCGCCTCGGCCGTCATGCCGGTGACGCTCGCGCGCTCCTCCATGGCTTTGAGGCGCCCGAAGAACACCGGATGCATGGTGACACCGGCTTTGGTCAGACCTGACCGCCCGAAGTCTTACCGCCGGAGATCAGCACGACCTGCCTTAACCCGTTCTTCACGCGCCTCCGAGACAATGCCGGCAGCACCAAGACGGAGCGCTGCCATGGAAGCCGATTGCCGCGGACATCTCTGTCCCACCGCGTCTTCCTGCCCGAAGGCTCGTCCGGTCCAGGGGTGGGCGTTCGCGAGTTCATCAGCCGGGAGCACGACCAGAGGCCAGGGGTGGGCGTTCGGCCCTACGACACCGGCCAGTTCCGCCCTGCCAGGCAGCGCCGCACCAGATTCAGCCACAGCGGCGCGGGTGCTGCGCGTCGGCGTGTAAGGCACCAACAGCGAGGAGCATGCCATGAGAGAAAGCGTCGGCAGCATCGGCAGCAACCCTGCCGTCCACCCCGCCATTGCCCCGGAGCCGTCCGGGCCTGCGACCGGGACACCGACCGCAAGCACGCCAGGCGACACCGCGGCCACGACGAGAGGTGCCGACGGGTCAATCACCACCACCGTGGTTGACGCCCTCGGCGACACGGTCGCGGTCACGACGACCAGGCCGGATCACCCGCTTAGCGTCGAGGCCTGACCGGCACAAGG
>JAABUV010007434.1_pt1 | contig 11497 bp, 18 predicted proteins | sample 5559971 | NCBI WGS metagenome assembly JAABUV01 (sample SAMN10711881, study PRJNA513362) | rock metagenome | isolation source: Antarctica rocks | place: Antarctica: Victoria Land, Knobhead nord | collected 2015-12-19
CACACCTGGCCACGCCAGCACTGGCTTTCCGCTCAGGACGCCCCGGGCGCGGCCGCGCGCGCTGGGCCTGGCCTTTGACAGCATCTCCAGCAAGGCAATAACAGACCCCGCGACCTTCCCGGCCACGGGCGTCAAGTGTGTCGTGGTGCTGAAGCCGCTGCTGGAGCCAGACGCCGCGCGGCCGCGCGCGCTGGCGCACAACCCGGAGCAGCGCACTCTCACGCTGCGGAAGCTCAGGCAGGCAGCAGCTGTTGAGGAGGTGTGCGCAGCCTGGATCTGCTGGTTGAGCTACCTCGTTGTGCTCTACGCATGGTGCACACGTATCCGAGGCAGTCGTGCACAAGCAGGCAGAGCGTGCGCGCAGCGCGAGTTTGGCGCTGACACGTTTGATGAAGTCTACGACGGCGCCGACCGCTTGCCGGTGTACAAGGAGGCCGCGGGACTTGTGAGCGGTGCGCAACACCCTGCATGCTTTTGGCAAGCGCTCCTGTATGCTCTGCTGAGTTTGGATGTCTGCACAGCAGAGCGCAAATACAGTAATTGTGAACTCCACTGCCCAGTGAGCGGATATTTACGCAAGCACCAAGGGCTCAGTGTGTGCAAGGGCGCAGCTGTGCTGGAGGGCAGGAGTGCGGCAGTCCTGGCATACGGCCAGACAGGCAGCGGCAAGACGTACCAGATGCAGGTCTGCACTGCAGCGCAGCACGTCTGGGCGACCAAGCTCGTTCACTTGTGCCTGTAGCCTGCGTCACGCGACTATTTGGTGCTCCTTGACGTGCGTGGGGCTCATGCATGTTACGCACCATCAGTAGTGCTGTGTATGCTTGGACTTGGCGAAGATGATATTGCACAGCTTTCCTAACCTGGCACGCACTCTGCGCGCGCAGGGCAACCCCGCAAGGCGCGCCGACTGGGGCCTGGTACCGTTCGCCGCGGCCGAGCTCCTTGCGCGTGTGGCAGCGGCTGCCGGCTCTGGGCGCTCCTACCTCATCACGCTCTCCGCGGTGGAGCTGTACGGGGAGCACCTGCGCGACCTGCTCGCTGGCCCAGGCACACCTTTCCACCACCCATACGTCCCTGCTCTGCAGCAGCGCTGTGAGAGACCTGCCCTGTTCTGCTTGAGCGGGAAAACACACACCAACGCAGGATACAGCTGCCCAGGACGTGGGTTCTTCCGACAGCAGCTCTTTTGCAGGCGCAGCATGCTGATGCGTAACCCGAAGTGACTGGCACTTCGTAAGCACTTCACTTCATAAGCATGTGTGCATGCAGGAGCGCATGCCAAGCTGGACCTGCGGCAAAACGCAGAGGGCCTGTATGATGTCGTGGGCGCGCGCGAGGCCCATGTCGCAGGCATTGCCCAGGTGCGAGCTGTGCTTCAGCTGCATGTGTGCAGAGCCACACAATGCTGCTGACTCCAATCAATGATATCACCATGCCAGAGCCTGCCCAGCGGGGAAAAGGCTGCGTCTGAGAAGTGCCTCTACAGGCACTACTGGCACGCCAATGAGCCTGTTCTGAAAAGCATCATGCATTGCAGCTCTAAGCACTGCGTACTGACTTAGGCTTGGTGAAGTAAAGAGCGCCAGCCCTAACCCACCCATCCATGCAGTGCGCTGGTCGCTAGCTCTGCCGTGCATGAAGATCCGCATGGACGGCCAGGTGCTGGCGCTGCTGGACGGCGCGCGCCGCGAGGCGCGCACCGGCGCGCACCGCATGAACGCGTCCTCCTCGCGCTCCTTCGTCGACTTTGTCTTCAAGGTCGGCGGCTCTCTTCCCCACCATTCGCTTCTTGCCTGCACGTGCATGAAATGCACCCCACGATGCAAGATGGTGCGCTGCCTTGTTGGAGCATGCCAGCAGCCACAAGGCAGACCACCAGGTGTGACTGAATTACAGGAGCAAAAAATGCGCAGGTAGGGCCTCTGCTGAGCACAGCTCGCGTACGTGGTAGCTGTAAGTGCTGATCTGCCATGATCAGCATGCCCTCAGCTCGGATAATTCCGCGAGCGCGCAGGTGGAGTCGCTGACCGACGCAGGCGAGGCGGGGGCCGCGTCGGTGGCGCGCCTGCACATGGTAGACCTGGCCGGCAGTGAGCGGCAGGCGCGCACGGGCGCCGTGGGCGAGCGCCTGCGCGAAGCAGGTGCAAGCGCCACCGGCACCACACAGCCTGTAAAACATGAATGTGGCGGACCTCTTGCATGTCCTGCCTGCGTGGCGGCGCAGCGAGGCACAACTAGTACGCTTCGTCTAAGAGTTTGCTTTTCACATCCGTGATTCAGCTTGGAACGCCTGGCAGAGCACTCTGTGCCTTGTACGCGGTCAGTTGTCTCAAAGGGCGGCTGGTGCGAACTGGCAGGCGCAATCAATGCGGCGCTCCTGGTGCTGCGCCGCGTCGTCGCCGCGCGCTGCGAGCGCGCGCGGCGGGCTGCAAGACCCGCGCCTCCCGGGGGTGCGTCTGCCGCATGAGTGCCTGGCCCTGCCGTAAGTCGAATGGCGTTCCGTGCAGAACAAGGTGTCAGCCATGCTGGAAGTTTCTGATAACGATACATGTCAGGAGATGTTGCACATGCAGATGCACTTTGCATGTGCCTGCATGATCCCAGTGGTGCCCGCTGTGTTTTATGACTGCTGTGTGGCCTGCAGTGGAGCCATGCAACCCTGCTGACGCCGAGTAGGATGCACGCAAGTGGCGGTGCCGCTGTGATGCTGATTAGGCAGCTCATGCTGTGTTCTGTGCACGGGCAACCAGTACATAAAGTTCGACATGGTGAGCTAGCCTGACAGACCTTGGCGGATATGCAGAGGTGGAGAGCCGGCCGCCGCTGGTGCCGTACAACGAGTCGCCGCTCACGCGGTTGCTGAAGGATGCGCTGACGGGCGGCGCGCGCCTGCTGGTGCTCGCCTGCCTCAGCGCGGAGGCCGCCGACACCGACGCCAGCCTGGACACGCTGGGCTTTGCGCAGGGCTGCCGCTCGCTGACCGCCGCGCCCAAGGCGCGGATGCGCTGTGCATGGCACACTCTTTATATTCTTGTAGCACTATCAGTGATCGTACCCATAACATACGCTGTGCGTCATGTCATACAGTGTGCCTGCCAGCCAAAGAGCAGCGTGACCGCATAACGACACTGAATTGCGCTTACTACGTTCTATTGTACAACCCTGTGCACGCCAGCATGAAGCATGCTGTTATGGCAGGTGCGGTACGTGCGCGGCGGCGAGATCGCGGCCGCGGCGGAGGACCTCAGGGGCCTGGCGGCCGCGGCAGCCGCCGCGCAGGAGCTGTGCACGCAGCGCGCGCGCCTGGAGCGCGAGCTGCATGACAAGGTGCGCCGCATGCATACAAGCCTGCTTGAACGCCCATATGCACATGCATGGGGACCACTGGGTGAGCCACACCACACTCGCCCGCCGTGGCGAGCGCCTGTGGCGCGCCACCCCACCAGGCGTGCACCCCCGACTCCCGTGTCAGCAGGCACGCAGGTGCTGCTGAACCGTCCAGGGTCACTGCATGCAGCTCAGTAGGCAGGGATGACCTGAGACTGGGGTGAAATCGAATCGAACTCAGCAATGGCTTTTGAGGCAGAGCGTCAAGTGAATGTAAAGACGTCGCGCGCCCGCTTGCGTGGGGGCAGGAGGCGCAGCTGGAGAGCCAGCGGCGCGTGCTGGACTTCCTGGAGACCGAGCTGGCGGTGGAGCGCACGCTCACGCAGGGCCGCGCCGCGCGCGAGGCCAACATCGCGACCGCGCTGCAGGCCTCGGTCGGCTCGCTGGCGGCCACCGCCTGCGACCTCCTGCGTGCGCGCCCTGCCCGGCGGCCTAGGCTAGGATCGGGTACCCACCCTGGACGCGTCCGGTGGCCGCTGTTGGCCGGCCGTGTTGCACGAGGGTGGGGCGGAGCCGCCGGCCCAGCCACACGAGACAATCTAGGAGCATGCAGCTCTCCATTGTAGGGCCAGACGCATGTCTCCAGGCTGATGAGGCAGCGCGGTGCGCCTCCTCCGCAGCAAGACGTCCGGGCGTGAGCGGCGGCGCGGCGCGCAGGCGCGTACGTGGCGGGCGGGCCCGGGGCAGAGGTGGTCGGCAACCTGCTGGCGGCCACCACGCTGCCGCAGCTGGCCGCGGTGCTGCGCGCGGACGCGCTGGCCGCGCAGCTGGACGCGCGCGCGCTGCTGCGCCTGCTCAAGGCCTTCCTGCAGGCGCGGGCCGCCCGCGCCCGGCATGCTCCGGGCCAGCAGGGATGGTGCGGCGCCGCTGGGGGCGAGGCGAATGTCGCCCCAGACGTGGCACGCGCTCCTCAGGAGTCGCAGTGTGGCTGGCTTGGGGCTGGCGCGGCTGCGGGTGCCCAGCGCCTGCTGTGAGGCCCCGCGCAAGGTAGGATGTGCGGAGTGTGGCAGGTGCTACGTCTGAGCTGCATTCTGTTCTGGCGCATATGTTACATATGGCTTGGGCACCACTCGCCGGAAGGCTCACAGCCTTGCGTTGCCCCTTAGCATTGCTCACTCCTCTGCTGAAGCCTCCGTCTCCCGGCCTAACGCCCGGCGCGCGCAGGTGAACTACGCATGCGGCGGCGGCCTGGTGCGCGCAGCGCGCGACGCGTTCGCGCTGCTGCGCACGGCGCGCTCAGCAGCGGCCTGGGCGGACGCGGTGCCCTACGCGCTGGGCCAGCTGGCCGGCGCGGCAACGGGCGCGGCGCCGCTGCCGCCCTACGTCCAGGACAACGCGCTCAACCTGCTGTCTGGCATCCTGAAGGCGCGGCCCTACCCTAAGCCTATCCTGGAAACACCGCAAGCCCCGGCGGTGCGCGCGTGAGACCGCGCTGCGCGCGTGTCGCGCTCCGCAGGTTGCCAGGCTGAGGACCAGGCATGCGGCGCTGCCAAGGCCCTGGGTGCGAGCACGCGCGCACTGCTTCTGTGAGGCTGGGGCCCTGACATGCGCTTTAACCGCAGGCCCTGACACGCGCTTTAACCGCAGGCCCTGACACGCGCTTTCACCGCAGGCCCTGGACGCGCGCACGCTCGCCGCGCTCCAGCCGGCCGACGCGCTGGCGGCGGCCGCCGACCTCCTGACGGCGGCACGCCAGGCAGAGGCGCGGGCGGCGGGGGACGTGGCGGCTCGGACCAGCCTCGTGCAGCGCTGCGTGACGGTCCTGAACATGCTCGGCGCGCGGCTGCAAGCGCTCGACCCGGCGCTCGAGGCAACAGCCGCCTTTCAGGCGCGTCGCATGATTTTGCGCTTTCCCTAAGGCAAGCAAGAAAGATATGAGCGCAGAGCTGCATCCTGTCGAGCAACAACGTTTTTCCATGTCTTCGAGCACCCCACGCTCTCAGCCTGGTGCATGCCCACAAGCAGTGCATCACTGCCCACACCGGCGGGCCCCCGAGAGATTACGCCCTGCCTACGCGCTTGAGGCCATGCAGCTGGGCCTGCGTTCATGCGTGACCGCTCGGCCTGCAGCGCATGCCGTCGGCCACGCCCGCATTTCTGCTGAGGGCGGCCGCGGTGCGCAGGAGGTGCGCGAGGGCGTCCTGCACTTCAAGCGGCTCCTGGAGGCCGCGGAGCGGAGCAGCGCGGCCGCGGCGGCGGCGCCCCGCACGACCCGCAGCGGCCGGGCGTACAGCGCCGCGCAGGGCCGCTCAGGCGCGCAGGCCTGCGCCCCGCGGCCTGATGCGCAATCGCATGTGACCGCGATGTGCTGGGTGCGCATCTATTGCATGCGTCTAACACATGTCATGCAGCATGCTTCATCGAAAGGTTTGTATGCAGCCAGAGCTTGGCAGACCGGGCGGAGCTGGGGCTGCATTTTGGTAAACACAGAGCCAAGCCTGCCGTGCCGCCGCAGGCAGCGGGCGTCCCAGCGCGGCATCAGCCCCTGCAGCTCGCGGCACTGGCGAGGCCGCACAGAGCAGCGGCGGGCCGTCCCAGGGCTCCCCTGCCGCCATGCGCAGCTCCGCCGCGCGCGCCGCACAGAGCCCGAATCCCACGGCCGAAAGTCCTCCGCCAAAGAGTGTCGCGGACCCGCGGGGCTTGGAGCCAGCAAGCGCGAGCGCTGCGGCGGCGGCGGGCGCAAGCGGGGAGGCCGCTGGTTGCGCGAGGGCGGCAGCAGGGGGTTCAGCCGTGAGCGGCGCCCCCGGGGGGTGCTGCGTGCCCGCGCCCGCGCGGCTGCAGCAGCCGGGGGCCGTGGGGAGCGGCTTGCAGGGCCTGGCAGCTGCAGCGCCTGTGCGGGAGCGCGCAAGCCCTGGAGGGTGGCTGCGGCGCTGTGCCGGGGCACCAGCATGGGAAGCTGGAGAGCCGCCCTCGCCTGAGCTGCTGGCGCCCGGCTCTGGCAGTCCGGGCGCAGGCGCCTGGCTGACAGGTGCGCCCGCTCATGGTACACCTCAACGCGCGACTGTCCGGCCGAAGGCTTGCGTCGTGCCAGAGCAGGGAGGTTAACCTGGCCACCTGCAGCCCTGTAAAGCTTCTTCAGGAGGCGCATTTTTAGGGTTTGCACCGTGTTCCTATGTCCCGTGCCGTGCACGCAGCTGAGCGTGTGCACCAAGGCACACTTGGCTGGCGCCTGGGCTAGGAGGCACTCTGCGCTCAGGCTGCGGCCAGCTCGCGGGCAGTGTTGCACCGCGAGACGCCCCTGCCAGCTCCCTCATCGTACGAGCAGTGCAGCCTCACGCCACACGCTCACATGGTCTTTTGAGTCCGCGCGACAGACGGCGGCCCCGCAGCAGACGCCGACGGCTGGCTCGCGCCGCGCGACGAGGAGCAGGAGGCGCTGCGGTCCGGCCGCAAGGCCCAGGCGGCCCGGGCGCAACCGCCGCACAGGAGCGCAGGCGAGCTGCTCTCGCACGGCCATGCCCTGACGCGCCGACCAGCCAGGTACGGTCCCCGCGCGCGCTGGCGAGCCAGGGCGCTGCTGTTGTCGTGTGCCAGGGCTGTGAGAGCTCGGTGCAGAGCTGCCCAGGAGCGCGACTGCTCTGCAGGAGCAGCTCCCTCCAGCGCTCTCCGTCGCCAGCACACACGGCAGCGCTCGGCCGCCGGCGGCGCCGCGCGTCCTGACCTGGCTGCGGGCCGCAGGTCCGTGCTGTCGCCGCTGCAGCGCTCGGCGCACCCCCGCGGCGCAGACGCTGGCCAGGCCCTCAAATACCCTGCGCATTGGGCGCTCAGCCCGCCAGCGGCCGTCGACAAGGAGAACTCGCCGGCGCCCGGGCTGCGCTGGCAGGGCACTCTGCCAGCCTGTGCGCCGCCACGGAGCACGCCTGCCTCGGCGAGCGCGGCCGCGGCGGCGCCCGGTAGCGCGCCGCGGCGCTCGCGCTTTGCGCCCGCGGCCTGCAGGGCCATGCCGCCTATGTGATTTGCATGTGAGACTTTGAGGACTACTTGTTCATTTGGGCTCGCCGCAGCAACGCATGCATATGCGGCTGCGCACACCTGCAGCAACAGAAATTGTGCTGAACATGGGGCCCGTGCCACCTCATTCCTCTAAGAGGAAAGGGTAACAATGCATGTTGGCAAACTGGGCCTGCTCAGGTAGCCAGCCTCCCTTTGGCTGTACATTGTGTTGTGCATGGATGAGAGCTCTGGAGCATTTCCACAATGAGGCATGGTAAGCAAACTGTGCTTGTACGCTCCCTAGCTGCGGCCCTCATAATAGGTGCATGCTAAGTAGGCTCTGAGTCATAAGCACAGACAATTATGATTCATAAGCACAGACAGTGCGCTTTGCGTGCAGCCGCGCTATCTGCGCTGCAGCGTGTAGGGCATGTGCCCATGTGTGGGCACCCCTAGCTGAAGCAGCTAGGAGTGCCCTGCTGACCCTAAACAGGGCACTTCTGCCTGCTTTGTGAGACTATAAGCAGAGCCTTGGCCATTTTTGAGAGCAAGCGGCCACTATGGAGCGAGTGCTAGTGCTTTTGGGGGCGCTGGTGCTGTGTGGGGCGCAGCCCTTCTTTGACACTTTTCCGTCTGGAGGCTTTGACAATAATGCGGGGCCATTCCAGGGCCCCTTCCAGCAGCCAGCAACCGTCCGGCCGACCAACGCACCCACCACCACGCCGGTGCCTGTGTCGCAGGCCACCCGGGCGCCTAGCATCCCGCCTGTGAGCGCGCCTGCGCCTAGCATTCAGCCGCAGAACAGCGCGGCGAACCAGACTTCGGCTGGCAACACGTCCAGCATTGCAGCCACCGGCTTCATCAGGCCGTTCGGCACCTACTTTGTGGACGGAGCCTGCAGAAACTTCGTGCCTGTGGGTTGGAACAGGTGCGTTGCTGCGATGTATTGCATCATTATGCATCATAATGCATCATCACCATGCATGACGCCCCGTGCTTGCTCGCCTGCTGGTGTACCTAGGAAGCAAAAGCAGGTCTGCAAGGGCGTTGCGCCACTCTACAATACTTCACAAGCGCTCTGGCCGTCGCTTGTGCATCAACACCCCCGCGCAGCAGCCTCGCAACTAACAAACCTTGTGGATTGTGGAACAGCTGGGTTGACCTGGACAGGCAGGCTGCAGCCGCCGCCAGTGGCCTGCCAGCAGGCGCGGCCCCAGCCTGGGCTGCTGGAGTGCGCTTGATTTGCTGCTGACCTGCTGCAGGCCGCTGGACCTCATTGCTGCTGTCTAGAGCGGCACGTTACTGACAAAAGTGTATCACCAGGTGATGCAACGTGAGTGGGGTGCAGCTCAGTTGTACTCAGTGCGGTTTTATATTGTTACTCATGCGGGATGTGCTGCCTTGCAGGCTCACCCATTACACAGGTGAACGGCGTGACGTCCATATTTGACCAGGTGCGAGCCCAGCAAGGGGGGCCAGCAGTGTCGTGACCAGCACTATGCTTGCATTCTGCACCCCGACGTCAAGTGCCGCGCCAGTGGTTGCCTATATAGTTTTGATAGTGTATGTGCTGACTGGCGCCTGCCTGCCAACCAGGCAGTCGCGGCGGGCTTCAACATCGTGCGGCTATTTGCGCACGGGGAGGACCCCAGCTTCGAGCTGCAGACGTCGCCGGGTGCTGCCCCGCGCCGCTGCGGCGCTCCAGCTGCAGCGTTTTATCAACACAAGCAAGGCCCAACCTGGGGAAAATAAAATGTGCGCTCAGCTGCTGCCGCCTACGCAGGGGTGAACTCGGAATATTTTTTCAAGGTAGGGACGGAGGCCCCCCGCGAGCCACCTCCCTTGCTGCGCAGTTCCCTCTTGCTCTCGCCGGGCAGCTCCTCAAAATGCACTGAGTGTGTCGGGTGCTTGGCAGGGCTTTGACTACCTCCTTGCGGTCGCGGGCTCCAGGAAAGTCAAGGTGCGGCCCAGCGGTCTACTTTCATAGCTGACACACCATCGTCATATGCGTGCAGGCAGTGATACGGTCCGCACCGGCCAGCAGCAAAAAGGACGCGTGGCATGTGGCAGTTGTGGCAGTGCATGCACGGGTCTTTGCGTGCGTGGCGGCCCTTGCCTGCGGTCTGCTCCGGGCTGCCACAGTAGGTGCAGCCGCCCAGCCAGGCCGCCGGGAAGGGGCGCGAGCGAAAGCCAGCGCCGCCGCTGCCGCGCGCAGGCCATCATCGTGCCGTTCAACAACTGGCTGGAGCCGCATGTCGGCGACGGCCGCCTGGCGTACCTGAACTGGACCAACACGCCCCTGGACGCCAACGACTCGCTCTGGCTCGAAGACAACTTCAACAACATGGTCAAGAAGCACTACAGCGACCTCGCCACCCGCCGCAACGTGTTCACCGGCAAACTGTACCGCGACGACGACACGTGCGCCCGCCTTGGGCAAAGGGGCCGCTGTGACGGACTCGAGCGCCTTTCCAACCCCTGCTCTTACTCGCCTGTTACTTGCCTGATCGGCGGGGAAGAGCTTTGCTGTGCGCGGCCACGGCCTCTGAGTGACACGCAAAGTGGCCGCGCCTGCTGAGCGCGAGCTCTCTTCTGAGCTGCTTCGCATGCTGTGAGCACACTGCTGACCGCGCTTGGTGCACCGCGCGCAGGATCTTTGCATGGGACATCGTGAACGTGCGCCACGCCTAGGCCCCGCGCCGGGCATGTGGGCAGGGCTGTGGGACGGGGTGGGCTTTGGGATGACACGGCCTGCATGCGCAGCAGCTGCGGCCAGGCCGCGCCTTCAAATCCTGCCTACGAGCCTGGGGCGCCTGGAAGCCACCTGTCCGCGGCCGCGACGCTGGGCCTGCCCTCTCCCCTCATGCTTGCGGCTGGGGCTGCACTTCAGGCCTTGCAAACGCGCAATGCTGCTGTAAGTGCTTGCCTGGCTGCTGCTGCCCCACCCCCCGGCCTGGCGCCGCAGGAGCACCGGTGCCCGGCAGCCCAGAACAGTACGTCATGGTGCGTGCCGCGCATGACGTCCTGGATCAACATGATGGCTGGCTACCTGCGCAGCGTGGACCCCAACCACATGGCGCGCGCCCGCGCTTGGGCAGTGCCTGCTTTTGCTTCCCCCGTGCCTCTCCTGCGCAAGCGCGGCCTGGCAGCTGCGGGGCTGTAGCAGCTCGGCGCTGGCGAACGCACGCCCGCGTGGCAACGTCCAGGGCCCGGCGAGCGAGCCTGCGGTGGCGCGGGGCAGCTTCACAGGCCTGCCTGCGCTCGCCCAGCACAAATGTTCCCCACAAAGTCAGGGTTGGGAAACCCTGACTTCGACACTGGGAGCCAGGTGACGGTGGGCGAGGAGGGCTTCTTCGACGCCAACGGGCCCAACGCCGACATGAACCCCTGGGGCCTGCCGAACAACGTCCAGGTCCTGGGCAGCCGCTGGTGCGCCGCCCTGTACCTACGCACCACGCCATCCCAAGGCGCCACCCTGTGCCTAGGCGGCACCAGGGCTCACACGCGGCGGTCTTGGTCGCCGCAGCACCCCGGACGCGCACCCTGCATGGCCGCAAGCTGGGGCCATATGGACTCGTGCCTGGCTCGCCCATGGTGAGAGCTAAGAGTTATGTGGGGTAGGTGACTGGCGCGCACCCAGGATTTGCACTGCGGGGCGTCGCGCCTGCCCGCCTGCAGGCGGGCGCCGTGCGCTGCCGCCTCACGCGTGCGCGCATGCCCGCGCGTGCCCCGACGCGCGCCGCGCGCGCAGGGCGGGTGGCGTCGGCCAGGACTTTGTCGCGCAGCACTCCGGCAGCGACATCTCTTTCGCCGCGTTCCACATGTGGCCCGACAAGTGCGCCGCACTATAGGGGTAGGGATAGGGCTGCCTGCTGCCCCCCCGCATGCGGCGCGGCCGCGCTGCGCTTCCCGCAGAGAGCAGCGCGCGATGCGCCTGCGCACATGCGCGTGTTGGCAGTGCCATGCGGGGCTAGACCTGCTGGCGCGCACTACGCGCTGCGGTGCAATAGCACCCGCCGCGGTGCACGGCCCGCACCAATGGAGCACCTTGGCTCCCACTGCCGCCTGCAAGGGAGCGAGCTCACCCGTCCGCGCGGGGCGCGCCGGCGCGCAGCTGGTTCACGCAGGACGCGCGCTTCCCGAGCACATGGATCAACGCGCACATCACGGCCGA
>JAABUV010007435.1_pt1 | contig 11497 bp, 10 predicted proteins | sample 5559971 | NCBI WGS metagenome assembly JAABUV01 (sample SAMN10711881, study PRJNA513362) | rock metagenome | isolation source: Antarctica rocks | place: Antarctica: Victoria Land, Knobhead nord | collected 2015-12-19
TCATCTGCGTTTTGTGACTTTTCGTTGTAAATATTGAACAATAAAATTTCTCTCTGAATTTTATTGTTCGCTATTGATATCGCTTGCATATCTTCGCTATTGACTATGTCTGATCTTGATGTGCATGTAAATTTCTTTGCGTTTTTCGCAACAAATATCAGTACTCTGACATGAGTATTCTGAACATTTGATTTGATGCAGATAAACGATAAATGCGAAATTGTTATATTCTCATCTCTCATTTACGATTCTTGTATTATAACAATATCTGTCTTGTTTTTCGCAAATTTCATGCATGCATGCATAATTTGCGTTGACCTTGCGCAATTGTGTTGTAGAATTCGAATATTCAACGTGTTTGCAAAGCTTTTGTCATTTGCGTTGTTTTGTGACATTTCGAATGCAATACTCATTACAATTTCGTGACTAGATGATCTTTTTATGAGCTAATAGGCTGAGCTGCCTGATATGTTTCGCACATTGCGCTATTTGCGAAGTGCGCATTTTGACAGTTGCAGCATCTAGAAATCGTGTGATTGCATGATTGCTTGTCTTCGCATGTAGGTAATTGATATTTATGATTTCAGGTCTGATGATTTCGCTCGCAGTACAAGCATCTTGATGATCTGTTACATTTGTTCTGTAAGTGCTCAAATGTTTGACATTTTTGACATTGATCATTTGATCGATAGTCTCGATATTCAACTGTTCGATATGTCGATTTCGCAGCTAAAAGTCGTTTTTTCAGATGTCTTTGCACTTCTGCTTCGATTCTAAACGCTAAGATCATCGATGCATTTCTGTTTCGTGATCGGTTTTCGCTCTTCGATAATCATATAGAATTGATTATTAGTTTCAATTTGAAATTGTACGACTCTAACTCAGTTTTTAGATTTTTTATTTCAGTTTTCGTGTTGAAGATTTCGGTTTCCAGACTGTGTATGACTATTTTATGTCATTTCTCGTCTTTCTTAATGCTTTTAACATCAAAAACATGCTCTCATATTGCTCTTTGCGCTAGTAAGGCATCTGCTGTGTATTTTCATCGTCTTTAAAGTTCAGTTCTCATTTTTGGGACTGACAATGAGTCTTCTTTCGCGATACGATATTTCTTGTGATTTTGGCGAGAATTTCTTGGTAACCAGATTTCATTCGCCTGCATTTGCATTCGCATTTGCATTTGTGTTTGCATTTGCATTTGCGCTTGTGACTTGAGCTGCTTTTTGCGCATATGTGAGCTTCTGCGTTGGTTTTTGCGAATTTTGCATGACTTGCGACGTTTGCGAAACCTGCGCCCTCTGCGAGATTTGCGAATTCTCTGTCATTTGCTTTGCATTGATTTTCTTTTTGATGTTTTCAGTATTTTGTTGAACCAATTGTAGAATGATTTTCAGTTTGTTGTTTGTTTGACTTTGAAGTCGATCAATTTGCTTCTGAATCGAGTTTTCTATGCTTTCGTTGCATGCTCTTTGAATGTAGATTAAGCTATGATTTATAGTTTCTTTCTGTTCTGATATTGCTTGTCTTAGCTAATTGACTGCGAATTCAATTTTTTCGCGCAGTCTCTTTATCTGCATCTCTTTAGAGATGACATCGTAGCACTTGCTAGTACTATCTTCGATGCTGACTTCTTTTTGCGAACTTTTCATCGCTTTTCGCTTTTCGCTTTTTCATTCCTTTGACTTTCACAATCGCTTGTGTTTGCTCTTTTTGCTGCGAATTTGCATTTCGCAGATTGGTTGTATTCTTGTCGTTCTGCGCATTTGCATGTGAATTTAGCATCAATGCATCGAGTGAACTAAACATGTATTGCGTTTTTCTATTTGCTGATGTGAGCGACTTTTGTTGACTGCGAAATAAATCGACAATGTCGTTCTGCAGTTGTTTGCCTGTTGACGAACTCATGCTAAGTTTGTCTCATAGATCTGTTTCAATCTCTAACGTTGATTTTTTGATTTCTATCGTCGACGTTTTGAATTCTGATGCTGAGCTACTGCTTCTGCTGAGTTCCGCGTTACTATTCGCGAAACGAAGCGAAGAAGAGCGCATAAAGCGACTCTTTACATTTCTTTCCATAGCGAGTTTTTTCCGAGTTTCGAGCTTCGAGCTTCTAGAAAATTCACTTGATTCTTTAAATATTTCTTTAATCTCTTACTCAGAGCGTTTCACGTAGACAGTAACTTTAGTGTAGAGGTTTCTCAATTTCTATCCCGAAACCTGCAATAGATCGCCTTCTATTATCGACTTCTGTCAGACGAAAATGATATAAATCTAGTCTGCAAGAACCTAGATTACTCTTTTTGATAGAAAATGCTTGACGCAATTGCTTTATATCTCGTGTATCAAAGTAGTCGCGTTATCTCGCTCAGAATAGTAACGACTGACCTCGACTTATTGCCTTGCGCATCAAGAAAAGGTAAAACAAATAGTGATTTGATAAGAAACGCTGTACTTCTCTGAAACAACGTTGTTCTTTGTGCGATCTTCAAGTGCAAAAGAGTTTGATTTCGATTTTTGCGTCAGTATGCAGTCTTCTGTGCTGTTCTGAAGTCGATTGATGACTTGTTCTTTTCATGTGAGTTTGCTCTTCGATTTATCAGTCAAATTACTGTTTGACTTGATGATTCTTTCTTTTGCGTTGATGAACTCTCGTTTCGCCGTCGATTTTGGCCTGCGTGAGCGCGGAAAATTTCGATTTTCATTCATGTGACGTGATTCACTTCAATTTGACGAAGATGCACGTCTTATCACAATTTCATGTTCAGTTGTACTCTCAGAACTTGCACGTCTGATTTCAACTTAATAACTAAACTTTCTATTTATATGTTAGTCATTAGGTCAAATCTTTTTGATTTTCTGATGAAGTGCATAAATTCATACTTTTCTGATGCAAATGTTACATCATGAGTATGAACTTATTTTGCACAAATGTTGTGCGCTTTGCTCAGTGTTCTGCAGATTTCTTCAATGAATCTATTATATACTAAAATGTTAATGTCATTAACAAAGTTGAGCACTTCAATCTTAATTTTCAATGTTTTGCACTTCTTTATCAGACTTATGTTGAAGAACAGAAAGAGAATCAATGAAATGAAAGATCTTTGCAATATGTCTGCATTTATCTTGCATATATCACTTGTTTGCTTGTTGAATCTCAGTAATGTTTCTTGATTTTTAAGAAAGCTGCATGCTCATTTGACTATGTAGTTTGAAATTCTTTTCATTTTTAGAGTATGCAGAAGTCTGATGTGCAAGACTTGATTGAACGTTTCAATGATGTTTAAACTTAGCATGAACACTACATATTTGATTTTGCAGTCTCATATTATGTAAATCTGATCTACTAGTAGATTTAATGTTGAGATCATGAATTGTTTGCATCTTACTTTCATTTAAGCATCAGATAGCATGTGATGAATTTCAGCTATATTGCTCAGTTTTTTAATCATGATCAACTTCAGAACTTTGCTCATGATATCAAGCAAAGCAATGAGTTAATATGTCTTTGAATCAGTATAATTGCTCTTCTTTGATTTGCATAGTATTATTGTTTGAGTCTTTTTGAACTGCTTCAAATGATATCTGTGTATTACACATGCATTGAATAAACTCGTCAGTATCGAGATCAGTTCTGCAAGATTTGTCTGCAATGCTTTGTTTGAAATGTTTGAGATGTCTGATGCTTTGTCTGCTTTTACTCTTTTAATTGTTTGTCTCACTTCATTTTTTGAAATGCGTAAATCAGATGACATTGTCAAGAATATAAATGAGTCTGCAATGTTGTTGACATTTGTTTGAAAGAATGAAAGAAAGAATTTTTCTTGCAATATCTCGATTTTTTTCTTGAATCTCATTGTCATTTGATCAATGTCACTTCACTTCAGTGATGAAAACTGTGCAGTCAAAATGTCACAAAACAACGCAAATGACGAAAGCTTTGCAAACACGTCGAATATTCGAATTCTACAGCACAATTGTGCAAGGTCAACGCAAATCATGCACGCATGCATGAAATTTGCGAAAAACAAGACAGATATTGTTATACTACAAGAATCGTGAATGAGAGACGAGAATATAACAATTTCGCATTCATCGTTTACCTGCATCAAACCAAATGTTCAGAATACTCATGTCAGAGTACTGATATTTGTTGCGAAAAACGCAAAGAAATTTACATGCACATCAAGATCAGACATAGTCAATAGCAAAGATATGCAAGCAATATCAATAGCGAACAATAAAATTCAGAAAGAAATTTTATTGTTCAATATTTATAACAAAAAGTCACAAAACGCAGATAACGAGCAATTATACACAATTGAGCGAGAATTAGCAAAAGTTATGCTAAATTCTGAGCAAAAAGTTATTATCATCGAAGACTTTAATGCATATCATAGCTGATGAAACGCAAAAATTTCAAACTTTATTAGAACGAAAGCGTTAATAAAGTGAGTAAATTTACATAAGTGCAATCTGATTAACACTTTTGATATAAACACATATCACAGCTATTTAAGTCAGTTAAGCTCAATACTTGACTTAGCATTTGCATCAAAGAATATGCGCAATCACATCAAGAATTGACATATAGATGAGAACGTAGACACAGAATTTAATCATGAAGTAATTCTATTTACAATAGTTATAAAAAAGATGAAGTTAATCGAAAATTCATTGAACGCGTCATACAATCTGCAAAAAGTCGACTGAAAAGACTTTGATGAGCATTTGCAAAAGACAAAAGACAAAATGATGATCAAGATGCAAAGAATCATGAGTTTAGAAGCAAAAGCCATTTACTTGATGAAATGCATCAAGAATACAGTGAAATTATTTGTATTTAAACAGCGAATATGCGCAAAATCAAAACTCTGGTGAAACAATGAACTCATCGAAATGCGAAAGACGCTGTCGTCAAAAAAGTGAATCTGAAAAAGATGCAGAAATGACGATGCATGAGCAGAGATAGTGCAAATGCGAAATTCGTATCATGATGCAATAAAGCTAATTAAAAACCCATTCTGAATCAATTTTTTGAACAACGTCAAAGAAAAAAAAGTGTTTCAGACATACAAGTTCACTAAATCACGTCTAATTGAAAAGCTATCTTTGATACAAAACTCACAAAAAGAATTGAAAACTGAATTCAATGAAAAGTGCAAGGCATTTCTGAAAGCAATGTACTCATCATCTTCGAAAATTCAAACCAATGAAGAATTACTATCGAACGAAAGTATACAGTGATTAAGAGTTATCGAAGAAGAAATTAAACACGTCATTAACTTCTCAGCACTCAGAAAAGCACTTGAATCAGATGATATGTCATTCGTAATCATACAGCGAGCGTACAAAAGCATATTGAAAATCTTCAATTTAGTGTATTCAGATTTGATTGAAAACGACTATCATTCGAAGATATGACGCGAAGGCACGAAAATTATTCTGAAAAAATCAGACAAGTTGAATTACTCAATTTTGAAGACATACAGAATTATTACGCTGCTAAACTGTTTAGGCAAAGTAGCAGAAAAAATAATAGCAGTGCAACTGTCTTACACAGCTGAAATTAACGACAAGCTGCTGAATTTTGATCAAATGAGAGACAGAAAACAAAGATTAGTTATAGATGCAGTACTAAATCTAGTACATGATGCGCAAATGACGAAAAGTCGAGAAAACACGCTTATCTGTTTACTTCTAGATGTCAAAGAAGTCTTTGATCATGTTGCATTGAAGCAACTAGTTAAAATATTGATTAAGTTGAAAATATTGATCAACTTAATCAATTGAGTAAAATGTTTCTTACAAAACAAAATTATTGACTTAGCATTTGATGACAAACGTCAGAAATCAAAGAAAATAAGCACAGAAATATCACAAGACTCATTTATCTCGCTCATTTTATTTCTAATTTATATTCGATACTTGTTTTCAAAGATTCGCGCAAAGTTCGAAAATTTACAGTTATTCAGCTATATTGACGACGTGACGCTATACATTAAGGGAAGAAATATTGACAAGAATGTGAAAATGCTCAAAAACGCAGCAAAAATCGCTTTCACATGAGCTGAGAACAACGCAGTGCAATTCAATAACTCGAAATCTGAATTGATACACTTTGAAAGTCACAAGACAACACTCAATCAAATAATTATTCTACTCAATAACACAGTCATAAAATCAAAGACATGCGTACGATGACTAGAAGTCTGACTGAATCGAAAGCTCAACTTCAAAGTTCATGTGCAAATGAAAATCGCGACAGTCATAAGAATGCTACACTCGTTGTTTAGATTAATGAATAACGAGTGAAAACTAAATGTCAAATCAGAAAAGCAGTTATATCTGACATGCATCACATCTATTAGCGATTATGACGTCGAAATATGATGAAATAATCAAAAAAGCTACTTAGTCAAATTTCGCAAACTGCAAAACGCTGCATTACGAAAAATTCTGAGTGCATTTCGAACATCATCAATAGATGCTATGCAAATAGAAGTTGAAATCTCGTCGATAAAGATGCAATTAAATCAAAAGTGCAAGAACTATACAATTTGAATAGTTGAATTATCGAAAAAACATTCTATCAGAAAAAAAATGTCTATGTCGTACTCATCTCAATACTCTATCGAATTGAATTTAAATCTGAACGCATCGAAATATCTGAACTGAAATGAGACGAAGGCGAATTTATCTTGAAAAGTCAAGAAGTGCAAAGACAGACTCACGCAGATATATCGAATATTGAACAAAGTGCAAAAAACACTGAATTCAATAAAAGAAATCGAAATTTCTCACTTCAAGAAATCGTGAGGTCAAGAAATCAAGCATTTAGCAAAAATTCAAATCGAATTTGCAAGAAGCGAAACCAGCGAAACGATCAATACGCACTACAGGAAATTAGAAAGAATTATCAAAAAGGTGAAGAGCATAGTGATGTATATCGACGCATCGCAAATTCAAAAAAAATAGCAGAAGTTGAAACAAAAATCGAAACAACAGTGATATTCACGCATGAATTCGTCAGATGCAGCAAAGCGACAAGCGTTTCAGGCAAAAGTATTATAACGAAGGCAAAATTGCAAGCTATTAGCGATGCAATCGCAATGTGCAGCGAAAAAGCACTCAAAAACAGCAAAATTTGAATGTACATGAACAGTCAAATGACTTTGCAAAGACTAAACGCAAAGAGCAACGTCAATGCGAAGTTATTCAATGACATACGACAAAACTTGATCAATTTACGTCAGAATCAGTGTCAAATTCGCATACAGTGAATATCGAGTCGCAAGAGCATTATTGAAAACGAAAAAGCAGACCAACTAGTCAAAAGCGCTGCTCAAGAATTATCAGTTATCGACAACATGAAAGCAATCATCATAAGCTTCGTCAAAAAGCAAATTTGCAAAGAGACGAAAGCACAATAGTTAAATGTCTGAAAAAGCAGCATCAAGAAGAGAAACCAGTATCAAAAGCACATATTGAACGTGAATTTAAGTCAGAAATCACTAAAAGAGCTTAGAAAAATCGATAGACTAACGTTTTCAATCTTTATTCAGTTGAAAATGAAACATGAGTATTTCAAGAGCTATTTGCATCGAGTATCAGAGAATAATTCGAACAAATGCTATGAAATATGTAAAGTGAGTCAAACGTCAGAGCATTTGCTACTAAATTGCAAGCATTATAGATCAGAGCAGATAAAGCTTAAGAAAAAGACTTAGCTTAAAAACACAGACATCATAGTGACATTGTTCATCACCAAAATCGAAAGAATTGCAACACTAGAGTATTTGAAAAATACTTGAATTGCGACAAGAAAATGACTATTAGAAACGAAAGAGTAGAACGCGAAGAATGCAAAGAAATGAAGAAGAACGAGAGTACAATTGCAAGAGTTTGAGCGAGAGTGCTTGTATGCGCAAACTATCGATGTGATTGATCAACAAGAAGATATAAAGCAGCGACTTTGATCAGGTTACATGTAACTTAGCATACACACAGCGTCTAAACAGTGTCATAGTCATAGACTGCATGCACTTAATGAAGAAAAAGAAAAAAAAAGTCTTGTGAGTTGCTTGTATCATAGTAACAGACATGCAGTCTTAACAAGATTTATACATAATTAGCATGTAAATTTAAAGAATGTTCATTATTTAAGTTCTTTCTGCTAATCATTCTCAACAAATTAAACATGAAAGTATTCTGTCTCAATTCTTGTCATCACAACAACAAAATATTGAATCAAATGATTTTCATAAGCGATTTTCCTCATAGTTCTGCGTTCTATTTGACTTTCTCATCTGCATGCAGATTGCTTGTAACATGCACATTGAGATTATCAAAGTCTGCATGATCGCGAAAACTCTGCATGTGATTAATGCACAGCGCTTCATCATCACGCAGCATCTTGATGTCATTCAAACTTTTGATAATCTTTAAACTTTACTGTAGCTAAACAGTAGATTTGTAGTCAGCATTGCATACAGATGAGTTTCATCACTGATCTTTTTTTCATTGAGAATTTGAATGATTTATGCATCATCTTCATAATATCAACGAAGACAAAATAAAATCTTCACGAAATCATTTTATAAAAGCAAAGATTCTCAATGTCTTTGAAGAAGTATCATGATAAAATCATCAGAAAACATAGAGAATGAATTCATGATGTCAAAATCTTATTTCAAAATATTTCTTAACATTTTGAAAGAAATGAGAAAAAGATTTTATATTGCATGATTTATCTCAGAAATGAATCAAAGAAACTTTGATTCAATTACAAAGAGACTATGTTTGCAGCTCAGCAAATGTGATTTAATTTTATTGACTTTCTTCTGAACATAATTAAGAATTTGAGAAATCGAAACATAAATATGACTCAGCAATATGCAAACGCATTGCAACGCTCAAATCAGATGATATGAATGTTTGCAGTTTATCTGAGCACTTTGAAACATCAACTTTCATTGTATAGTGATGAGCATAAGCAAACTCATTTATTCATTAAGCTAAGATCAGAACTGCATATGACTATTATCAATGTACAGTTGATTTCTATCACATGAGATGTGTTAATCAATCTTGTTACTCGATTAAAAATCAATTTGCAAAAAGAACATGTTTTGTTGTTAAAATGATTTTAAGATAAAGACTTGCATGATTAAATTAAGATTAATAAGAAGATCATTCAAAGTGAAAGAAGTTTCATAAATCAATCAGACTTAATTCATCATTGAAGTTAAGTTTACATACTTCATTACATTATAGCAAAGATTTGTTCAATATAACTATTAGAGATCAGCATAAAGCGAGTCATATGAATGTCATTTAACTAATAAATAAATGCTAAGAAAGAAAAGTATCTACAGAATAAAACTCGCAGCTTATATGTATGTTTCTGATCTTTGTGCTAGACTCGAAAAAGTTGACATTTTACACAGATAATGCAGAAACTCGATGACATCATCTTTAGCTTGAATGTTCACTAGACTCAATTAAAAGTAATCAAGATCAAGAATAAATTAAGAATAAAGTTGAGAATAAATTGAGAATAGATCAAGATCGTAGCATTACTTTCTCTCTTCAACAATTCATGTTTGCATAAATGTATTTTCTTAGTGAGCTTTTGTTGAATATTTAATATGAAAGTCATCGATCATCTTTTGAGCATTCATAAATTCATCATTGTCAGCGTTGTATCAGTTGAAATCATTGTCATAGCTCTTTCATTTAACTCAATATTGAAGTCATCTTTGATATTATTGAAAGTTCAATATATCGTTGATCTTTCATTTATTTTCATCGTTTATCACTATTGATCTCAAGAATTCATTCTTCTGATTAGACAGAGAATCATCAACGACAGAACGAAGAAGCTCTGAATGAAATACATCATGTATATGCATAGTGTCTGATAGTTTCAATTTATAAAAGAAGTTAACAGAATCTGTAATCTTGAATGAATCAAGCATCTTGTCATCTAGCTTTTTGAAGAGTCTCGCTGTAATAATGTTTCTTTCGTTCAGAAACATCTTTGATTTGATCTTGTAATTAATCTTCTTTCTATGCTTATTAGCTTGTTTTATCATTTGTTTTCATGTTTTGATCAGAGCTTCGCAAGCGAAGATTAACGTCTTGTTCATGTGATTGAATATATCTTTGATTCTGATGATCTGCAAGCATTTGCAAGTACTTTCATACTTGATGATGTCAGAATCGAAGCTCATATGAGAATGAAAGCTCTTATTCATGAAGAAGAAAGTCAAGAAAATGACTGAAAACAAGATGTTATTGTTGATAAACTTGATCATGAGCAATCACTTAAATCAGTCATTCTGCATGTACAATCAGAAAAAATGAAAATATCTTTCAACATTCTGATTGACTTGTTCGCTTTGATCGTCGATTCAAAAGTGATAGATGATGAACAATTAAAGAGAAATGCTCAGTCATTTGCAAAGAAACTTTCAGAGAATGAAAGTGAACTGAGTATCTTGATTGAATACAATGAAGCTTAATAAATCATGAGTTCAATATGCTTACTGAATTAACATTTCAGCTGTTCTTTTGACTGTGATATCTTTATCATCAATGATGCAAGAAATATAATGTCTTTTCTTTGACAATCTGCAGATGACAGTCAGAATAGTGTTGTAATTGTATGAATCAAATAAATTAATAATGAAGTTCATGATTATATCTTGTCATCACTGTTCAAGTATGAGTAAAGAATGTAGTAGTTCATTTGATTTATCTTTAAACATCTTTAAGCGTTGACAGATATAACAGTTTCGAATATAATGATTTACTGTCTTTCACATGAAAAATTAATAGTAGTTTCGTTTTATGATCTTTACAGTTCTAAGAATGTTAGAATGATTTACTGAGAATTGATCGTGCATCTTACAAATCAGATTCATTTGTAAAAGCTTGTTGAACGAAATTTATAACTGACTATCATAGTACAAGATTTCATTCTGAGTTCAACAATTCTTTAATTTAATATCTTTATATTGTGTCTTGTCTCTTGCTATTACTTCGCGAAGTAGCGTAAAATTCTCGTCGATTTCATTAATCTTAAGAATCTGTTTATAAATTGATTCACTGATGTTCTTCTTTAAATCAGCAATTTTCATTCAATTCAACGTCAGAATAATGATTCTTTGATAGTGAACACGCTCATTCTTGAAACTTCTGAGCATGACATTAACTCAATGAATTAATGCATTAATCTTGATGTTCTGCTTGTCAGATCAATACATTATCTTGAAGTTGAAGTCAGTGAGCTTCTGTACTCAGCGCATTTATCATCTGCTAAGCTCTTTGTCTTTTATCAATGATGTGAGTGCTTGATGATGTTGAGATCGTGCCTAGAATCTAATCACACTGCAGCGAGATAGTGCGTAGCTGAATAGAATGTTTGATCAATAGAGGTAGCTCTAACTAGGAAACTAAGAATACAGAAGAAAGAAGACAGTTCCGAGCTGTATCT
>JAABUV010007436.1_pt1 | contig 11495 bp, 17 predicted proteins | sample 5559971 | NCBI WGS metagenome assembly JAABUV01 (sample SAMN10711881, study PRJNA513362) | rock metagenome | isolation source: Antarctica rocks | place: Antarctica: Victoria Land, Knobhead nord | collected 2015-12-19
AATCAATCATGACGTCGGGAGCACAACATGAGCTCCTTGAGAAACTCTTGTTCAGACGTCAGGTATGTGTAGACAATTTGCAAAACACATCGATTTGCATGTCAAGGCACCCATAGCAAGGACCTGGCCAGATTTGTTGCATTGACAATTGACTTGATTCCTTTGGTATGGTCAGGTGATACTCAACAAACTGCCCGATCAAGAGCAAGCAGTTGCAAATCAGCTCACTAGGTCTGGTTACCTAGTCACAGAGCCATCTGAAGCTGACCCGGGTGCCTTTGTTGTTTCTTTTGTATCAAGGCTACACATGGAGTACACACGATTTTGCTTTTACAGTCGGAGCTATAGCACGCTGGCTCAAATGCCCACATCCATGTCTGACTTTCTGAGACAGGTTTTGCAACGTATGAGTTTTGCACAAATGGCTAACTCTTTAAACACCAGCAAGAGTCCAAGCAGAGGGCTGTTGGAGGCACATTATCAGAATGAGTTTTACAGGTAATCTGGCTGCCTTGGAGATGTCACGCCTCTGAATTGCATTGCTTCAATCTTGTATTGCAACGCAGGGCTTGCAGGTCAGTGTTGCCTCCAGGAGTACACCTTTCCCCAGATGTAGGCCCAGTACTTGGTGTACCAGGCCGAATGGACTTTATGCTTATGCCATTGAAGTGGGAATTTGAGCTTCTGACGGATGGCCAAGCCATCAAGGAACATGTAGAAAGGCAAGTTTGACAGAAGCAATTGATGTGATACCCAGATGTCCCACTGCGTATGTTATCCAAAGCAAGTACCACTAGTGTCATATTGTCTGCAGGTTTTCACCTGCTGGCAAGTACTATGGGCTGCTGAGTCAGGGCAACATGGCAGAATATGCGGTGCTAGACATACGTAGCAACCACACACAGCCAATTTTACACCATCATGCAAACCTGTATCATGTCTTGTTTGCTAATGACTTCAAGTCAGCTGAGTTGAGGCTTGGTAGTGAGGTTCTTGCCACTCTGTATCTTGATACTTGAGATCGCAAAAGGGTGTTATTGGTGTCAAGCATGAGTAGTGCTACCATGTAATGTTTGCTCAGCTAGCTGATCAGCTGGAGAATGTTGTTGAGTCAACACTATGTTGTTATGACATTTGGCCATGGTGACCCTGTTGAACTGCGGCACTATTCCAATCTGATTGTCTTGAGTGGTTTGCAATGCTGCATCATCATGTTCCCCATTGCTGATGCTGTTACCAACTACAGCTTCTGTGATAAGTTTGTGACCACTTAAATGCATTGTCGGTGACTCAGACTTTCTTGTTGGTGACTCTGGCCAAGCACATTTGTTGGTGAGTCAGATGCTTTTGCTTCAGACCCCTTTCGTCGTCGACTCAGACCCTTTTTGTCAGAGCAACTGCTGTTGGTGTTATAATGTTTGTCAACGGCTTTGTCAACGGCATGACAATAGATATTGCATATGCCTTGCACGGTATGCATTTGCAGCTTTCAGGAATGCAAGCGTTCAGGATTGAGTGCAGATGAAGCAGTTACAAGGACCTGAACAAGGCACTGCTGATTGCGTTTCAAGTGATATTTCTATTATCTAAACACCAATCAGCTTTTTGCTACAGTGTTGAATGTTGCAGCTTGTAAAAGTCGCTCATAGGCTTCATGAAAGGGCTTGACTGTTGCATCTGGGTCCTTTGTACTCAGCTTCTGTGTACCCTTCTTTGCAGGCTTTACACCTTTTTTTGGGCTTTTCACTTGATGTCTCCATAAGAAGGCATCAAATTTGGCACGGACCTTTGTTACGCCAAATTTCAGCAACAGCTCATCAACCTGCCTCACAGCCTCTTGCTCTGGCAACCCTTGCTTGGTGAGAACATGAATTGCTTGTGGCAGGTGTTGCTTCTTGCACAATTATGATCTTCCTGACTGCTTGACTGTTCCTTTCCCGCTGCCACGCCATGTCATTTTGCCACAACTCTTACTCTCACGCAACAAGCTTTTGACACTGGCATACTCACCACCATATTGCCACTCTTTCCATATTGCAGCGACACTATCTCCTCTAAACAATCTTCTTCCACCTGTATCAAGAGCTTGTCTTTGTCGTGCAGGCAAGTTAGCATAGGTGATAGTTACGCATGGCTTTGGCAGCAGGCTGCGTCGACATTGCCGAGGTTGACTGCAGATTCAGCATGCATGGTATGTCTGTGGTTGCTGTTGCTGTGTGGGTGGGCTGAACAGCTCTGTCGTCACCAGCAATGGCAGCTTCTGCTTCAGCTTGCTCTCTTGCCAGTCTTGCTCGCTCTTGTGCCATCACCATGTCCAACCTGGCACACTCCAAAGACTCCACATGTGCAGCATACTCCTTACGCTTTGCTGCCAATGCTGATCCAGGCTCAGCAGTTTCCTGAGGCAGCTCTACTCTCTGTCGTTTAGAGGCAGGCTCAGCATTTGAGGCCCAGCCCTCAGCAAGGCGCTTGGAAGCTGCTTGCTTGTCTGCCCATTCAGACAGGTAGGGCACTTTCAAGCCGAGCTTATACATACTGTCAAGCTCTGCTTGTCCAACCTCTGTTGCAAATACTGCATAAGCATCTGTGTCCATGACATCCTGTACTGCGGTGAGTTGCTTCAACTGGAAATCTGGACCATACTTCAGCATTCTGATTGGCAGGGCTTGCCAGAAGGCTTGAACAAAAAGCTCAATGCACTGCAGAGTCTCAGCAACACCACATGGCAGGCTCGAGATGGTATCCATGACGCTGGTCAGGCCTGGCAGCAATGCATTGTGCCAACCTCTGGGCACGGGAACCTCTGCTCTTCCCAGGTGGTGATGCTTCCGGAAGTCTTTTGCAAATCCAGCTCCTTTTGTTATCACGTCCATGGTTGTTTGTAAGCTTGCTCTGGCATAGCTCCTGTCTTGAGTACCATTAGTCCAGCGACAATGGAGGCCGACCTCAGAACTGCTTGCCCCTGCTGCCCTTGTCTCTGCTACACATGTCTTCCGCATCAAGCCAGTCACCTTGTCTTTGTCCCAGCCCTCTATTTGACTGGTGATGCGATTCATCAGGTTGCTGATCTGTTTTGTTTGAGCTTTGTCACTTTTGCCAGCATAGCCTGGAACAACCATCTTGACTTTGACCCACTCTTTTTCAGCGTTTCTGATCTGTTCTAGTAGTCTCAGACCATGATGCACTTCAAAGGCAAGGAGCTCGCCCAGTGCAGCCAGTGCATCCCTGTCAGCCATCGCATGCCTTGTGACGCCTGTGTAAATCACTTTGCCTGTGCTGTATGTCTTGTGTTTGTTGATGCCAATCCCAATCAGATCGAGCTGCTGAGGATGCGATGTGTTGAACTGATTGGGTACATCCTTGATCAAGTTAAACCAAGTCTGATGTATCATACCGCAGGCTCTGAAGCCAGTTGCACAGCCCACAAGGTGGACAACTTGGAAACGCGCTGCGGCTAACCTGTCACGGTTTTGTGCACATACCCTCAACAGCTTATCACTGTCTGCGTCGGTAAGCACATCTCTGTTTGCTTTTGTCCCAGCCAGATTTGGCTCTGCGCTGACCTGTTTTTGCGTGCTATCATGTCTAGCTCTGCCCACAGCAGATTTCATGAGATGTATTCCGGTTTGTGTAATTGCTGGACAGCCTTGAATCTCACTCAGCTTGTGAAGTTCAGTATAGGCATTTTCAACGTTGAGCCCAGGCTGGTTACCTTGCTGTACATGTCTCCAGACTCTAGGAAAGCTTCAACTGTGTCAGCAGGATAAGCAAAGAGTAGGTTTACATCATCATGCCTGGCAGTACAAGCGCAGAAAATACTTCCTGGATTACATCTGCAAACTGTCCTTGTCATTGTATCTGAAGCTGGGCGCGCAAGCAACACTTTGAGTCCATGTTGCCTGTTAGCATGCTATCGACTGCTACCCTTTTCCTCGGTCTTATGTATTGGCTTCTGATGGGTTGGTGTCATGCTCTTGAGTCAGTACCGCTGTGGCGCTTCTGCACATCAGCCTTTCTTTTGCCTTAGTTGGTAGCACGCTGCTGCATATGTATCTCTGGCTGACTGCAAGCTATTGCAGATTTATTCTTTGAGCAGATGTGTACTTGGACTGGGGGCACATGTTGCACACACTGCATGTTCCAATCTCTCTTAGCTCTGGGACCAATTGTCAACTGTCGTGACTAGCAAGGCTATGTTTTCACCAGAGCATGCTTTGGTACAGGCGGCGGGCAGCTTGACTTGTCCGGACATCATGGCTCCAAGCTCACTGAAAGCCTTTGAGCAGCTCACGCTAAGCACTCAGCACCCAATGATGCAGCATCTGTTTGACCTAGCTGAGTGGATGCTGCAGCCTTGCACTGCCCACAGGCCAACAGGAAAGGAAGTGCTTTTCAAGTTGCAAGCCATGTCTGCATCATAGCAGACAACGTCCTTTGCCAAGCCTTCTTATATCAGTACAAGTCTGGTGTGATGTCTAGCTCCACCCAGACTTGTGTAAGTGCAGACTCATCAACATGTCTGATTTGGTAAAGGACAGCCAGGCATCAGACCTGTCAGCAGATTATCAAGTGGATATATTATGGACATACAAGTGAGAGAATAAAGTTGTCTCTAGAGATACCGTAAACCACAAGATAAGTGTATTTTTCTGTAGTGAAATGCTGTCTGAACTAGAGCTAGCACTGCTTCAACGTGTGATGCCAGTAGATTCGAACCTTGCAAGCAAATTGCATGACAGCAGCATACCTGGCACGTAGCTGCATATGGCAGCTTGCACAGCAGTGCTGCACCAAGACCCATCGCAACAGCTTGAATATTGTGCAGATCTAGCTAAATCTGCAGACTCCGAACGGCTGTTGATGACGTCATTCGAACTATGCACGCAGCATCACTGACCTGTGGTCACCATGCTGTTACTAAACGTCTGCCGTGGCATGCCACGCATGCAAAATGAGACGAATTTGACTTTGGCCAGCAACTCTGCTTTGACTCTGGGTTTGACTGGGTCTGCAAATTGCGATTCGAGGATCGAGCGGGCATTGTATCCCTTGCGTGTTTCGTTGTGCTGCTCAAATCTCGACTGATCAGGCAACAGCTGTCAGAAAGAACAGCTAGCAGAAGACGGCTGTAGCTCTTTCAGCGGCCACCTGAAAAGGGCTAGGTGAGGAATGTGCAAACGCTTGCTGCGCTGCGCAAGGGCTGCACGACAGCGCTGTCAATGCCTCAGCAGCTGCTATGCTGATTGCACAAGTCACCACCCCGCCATTGCAGGCCGTATCTTGGAGCGTGTGTCCCAAAGGGACTCGGCGCCGAGAGGGCGGCAACTGTGCTGTAAGCTCCCCTTTGCTGCCGGTCCAGCAACTACCGCTTCCGCATCCCTGCACGTCCACTTATATCACCATAGCTGTCCGGACTCGCGGACACAGCAGATGTGTGCCACACGCCTTGACCTGCTGACAGAAGCGTTTGCACATGCAGTGCACTTGGTTGCTACTTTCTTAAATCAATGCAAGCCAGTGCTCATATTACAACAAGCTAGGCAAACCTGGCCATGAATGATGGCTTTGAAACAGACTGATGTAAGCAAACATCAGCATCTATTTCCTAACACCCCAATGTGCCCCAGGGCCACTGGAAGCAAGCGAGGGCGGGAGGGAGGGAGGGTTATTTTCAGCCCAACCCTGTTACCAGGTAAGCTCAACTTGCTGATGCGCTCAGCTGCAGCAACTTGTCTGCTGCAGCTTGCACGGCAAGTTAGTACCCATCCAAGAAGCATGCAGGGCCTTTCAATAAATCAGTCATTTAGCTATCTGCATACCTCATGTGCTTGCCTCCTAGGCACACAGACATTTAAGCAATGAACACGGCAAAGATCATGTCACAACTGGGTCCCCCCTTAACACTGAAGTTTGCTTTGTTTGTTGTTGTTCAATGTGCTCCAGGAGGATGCTGGTGGGGCTGGCAATGCTGGTCAGCAGGGAGGCCAGGTGCTGAACAGGACTGCTGAGCATGAGCCTGGAGAGGGCATCAATGGCAACCCCAACCTTGGCAATCCACCTGGAGCTCAGGCACCCCCAGTGAGGCCCCCTGCACAGGCTGCTAGGGGAATGCCTCTCCCTGCTGCTGGCATTGCCCGCATTCCATCTCAGGTGGAGCTACTTGCTGTGATCACATGATAACACCGCCTGCTCTGTGCGCAGAAACAGCCTGCTCATGTTGTAGCTCACACAGAAGGCTAGAAGGCAAATTTGACATGGTTAGCATCTATGTAACAAAGCACCAGCTGCTGTGTGTGCAATCTGCCCACTTAGCAGTCATGACTGGCGTCTTGGCAAGCATGCTGCCTGCGCAGCTGTCTTTGCAGCTGAGGTTTGCATCCTTGAATTTTTTTGATGCACCCTGCATCAGCAGAGGTACTGCTGGTCTGTTTGCCGTGACGTGTACTGTCAGCTGAGCTGACCAGGCATGACTGAGACTGCTTCTCTGCAGGTGCCCATGCACGCCCCTGCTGGCCTTCCTTTGGGTGGTGATACACCATATATCTCCCTTGTGCCTGCCTCCAAGCGCAGGGCCCTGATGTATGATAGTGATAGTGACTAGGACAGGTGACAGCTATGATTGCCATGCGGCTGAGATGGCTGATGCCGCTAAAGGAACTTTGTGATGTGTGTCATACACTCTGTGGTCCTGCATGTTTGCAGGCATGCTGAGTACTTTCGATGCTTAGTCTCGAATTCTCTAGCCTTGCATGGCATCAAGTTACAATCTTTGGACGTTATACACATGCCGTTAGCAGTTGTCCTGAGTGCAAAACGCTCTTGCATATTGCCTGATCTGTGCTGTTAAGTTTTGCCTTGATGTGTTTGTCTTTGTAAGACAGTGGTAAATTGTGGCATTACAACAATCATTTGGTAATGTTCAAGTCAATGTTGGATGTGGCGTCTGGTGAACACAGCATTTGTGCTGGCCAGATCAGCCAGATCCTTTACGCTCACACGCGTGTGAGTTCCTAGATGGGTCCCAAGGACTGCATTTGGCAGCATTATACGATGCTATTGCCACTGACTTGCCCCTTGTTTGCAAGAGAGACAGCAATGTTGCTCTCTTGCCTTAGTATGGTATGTACCTAATTAGTACTTATAAGTGTGTTCAAGCTGCTGCTGCAATGCATCATTCCAGAATATGCTTACAAATGCATCTTGAAATGAAGCAAAGACCTGGTGTCAGAGCTGCATCAGATGATTGACTCATCGCATGCGCTGATGGTCGTTTTTGCATGTAGGTTACTAATCATGTGACTGCCTGATGCAGCATCCAAGTCAGCAGTCAACATTGTGCCGTGGGGTGAACCAGATTCAGTCAAGCAGCTACCCCACGGAACTTGGCTTGCCGTGTCCTCAGTATGCTGGGCGGCACGATGGGTGCCGCTACTCAAACTGCTTCGCAGACCATCCCTCGTGTAGATAAGCCAAGCGTGCTGGTTATCGGAGCTGGACTGATTGGGTCTTCCGTCGCGATGCAGTTAGCCAAGAAAGGATGTCCTGTGACAGTCCTGGAGGCGTCTGCGCAGCCAGCAGCAGGTGCTCAAACAAGCTTTGATTTGCACAGCGATTCCATCCGTCAAGCGTTATGCTGCAAAGAGCCCTGCTGCAGGTGCCAGTGGCAAATCTTGGGCGTGGCTGAACGCAAATCACAAGCAGCCAGCTCACTACCGAGGTATGCACATCGGCAGAGTGCATCATAACTCTACAGCATGCCTCTCTACATCTTCGTGAAATGAATCCTTGCAGTTATCAAACACCATCAGGTTGCTCATACAGATCTGAACCTCCACAGCATGAATCTTTGGGGCCAATATCCAGACCTGGCCGTCTTTCCTGGCAGCCTCATCCTTGATGACGACCGCACAGGGGACAATGCATACCCCTCTTCGCCCCTCACCCCGGAGCAGTTGAAACAAGAAGAGCCAGAACTGTCTGATGCTGCCTGCCAAGGTGGTGCCAGAATGTACAAGCCTGAAGGTATGCAGCAGCTGCAAACCTGCTGTGTAGTCAGACATCATGCTGCCCTGCATGCTTGGGCAGCACTGAATGCCTCCTCTGCAGATCAGCTCTTCAGCCACTGCGTCATATGCGCAGCTGTTGCCACTTATGCTGGCTTTGCAAGCTGAGGTTAACAACTGGCAACTAGGATCGTGCAGCATGACATGACAACTTGCAAAGCCATTTCAGTGTTCAAAAAACAAGTCAGCAACACCCAGCATGGCTGTCAGGTGCTGAACTGTCTTGTCTTTGGCAGTCCTGCTTGTACATTTCAAACTACTGCCCAAACTACTGCAATTACAGAAATGCATTGTTGCTGATATGTTGCTGATATGTTGCTGATATGTTGCTGATATGTTGCTGATATGTTGCTGATACTGGCCCCCCCAGCATGCTGGCTTGCCTAAGATGATGAGATGTTGTAGTAGTGCTGTGAAGGGTATGCATATCCAGAGTCAGCAGTGAAATTCTTCCTGCAGCAAGCTGAGCAAAATGGAGCATCTATACTGTACGAACATCCTGTGCAAAGTTTAGACAGGGAAGTCTCGTGCCCACATCACAGGTATGTCATTTACAGCAGCCATGAATGTAACATTTGGCCCTCTCAGGGCAGCCTTGGTCGTCATCATCACACATTGCAACAGACCCCAGCATTGCAGTGATTGAAACGGCATTTTGGACCTTGGTGCATTCAATGCACACACAAGATTCTGTTTCCGCACACCAGCTTGCATGCATTTCAGGGAACACTATGTGCTGCTGCTGCTGCTCTGAGTGTGCTGAACAGGTTGCAGTCATCATCACCGCCTGGGTCATGACAACTTGCACAGTGTACTCAAGAAGTCTCTGTTGCAAACCTCATTGTTCTGACACTTCCACTGCTGCCTGTATGCATGCAGCAAAACCATAGGGAATGACAATAAGTTTGTGGTAATGCTTGTAGGGGTAGTCACTCCTGGCAAGACTTTACATGCAGATGTAGTGGTGCTGGCAGCTCCTCTTGGCATTCCAGAGTTGACTAAGCCACTGGGGCTGTCAGTGCCTCTCACTGCTAAGCCTCGCACAGTCACAGTCATCACAAAGCCCCTCAAGCCTATCCTCAAACACATTCTTGTGAACGGTATGCATCAAGCGCTCTTGCTGTCCTCTACAGATCCACTATACATACACAATTTTATGTTCCTAATATGCAAAAAAACATGCAAAAAAACAACATAATCTGCAAATTCCGTTCCTCAGGCTTTGAACTCCATTTTTGTGGAGAGAGACAGTTGCACAGAGTCACCTGGTGTCGGTTGTAGTCCACTCTGTGTCATGTAGTCCGCTCTGGGTCACATCTTTAGCTGATGCCCTTTTCAGACTGCATGTCCCCTGTGAGTTGATGCTGTCACAACATAGCCGCATCAATCAGAAGTCACCAGGTCCATGGCACAGTCACAGTGCTGTTGCTGGGCTGCAGACACATCAAGCACTTTCATGAGTCTGAGCCGTCCTATAACAGCCATGGTTGCATGTACATGTGATGCGATGCAGCTTGAATCCGCTGTGCATGCAGACACAATCTTCATTGTGCAGCGGCGTGATGGGGATGTGATGATCTCTCTGTTCGCTGGTGATGACCGTCCAGAGGAAGCTACTGAAGCAGTTTCCAAGCAGGTTAGTACAGCAACACCTATAGTGTACATGTCAACGCTGCTTGCTTACAGCAAAGGAGAAGCCGTAGATCTGGAAAGGACAGTTGTCTCATCTGCAGGTCAAAGGTGACATGAGAAACAGCAAAGCATGGTGCATCTTAGTGTTGCAACTCATCAAGACTGGCATGCCCAGTGGACTGGCAGACACACAAATGCTCATCATAACAATGGCACAAAGCCTACTGCTGCATTGTCGCTAGGCCGTCATAAGGGAACAGAGTGTCGCATGCAGTGAAGCCTCTCTGTAGTGATGGAACATCAGAGGCAGTCAGTGCTGCAGGTCATCCAAGCAGCAGCAATTTTGGTTCCAAAGCTTGCTGAAGCACAAACGCAGCAAGTGACGGCAGGTCTGATGCCTTACCCTGTGGATGCACACCCCATAGTGGGCTTCACCAAGCAATGGCCAAATCTGTACGTTGCTGTCATGCATAGCGGTGCAACCCTAGCACCTCTGATGGGCAAGCTAGTATCTGAAGAGATTGTAAATAAGCAGGAACAGGACCTGCTGGCTCCATACAGGTTGCAACGCGCCTTTGCTGACTTGAGTCATACATATTGACCTATCATGACATGCCTGGACTGTGATAAACTTGCTGTCACAGTGGTCATGTGCTGAAGGCTTTATTTGCGTCTTTTAAAAAGTGCAGTGCGCACACGTGGGGTGTTGGTGGTAACACTATTGATGCAGACATGTTTTGGTGAGTCCAGGCACAGATTTTTTTTCTGTTTGACAAATGCACAATCGATGACAGTGTGAAAGAAGATTGAGTCATGAACGCTCCTTCTCATTATTGCATGCATGTATGCTTAGTTGTAGTCTCTACTACTGTTGCAAGTGACTGCTTTGTTGGAGCATGTTCCGCAGACCACAATGCAAAGAAGTTTGTTGACTTGTGCCAACAACCAGTGGTGTAACTACCTGTGCCCTGTTATTGCTGATGCTCCTTTGCACCGGCAGGCACTTGGTTCGTAGGCATGGAAGTCATGCAGATTTGCTTGAGCCAGATCCTGCAGAATGAAACTTAAAACCCTACCGAACAGTTTGGAGAATCTAAAGCACGTTTGGTCACGAGCCTTTGCTTAGCTCGTACGGCTGTTTCTGCCTCTGTCATCGCGGAAGGTTGCACTAACGCCGTCTGGATATGTGACAGGCGTCGTTGGTCGGCTCGAAAAGTCGTCGACACCGCAGCGATCTGGTCTTTTAGCGGACACAGCTTGCTCGGCTGACACTCCCTAAGGGACTCTGCCAACTGCAGTTCTCGTGCACAGCTGCAAGGAGACATTAGCCACGAGCACCGATCTGTGATAATTGATTTATTTGGGCAGCTGCGTGTAAGACAGCCGCGCAGCTACACTCTCCGAGCTAGCCTGTATAGTCGGTGCTTAGGACGTTTTGCGTAAGATGAAGGCCCTCAAAAATCTCTTGAACCGAAGCAACAGCGAAAGCCAGCATCGTGTTCCGGACTCACCGGCATACACGACCCCTCCACCGATTTTCGAGGAGAAGCAGGACTTGCAGTCTGAGCCTGCTGAGTGAGTGTGCACCTGCAAGACTTTGTAGCTACTTGAGGCCTGTGTCTCTACATGGTAGCTTGCATATAATTACTTTGTGGAATTCGCAGGCCCATTCTAGCTGTCTCAGATGCCAGAAGAACAGCAGATGGCAGCCAGAAAGGTCCAGTTGCGCCCAGCAGCTTCTACTGTCCCATCTCAATGGAGCTCATGAATGACCCTGTCATGGTTGCCACTGGTCATACC
>JAABUV010007440.1_pt1 | contig 11491 bp, 12 predicted proteins | sample 5559971 | NCBI WGS metagenome assembly JAABUV01 (sample SAMN10711881, study PRJNA513362) | rock metagenome | isolation source: Antarctica rocks | place: Antarctica: Victoria Land, Knobhead nord | collected 2015-12-19
CCAGGACAGGCTGGGGTACCTGGATGCGCGCTGCGGCATACACGAGCGTGCCGAGCGCCTCGTTCATGTCCTGCGGCCGCTCCTTGCTCTTCTCGATCAGGTGCACGCGCACCGCCAGCAGCTCCACGAAGAGCTCCAGCACCTCATATGCCTGCAGCGACACCCCGCCTCTAGCGTGCAGGGGTGCTGGGACGGGCCCGGAGACACCCAGGAGCGGTTGCGCATCCAACGGCGTGCCCAGGCTGGCGCGTGCGCGGCACCTGCAGCATAAGGTTCTCGCGGATGACCGTCTCAACGCGGATCCGCGCGTTCTCCTGCTTGTTCGCGCGCAGCAGGTCGGCGACCTCCTTGCGCATCTGCTTGAGCTGCGCGCGCCGTGCAAGTCAGCAGCCGCAGTGCAGCTCCTAGCAGCTAGGCGATCGACCAGGAGCCAGCTGGTAAGGCAAATGCAGGGGCATGGGTAGCTGAAGCTGCCCGCCGCTGTTGACAACATGCCAGGAGCTGCCCCAAAGCAGGCTGGCAGCGCCCAGGAGCCGGTGCGTGCCTGGAGAATCCGCTTGTTGCGCATCAGCTTGATGCGCCCCACGCACAGCTTGCATTGTGTTTTGCTGCGCCGCGCACGGGTGCAACGTCAGCAGCAGCGTATCAAGCAGCCAGGCACCCGCGAAGCTTTAGGCCTAAGTGCGCGCACCACTTGTTGCTGCTGAAGCCTCCAAACATGGTGCCTGCTCCTCTTGCAGACTTCGTCAGTGGGATGGATGTAAGCTTTTCGCAAGTGCTCCCTTCAGCGTTCCTGGCCAGCTTGCTGGGAAGCTGCTTTGGGAGGCCCCTATTTGCGAAATTTAGGCCTGCTTGCCTAATGCCAACCCTCGCTATTTTGCTCTGATCAGTGCAGCTTTGGTGCATGCAGCACATTGCATGTTTGCTTTCGCTCGTCATACGGCTGCTTTTCATGGAAACCGTAGGAGGAAGCACATTCACACTGTGCCAAGTTGGTTGGTACTACCAACATAAGAGTGTAGTGCTGCAGCAGGACAGGTTACCCGTTTCACCGCACGCATGCTGCGTCACTGCCAACAAATGACGTCTAGCATGCAGATTGCCTGTCAGGCCCAGCAAGGCCCGGTGGTTGCAGACCCTGCAAGGCCCTGAACGCCTTCCCCGCTACTCCAGCCTCCCGGATGCCCGCAGGCACAGCCCCGCTCACGCCTGTCAACCCATGCAGCAGCAGAAACATGGCCCGCTGCTGGGCAGCGCACTCTGTGCGCTGTAGCAGGGCGGCCAGCTGGCCCGCCGCGCGGGGTCACGCGTCAGAGAACGCGCGCTCGCCAGGGTACATGGCCGCAATGCGCGCCACGTCGTCGACGATGACGGCCTGCACGCCCAGCGGCGCCTGCTGCTGCACGAACGCCGGCTCGTTGTTCTGCCGCCCATAGGTCATCACCTGCGCCGCGACCAACGCCCTGTATTTTAAAACAGCCCTGTTGCATAGGGGCAGGGTCCCTGATCCTACCCTACACCAATCCTAGAGCGCATCACCTCTGCCATGTAGAACTGGGTCTGCCCCTGAAGTGCCGGTCGGTACATCTGGCAGTGCAGGCCCGCCGCCGCACAGACACGCTCCTGCGACGGCGCGCGGCGAGCGCGCAGCATCCGCCGGCCCCTCGCCCTGTTCAGGCGGCTAGTCAGCAGGCAGCAGGGCCCACACGCAGTGCTGCCAGCACATCCAACACGTCCGGAATGCCCGGCGTTTTCCGCAGCGCGCCTGGAGCGGTGCCCGGCCGCGGCGCGCGGCGGCCACGTCCGCGGCGTGCGCCTGCGCGGCGCCCGCCTCCAGCACCAGGCCCGCCAGGCCGGCCTCGCGCGCCCAGGCGGCTGCAGCCGCCACGCTGGTGCGGCGCGCGTCCGCATGCGCGTACGCGCCGCCGCCCGACAGGAAGAACACGGGGTGGCTGCTCTGCCGCTGCCGCAGCGCCCTTCGCGCGCGCCCGGGGACCCTGTCAAGAACCCAGGTAGCCCTAGACTCTGCCTGAGCATGCCTGAGATCTCGCTGTCAGTGACAGCACCTGGGAGCCCCCCTCCTTGCGCGCATGCCCGCAGGCCGCCTGTGCGCTTGCACGCGGCCTGCGCAAGCGCACGCGCTCACGAGAGCGGCCATTTCGCGCCTGCCCACAGGGCCCATCGCCAGGTGATCCGCCAGAACTTGCTGGGCGGCCTGGCTGTGCTGACCAGGACAGCTGCAGGGTTGGTCCAAGCCCATGGACCAGCCCTCTTACCTCGCACAGGAGCCGGGCGTGGCTGCCACACCGGCGTCCCAGTGTCAGGCCGCCCCGCTGCCGTACTCATCCTCCCAACCGTCCCCCGCAAAGCTAGGCACAAGCATAAGGCATTTTTGTCCTCAGGCCGGAGAGCCCATGTCGGCAGCGGCATCACGAGTCAGGGTTCTGGGTCGGGACCCTGTTGGACTTCGCACCGGCACACGTCCGGGTCGAAGGAGGAGAAGAAGATGGCGCGGCGGCTGCGCGCGGCGCCGCGCTCCACCTGCGCGGCGCCCCCCAGGCACACTCTGAGCTGCGCCGCGCGCTCACCTGCTGCACGCTCGCGCCAGAGCGGATGCAGCCGCCCACAGTCGTGCGGACACCACAGCCTTCACACGTTGTGCAAGCCCGACAGGACGGCGCCGGCTGGCGGGCTGCCTGCATGCCGAGCAGCGAGGCGCGCGGCCCACGCAGCTCAGCGGCATGCGTGGGGAGCGCGCTGCGGCCGAGATGGGTGTGGGTAGGGTGCGATGACGCAGAGAGCGCCGCATGCGCCAGGGGAGCGCGCCGCTGCCAGGATCGGGCCAAGCATGGGGAGCGCGATGCGGCCGGGATGGGTGTGGGCAGGGTGTGTTGGCGCAGTAGGGTTGCAGCGTGCGCAGGGGCGCGCACCGCGGCCAGGATCGGGGCGACCATGCGCTCCACCTCGGCGGCAGGCGTGGCCGCCAGGTCGTCCGGCGTCGCCAGCTTCACCTCGATGTCGAAGCCCACGGCCTCCGACACGCCCTGGCGCGCGCAGCCGCCCGGCCTCGGCGCTCGCTGCTTGCCGACGTCTGACAGGTACAGAGCGCCCAGCGTCCGCCGCGGGGTCCAACGTCCATCACCGAGCCTGGAGCTCTGCATGGCCGGTGCATGTCTGACACCTACGCGGCTGCATGGGAACACCTTCGACGCACCCCACAACACAGTGACAAAGGCTTCGGCCACCAAGCAGGCTGGGTTCCCCGCGTGCGCGCCTGGGGTGGGTGAAATAGGGTAGGGTATGGTTAGGCGCGCGCCTCAAAGACCTCGGCCAGCGTGGGCAGCTCGTCGTCCTCCTCGACCACCCATGGCGCGGGCTCCGCCATGCGGCCGCCCGCGCCGTCATGGAACAGCCGCACGAGCTCCGGGCCGCCCCCGTCCGCCCTGCACGCGGCTTCCTCGGAGGTCGGGCGGCCGTGCTGCGCGCCCCCGGTCGCATCCGCGCCTGCGCCTGCGCCCGCCGGCGCGCCCGCCCGCGGCGCCGGCCGCGCCAGGTGCTTGAAGCCCGCCAGCGTGAGCTCCGCGATGTGCTGCTGCTCCAGCGCGCCGCCCGGCGCGCGCGTGACCACGTAGTCGTCATGCCAAAGCACCGGCACGCCGTCCGCGGTCACCTGCGCGCGCTCCACCCCCCACCGTCACAGGGCCCCAACAGCCTACTAAATCCAGCACACACAAGGCATGGCACCACACACCCTGCCCGGAGCCTCTAACACTGGCAAGAGGCTTCAGACTGTGCCAGAGGCGCGCAGCGCGCGCTGGTCACTGGCGCCCCGTGGCTGCAGTGTACGCAGACGCTGTTGGGCCGCGCCTGGACATCGAACTCGACGAAGCTCGCGCCCGCGCGCGCCGCCTCCACGAAGGAGCGCACGGTATTCTCGCGGAAGCGCAACGCGCGCGCGTCGCCGGCCACGTTCTCGCCCATCCTGTCGGCGCGCCGCGGCTTGCCACTTGTCGGCTCAGCCCCACTCAGCTGCACACTGGAGCACGCCCAAGGGTACCTCTGCCAGGTTGCTGATGCTGATATACAATTATCGTGACATGCTGGGCAATAGCAGCTAGTAGGAGCGCGCCCGCGGTGCCCACCCACGGCGAGGGTGCCAGGGCGCAGCTCGCCGGCACCGGTGAAAGCGAAGGCGGTGCCGGGCTGTGGCAGGTCGGCCGGGTGGGCCACCTGCACGGCGCATGCAAGCACGCTGGTTGCCGCTCTTCAGCTGCGCACCCCTTATTCTAAGGGGTGCTGTGCTTGCTGTGGTATGTGTGATAGGACGCAAGGCTGCATCACTAACGCTTCGATAAGTTCACTCTGAGTTCCGGCTGAAGCTGTGCTGCGCCTTCTTGCACAGCAGCACACCTGCGCGTCCGCCTGCTGCCCGCCCAGGTCCGCGCGGGAATGCATGGGGCCCTGCAAAGTTGCGTCCATGCGCTGCGTGGGCAGGCCAGGCCCAGCCACGCCTGCTGGCAGCGGAGCTGCACGGCAGAGCGCAGGCAAGTGCTGCAATCCGCAGAGGAGCAGTGGCACAGGGAACAACAACGCGCGCATCAGGAGCAGGGCAAGTGCCATGATGCAGCGGTGGGCATCACTACTGACTACAGCCGTGTATCAGCGAACTTGTGGCTGTTTCACACCAGTCACCATTTCGGTGTGGAAAACCTGTCGTACAGCAAGGGTCAACACACTTCTTGAGTGTCGAAGGACGCGTGCGCTTCACAGGATGCCGGACGTGGTGCCGTTGGAGGTTCTGGAAGCCGCCTGCGCGGTGCTGGAGCGGGAGCACCGGGATGAGGCTGGCGCGGCGGTCAGCCTGGACACGCGGCACGCAGCCTCCTCTATGCCAGCCACAGGAAGCACTTGTGCTATGGCCTGCAGCTCATATGTGCCTGTGTGAGCAGCGCGGAGCTGCGGCGCAACAGGCGAGCCGCATCGCGCGCAGGGACCTGCCCACGCTGCTGCACAGCCTGGGCTTCAATCCCACAGCGTCCTGCCTCAGGCCTCTGCTCGAAGAGGCGTGCACTGCAGCCGCACCTCGTGCATCGGAGACGCTCTTGTGCTTTGAGCTCCTGTTCCTATTAGCTATGATGATGATGTACTCTTTGCAGAGCTCAGGCGCTGCGCTTTGAGCGAGGCACAGATGGCAGCACTGCTGTCTGATGCTCCTGGTTCACCGCGGCGCAGCTGCAGGGCGCGCCGGGCGGCCGGCCGCGCAGCGTGCCGCTTGAGAAGCTGCACAAGGCGCGCAGGCGCTGTCCCGCAGCGCGCTCGGCAGCCTTGACAGCCTGGCAAGCGCAGAGCCTCCTTGCCGTGCGTGTCTGCAGGCGCCAGCTTGCACGCACGCGTCATATGCCTGATATGTTGAGAAGAGCTGCAGGGGCGCGCGCATATTCGGGGTGGCGCCGTAACCATGTGAGGATATACATATGAGCCCGGCATGCACATGAAGCCAGCCTGCGTGCTGGCCTGCGCAGGCGCTGCTGAGGTGGGTGGCAGAGAACCGCGCGGCGCTGGCGCGCGACGACTTTGCGCGCCTGGCGCGCGCCTTCCGCGCGCTGGACCCCGACCGGCGCGGCTTCCTCACGCTCGACCAGCTCCGCGCCGCGCTGGGCGGCGAGGCCGGCGCGCTGTCCGCCGCCGAGCTGGCTGGCATGACAGAGTGCGCGCGCGGCGGACCCTCGGCATCCCTCCCTGCTGCGAGGGCTTGGCAGGGTGAGCGCGTGCACGACTGCAGCCTGTCTCTGCATGGTGCTGTAAAGCAAGCATGCTTGGAGTACAAAGGCGGAAGCCCCGCCTCTGCTCACAGGGTCTCATGGTCTGGCTGGTGCTCTCTGGCAGCGTAAAATCAACACGAAGGTGCTCAAGGGCTTGATGACTGCAGTCCCTGCCTGCAAGCACACCTGCCTGTAATAAGCCAACCCATGGCATGTTGACGGCTGCAGTCTGCGCGCGGCAGCACGGCAACAGATGACGACGGGCTAGTCTACTATGAGGAGTATGCCCGGGTGCTTGCCCATGACGGCGCAGCGTGAATGCCCAAGTGCACACCGCGACATACGCGGACGGGGCTGCGCAGTATCCTTGCATGCTATGCGCACTTGTTGAGCATCTCTGCCACAAGCTCCGCTGCAGTGCTGCATCTGCACACCGCAGTTTTGCGTTGATGTGCTTTCGCTGCCTTCAACGTCGGCGCTTCACTGCTCCTTTACACTCTGCCTGGCTCCACCAGTGTGTGCGGCGCCCCGTCCTTGCACGACACAGTGCCAGGAAGCAAAGCCTGCAAAACCGGTCACTACGTGGGTGACAGCAGCCTGGCCGACACAAGTCCGCACTCCCCTCACAATTCAGCAGCAAGGCATCTAAGCTCTTGGCTGCGGCGCACGCACCATGAAAGCAGCAAGGCATCTAAGCTCGTGGCTACGGCGCACGCATCATGAAAGCAGCAAGGCATCTAAGCGCTCGGCTGCGGCGCTTGCACCATGAAAGCAAGTTCTCCAAAACGACAAGGCGCGACCGCGCGGGCGCTCTGCACACCTAGCATGGATTGCAGCCAAACTTGCACCCTTGCGTGCACTGCTGGCTGCCCCGCGGCGCGACTGCGGCGCCTCCCAGCACACTGAGTGCACGAGCCCCTGCGCAGGTACTCAAGACCCGCCGCACATACCACCCATTTCCTGTTTTCCGAGAGCTGCGCAAGATGTCTCACCGATTCAGGCATCCCACGTTGTCGACGCCCAGCCAAATTGTAAATGCGGCATGGCAAAGCTACGCCAGGCCCATCAGCCGCGAGACGCGCACCTGCACGCCATCATCGGCGCGCGTTTGCCTTGCGGTGCGAGCACGCCTGCCTACACAACGAGCATCTACAACATGCGCGGGGTCACTGCAGCCCTATGCTGCTAAGAAACAGCACGGTCTAAATCATACAGGGTTTGCCAAGGGTGTCACTTATAAATCGCAGCCGCGCTGCGTCAGACCGATCGGCCCGACCAGCAGTGCTCGGAGCGGGTTGCCAGCGCAGTGTGGTAGGGTATGGTGGGGGGTCGGAAGGGCGCGGGCGGCGCACCCGGTCGCGCGGCGTGAGGCCGGTCAGGCCCACCAGCATGCCCGGCACGGTGCGCCAGCGCGCCTGGCTCATGCACTCCACGTGCATCCACTGGATCGGCTCGGCGGCGCCCGGGCTGGCGCGGTAGCCCACGCGCAGGCTATTGGGCGGGAAGCCGTTGCCGCAGGTCTGCCGGCGCGCAGGCGCGTCAGGCGACGGCCGGGAAGGCAAAAACACAGCAACGCTAGTAATTGGTGTCATTAGGTACTCGAGCTTCGCCCCGCGCCCTGGACGCGCCATCAGCTTGGCAGACGCACGTTCAGCCCAACGCCATGTGCGGCGGTACTTACGGCCAAGCGTGAACCCTACCCTAAACAATGCACTCCAAGTTACGCCCACTATTGCCCTACGCGGCTGTGGAGACCCCGCTCGCTGCACATGTCTTTGCCGGAATAGATGAGAAGGGCCACCACATAAATGCTGCCCGCATGCTGACCGTATGCTGTATGCTGCTCCATATGAACCATGCCCAGGGCCTGGGCGACGCGCCGGGCAGTTGAACGCCCAGTCATTGATGGACATGTAGCCAATGTGGTACGACGGGCCGCCCGCGGCCGGCGCGGCGGCGGCGGCGTCCTGCCACGCGCGCGGGTCGCGCCGCCGCGGCGTGCCCTGCTGGCTGGCCAGCAGCAGGCGCTGCAGGTACCCGCCGGGCGCCTGCGGCGCGCCCGCCGCCGCAGGGTCGTCCAGCGCCTGGCGCTGCAGGGCGCGCGCGGCGGCTGTCAGCGCGCGCGCCAGCAGGCGGGTTCCCCCCCGCCCGGCTCAGGCACCAGGGCTCAGGGAATATCCAGGCATGTCTCAACAGCAGGGTGCTGCACCCGGCAGCGCGCATGCTGCAGGCCGGCAAGGTTGGATGCTGGAACAGGCCGGGCATCTGCCGCCCGCCCAAACGCAGCTGCAGCAGCCGGCGCCCGCGCGGCGGCGCCTGCTCGGGTCACCGGCGGCGCGCATGTGGCAGGCCCGCCGCGTCACTGGCAACGCGCTGGGGGGCAGCCCGTGCTTCGGCCGCCCTGCGCGACGATGCGCGCCTAGCACCAGGAGCCCAGCAGCGACCGCCCAGACCAGCCGGAGCGGCAGGATGCAGTCTGATGACGCGCGGTGCGCTGACGGGCGCCCCGCGCACATGGCATGCAAAATAGGGTAGGACTACCCTAACCCCATCCTGATGCCAGAGCCGCCGCTCGCACCGCCTGCGTCAGCCGGCGCATGAGATCCCCGAAGTTGCCGGCGTGCCCTTCCAGCAGGCCGCCGGACAGCAGCACGCCCGGGAACGGCGGCTGCTCCGCCAGCCCCGGCGGCGCGCGCGGGCGCGAGCCCAGCCGCGCGCCCCAGCCGCGCGTCACGGCCGCCGCCTGCGCGGCAGCGCCGCCCCCGAAAAGTCAGCATGAGGCGGAGCATGGACAGCGCCCTTGCCGGCCAGACTGCCGGCCCGTTGGCGCTCCCCTTCCAAAAAACCCGCGGCCCATCACTCAAGCCTGCTGTGTTCACGCTTAAATATAAGCCCGAGGTGCTCACGCTTGAGCCGCCGCTTCCCTCTTCGGCACCAGGCGGCTCGCTCGGCGCCCGCCCTGGCAGCGCGCGGCACAGCGCGGCACAGCGGGGGCGTCCAAGCGGACAGCGCAGGCCCAGGTCGCTGCTGCAGGCCCCGTGCGGCGGGCGTGGCAGGGCGGCGGGGCCAGGGCAGGGCGCGCCATCGCCTCCCAGGCCACGGCGCGTTCGCGGCGGCCCTCCATGTCGGCCGCCGCCAGCGCCGGCTCGACTACGGCCTCCAGCGTGTGGTCGACCGCCAGCGCGCGCACGGGCGGCGCGCTCGCGGCCGCCCTGCGCGCCGCGCGCGCCGGCCGCGCTCAGGAGCCCGGCCAGCGCGCCCCTGCTGGTGCGGCCGCTGCCGCCCGCCGCTGCAGGTGGCATGCGGACAGGACGCCATCGCACGCGCGCGGAGTCTGCAATCAGCGGCGCGTGCCACACAGCAGTGCGGCCACATGCAACAGGCGGGCATGCTGGGCCTGGCAGGGGGAAAAACGCACCGGCAGTTGGGGCACGACGCATTCTTGACAAGCCAGCCGCTCAGGCACTCGCCGCAGAACGTGAATGCCCCCTGTGAAAAGCGCCGGGCGCCGTGTCACCGCGCGCGCATCGCACGCACGGCGCTGCCTCCCAGGTAAGCGGGCGCGGGCAGGCTCGGCCTGGAAACCCTGGAAACCCTACAGCCAGGGCGGGCCGGAGGCGGGGCGCACCGCAGGGCACCATGGCGTGCGAGGCCACCATGAACTCCAGGCACACCGCGCACTTGAGGTGGTCCAGCCGCTCCAGCATGCCCGCAGGCGCGCCGGGCGGCGCCCCGGCCGCGCCGCGCGGCGGCACGCGCGCAGCAATGGGCCCCGGCGCGGCCTCCATCGCCTCACGTTTGCGCTTGACGCCCTGGCGCGCGCGCGGGGCTGCTCGCGCCCCGCCGCGCCACGGGAGACACGCGGCTGCAGGCAGGCTGCACTCCCGCCCCATGCGGGCGAGCGCCCCGGCACCAGGGCCGGGCCAGTGCGCTGCACGGCCGCAAAGCGGCATGAACATGCGCGACCTTTCTGGCGCTGGCGGCGTGAGCGCCTGGGGGATGCACGATGCTTCAGTAACGCAGGCCAGGTCCGGTGCGGTGCGGGGCGTGTGCCGGGCTGCGCTAAGGGGCAGGGTGCCGGCTACTCTGGGACGCCGGGCGCGCCTGCTTGGACGCCCGCGGGGCCTCCTGCTCGCCCGCGAAGCTGTGGCCCGCGTCATCGTCCTGCGCGACGCACGCGCGCGCTCAAGGGGCAGCCCAATCGTGCGTGGCGCCGGGACGCAAACGGAGTCGGCAACCACGCGCTTGGCCGGTCACACATACGGCGCACAGCCTGCTGGGGAACAGCAAGTGCCGACGCGGGTGCCGGATGCGAATAGCAGTGCTTGCTTGCGCACCTCCTAACGCCGGACCGGGGCCAGCCTCCGTTGTAGGTACCAGCACCATGGCTGACCGTGGCACACCCGCCGGGGTTGCTCAGCAAACACCGCAGCCACATTCAAACGCGCTGGCTCCCCTTCACCCCTTGCTGTGCGCACCAGCGTGAGGTCGATCACGCCCGGCGAGGACGACGCCACCGCGGCCGCCGCCCGGTCACCCGCGGCCCGGTCGCCCTCCTGTCCTTGTGACTCGCGCTCGGCCGCCGGCCGCCCGCGCGCCGCACGCGAGGGCCATGCCTGCCACGCCGCTAATGGGAGGACGGGCGCGCCAGTCCAATCCAGGGTTAGCACGGTGTTGTCCGCGGCGAACGGCCCAGCCGTCTCGCTCACCGCCGCGTCCGCCGCCGCGCCCGCGTCCCGCGCCTGCCGGCGCGCCAGCCGGCGCGAGCGCGCACTTGCGGGCTCTGCCGCCGCTGCAGACGCCGCCGCCGCGTCTGCCGGCGGCGTGACGGCCTGGTCGGCCGGCGGCGCGCCGGCCCGCCCGACGCCGCGCGTGCGCGGGATCGCGCCCCGGCCCTGAAATGCGACCAGCCCCGACCCCGGCGATGCCTGCGACTGCCGCTGCCGCGCGGGCGCGTGCGCGGCGCGCGCGGCGGCGGCGCGCACGATGCCCTCGGCGCGCCTGCGGCGCAGCTCCTGCGCGGCGCCCGGGTCCGCCGCCGCCGGCGCCGCGGGCTCAACGCGCGGCCCCGACTGCGCAGCGCCGGCCGCTGCCGCGCCGGCGCCGAGCCGCGCCAGCGCCTCAGCGCTGCTGAGCTGGCGGCTCTCGACCATGGTGTTCATGCGCTCGTACATAGAGCGCGCCTCCGCCACCCGCGCAGCCCCCTCCGACACCCGCGCGCGCAACTCTGTCTCTTCCCGGCGCAGATCGGCCTGCCGCTGGCGCGCGCGCACCAGGGCAGTGCGCGCCGTCGCGTAGCTTTCCGGCGCGGCCGCCGCCGCTGGCCCCCCTCCCCCAGCGTCCGCGCTCCCATGCAGCGCCGCCGTGAGCATCCCCAAGGCGCCCGGCGCTGGCGCCGGCCGCGCATCAGGCCCCGCGCTGCCCGCGTCGTGCGCCGGGCGCTCGCCGGCGCGCGAGTCCCACACGAGCCAGTGCTCCAGGCGCTCAGCGTGCTGCTGCTGCGCCTGGCGCAGCTGCGCGCGCGCCGAGCGCATGGCGGCGCGCCCCTCCAAGAGCGCCGCCTCGGCCGCGGCGTCCTCGAGGGCGGGCGCCTCTGGGTCGTCTTGGTACGCCGCGGCCGGGGCGTCTGCCTCGCCCCCGCCCGGCCCGGCGGCCTCCGGCTGCGGCGCGCCGCCGGCGAGCGGCTCGCGCGCGGCCGACCCCGCCTGCCCGCCGTCGCCGAGGTCCGC
>JAABUV010007441.1_pt1 | contig 11491 bp, 13 predicted proteins | sample 5559971 | NCBI WGS metagenome assembly JAABUV01 (sample SAMN10711881, study PRJNA513362) | rock metagenome | isolation source: Antarctica rocks | place: Antarctica: Victoria Land, Knobhead nord | collected 2015-12-19
GTTCCGCTTGTCGCTCCTCTTCAAGGGTGGGAGATACCCCTCTCCTTGCACTTGCCGCCCCTGCTGGCGTGGGCCAGGATCAAGCGTGTTTGTGAGCAAACACAGCACAGCCATGCAAAAGCGAGGACAACACCATGAACAGCAACGCCGCCAACGTCTCCACTCTCCCCACCACAAGCAAAGCGCAGACCGCCAAGGAAGTCATAGCCGAGAACATCAAGCTCCTTATCGCACAGCTTGAGGCCGGACACTCCGAAGGCCTCACCGCTTACCTGACAGCGATGGGCAGGTTTCACAACTACAGCTTCGGCAACATCCTTGAGATCGCACGGCAGAAGCCCGATGCCACCCGGTTTGCTGGCCTCTACGCATGGAACCAGCTTGGCCGCAAGGTATTGAAAGGGCAGAAGGGCATCCGCATCCTCGCTCCCGTGATCGGTATTCGAAAGAAGAAGGACTCAGAAGCAGAGAAGGGCATCACCAAACAGAACCAGCCCGTACTGGTAGGGTTCCGCAGCGCGTACGTCTTCGATGTCTCGCAGACCGAGGGCGCAGAGCTTCCCGAGCCGTCGGACGTGTGAGCGGCAGCGTGGGAGAGAACCGGGAACGCCTGATCAAGTTCATCGCCGCGCGGGGCATCGAGCTTGAGTTCAAGCAGTCCATCGCGCCAGCGCTGGGCATGAGCTACAGCGGACGTATCGCCGTACTTCCCGGACAGGCACCAGCCGAAGAGTTCAGCACCCTTGTCCACGAACTCGCGCACGAGATGTTGCACAAGGCCGAGCGCAGGACCGCAACCACCAAGACGGTACGTGAGACCGAGGCCGAGGCGATTGCGTTTGTGGTGGGAACCAGCATTGGGCTTGAGACCGGACACGCCTCCGCCGACTACATCCAGCTCTACCACGGCAACGCCGCACTTCTGGCCGAGAGCCTTGAAGTGATCCAAAAGACCTCCGCCCTCATCCTCTCCGCTATCGCGACGGTGCAGGTCGCATCTGACCCGACCGAAGCGACCACCCAACCCACAACCGACGCCACCGATGCCGCGCTCGCGAGGTGGCCTAATGCAGACCGTCCTCGACATCCTCAAGAGAGCCGGAGGCTGGCAGCCCGGCCTCTCGCTCAAGATCGAAAACCAGCCCCATATGTCTCTAGTCATCGAGGCGATGGACGAGTCAGGCCCGTGCGGCCTCCCCGCCCTCTCCGTCGCTCACTACGGCGAACAGAACGGCGACTTGATGCGCGACCCGGAGATGTGCTTCGAGCTTGGCTTCGCCGGTGGCGCTCACCTAAGCCCGTATTACTGGCGCAACGACTACGTCGGCACTGAGCAATGGAGCCGGTTCATCACCGACAGCGACTACGCCTTCCATCGTGCGCTTTTCCAGCAACACGTTTCTTTCGCCAAGGTGTGGGACCGCAACCTGCGTTCGCAGGGCTTCGCTGAAGCCTTCGAGCGACAGCGGCAGACACAGAACGCCTAACCCTTTCCACCAGCGGAGCGGACAAGGAAGCGCGTTCGCTCCACACCTTCAACCTAACCACGCTGAAGGAGAGCCGCAATGCAGAACAGCAGCGCATTCCAGTACCTCGCCATCGACACCATCCACGAGTCCGCCACTAACCCCCGCCGCACCTTCGAGCAGAGCAAGCTGCAGGAGCTTGCCGAGAGCATCCGGCACCACGGCCTCATCCAGCCCGTCACCGTGCGCCCCAACGCGGACGGCTTCGAACTGATTGCAGGAGCGAGGCGCTACCGTGCGGCTCAGCTTGCAGAACTCTTCTCCATACCGGCACGTATCGTCGAGATCGATGACGCCCAGGCCCTCGAATGGCAGCTGGTCGAGAACAGTCAGCGCGTCGACGTGCACCCCTACGAAGAAGCGCAGGGCTTCCAGCGCTTGCTCGATCTCCCCGGCTACGACGTTTCCGCGCTGGTCGAGAAGTCGGGCAAGAGCGCAAGCCACATCTATGCCCGTCTCTCGCTCCTGCAACTCATCCCCGCAGTGGCCGACGCCTTCACCCAGGAACGGATCGCCGCCAGTCACGCCAACCTCATCGCCCGTCTGCCTCAGGAGTCTCAGGCCGAAGCGTACCAGCAGTGCTGGCGCAAGGACTGGCAGGAGAAGGAAGCCCACCTGCTCCCCGCGAAGAGCCTGTCCGCATGGATACAGGCGAACCTCTATCTCTCGCTTGCTGATGCTCCATTCGACCGCGAAGACCCAACCCTCAACCCCGCTGCGGCAGCTTGTGTCACCTGCCCCCGCCGCAGCGGATATAACACCGCATTGTTTGCCGACGTCGTTTCCGACCAGTGCCTCGACGGACCCTGCTTCCAAACCAAGATCACCGCCCACATCGACCGTGAACTCGCAGCGCGCTCGGAGCTGGTTCAGATCGAGAACGGATGGAGGAGTGCACGAGAGCAGCGACCCGGAGCCGTCTGGCGCGGCCACTTCCGCGAGATCGAGGTCGTAACCGAGAACCCGGACGCGGAGCCAGTCGCGGCATGCGCAGCGGCTAAACCCGCCATCATCGTCTACGGCAAGCGCGTAGGCACCACGCTCACCGTATGCACCGACAGCAACTGCCCTGTCCACGACCCACGGGCAGCCGCGCGGCTGGCCCAGGTCGAGGCACCTGATGATCCAGCAGACGGAGCCGGCGACGAGTAATCGCCCGCTCGAGTGGATGGGGCCGATCCGGCCTCATCCACTATTCAGAGCGTTTGCAAGTGCCCAGTGTGCGAGCTCGTTGACATGTGCGAACTGTCGTTGCACCGCGGTCGGAGTTGTCAAATTCAGAATGATGCTCTTTTGTTCCGGTGGTCGATTCGGTTTGGTTGCAAAATCCACCGGCCAGATCGAAAGGCATCGTGCGTTGCAGAAGTACATCTCTCCGCCAATATCCGTGATGATATAGGCGTCCGCAGGAACCTCCGGCGAGTCATAGGAACAGATACGGCGTCTACGTGTTGGCTCTGGCATCGAGGCCACTATAACCCCAGGTTTCGTTCACCGGGGATAGCGACTTCTGCTCGGACCGGCGGTCGAGACTATTTATCCCGTCGGGCCTTCCTCATTCTTCTTTATTCTTCTTTGGTTCTGGGCATTGGGTCACAGCGGAGTTGCGGGCGTCTCCAACTAATGAGCCGACGAAACTCTCCATCATTGCTTGATGCGCACGTCAAATGGGTACGTTAGAGCCTCTGAGATGCGGAAATCTTTGGCATCCTGGTGGGCAGGGTTGAAGAGATAATTCGCGGTTTCAGGGACGATCGCACTTGGAATCTGGAGCAGCACTGCTCTGTTCTGCCGCAGCCACTTCGTTCCCATCTCCTGGGTCGTCTCAAATCGTACTCGCCAATGGTCCGGCAGATCGCTCTCTGTTACCTGTGCAAACTCAAAGTCGGGACCCTCGATACGCAGAAGAGTGAAGCTGGGAGGAACATCGTTCGCGGCAGTGTGCACACAAACTTCAAGAAGGGCTGATGCCGGACTCTCGCTCAGGTAGACGACCGGCTGACCCGCATAGTGCCAGCGCCCGCTGGCCCTCAGGCCACCGGTACCGCTCAGGTCCTGGTGGCGACTGATTCTCCAGAGCACCATCTAAACGAACATACCCTCATCGATTTGAATCAAAAGCTCTTCGACGATGCGGCTCCCGGTGTCCGTCTTGAGAAGGGAGAGGGGAGCTCTGCTTTCCAACCGTGCGTGCGGCTTTCGCAACCAGTTCAGAGCCCGCTCACGGCTTCCGTAGATCGCTTCGGCAGACGAGAGAACACGAATGGTCCGTAGTACTCGATCAGATTCTTCGATCGTCAACTTCTCGCGGCGAGAACGACGGTGCTGAAGGGTTCGTGATGCAATCACGATTTCGTCGATCTCCGCTCGTTGAAGGCCAAGTGTCGCAAGACGCTTGATTACTGAAGGTGGGAGACGCCCCTCCACGATACGGAGTATCTCCGTGTCGGTGGCAGGAGGCTGAACTCCTAGCCAATCACCAATCTGAATATTTGCAGCATTCATAGTTCCACCATTCATGTACATTATGCCATAGTTCATAGGGCAGAGTGTAGCCTATCCTGAGTTCGTCCGAGCTCCCTGATCGCAGGGCTCGATCCTTGCGCGGCCCTCCCACTCACCTCCGTTCACCCGCAAGTCCGGCACTTCGCTCGATTAATCGGGGAACCTGACCCAAGCTAGTGGATGATTCGCGACCTCGTCCGGCAACTGCCGGAAGATCTGCGAACGCTGGCGCATCGAGGCACCCGCGCCTACGAGGAGCTCTACGATCTGGTGCACCGGCGAGAAGCATCGAAGCCGAGCTCGATCTGGCAAGTCAATAATGCTGAGCTTTACATCCTGCTGCTTAGGGAAGACGGCAGCGCCGGTCGACCTTGGCTTACTGCTGTGATCGATGACCATAGCCGTGCGGTTGCGGGCTACTATCTCGGTTTCGATCCACCCTCCTCGTCCCTGCCCCGCGCCGCTCGTCTCTCTCCTCGTCCAGCGACAGAACGCTAGGGGCCTGAGGAACCCAATCTGAATCTCTGGACGTCGAAACGTAAGGAACAGGAACGGGGTTCATTGTGAAACCAGCCGAGTACAGCGAATCGCGCATCGTGACCGAATACACTCCTTACCACGTCGAAGATCTCAAGGGGACCCACTCTGATCCCGGCATGCTCCATCTAGGGCGTGTGGTTTGGGCTAAGAAAAGCCCTGAAGGACAAAGCGCGGAGCAGCGTGTATCGGGTGTACGCCGAAGGAGTTGGGCTCGTTTCACTGGAATCACGCTTCCTTCGGCCTCATCGCTAGCACTCCGAGGTGTCCTCCGGCCTCCGCAATCCTCCTTGGGAGCCGGCCCACAGCGCCGGACTGAGGAACGCCAGGTAACGCACTCGCCCCCAATCGGAAGGGGAGTATTGCATCAGAGCGTCTCCTCGGCGGTGGTGCCAAGGTGCAGAGTCCACGGACCGCTTTCTTGAAGCGGCCGAACTACCACCAACCGGTCATGGACAAGGGCGTTTGAGGTTGCGCATACTCATCGCGTCCAAATCGCAGGCATCTGCTGTCCCCTCGGTGCCTGCTTCGCCTATCCGCACAACCAACCCTGCCCAATAGTAAGGCTCCCAGAAAACCGGGAGCCTTCACTTCAGCCGGCCAGCACGCGGACATCACAGGCAGTGAGCTACCGTGGAGGGTTCTTGGTTCCTGTGGTTCCCCTTCGGCAGTAGATAGCGAGGATTCGCATGCTGTCGATCATCCATACGAGAAACCGGGTGTGCGTGTCCGCTCCATTACGAGCACCGTCGTGTTCACGAAGCTCGTCGGCTGTGGGCTTCCGTGCGTCAAGCCAAGTCCCACGTGGCTCCGACACGATCTGAATCAAGTTCACATTGCAGCTTGCTATCTCGATCGTTTCCTCCTCGACTCCTTGTTGTGCACGGTCCAGATTTCGCAGAGGTGTCGGTTTTCACAACGGGGCCATTCTGGTTAGCAACGGACCTCGCAATTCGTCTGGGCTCTGAACCCTTCTTGCGCCCTAGTTGGTCCAGTAAGTCTGTGACCGATCGAAGATCGTCCAGGTAGTCCTTAGACGGCAAGTGTTCCACATGCTGCGGAGCTCATTAGCCTGTTTTTCAGAAACTTCGCTCGCGTTCTTTAGCTCATGCAGCATTTCGCAAAGTGCATGCTCGCGTTACACGATACAGGTCCGTCTGACGCTGGACGAGCCGCAACCCTACTACGCAATTGCACGAAGGAGCTATTGCCCCCTTTGTAAGACAGCAAAGGATCCGCATTTCCTCTCTGTTTTCCTCGCATCACTCCGCATTTCTGCGGGAACCTTAGTGCGCCGTAGCGCAATTGCTGACTGCTCCTCGCAACCCCTCTGCACACTGCGCTTGATGTTTCTTCAGCAATGTTTCAATCCTTTCAATCCGCTCTGCCTTTTGCTGAGCCCGGTTGCGTGTCCCCGCTTCCGTCAGGCCCAGCACAGCGGGATAGTCCGCCTTCCGAGCAGACGCTAGGGAGTTTGCTAGTTCAATGCAGATGCGACACGGCATAACGTCTATCTTCCTTCTTGATCAAAGGATAGACCGTGCCGGTACTCAGAGGCGAATCCCGGACGCTTCACCGATCCAGTGCCTGAACGGCAAAGGTCTTCATCGATGACACGCGGCGGAAGCCTAAATCTCTGGGCGCGGTCTCGCAAGCCGTACTGCGGCTCTGTCCTTCACAAAGCCGCCCATCGAGGGGGCGCCACTGCCCGAGCAGCCCGGGTCAGAGGCCGGCCCGCTGAATAGGAGAAGATATGGTCGAGGCCGAGGCCGTAGACGAGCCTCGAGGAGGCAGACGTCACAAGTCGGGCACCATGCGGCGAAGCTGGCGCGCTGGCATTCTTGTCGGGAGGAGACTACGCTCTTGGTGCGTCGTAGCTGACCGCCAGCTTAGCACCATCTGCGGTCGGATCCTGGACAATCGGGCCAACACGGCAGCGACATGCGAGAGGCCATGGCACAGGCAGGTGGAGACTCGTCACTTCATGGCGGCGGGCGTGTGTTGATCAGGAGCCGCACCGCTAAATCACGCGGACTCACGCGCGAAGGGGAGCCCCGAAGGGCTCCCTTTTGCGAACATGCAAGGGCCGAGGTTAGACACCGAACTTCCGGCGAGCTGCACCTGCGGCGCCGAGCAGACCGGTGCCGAGCAGGACGAGGGAGGAAGGCTCGGGGGTGGCGGTCATGGGCTGGTAAGCCGAGCCGGTGCCCGCAGATCCGTCCTGGATCGAGATCAGGCCATCGGTGTAGGCGGTGGCGTTGGTCCGGACGATCAGGAAGTCGCTGTGCTGGCCAGCCCCAATCACGCTGGGGAGGTAGTTGAACCCAACCACGCCACCGTTTGCGCTGCGGTCGATCGACAGGGGAGCGATCCCGCCATCATTGGTGAGGTAGCCGACGTCGACCAGCAGGTCATCGAAGTTGAAGCCGGTGATCCGCTCAATCACACCCGAGCTGCCGACGTTCGAAACGAAGTAGCTGAAGTCTAGGCAACCTGGGCAGAAAGGGTTTGCCGAATCGCTGAAGACAGCGGTGTCATAGTTTGCAGTGAACGTGCCGGGAGACATCGTTCCGCTGCGAACCGGAGAGATAATCGTGAGGTTGGCCGGGGTAGTCGCGACCGGGGAGGCAGGGACCAGACCGCCGGGGGCGAGTGGGGTAGCGAAAGCGGGAACAGCGGCGGCGAATGCCAAGGCTATAAGGGTGCTTGCAAGTTTCATGTGAGACCTCGAGAACAGCAGTTGGACCAGGTTTGTATTTCGTTCTGCACTCTTGCATAGAGCACCCTGAGGGCCAATCCAGAGTGGAGGAGAATAAACTCACTTACGGCGGTTTATCGCCACTCCCCTTCGGCGGAGGCCCGCCTGTGACAGGTTTGAAAGCGCGTACCCGGGACACCGCTGATGGCGATCCCTCGTTGCGAGCTCCGTGCAGCGGGGCAATGTGGAAGATCTTTTCTCCCCAGAACGGGCTTTCTGCGCAGCGACTCCCTTGAGATCAGGAGCCGCAAGGAGGCGCTTTGTCCGGCCCTGCTCTTCCAGCGCTTTAGCCTTGGGGAGTGCGGCACGGTACGGCGAGGGGTTATCGGAAGGAGCGCGGGATCGTGCGCTCTCTCGATTTCGCCTCATCCAACCTTAGCTCGAGGGAGAGAAGGGTGTGCATTCGGTTGCGGCCGAGGCCAAGCTGTCGGTCCGGACCGCACAGCGCTGGGCGAACCTATACAAGAGCGCGGGATTATCTGCATTGGCCCGCAAGCCACGCGAGGACCGCGGTGCACGGCGCGTCGTCTCGCCGAAGATCAGAGCTGCAATTGAGGGGCTGGCCCTCGAGCGACCGCCACTGCCGGTCCGATCCGTCTATCGCCAGGTGCGGCAGTTGGCAGAGGCAAGTGGCGAGCCCGTCCCTGGATACGGGACGGTCTACCACCTGGTCCGCGAACTTCCCGCTGGTCTGCTGACGCTTGCTCACCTCGGAACCAAGACCTACGGCGAGACGTTCGACCTGGTTCATCGACGCGAAGCTGTACGGCCGAATGCTGTCTGGCAGGCCGATCACGCGCAACTCGGCATTTTGCTGATTCGCGAAGACGGTTTATCCGCGGCCATGGCTGACGATCGTGATCGACCACTATAGCCGAGCCGTCGCCGGCTACTACATCGGCTTCGATCCGCCATCTTCGCTGCGAACTGCCCTTGCTCTCCGCCAAGGGATCTGGCGCAAAGCGCATCCCCATTGGCACATCTGCGGCATCCCGGAGGTTCTCTATACCGACAACGGCTCCGACTTCACTTCCAGGCATCTGGAACAGGTTGCCGTCGACCTTAAGATTCGTCTTGTTTTCTCTACGCCAGGGAAGCCGCAGGGACGGCCGGATCGAGCGGTTCTTCCGAACGGTGAACGAAATGTTTCTCTGTGAACTCGACGGCTACGCAAGACGAAAGCGACAGCGGCCAAGCCTTTCCCTGCAGCAATTCGAAGATCGTTTTCGCACGTTCCTGCTCGAGATCTACCATCGCCGCACCAGCGTGGAGGGACGGCTGCCACCGTCAGAGCGTTGGGAAGATGGCGGCTTTCTGCCACGCATGCCTGAGTCACTGGAGCAGCTCGATCTTCTGCTGATGCAGGAGGTCCGCCCGCGAAAGGTGCGGCGCGACGGCATCCACTCCAATCGCGAAGCGTCCCGTTCGCTGCTGGATTCCATGAAGTCAAGCTGCCCATCTACAAGGGCTACGTGGGCGATTCGCGATTGGCAGCAGACGTGCACCCGGTGGGTGTGACACCTTCAACGATTTAGGCAGAATGCCTAGATTCCCGCACCTAACCTCTGCGAATTCTGATATCGCTTCCCTGCGACCGCGAGAACGATGAGAAATGTTCTTACATCCCGGACCCTACTTTTTACCATGATTGCCCTTCTCATGTTCTTTTGCATCGCTCTCGTCTGCCGCTTTGCTGCACATTTAGGAGCTTGTTGAAATGGCCATTGTTGACTGAGTCGCTCACCCGGCTGAGTGGGTTTTGCTGGCCCGGACTCTGTTTTTGGTTTGGGTTTGCGAGACTGGGACCATCGTCAGATATTAGGGCAATTGATTTCCGCTGCCCCGGGCCCTTGGTGGATAGAGGGAGCAAACATCCATGAAGAGCGTCGTTGAATCGGTTGGCCGGTTGTAAGCATCAGGGCCCTTATCTTCACTTGGACCGTCTGAAGCAGACCATCTGTAAAGTCTTCTTTTCACATTCGTTTGGGTTATTTTCCTGGAGCATACCTCACCTCGCGAGTATAAAAAGAGGACGCAACTTGACCTGAAGAGGAGGTTTGTACGAGAGAACACCTTGTAGGTATACTCGTTGAATCGTTCTCGCTTAGAGGATGTAGCGCTAGCAAGGACTCCAGAGGCGAAATGGGAGAAGCTGAATCAGCTTTTCCCATTTCGTTAGGTCGCCGGATTATCCCGCGGTTTGCTTTCGTGTGTACTGATATGCATTTGAGTCTCTGGACCTAAGCCCTACCATTGCAGCAAAACGAGTTCCGAGCAGAAGGCGGGGCCCATGGCCGCGAGCATGCTGTGCGAGCCGGGGTCTCCTGGCCGATACACGTTCCACCTTGTATCCGGACACAGAACACCTGGTCGGATGGAATTTCAGGGATAATGGGTTCAACGTCGTCCTATCAAAACCGTTCAGCATCATCGTTATTTTCCCGCCGGAATCGAAGGCCGCTAATGATCGCCCTCGCCGTGGTGATTTTCAACCAACTCTCCGGCATCAACGCTATCCCCTATTACATCAATGACATATTCGCGCTTTCGAATCAGAGGACCCTATCGTCGAGCACGCAGGCAATCGCTGTTGGTTTTGCGAATCTGGTCTTCACCCTGCTCGGTATGGCACTAATAGACAGGGTGGGACGCAAGATTTTCCTAACGATGGCGATCCAATTCATCGCAGTTTTGTGGAATTTCCCCGAGACGAAAGGGCGCTCGTTAGAGGACATTCAGAGCCAGTTTGTAGCGCATGTAGGCTGAAGGTCGCTTTCCTCTAGAGGTATTCTGATCAGCACTACTATTCCGGAATCCTACTGCGCGTAGAAAGGGCGAAATGATAAATCGGCGAGAGTTCATGGAATCGCTTGCACTCACAGGCATGTCACGGTTCCGGAGTGGAGATCTCAACCAGATCCTTTCCTCATCGTCATCTTCTGCGCTAAAGTACTCGGCCGATACTATCGGACCACCATCTTTTCAAGCGGTCGACTCTTCGCCTCTTGGAGATGTGCCTCCTGGAGCTCTTGTTCTACATGGTAACTGGTACATGCGTGAAGAGGCCATTTGCGGACAGCGCGGTGAATTGTTCGCTCGGGCGGGGTATCAGCATACGAAGGACTGGTACGCAACAACCGTACCCACTACAGCGTTGGGGACGCTTATCCAGAACGGTATCTATCCTGATCCATACATTGGGTTAAACAAGCTCCGCATCCCCGATGCATCGGAATCGCACAATACCCGGTACGATTTATCTCGCTTCAGTCACCTTGCGAACCATTCGAACCCTTGGACAAGACCCTATTGGTTTCGAACGGAATTTCAGATTCCCGAAGCTCTTGACCGTGATCTCATCTGGCTCCACCTTGACGGAATAAACTATCGTGCTGATGTTTGGCTCAATGGTCAACAGGTGGGCTACGCCAACCAGCTTGTCGGAATGTTTGAGCGATTCAGACTAAACGTGACAAACGCTATTCACCGAAACCAGGTGAATGCTTTAGCCGTCCGAATCCAAGGTCTAGACTATCCCGGAGATCCCATTGATGAACAGCTCGGGGGGATAGGCGGTGAGTTCGGCCCCAATGGTGGGGATGGCGAGATCCTTCGCAATGTCACCCAATATTGCACCGTCGGTTGGGACTGGGTTGCCGCAGCACGCGATCGCAATCTTGGAATCTGGCAGCATGTGTGGCTTGAGGGAACGGGCCGGTTGGTGGTGAGAGATGCCGCGGGATCAGCTGCGTTGCGTAAGCACGACTCCGCAGCGCTGATAACGGTGAAAGGCTTGTGTGGGAATCCAACGACATTGCCGATAACCACGGAACTCCGCGTTCATATCCAGCCGGATGGCTTTGCGGCGGAATCAATCTCCCTACACGCGTTGAAGACGATTAAGCCAGGTGAGTCTCAAGAAGTCATCCTCACTGCGGAGCAACACCCCGAACTGATCCTTCACCGGCCGGCACTATGGTGGCCGGTTGGTTATGGCGAACAACCACTCTATACCCTGACCATAGAGGCGTGGGTTGGAGTGTCATCGTCAACTGAAAATTCCCCACTTTGGGGCGTTTGAATATTCCCCAGTCTGAGGCGGGTTGCGGTGATGCGGGAGGATGCGGCGGAGGGCGGAGCCCGGAGCCGCATGCTCTCGCGCGGG
>JAABUV010007442.1_pt1 | contig 11487 bp, 7 predicted proteins | sample 5559971 | NCBI WGS metagenome assembly JAABUV01 (sample SAMN10711881, study PRJNA513362) | rock metagenome | isolation source: Antarctica rocks | place: Antarctica: Victoria Land, Knobhead nord | collected 2015-12-19
AGGGTCACGATATACTTCTTATTCACGACGTATCCTCCTCCCAGGTGTCCACCTACGGCTCTTGGTAAGAGGATGCCCTATTCAACGGTCAACTGTCAAAAAGACGGGTGACGGACTACTAGTAGCAACGGTAGTTTTCAGATAGGCAAGGAACCGTTCGTCTCGTCTGGGTATTTACATGGAATGGTCGACGAGGTACGCGTCTACAACGCCGCGCTAACCGCACCGCAGGTGGTGTCGCTCTACAACCAGCCCAGCGTCGCGGCGACAGCGACCGCCGCGCCCGCGGCCACCGGGACGGCGGCGGTGGTTGATAGCGTGACCGCAGCCGCGGGGGCTACCAGCACCTCTGTTGCCGGCTCGACCGCTGCGGCGGCGACAGCCGTGGCCGGTTCGACCGCGACAGCCGTGGCGGGAGCCACCGGCACTGTCGCCGCCGCGGCCACGGCCAACGCGCTCGGCACGGCTCTGGCGCCCGCTGCGGCCACCGCGATGGCCTCGTGCGATGGTTCGAACGCGACCGCTGTCGCCGGCTGCTGGACGTTCAACGAGAACGCTGGCTCCGTCGCCCACGACACCTCGCCGAACCATAACGACGAGACCCTCGGTGGCGACGCTGCCTGGAACCCCAGCGGCAAATCGGCCAGCGCCATCCAGTTCAACGGGGCGGGCTACCTGTCCAACACCGCCATGAGCGGCTTGCCTGCGGCCAACGCCTCGCAGTCTGTCTCGTGGTGGGTCAACGTACCCGCGACTAACACTCTGACGAGCACGCAGACGTTCCTGTCGCTGACCAACGGCAGTAGCGTCGCGATGCAGTTCGGCGTCAACGCGGGCAAGCTAGGCGTCTGGAAGGGCTTGCACACGTTCCTGGTCTACACGACGACGTTGCCAGCGGCGAACACCTGGACCAACTACATCTACACCTACGACGCCTCGACGGGCACGCACCGCCTCTACGTCAACGGAGTACCGGCCGGCGGCGCCGGCGCGGTCTCGGCGGTATCCGCGCAGAACGGCACGCCGAGCCGGCTGGACTTCGGACAGTGGATCGACGGCAGCGAGCGCTTCACCGGCTCGCTCGACGAGGTGCGCATCTACAACTACGCGTTGAGCCCGATCGAAGCGCCGGCGGTCGCCGCCGCACCGCCCATCACCCAGGCGCAGGCCAACGGGACCGCGACCGCCAGGGCCAACGCGACGGCCACGGCGCAGGCGATCCCGACCGCGACGAATACGCCCCTGGCGTGCGGCGCGCTGCCGGCTAACTGGGTTGATGGGGATATCGGAACCGTCGGCGCTGCGGGGCAAGCCTGCTATGCGGGCGGTACGTACACCATTGTCGGGGCGGGCGACGACATCTGGAACGGCGCCGACGCCTTCCACTTCGCCTACCAGCCGCTCACCGGCGACGGGCAGATCGTGGCGCGCGTCACCACGCAGCAGAACACCAACGAGTGGGCCAAGGCCGGCGTTATGATCCGCCAAACACTCGACCCCGGCGCCCCCAACGCCTTCATGATGTTGACCCCGCAACATGGCGCCGACGCTCAATACCGTACGACCGCGATGAGTGACACCGCCTCCATCTACGGGCCGGGCGTCAGCACGCCGTATTGGGTCAAGCTGGCGCGCCAGGGCAACCTGTTTACCGCCTCCGTATCGGGTGACAACAGCTCCTGGACCGTGGTTAGCTCGACCACGATCACCATGTCCACGTCCGCCTACATCGGCCTGGCAGTGACCAGCCACCACGCCGGGACGCTGAACAACTCGACGTTCGACAACGTTACCCTGAGTGGAGGCATACCCGCGACTCCTACGCCCAGCCCTACGAACACATCTACCCCCACGAACACACCTAGCCCGACAAGCACGAGTACGGCGACCCCCACCGCGACCAATACGGCCGTTCCCACGGCGACATCAACCCCGTCACCCACGCGTACGCCGCTGCCCCCGACGCCAACTGCCACTGTGAACGTCAACGCGACCAATACCGCCGCGGCCGCGACGGCCAACGCTAATAACACAGCGGCAGCCGTAGCGGGCGCGACAGGGACGGCCAATGCGAACGCGACGGCGACCGCCGTGACCGCGGCGAACGCGACGAGCACGGTAGCGGCTATGCAGACCGCGACTGTGGCGGCAACGGCCATGGCAACCTGTAACAACGCGTCGACGACGGGACTCGTGGGCTGCTGGCGCTTCGACGAAGGGAGCGGCGTGACGATGACGGTCGACTCCTCCGGCAACGGCAACAGTGGAACGCTCTACAACTATCCCGGAGGCGCTTCCTTGATCGCGAGCGGCTACTCTGGAGGCGCGCTACAGTTGACCGCCGCGCAGAGCGGCTACGTGAGCGCGGGCGCCAACAACATGCCGGCCAACAACGCGCCCCAGACAATTTCGCTGTGGATGAACGTCCCATCTATTCCCGCTAGCGGCGTCAACGAGAATGCTGTCGTGCTGACCAAGAACGGCGCGGGCAACGGAACAGGCGTTCAGATTGGCTTCCGCGGTCCCAATCTCGATGTCTGGCAACTTGGAGCCAACGTGTTGCTCAGTGTAACGCCGCCAATGACGAACACCTGGACCCATTACGTCTACACGTACGACGGCGGCGCGACACACCGCCTCTACGTCAACGGCTCCCTACAGGCGAGCGCGGTCATCTCGGTCACGACTGTCGCCACGCCCGATCAGGTGATCTTCGGCGACTATGCGGGCGGCGCCGAGTACTTCAACGGCGCCCTTGACGAGATTCGCATCTACAACCGCGCGCTCAACGCGACCGAGGTACAGGCGCTCGACAATGCGCCGCTCGCCACGCCGACGCCTTCTTCGACGAACACGGCTATTCCGACGGCAACGCCTACCAATACACTCACCCCGACCGCGACTCCGACGAATACACCCGTGCCGACGGCGACGGCGACGAGCACTCCGATTCCGACGGCGACAGCGACGAGCACGCGTACACCGACCGCGACCAGTACGCGTACGCCAACGTTCACTCCAACGAGCACATCGACGGTGACGCCGACGAACACGGCCGTCCCGACGCCGACGAGCACGTCCACAGCGACGAGCACACCGACGCCGACGTCCACAGCGACGAGCACATCGACGGCGACGTCTACACCTACCGCTACGGCGATCAGGATCAACTCGGGTGGCGCCGCAGTGGGGTCGTTCGTGGCCGATACCGACGTCAGCGGTGGTTCTACCGCCGTGGTCAGCAACACGATCGACATGAGCCATGTGACTAACCCCGCGCCACAGGCGGTCTACCAAAGCGAACGCTACGGCAACTTCACCTACATCGTGCCCGGTCTCGTGTCCGGCGCCTCCTACGTGGCGCGCCTGCACTTCGCCGAGATCTACTGGGGCGCCCCAGGCGGAGCCTCCGGCGGTATCGGCAGTCGCGTGTTCAATGTCGCGATTAATGGGACGCAAGTCCTGACCAACTACGACATCTACGCGGACGCCGGCGGCGCCGACATCGCCACGATTAAGCAGTTTCAGGCAACAGCGAGTGTCAGTGGCACGATCAGCATCCAGTACACTACCGTCACCAACAACGCCAAGAGCAGCGGCATCGAAATCGTCCCCGGCACGTTGCCGCCGACAGCGACTCCAACGAGCACGGCGCCGCCGACCGCGACGCCAACGAGTACGGCGCCGCCGACCGCGACGCCAACGAGTACGGCGACCGCGACTTCAACGAGCACCTCCGTGCCAACCGCGACCAATACCCCGACGCGCACAGCAACGGCGACAACCGTGCCGACGCCGACGAGCACGCCGACGACCGTACCGCCGCCCACCACAGGTCTGCAAACCTGGTACAAGGCCGACCAAGGGGTGACGTCCAGCGGTGGCTTGGTTAGCTCCTGGGCTGATGCGTCAGGGCATAACAATAATGCTGTGCAAAGCACGAGCGCTAATCAACCTAGTTTGGTTGCCAATTCCCTCAATGGCTTGCCGGTAATTCACTTTAACGGCAGTAGCACGCAGTTGGCCTTAACGCGCCCGATCAGCGCTGACTTCACCATAGTCGTTGAATTTCGCAGTTCACAAACACAAAGCTTTGGCGGTGGCCAGTGGTACAACGGCGCTGGACTCGTCGACGGGGAGGTTTCGGGCGTGGTCAACGACTTCGGCCTATCGCTCAACCAAGGGCGCGTTCTTGGGGGGACTGGTAACCCCGATACCACTGCCTCCAGCGCCAGTGCGAGCTATGCCGACAGCAACGCGCATACCGCTGTGTTCAAGCGCGTGGCCGCCACCGGCGCTTTGAGCCTCTATGTGGACGGACAGCTCGCCGGCACGGCCACCACGGGTGGCACGCAGCAATTAACCTCGCCCCCGCGCCTCGTACTTGGGTCGCTACAGACGAACGTTGACTACTTCAGCGGCGATATCGCCGAGGTGCTGATCTATAGCCAGGCGCTTTCCGATACGGACCGGCAGACGGTCGAAAGTTACCTTCGCAACAAGTGGTAGTACATAACAATGATATAGCGCGCCAGGGGCGTGCCCAAAAGGAGCAACGATGACGAGGGGATACAGACGGGTGTGGAGAGGCGCGCGGCGCGGGCAGGTGATGCCCTTGTTCGCGCTCATCATCATGGTTTTGATGGGCGGACTCGTGCTGGGCGTCGACCTGAGCCGGTTGCGCGCGGAGGCCGAGAGCGTCCAGCGCGCGGCCAACGCCGCCGCCCTCGCCGGCGTGGTCTACCTGCCCGATTTCGCCGACAGCGCCTACACGCGCGCCAGCGAAGAAGCCAAAAAGAACGGCTTCGTGAGCGGCCAGCGCGGCGTTACCGTCACGCCCTCGCGCGTGACCGGCTACGCTGGCCGCCTCAAGGTGACCATTAACGAGCCGGTGCCGCTCGCTTTCGGGGGCGTCTTCGGTCTTATCCCGCGGACGGTCAGCCGCGCGGCGACCGCTGAATTCGACCTGCCGCTGGAACTGGGCGCCCCCGACTACGTCCTGGGCTACCCGCATTTCCCGACTAGTCTCACCTCATCAGGGACAGATACCCAGGGGTTTTACCTTATCGCTCGTGGCCCCTATGGGCAGCAGGAAAACGGCGACGCCTACTCGCAATACTTTGAGTCGTATAATACAGCCGGTGACGGCGCCTTCAAGGTCAGTAGTAATTTCGATGTAACGGCTACCCAGGCTATAACGGACGATACTAATCCGTGTCATTCGGCCGATCCAGCGGCTCCGCAAGGGTGTTCATCCGTGCATACGAACCCGGATGCCGCGAACGCCAAATTCACCGGATACGACTACGTCGTCGATAACCCTTTTACCCCGACCCTGGTCGTCAAGATCTTCGACCCCTACTACGAAGGCCCCTTCAACGCGGACAGCGGGAACAGCTTGTCTAACGCGGGTAAGTTCCCCGATCAGACTGGCTGCGGCGATGGAGGTACCGGCGTCAAGTTTTGCACTCCGACGGACATCACGAACACGGAGCAGACGGACTTCCCGGTCGCGCTGAAGTTCACCCTCTCCGGCCCCTATCAAACGCTGCTCGATACGACGCCGAGAGATGTCAAGGTGACCGCGACGACGGCAATCTCGTCGAGTGCTTATACGTGCGCTGGCGACTGCGTCCTATCCTATCCTTTCACGGCCGGTGACGATCCGGCGCACGCCCAATGCCATCCGCTCGCTTCGTCCCCAGCGGGATCGTGCGTTGGAAAAACAAGCCCCTATGCTTACCACTTTCTCAACTACGCCATCATCCACCAGGGTATCTATCACATCCATGTCCAGTCGACCGCTAACGTCGGCAAGCCTTTCGATGGCGTTTATGGGACGGGTGGAAATGCTTTCGGACTCGCCGTCTGCGCCGACACACCGGTCCTGGGGAATTCGACAGACCCTTCCGCCGGAGGCGCTGCGGTCTCGGACCCCCATGGAACGACAGGCTGGGATCCTGCTAGCTGCCCCAATCCCAATCCGACACCCAGTCAAAATCCGACGGACAATCAAACCGCATGCTCGTACGCGGGAACAGCTCCGCCTGGGGGGTGCGTCCACATCTACGCCACGCAGCGCATGTGTATCATCAACATCCTCTCGAACGGACGATCGATCATTCCCTTGGGTTACGTGCCGCCCGAGTACGACGGCAAGACGCTCGATGTACGCCTCTACGATCCTGGCGACGTGAGCGGCAGCGCCAACACAATGACCGTCTTGACGCCAGCGGGCGACCCGAGTCATCCGAATGGAACGTTGAATAATGGATATCCGGCGGCGCTGGACTACACGTTCAGTGGGGCGCCCACCGATCTAAACTCCGGCTACAACGTTGTCGCGCCGACATCGCACACGGCAGCGCAGGCTATCGCAGTGACCACAAACGCCTCCTCCGACAACAGGATCTACAACGGCAGCTGGCTCGACATCAAAATCCCGATACACCTGCCCACTGGACAGACGTACGCCAGCATGGTCAACGCCTTCGGCGGCTACTGGAAGGTGCTATACGATATCGGGGGGTCAGGCGCCGATACGACAACGTGGCAGGTCACTGTGAACGGCTCACCGGTACACCTCCTGCCGGGGTCGTAGCAGGGCTCATGAATTATCCATGACGCCAAGGCTCCCGGTGTTGTGTAGGGGCTCGTGAATTATCGAAACCTGCGACTGCGGTCGCATGGCAGCGTACGCCGACTGTGGTCGGGAACGGGCTAGCGCCCCGGCCTCGTCCCTCTCGTCCTGACACCGTAGTGTCCGTGGTCTGCCATGCGACCGCAGTCGCAGGCCCACGAGCGCCGATAATTCACAAGCCCTGGGTGTTGTGTAGGGGCGTATGGCATACGCCCGTGGTCTCGAACGCACGGGCGTATGCCATACGCCCCTACACAACGCCGGGAGCCCTGGCGTCGTAGTGCCACTCGGGCCCCTGTCTCTACTCCTCTACAGTTTGGGCTTCGTCGTCACTTGGCGTGTCCTGCTCGCCCTCAATGAACGCGCGGAGTAGGGCGGTGAGGCCATCGGGGTCGGCGAGCATGGGCAGGTGGCCGGGCGTGTTGAGCGGCGTGAACGTGGCGCCGGGGATGGCGCGCGCCAACGTCGCGGCCTCCTCGAACGACACCAGCGGATCGGCGTGGCCGCACAGTACCATTGTGGGAACGCGTACTTCGGCATAGGAGCCCTCGACGTCGGGCATCGCCAGCGCGCCCAGCCCGCGCAGCAGCGCGTGCGGCGCCGCCTCCAGCAGCCCGTCGCGCAGCCACGCCCGCGTCTCCTCCGAGGCGTCGGGCGCCCACAGCGTGGCCAACTGTCCCGCCAACCGCGGGCGATCCGTCTTGAGCGCGTCGCGCCAGCCCCACAACGGCTCTTGCCGCACCGTCACCCCGCCAACGGCCGTATCGTCGGCACCAACATCGGCGACATCGTCCATGGCCGCATCGTCGGCGTCATCACTAGATAGGGCCTGTGAAAAGTCGGTGGATACGACTGGGAGCGCGGGCGTCTCGCCTGTGATGCCGGGGACGGGCGAGACGTCCGCGCTCCCAGTGGGGAGGGACGAGACGTCCGCGCTCCCAGGACTTTCTACAGGCCCTGCATCACCAGTGCCCATAACTGCGCCATCCCCAGCAACATCGGTGACATCAGTAGCGTCATCCGGGGAGCCGTCGTTGGCGAGGGCCGTCGGGGAGCCGTCGTTGGCGATGACGGCCGGGGCGATCAACATCAGGCGCGCGGCGCGCTGGCCGCCGCTCAGGACGTAGTGCAGCGCGGCCGCCGCTCCCAGGTCGAGTCCCACCAGCGTGGCCCCTTCGAGGTCGAGTGTGCGCAGGAGCACGCGCAGGTCGCGGCTCAGGCGCGCCACGTCATAATCCCCCCAGGGCGCCGTGGAGCGTCCGTAGCCGCGCGCGTCGAAGGTCACCACCGTGTAGTCGGCCGGCAGGTCCAGCGTTAGATAGTCCCACACGCGGCGGTCGAAGCCCCAGCCGTGAATGAACACGATCGGCGGCCCTTCGCCGAGCCGCTGCGCCGCCAGGTGCGCCTCGCCATCGACCTCAATGGACGGCCCGAACAGCACACCGAGGTCCGCGTAGTCGTTGTCGAGCAGTTCGTAGGCCCCGAAATCCCCGTAGTCGTCGGGGTTGAAGGCTCCTTCTAAGGCGTTCCCGCTCTCCCCGCTGTCGGCGGCAGCGGGGGCTGTTTCCTCGGTCGTGAAGAGGGAGGTCGGCGCGAACGCCGATGGGTCGGACTCGACCGGGGGAACGAGGCGCGGGGTCGAGTCGTCGTCGTCGAGCGAGGGCGGGGGGGGCGGCGGCGGAGCCGTCCAGCCCATGCGGCGCAACCGCTCGTCGGTGATGGCGAGGCGGACCTTACGATCCTCGACCGAGGCCACGGCGTAGCGCGGCACGTAGATGTCGCGCACCATCAGCAAGCCGCGGCTGACGAGCAGGTAGTGCGGGTGCGCCTCCACCACGTCCCCCGCACGTTTGCCATCCTCCGTATAGACGGTCCAGCCGCGCTCGATCGTGTCAATGTTCATGCGTGCTCCCTATTAGTCGTTAGTTGCCAGTTGTCAGTTGCCAGTAAGTACTTGATTGCAATGAAGCGGGCTATGCGGTATATGATGCGGTGGCGACGCTCCTCTACGTACTTTCTGACAACTGGCAACTGGCGACTGGCAACTGGCAACTTGCTATCTCTGCCCATAAGCGGTATACTCTGCGAGCTTAATAGACTCACACCTTGCCGCTGCTTAAGGATACAATGCCAATGAATCAGAGCAATTATACCGATACGATCGCGCTGACCCCACAGGGCCGCGCCGGACTCGAGGCCGAGTTGGCGCTGTTACGCAACGAGCGCCTCCCCGCCCTGGCCGCGCGGCTGGCCGACGCCCGCGAGGACCCTGCCACACGCGATGAGGACGCCGGCCTGCTGGAACTGCAGGAGGAGCAGCGTCGCCTCGAACGCCGCTCGACCGAGGTGGAACGCGTGCTGGCCGCCGCCCGCGAGATATTGCCAAGCTCCGACGGCGTTATCGCCCTCGGCAGCCGCGTCGAGATCGCGGAGGAAGACGAGCGCGAGGCGTTCCAACTGGTTGATCCCCGCGAGGCCAACGCCGCCGAGGGACGCATCTCCATCATTTCGCCTGTCGGCAAGGCCCTACTGGGCCACAAGCGCGGCGACGAAGTAATGGTCTCGCTCCCCGCCGGTGACCGCCACCTGCAAGTTATCTCGGTGTCATAGCTAGCGGGGCCTGGACCTGCGACTGAAGTCGCATGGCAAACGACGGACACTGAAGTGTCTCGATGCTCGCATAGATCGCCGAGATATGCCGGCAAGCGAGTACTAGCGAGGCTCCGCCTCAGACCGACGAGACATGACGCGACGCAAAAACTTGACTCAATCGCATCATGTTTCGACCCTATAGCGAAGCTAGCGCGTCGGAGCGACTTCAGTCGCCGTGGTCTGCCATGCGGCTTCAGTCGCAGGCCCTTCAGGCCCTTCTAAATGCGCGTCGGCCGGTTGTAGTTGGCGTAGACGCCGCAGATAAGCGCGGCCAGCAGCAGGAGCAGCCCAACCTTGAGCCCGAAGAAGGGGTGCGGGATCGGCGAGGCGAAGTGCCAGATAAAGGCGGCGATAGCCAGGATAAGCAGGATAACGGCCAAACCCAGGGCCGCGCGGAACGTCGTGGCGGAAGTCATGTTGTCGAGCACCTCACATAATTAAGGGGCGTGTCCTCGTCGCGAGGACGCCTCACATTTACAGTGTATCGCGGTGGATACAGCGTCTACCAGGATACCTGGTTGCCTGGTTGCGCGCTACCCGTCCGATTATAGCGCCTGGGACAAATCAGCACATCTTTATTCCCCCCCTCCGCCCCCTCCGGGGGAACCTGGGGAGATGCCTCCCCCCAGACCCCCGCCAACTATCGCGCATGGGGCTCGACAGGCGCGGCTATACCCCGTCAACTACGGCGCGTAGGGATAATCAGGTACGACTATACCCCGCCAACCATGACGTGGAGCGATAATCGGGTACGGCTATATCCCGTCAACCATGACGTGGAGCGATAACGTGTGCGGCTCAGCTAACAATGCACGAACCCTGCGGTAGCCTTGAGTAGCACTTTTGGGTCAGTGCGCCCGCGCTCACATTATTCTATCCCTACTATAGGCGCTTGATGCGCGAGCATCGGATAAGAGATTCAACCTAAGCGCCCGATACGTGACGATGAGACAAACTCTCAGGGACCGTGGATTGTTGGGGTATGGCCGCGACGTTTGCCCTCACGAACTGTGGTTGGCGGGGGTCTGGGGGGAGGCATCTCCCCAGGCTCCCCCGGAGGGGGCGGGGGGGAGAAAAGCCATGTCATATTGGACGGATAAGACGGTGATCGTCACCGGCGGAGCCGGGTTCCTTGGCTCCTATGTCGTAGAGAGCCTGCGCACGCGGGGCTGCGGCGCCATTGTGGTCCCGCGCCGCGCCGCATGCGACCTGCGCGACCCGGCGGCCATCGCCGCGTTGCTCGATGCGACGAGGCCCGACACGATCATCCACCTCGCCGCCGTCGTCGGCGGTATCGGGGCCAACCGTGAGCGGCCGGGCGAATTCTTCTACGACAACCTGCTGATGGGCGTGCAACTTATCGAGGCCGCGCGCGTCGCTGGCGTCGGCAAGTTCGTCACCGTGGGCACCGTCTGTGCCTACCCCAAGCACACGCCCGTGCCGTTCCGCGAGGACGACCTGTGGGCCGGCTACCCCGAGGAGACCAACGCGCCCTACGGCATCGCTAAGAAAGCGCTGCTGGTGCAGCAGCAGGCCTATCGCGACCAATATGGTTTCAACGGCATCTATCTGCTGCCGACCAACTTGTATGGCCCGCGCGACAACTTCGATCCGACGAGTTCGCACGTCATCCCCGCGCTGATCAAGAAGTGCGTCGAGGCGCGGCGCGACAGCGACCGCTTTATCGATGTGTGGGGGGACGGCAGCGCCTCGCGCGAGTTCCTCTACGCCGCCGACGCCGCCGAGGGCATCGTGCTGGCGGCCGAGCGTTACGACGGCGCCGCGCCGGTCAACCTGGGCGCCGACCGCGAGATCACCATCAAAACGCTAGTCGAGACCATCGCGCGGCTGACCGGCTTTACGGGTGAGCTGCGCTGGGATACCAGCAAGCCCAACGGCCAGCCACGCCGCAATTTGGATACGACGCGCGCGGCGCGCCTGTTCGGCTTCCGTGCCCGCACCGGGTTCGAGGACGGCCTGCGCCGCACCGTCGACTGGTACCTCGCCGCACAACAAGCCGCGCAAGCCGCCTAACCGCGTCCTCATGTTGTAGCGCCGCCCGATCAGCTAGGGTCTGTGAAAAGTCCTGGGAGCGCGGGCGTCTCGCCCGTCCCGGTGTGCGCGCCGGAATGAGCGCGTGACGGGGCGGCAACGCGCTGGCCCTGCGGGGATGGCCGACCCATACCTGCGGACGC
>JAABUV010007444.1_pt1 | contig 11486 bp, 10 predicted proteins | sample 5559971 | NCBI WGS metagenome assembly JAABUV01 (sample SAMN10711881, study PRJNA513362) | rock metagenome | isolation source: Antarctica rocks | place: Antarctica: Victoria Land, Knobhead nord | collected 2015-12-19
CCCAGCGCCGCCAACCCCGGCGCCGCGAGCTGCGCCGGCGACGCCAGCTCGCCCTCCGTGATCTCCCGCCGCAGCTCCAGCCCGACCAGCAGGAAAAACAGCGCCATCAGCGCGTCGTTGATCCAGACGTGCACCGGCTCCGACAACCCAGCCGGCCCCAGGCGATGCTGCAGCAGCGCATGGTAGGCCGGCGCCGCCCCCGAGTTGGCCCACCCGAGCGCCACCAAGGCGGAGACGATCAGCACCAGCCCGCCCGCGCTCTCCGACCTCAGGAAACCGCGCAGGGCCGCGAAGCGCCGGCGGGCGGCGCGGGCTATGGATAGACGTTGCATTGCGGCTCCAGTTGTCGCCGGACAAGATCGAGGCAACGCGGATGGCGCCGCCACGTTGCCACCGGTCAACGTGGTGGACCGATGGCCTTGACTATGCCGCATCCCTCTCTGGCTCAACGCCCGCCGCATCAAGGCTCCAGGAACGCTGGCGCCCGCTGGATTGAGGCAATGCGCGCGGGCCTGTTCGACAAGGCCTGGACGGTGAGCGACGCGGTGCTCGCGGCCTGCGACCCGGCCACGCGGGACGACCCTGCCCTGCCCTACCATATGCGGTGGGTGTGGGACGGCCGGCCGCTCGACGGGCGCCGGGTGCTGGTTCGTTGCTACCATGGGCTGGGCGACACGCTGCAATTCTGCCGCTACCTCCCGCCGCTCCGCACCCGCGTCGCCGAGCTGACGGTGGAGGCGCAACCCGAGCTGGTCCCTCTGCTGCGCACCCTCCCAGGCCCAGACCGCGTGGTGCCGTTCCGCCCGGACGCGCCGACGCCCGCCCCGGAGTGCGATGTCGAGGTCATGGAGCTGGCCCACGCGCTGCGGCTGGCCCCGAACGGCGCGCCCTACCTGTCCGCCGAGCCGCTGCCCTGTCCGGCGGCGGGCCTGCTCGTCGGGCTGTGCTGGCGGGCCGGCGGCTGGGATCCTGGACGCTCCGTGCCGCTCGCCGCCCTGGCACCGCTCGGCCAGGTTCCCGGCGTGCGGCTGGTCAGCCTGCAACGAGGCCCCGGCTTGGAGGAACTCGCCAGTGCCGGGGCGCCTCCGCTGCTCGACACCGGGGACCGCAGCGCGGACGTGACGGCCGCCGCCCGGCTGATGGCAAGCCTGGACCTGGTCATAACCGTGGACACCATGGTCGCGCACCTGGCCGGCGCGCTGGGCCGGCCAACTTGGCTGCTGCTGCCGGCCGAGGCCGACTGGCGCTGGATGCTGGGCCGCAGCACGCTCTGGTACGACTCGATCCGCCTCTACCGACAACCCAGCCCCGGTCACTGGATAGCCCCGCTCGCCGAACTGCACGCGGACCTCGCCGCCTTGGCCCAGCGCAGTGCACCGGGGAACCCCGAGGCGATTTGGGGTTTGTAGGCCGACAAGGTTTGCGATAGGACCGCCCCACTGTGCGCCTGCCCCCTGCAACATGCCGGCTCCATTAGGCTTCGACCGTGCGGATCGTGATACTCGGCCTGACCATCACCTCGTCCTGGGGCAACGGGCACGCGACAACGTTCCGCGGCTTGGTGCGCGGCTTGGCGCGGCGCGGCCACAGCGTATTGTTCCTGGAGCGCGACAAGCCCTGGTATGCCGACCATCGCGACCTTCCAGCGCCGCCCTACGGCGACACGCGGCTCTACACCGGGCTTGAGGAGCTGCAACAACGCTGGGCCGGCGCAATCAAGGCGGCGGACCTCGTTGTGGTCGGGTCCTATGTGCCGGACGGCGTAGCGGTCGGCGCGCTGGTCCAGCGCCTGGCCACGGGGATCACCGCGTTCTACGACATCGACACCCCCGTGACCCTGACGGCGCTGGCCGACGATGCATGCGACTATCTTACGCCAGCGCTGCTGCGCGGCTTCGACCTATACCTGTCGTTCACCGGCGGCCCGACCCTACAATACCTTGAGGGTGTGCTCGGCGCCGCCATGGCCCGGGCGCTCTACTGCTCGGCCGACCCGGAGGTGTACCGGCCCGATCCGGACGCTGCCCTGTCCTGGGACCTCGGCTACCTCGGCACCTACAGCCTCGACCGGCAGCCGACGGTGGACGCGCTGCTGTGCCAACCGGCGCTGGCGTGGAACGCCGGTCGCTTCGTGGTGGCCGGGCCGCAGTACCCCGGCGACGTCCACTGGCCCGGCAACGTCGACCGCATCGAGCACCTCCCGCCCGACCGCCACCGCGCCTTCTACGCCGGGCAGCGCTTCACCCTGAACGTCACCCGCGCCGACATGATCCGCTGTGGCCACAGTCCCAGCGTGCGGCTGTTCGAGGCGGCGTGCTGCGGCGTGCCGATCATCAGCGACTGGTGGGCCGGGCTCGACGCCTTCTTCCGCTCCAATGAGGAAATCCTGATCGCCAGCTCGGCCGCCGAGGTGCTGGCGCTGCTGCGCACCATGACGGCGGACCGGCGCCGTTCGGTCGCCAAGGCGGCGCGGGCGCGCGTGCTGGCGGCCCATACCGGCGACCACCGCGCGGCGGAACTCGAAGCCTACGTCGACGAGGCCGCGCGGGCCTGCACGCGGCAGCGCCCCCGGCTCCGTCCGCGGGCGGTGACGGCATGAGGCCAAGACCATGAAAATCGTGATCTTCGGCCTGGCTGTCAGCAGCTCGTGGGGCAACGGCCATGCGGCGCTATGGCGCGGCCTCATCGGCGCGCTGCTCACGGCCGGGCACCGCGTCGTGTTTTTCGAGCGCGACGTGCCGTACTACCGGGAACACCGCGACCTCTGGGCCTTGCCCGACGGCGGCGAACTCGTGCTGTATCCCGATTGGCCCGCTGCGCTGCCGCACATGCGCGGCGCGTTGGCCGGGGCGGATGTCGGGATGGTCACGTCCTACTGCCCGGACGCACTCGCGGCGACCCGTTTGCTGCAGGACAGCGCCGCCGCCTTGCGCTGCTTCTACGACCTCGACACCCCCGTGACCCTGGCGCGGCTCGACGCCGGGGAGGGCGTGGACTACATCGGCACGGACGGCTTGGCTGGGTTCGACTTGGTGCTGAGCTACACCGGCGGCGGGGCGCTGGAGGCGTTGCGGACCCGGCTCGGGGCGCGCCGCGTGGCGCCGCTCTACGGCTCCGTCGACCCGGCGCTGCACCGCCCGGCCCCGCCGCGCCCCGCCTATGACGCGCTGCTCTCCTATCTCGGCACCTACGCCGCCGACCGGCAGGCGGCGCTCGAACGCCTGTTCGTCGAGCCTGCCCGTGCCCTACCGGGCCAGCGTTTCGTGATCGGCGGCGCGCAGTACCCCGACGGCTTCCCGTGGACGCCCAATACGTTCTTTGTGCATCACCTGCCGCCGCCGGAGCACCCGGCGTTCTACTGCTCGTCCCGCGTCACCCTGAATGTCACCCGCGACGCGATGGCCCGCATGGGCTGGTGCCCCTCCGGCCGGCTGTTCGAGGCGGCGGCCTGCGGCGTGCCAATCCTGACCGACGCCTGGGCCGGCCTCGACAGCTTTTTCGAGCCCGGCCGCGAAATCCTGGTGGCGCACTCGACGGAGGACGCGCTCGCGGCGCTGCGCACCGCGCCAGACGAGCTGGCGGCGATCGCGCGCCGGGCCCGCGAGCGCACCTTATCGGAGCACAGCGCCGCGCGCCGGGCGGCGGAGATGGTGGCGGCGTTCGAGACGGCGCCGTCGCCGGAGCGCGTTTGATGAGATCGTCGCCGGAGCGCGTCTGATGAGACCATCGCAGGAGAGCGTTTGATGTGGGGCATCATCCCAGCCGCCGGCAATGGGACGCGCATCCAGCCGCTGGCGTTCAGCAAGGAGCTGTTGCCGGTCGGCTCGCGCCTGGACGCGAACGGCGTCGAGCGGCCACGCGCGGTCAGCGAGTACTTGATCGAGCGCATGGTGCGGGCCGGGGCGGACAAGATCTGCTTCGTGATCTCGCCGTGGAAAAGCGACATTCTGCAATACTACGGCGGCGCGGTCGGCGACGTGGACGTGGCCTATGTCTGCCAGGCCGGGGCGGTTGGGCTGTGCGACGCCATCTTCCGCGCCCTGCCGCTGGTTCCCGCCAGCGAGCCGGTGATCGTCGGCCTGCCGGACACCGTCTGGTTCCCGGCGGACGCGCTGTGCGGCCTGCCGGACGATCGGCTGACGTTCCTGCTGTTCCCTGTCGAGAAGCCGGAGCTGTTCGATGCCGTGGACCTGGACGCCGACGGCCGCGTGCGCGAGATCCAGGTCAAGTCGCAGGCCGCCTGCTCCAATTGGGTATGGGGCGCGTTCAAGATGCCCGGCGCCACGCTGCACGCGCTGCACCGGCTCTGGCTGCGGCGGGAGCGGGCCGACGAGTATATCGGCACCCTGGTGAACGCCTGGCTCGCTGAAGGCAACGCGGCTTGGGGCGTGCGGGCGGGAACCAGCTATGTCGACGTCGGCACGCTGAACGGCTACCGCGAGGCGATGCGCCTGCTGGGCGGGCAGGCCGCAGCGCCGGCCCCGCCGCACGCCGCAACTACGTTGGAAGCGCCGCTCCGCGTGCCATTGGCGACGTCCGGCGAACCTCTCGTGACACTTGAAGGAAGCACAGTTTGATCGCCAAGGATTGGACGACGGAGGCCATTCGGCAACGCGCGCAGGCGTTGGGGCCATGGTTCCACAACATGCGGCTCCGCGGCGTCCAAACCGCGCCGGAGCACTTCCTGGGCGACTATCCCATGGTGAAATGGCAGCGCTTCCAGGACAGCCTGCCGGCGGACCTTTCGGGCAAGACGGTGCTCGACATCGGCTGCAACGCGGGTTTCTACTCGATGGAGATGCGCCGCCGCGGCGCGGCGCGGGTGCTGGGCATCGACTTCGACGAGGACTATCTGGCGCAGGCCCGCTTCGCCGCCGAGGTCGAGGGGCTGGACATCGAGTTCCGGCAGATGTCGGTCTACGACGTGGGCCAGTTGGCGGAGCGGTTCGACGTCGTGTTCTTCATCGGCGTGCTGTACCACCTGCGCCATCCGCTGCTGGCGCTGGACCTGATCCGCGAGCACGTGGCCGGCGACCTGCTGGTGTTCCAGTCGATGCAGCGCGGGTCGGGCGCGGTGCTGCCTTTGGCGGACGACTACGAATTCTGGGAGACGGCGGTCTTCGATGATCCCGGCTATCCCAAGCTGCACTTCATCGAGCGCAGCTACTCGCACGACAATACCAACTGGTGGGCGCCGAACGCCGCGTGTTCGGCGGCGATGCTGCGCGCGGCCGGGTTCGCCATCGAGAGCAACCCGGAGGACGAGGTTTTTATTTGTCGCTGCGCGGCGCTGCCGGATGCGCGCTATGGCGCCGTCTACCCCGCTGGAAGCGCAGCTTCGCAGCCCGCGTGCGGCCCAGGGAGATAGGCCATGATCGAAGCCGCGATGATCTGGAACGAGCCGAACAACAAGTCGCATTGGGATTTTGAGAACGATCCCGGTTGGGCCACCTTTGCCCGCATGACCAAGCTGGCCGGCCAGGCCATCGCGGCCGAGGCGCCGGGCCTGCCGCGGGTGCTGGGCGGCATCAGCCCGATCGACCCCGATTTCATCCACGTGCTGCAGGGCCACGGCGCGCTGGCCGACCTCGATGCGGTGTCGGTGCACGGCTTCCCGCTCGATTGGAACCACTGGATGCTGGACGAGTGGCCGGCGAAGCTCGACAGCATCCGCGCGGTGACAAACCTGCCGCTTTGGGTCAGCGAGGTCGGCATCTCGACGTTCGGCGCCGAGGAGGTGCAGGAGTGGGGCCTGCGCCGCACGGCGGAGCTGCTGCTGGGCCTTGGCCCGAAGCGGCCGGAGCGCATACAGTGGTACAGCTTGTATGACCTTCCAGCCGCATGGCCCGCCACGACCCGGCACCGCGAGGCGGAGGGGAGCAGCTACTACCGCCACTTCCACATGGGCCTGCTGGACGAGCACGGCCGGCCGAAGCGCGCCGCCAAGATTTTCCACGAGTATGCCCCCGAGATCGGCCTGTGCCAATGGTTCCATTTCGAGGACCACCGGCTGGACGACGCCGTCCGCCACATGCGCGACATGGGCGTGACCTACCTGCGCACCGGGCTGAGCTGGGCCGACTGGTACCGCCCGAATGCGGAGGCGTGGTTCGACCGGCAGATGCGTGCATTGGAGGGCTTCAACGTCACCGCCACCTTCTGCTTCACGCCGGAGCACAAGGGGCAGTGGCCGCACCACACCGCCGTCCCCACGCATCCGGAGGAGTTCGCGGAGTTCTGCGGCACGATGATCCGCCGCTATGCGCCGGGTCGGGTGCGGAGCGGCATGGCCGGGGCTGCCTTGCCGCAGGCCGTGGCTGGCTAGCTCGGTGGAGGCCGTCCTGCACGGCCTGGCGTCCCGCCAGCCTGTTGGCTGCCGGGTGGCATTGGTGGTGGCGCACCCGGATGACGAGACGATCGCCGCGGGCGGCAGCCTGCACCTGCTGCCGGAACTGCTGTTGGTTCATGTGACAGACGGCGCACCGCGGCAGTTGGCGGACGCGGCGGCGGCCGGCTTTGATGCCCCGGCGGCCTACGCCGCCGCCCGCCGCGGCGAGTTGATAGCTGCGCTGCGGGTGGCAGGCGTAGCGCCAGAGGCGGCCGAACTGGACGTCACGGACCAGGACGCCAGCCTTGACATGCCCGGCCTCGCCCGCACCCTGGCCTGCCTGTTTGACATGCATGGGACCGAGGCGGTGATCACCCACGCCTACGAGGGCGGCCATCCCGACCACGACGCCACCGCATTCGCCGTTCACGCCGCCGCCGGATGTCGCCCAGTGCTGGAGTTCGCCGGATACCACGCCGATCCCGCGGGCGCGCTGCTGACCGGCCGTTTCCTGCCGGGGCCGGACGCTGTGGCCGTCACCCTCACCGACGCCGAGCAGGCGCAAAAGCGGGCAATGTTCGACTGCTTCCGAACCCAGGCCGCCGTGCTCGGCGCGTTCGGCACGCTCGAAGAAAACTTCCGTCCGGCGCCAGCCTACGACTTCACCGCGCCGCCGCTGCCCGGCCGGCTGAACTACGAGCACTGGGGCTGGAGCATGACCGGCGCCCGCTGGCGCGAGCTGGCGCGGGAGGCCCTGTGCAGCGTCTGACGGTCCTCAGCATCGCCTATCCGCTGGCGCCCGTCAGCCCGGACGCGGTCGGCGGTTCGGAACAGGTGCTGAGCAGCCTGGACCGCGCGCTGGTGGCCGCGGGCCACCGCAGCATCGTGATCGCCTGCGAGGGGTCCGCGGTGGCGGGGGAGCTGTGGTCATTTCCAGCACCGCCGAAGGACCGCCCGATTGACAACGCCATCCAGTGGGCCGGGCAGGAGGCGATCCACCGCCTCACCGCCGAGGTGGTGCGGTGCCGGAACGTCGATCTCATCCATATGCACGGGCTTGACTACGAGGCGTGCTTGCCGCCGCCGGGCATCCCGGTGCTCGCCACCTTGCACCTGCCGCCCGAGTGGTATCCGCCCGGCGCGCTGGCGCCCGGCCGCGACGGGATTTGGGTCAACTGCGTGTCCGAAAGCCAGATGCGCCGCATGCCGCCCGGCCCGCGCCTGCTGCCGCCTATTCCCAATGGGGTCCCCGTGGCGCAGCTTGGGGTCGTGCAGCCGCGCAAGTGCCGTTATGCGCTCATGCTGGCCCGCGTGTGCCCGGAGAAGGGGCTGCACCTGGCGCTTGACGCTGCAAGGGCGGCCGAGGTTCCGATGCTGCTGGCGGGTGAGGTGTTCCCCTACGCGGCGCACCAGGACTACTTCCATGCCGAGGTCGTGCCCCGGCTGGACCGGCGGCGCCGTTATCTCGGCCCCGTCGGCTTCAGCCAGAAGCGCCGCCTGCTGGCCGCCGCCCGCTGCCTGCTGGTGCCGAGCCTGGTCGCCGAGACCAGCTCGTTGGTCGCCATGGAGGCCGCGAGCTGCGGCACCCCCGTCATCGCCTTCCGCAACGGCGCCTTGCCGGAGGTGGTGGAGGACGGCCGCACCGGCTTCCTGGTGGACGACGCGAAGGGCATGGCCGCCGCCATCCGCCGGGTGGACATGATCGACCCGGCCGCCTGCCGCGAGACCGCGCGCCGCCGGTTTTCGATCGAGCAGATGGCGGCGGCGTATATCGAGCGCTACCGGATGCTGGCGCGCGTCGCCGCGCCGGCATGACCGGGGTTGCCTTGCTGGACACCGACGCGGCGTTGTGGGCGCTTGCGCCGGAGTGGGAGGCGTTGTGGCGGCGGGTGCCGGGCGCGTCGCCGTTTGCGTCGCCGGCGTGGCTGCTGCCGTGGTGGCGGCATTTCGGCACCGGGGCGCCGCGGGTGGCGGTGCGGCGGACGGAGGGGCGGCTTTCGGGGGTGCTGCCGCTGTATCGGCTGGATGAGCAGGGGGTCCGCAAGCTGCTGCCGATTGGGGCGGGCACTACGGACCATTTGGATGCGTTGTTGGAGCCGGGGGTGGCGGTGGGGCCGCTGTTGCAGGCGGCGCTGGACCGTGCGCGGGCGGATGGGGTGGACGTGTGCGATTTGATTGAGGTGCCGCCGGGGTCGGCGCTGCTTGGCATTGCGCCGGCGGGTTGGCGTGTGCATTGGGCTGAAGGGCAGTCTTGCCCGGTGTTAGCTTTGCCTGCGACTGTCGCCGGGTTGGCCGATGTCGTGCCGGCGAACACGCTGCGGAAGCTGCGGATGAACCGCAACCGGGCGGCCCGCGGCGGTGGATTTACCATCGAGACGGCCGGGCCGGCGACGGTGCAGTTTCTGCTGTCTGAACTCGTCCGCCTGCATCAAGCGCGCTGGACGGCACAGGGCGAACCCGGCACGCTTGCCGGTTCGGGCGTCCTTGGCTTCCACCATGACGCTGCGCCCGCACTGCTACAGGCCGGTGCGCTTCGATTGCAGGCTCTATGGATTGGCAGGGAGGTTGCGGCGGCATGCTACGCACTGCTGGCCGGCCCGGACCAAATCCTGTTCTATTTGAGCGGTTTCGACGCCGCCCACTCCTTTGTCAGCCCCGGCACGCTGTTGCTCGCCGCCATGCTTGAGCAGGCGGTTACGGAGGCGCGGCGGGAAGCTAATTTCCTCCGTGGCAAAGAAGCTTACAAATACGCCTGGGGTGGCAGTGACCGCCGTAATATGGCTTGCCGTTTGGAGCCGGTGTAATGCGAGCGTGTAGGCTGAATGACCGCGCTCATCCAAGATCAGAGAGTTAGCGAGATTTAAAAGATCGGGTATAGGGTGAGACCAGGAGTGCGAGCCTGTCGCATTAGGTATTGCGCAATACAATCTCACCGATTGCGAAAGTCCATAGTTCCGAATCGTAACGTCACCAGAACTTACGCTATGGCCACAATCGCTCAACTCGGCGTATTGCTGCTAGACAACGCCTGTAGCATCTCGACGAGCAAGGCCACTTCGGCAGGCATCTCCGCAATGCGGATTGCATCGATTATTGCGGTCTGTGTCACGCTCACTCTGTATTCGGCCTGCAAATAGAAGTTGAAAGCGCTCAAAGCCTCCTTTCCAGGGATTAGGGTGAACCGCGACAGTTCCCAAAGCGCGTTTACCTCATCTAGCGCCATCTCCCCGATTGCCGCCTCATTTACTCCGGGAGAGTTTTTGCGTTCAAACTTCCGGCGCTCGGCCAGATACTGTGCGGTAACGTAGCTACGTTTCGACTCAGCAAAGCTCTCAAGAATTTTGTTTGCACATGGAGCGTAGGAAACCGCCTTCCCCGAACGCCGCCCGCGATCCGCTACTTTCTCCTGCGCCGCACGGTCCATAGCTGCGGGGAGGAGGAGAAAGTTTTCGATTTCCTTGCTGCGGTGGATGGACACGAATGCGCAGAACGTCTTGCAGTCGTTTTCGATCTGATCACACTCGGCTGCACTGCGATAGTCCCGATCGAGGATGGCGGCGGCGACAATCTGCGTACCGAGCGTCGTCTCCATTCCCAGCTTTAGATCCCTGATTCGCTCCGGGCTGAAACCGCCCACGGGTACTACTGCAAATTCGCTGCGGTTGCCAACATCGAACGCACCCATCCGGCGGGCGAACTTACCCAGGATCTGGTAATCTTTCCCCTCGACGAACAGCACACGCCGCGTCTTCGCGAGTTGCGTGAGGATCGGATTGATGTTGGATCCGAGAAGACTGAAGACCTCCTCCAACTGAGACGGGTCTTTGATCCGCCGCGCGTTCTGCCGCTTCTTGTTGACGACGATGATGTCGTCCGTCTCCGCCTCGGTAATGATCTCCGTCGAGTGCGTTGCGATCAGGATGTCAGGTCCAAGATTCCGTAGAAGCCCTAAAAGCTGCCTCTGTAGCTCGGAGTGCAGATAGATGTCTGGCTCATCGATGAGGAACAACGACGCAGCGCTAGACTGAATTAGGTGGGTCAGCATTTGGCACCATACCTGGAAACCAAATCCAGACCAGAATATTTCCCTCGGTATCCTGTCTTCCGGGCAATACATATGCAGGCGCGGCTTGGCATGTGAAACATCCACCTCGGGGAGCTGAATGTCCATACCGGGCCAGGTCTGGAGGAGAGCCTCCCTGAAAACCGGAAACTTGTCTGGATAGTGATACCAGATGTTTCTAAAATTCCTTGCTGCTCGGTAGTTGAACAACGCCAGGCGAGCGGCATTCTTCTCAAACAACGGCTCGTGATGTTCAACCGGGCCCAAGATAGGGACGAAGCCAATTGGGCAGTTAAAGTTTGCGCGAAAACTTGTTGGCGTCGAGATCGGCTTGCCTTGCCCATCGGGCAACAGAAAGCACGTTCCCGTTTCTGGGAACCATAATGTGAGGATGTTTCGATTCGAGAGATGGAAAACGACGGCTGCCGGCTCGCTGTCGTCGTAGTTGTAAAAAATGTTCTCCTCGGCAACCGAAATCGATGCTAGGTCGACCGAATGGCCATAGACAGAGCCATTCGGCCCGGAGACAATTTCCGCCTTCCTAGCTTCTGCCTTTCTTAGAGCGGCTGCAAGAATGCGGAACGCTGCCAAGATCGTCGACTTTCCAGCGTTGTTGGGACCTACAAGAATGTTGAAATGTCGTAGCTGCAGCGAAAAGGCCCTGAAAGCCTTGAAACGCCGGAAATCAACCTTTGCGAACTGATGTAGCTTCGTCATGGGTGCATCTACTACTGGGTGACATCGAGTCGATGCACGTTGGGTTGGCCGCAAGCTAACGTTTTCGCAGGGTATCTTTCGAAATTCGCGACATTCGCTTAGGTTTGGCTGAGGTGTCCGGCTCGGGTCCAATCCATTGCACAGAAATTCCCGGAGTTGCAGGCCGGAGTTTTACCCAGCTAGAGCCGCACCTGCCCATCCGCTGAAATGTCGAACGCGCGAGCAAGATGTACTCGAAGTCGAACGACGGCCATCGTTTTCCTAGCCTGAATAATTCACGAGGGTTGGCGGGCATGGTACAAGCCGTTGATCCAGCGTAGAATGTGGTTCTCGAGGCCAATTCTACGGATCCGGAGCGCCATGCCCGCCAAAGTTGTG
>JAABUV010007446.1_pt1 | contig 11486 bp, 10 predicted proteins | sample 5559971 | NCBI WGS metagenome assembly JAABUV01 (sample SAMN10711881, study PRJNA513362) | rock metagenome | isolation source: Antarctica rocks | place: Antarctica: Victoria Land, Knobhead nord | collected 2015-12-19
CTGACGATTCTGCGGTTGAACGGAGCTTGAGATACGATCCCTGCTATGAGGCCTGGTTGGTTCAACGTCCATATCTGATCTTCCCCGCTTCTTGCTGTCTGAGTCAGCAGCACAAAGAGTCTCTACTCTGTAACATCACCGCGATATCATCGCGTCCATGCTGCAGTAGTACGTTATTGAAGCTGCAAAGACATCGATGATACCGCACATGGCTCGGCATTGACTATTCCCTGTTGAGAGAGGCTGTGCAGAGCATAAAGTGTTGTCCCGAGGATAGCCGGTTTTTCCAATTACACCTGCCTTACCTATATTTGGCAACTCGAGCATAAATCACTCAACAGCCATGCATAATTCGTATGCACCACCGCAACCAGAGAGGCGCCGAACAACTGTCACGAGGCACAATAAAGTTCCCAACCCGATGATGGTATCCAGTAAGATATCTCTTGCCTCTGTGGCCCAGCCTGGTCAGGTCAATCCCAAGCGGGTGAACCCAGAGCCAAGGTTACGTCTCCAGGGACCAATCCATGCCATTGCCAAAAGATGTTGGTTACAACACCAATGCACGCGCCACGCTCCTGTGCATGGTTTACTCGTCCTGTTCTGGATGCTCGCGCCGTACCCGCACAGGAGACTCCGGGACTCTTTCAGCTCTCATCGCTCGCGGTCATAGTCCTGTCGCCTCCCGCGCTTCTCATGCGGCAAAGTATCGATCGAGGCTGAACGGAACAGATGAAAGTTTGCCCTCGACGCGTCGTGTGTCGCCGTGTTTGTCGGTTCAGGCTTGTCATCTGAAACGCCTTATGCAGACGTTTCGACTTATGTACGGAATATAGCTTATGTAGATGGGAGTCACACGTGCATTACGGCGGATTATGTTCTCCCCAAGTTCCAACCGCTAACGAATGAGTCACTGCCACGACGCGTGCGTGTCTTTGAGAAAATGTAAAACACCATCTCGAAGCATGTCTTTCGACATCGCGTTGAAACGTGGATGAAACCAGTAGCTTGTAATCTGAATGACGCCGTTGCATTCAGCATTGTAGCTGAGCAAAGGTGTTGAGCGACTTTCTGTTTTCAACTAGTAGACACCCGGAAGGATTCTCCAAGGCACCTTCTTCTTATACTCATCCCAATCCTTTCCGTACTTCCTCATACATTTCTCCTCGTCCCTCATCTCTCGATGGATCAAGAGGACAGCAAAGTAAACTATGTAAAAGTAGGTGATTGCCATTCCCCAACCTCTAGCTTCGCCTTGTACAATTTGGGTACCCATCGCGGTACCCCCACGTACAGATCCATCAGCAGGCTTTGGGACATTCCCCGTTGAAAATGTTGGGCCTTGTCGAACCACGTATCCGGCGATACCAGTTGGTAAACAGTAGGACCAGCCCATTATCCAATCACCCAAGTAGTTAATATGCCTTGCTGAGCCCCACCAGCCGGAGACAAGGAGCTTGCTGCCTGACGCAGTTTCCATGGTCTTCAGGTGAGCAACTCGCGGATCCTTGGGGTTTGTTCTAAACCTATTCTTCTGGTTGTTCGAGGCACGGAAAATCCAGTAACCAAGGCCCTGTACCGCAAGAATACCAGCGACTCCAGTAAATCCGAGATCCACGGGATACACGGCAAGATAGCGTGTTTGCAGGGAGTAGATGAACGGTAGCCATACGAGATCACCAAAGGCAAGCATGAAACCAAATCCATCGGTGGTGATATCCATTGTAGTCAAGATTGCTGGCTCCATCCACAATGCATCCAATGTATAAAGGGCCTGAAAGCCGGTAATCAAGGCAATGCTGTAGGTAATGCGTCCATAAAGCTTGTACTGGTGGGCAATAAAAGCCAGATTTAGCAGCATCCAGCCAAGCATACCTGGCCGTACTTCCATAAACTCCTTAATATCAATCGTGCCGAAAAAAGGTAGGGTTACGCGAGGGTTAAGTTCTCGACCAATAAACCAATCATAGATGAGATTGCCCGAATGTCCCCCAGCTGCCAATTCGCGTTGCTCTTTATTACCTGCCTTGACCGAAAAGCTCCGAACATAGACAAAGCATGCGAGAGAGAACGCAATGCCAAGGTTGACGGTTATCAATTGGGTATAATTGTCCCAGATAAAGGTCCACAGGGGAAAGTCTGGTCCTCGCACAATTGTACCGGCCAGCGCGACAGTAAGAACAGCTACTGCTGAGCTGAAGGCTGGTAAATGTTGTCAACAGTGTGGACTTAGTGACTGGCTCCAGAATATCACTCCGGACGTACCATTGAACTTATACTTCAGTATTCCTCCCGACTTGAGCTCTACACCCTCGCTCTCAACGCCCGGGAGCACTGCTAGCAGCACCAAGCTCAAAAAATAGTACCCCAGTACCCATGCCGTAACTTTGAAGCTAGCGAGCCCAAATATCCCATCCTGAGGCCATCCCGTCTCTTCCTTTAGCTTCACAAGAGTAAGACTCTTGGGATGCAGAGCTGACGGTACAGGGCAGCCTGTTTTGTCGTTGCAAAGGAAAGCTGCCAGGTAGCATACCAGTGGTAGGCCGAACGAAGTTGCGAATGCTCCAAGACTACGTCCCAATTAGATAGAAGGAAATATGAGCACTGCGAAGAGCGGCTTACGGTCCACCGAATTCGAAGCCATGTGTGGGTTCTGCAGGACTCACATTACGCTCAGTCTTGGCCATCGTTTAGATCTCTGGTAGTTAGTTGGCAAGCTTCAATGGTAACGCAAAGGCTATTCTATCGCCACGTAAAACTCGTCTCCCTCATGTGAATGGGTTTGCAATCGTAAACGGTTGACGAACAATAATAGATAGAGGTAAGGTACATTTTACATTATGCAGGGCTTAGCTCCAGGGTTCTCTTATTACTAATACAGTTTATATTAAACTTACAACCAATTAGAAAGAAGTGTAGTAGACAGCGAACGTTACGCAGAACCGAGCTGCCTCGATTCACCCACCAAGCAACTACTCCACCCTTGAATCTACTACAGATCCGGCGGCCATGCGGCACTCCCTCCTGTTCGTCCCCCTCTCCGTCCTCTTTTCCCTCATTCCCTCCTCAGCTCTAGCGACCAACTCCGAAAACCCCCTCGAGCCGTGCACCATCATCTCCCCTCTCACGGGCGCTTTCTACGACCTCAACACCATCACCGTTCAGCCCTCCAAAGATGACGGGGACAAAAGCTGGCACGCCAGAGGCTACGACTACGGAAAAAACTTTACGCTCAACTTCTGCGCTCCCGTCATTGAGAAGCTGGAACATGTGATCGATGTGCCCGAGAGCTTGTGGAAAAATGTCAGCGCATACTACAAGGACGGCGAATCCGAAATATCCATAGGGCAAGCGTCCTCGAAACCCGTCTTCCGAGGCCGCAAGTTAGTCCTAAATTACACGGAAGGCAGCTACTGTGAAGAGAAACCCAGTCGAAACCTCGCCCGAAAGCTCAGAGACGACGACGACGACGACAACGATGATGATGATGATGAAGACCGTCACAAGAAAAAACCCAGCGACAGGAAAAAACCCTCCAAACCTTCCGAAACCCGCCGACAAAAATCCTCCCTCATCTCCTTCGTCTGCGACCACGACTCCCTAGCGCCCAAAGTGCACATTACCTTTGTGGGCGCCAGCCCGGATGAATGCACCTATTTCTTCGAAGCAAAATCCATGGCTGCGTGCGGTGGCGCAAGTGTCGCACCCCAGACATTGGGCCCGGCGGGCGTGTTTGGAGTGATCTTCCTGATCGCGGCAGCGGTGTATCTGTTTGGCGGTATTGCGTATCAGAGAACGGTGATGCATCAGAGGGGTTGGAGGCAGTTGCCTAATTATGCCATCTGGGCCGGCATAGGCAGTTTCCTCAATGTAAGTCTCCCCTCTTACCCCCTCCCTTCCCCACCTCCCTCTTACACACCGAAATAACTTTTATTTCCACCTAGGATATCTTCATCATCGCCACCTCCTCCTGCGCGCGCATCCTCCCTCGCCGCAAAGGCTACAACCAGCTCCCGAGCCACAGCCGGGGCGGGCGTGGTTCCCGGGCCGAAGACGAAAACAGGCTGATAGATCAATTGGACGAGGAATGGGATGATTAAGGAGGTCATAAAAAGAAAGTTTAGTTCGAGGGTTCAGGGGTGCATGTGTATGGCTAGGAGGGACATTGGCATGAGGTTTTTAGGGGGTTTTGCATTGATATGCGGGTGCTTTGGGGTGGTGTAGCGTTGTTTGAGTATGTATTGAAATACTTGATAGAAATTGTTTTTATATTATCAGGATTGGCTGCAATATCTGCTGTGGATAGTGATGACCTAGCATTTCCATTTCGAGTGAATTCAATATCGACGATGCCTTCACGGTAGGTTCATACTCATGGGAAAGTCGTGAGAACTTTGTCTAATGGTTTATAAGAGTACCGTTGAGCAAGCATATCCAATAAGTTCTAATTACTTTTCATAAACAACCTGACAGCTCTTCCACGCACTTTTTCTCTCCACTGCTCCAAAACTCCAAAGCCAAACCGCATCCACATTCATCTCCAACTCACACATGGAGGAACAGAGGAAACGGTCTACCGTAAAGGAACACCTGCTTGATAGTGTTGCTTGAAACGATCTCTAGTTAGCACACTACTTACCAGACTCCCTAAATTTCTCACCTCCCTTATCGCCTAAACAACCAAATCGACATGGAAGCACCTAAGAAATCAAGATCCGAGAAGGCTCTCCCCCACCTCTCAGCCACTCCTGACGTATGCGTACAGCGTGCGAGCGTCTCAAGGCTAAGTTTCGTGGGCTATTATGGTCGCCGCCAGTTCAGCGGCGTAGTGTGGGTGGACGTTTCCAGTGGTTGAGACGGACTCGAGATCCACAACCTGCTTCCAAGGGTCCAAAAAGCGTTGTTGGACCTGTTGATCCGAGAGTCCGAAAGTATTGAGGACTTCTAGGTGTACATGGCACCCTTGAAGACAGTTTTCTTGGCGGATATCTACTTTCCATAGCAAAAGAAGAAACAGCCGAAGACCATGGTGGGCGATGATGAGCTCGTGATAAGATGAACCAGCCCATTCTGGCCACGTGAAATCGACCAACATAGCCGTTAGGTTGCACGGTAAGGTGTGGACCTTTGTGGCTGTCATCATGCCCGAAGTTCGCCAACGACTGCTCTAACCTGCTTGTGTTTGATCTGATACGGATAAACAAGTGGGTTCCATAGAGATAATTCGAGGCTTCTATGTCGAGTCGCCGGTTCGTAGACAAAATAGCGATTTGGAAACCATAGACCGCAGCCTCTCTTCTTGGTGCTTCGTCGCCAGACCTAAGAATTCTTGATGTAATCCCTGCAGCAGTGAATCTCGAAGCTGCAGTACCCAGCCGTTCGTTGAGGCTCTGCATCGTCAGACTGACTACTTTGCTCCGCCTTAAGTACATAGCCGTAGATTTGATTATGGATCTCCCCAGGTATAGATGGAGAAACCGGAAACCGCAGGCCATGTGTGCAAGTTTCCAGCTCAAGTGCCGTGTGCCAAATCCAGAAAGACATTCGTCGATGCTGGTAAATTGCTTCGCACGACAGTCATAAAAGAGCCAAACCCACATAGAAGGACCTTTAGCGGTCATGCATAGTCTCCTTCGTAGGCGGAATCGCAAGCAGGAGTCTTAGCAAAAGGGCTATAACGCTTACTTTGCTATCTAATTTCTTCTTTTAAGATAATGGAAGTAGCTTCGGTGATAGATGTTGAGCAATTGTTTGATATCTTTATTGATCAAAGTTCTTGTTCGTGTGTGCAGTAAATAGCGGAGTGGCTTGAACTGATTTGAAAAAGCAAGAGCAAATTCATGTTTCATTGTCTTGGTGACCTAGCAAGTGAAATATGAGTTACGAGCTCTAACAACATCAATGAAGTACCTCGTTCTCTGACGTACGGAACTTTGAGAAAAGTAAGACGGGTGGAGGGTCAATGCACCGGTAATCACCCTCTGTTGTGTAGCAAATGAAGCGTAAAGCGAGCTATGGCTATATGCGTATTTCGTGAGAGAAAAGCCATGCATTACCACCAGTAATATTTGCCCATCCATTAAGCGACTTAACTATAAGCGTATTTCGAAGACAAAAAGCAATATGTTACCACAAGTAATCTACCTCCATTAATCAAGACGACGCCAGTCCCTGGGTGACAAAAAACTGCTGCATAACTTGGAAAGCGCCAGTGGAGTTGTAGTGGAAGTTGATACCATGTCCGGTATTGGGTTGGATGTACGCTTGAAAGGTTTTCGCTGATGGAAATGATGCCTTTGCGGCGGCAGGAATCGATCCAAGAGCCGGATTACCAGTATTCATGCAGTCGCCACCACAGTATATTTCATCCTCGTCTGCCGCTGTCAGCCAAAACCAATTTCAAACTCAGTGAGAGCGTGAACACTTACTGCCGGTAAGAATCTGTACAGGGCCCTTGAAATCGGTGCTCTTTGGCGAACTACCAATCGTCAAAAGTTCGCCTATAGTGTAAGGCATTTTGACCGATTCGGCGAAATTAAGTATCCTTGGATCGAAAAAGCCGGGATACAAGAAGGCATATTGGTTGGAAGCTGCGTCTGACCAGGTTAAATATCCGGTTGGGAGGTTTTGCATTTGTGGAAGGCTGGTTGGGTAAATGCCGGTAATGAGGTCTCCAAGTTCTGTGGACTGGACAACTGATTCGACTTCTGTGATCGTGATCTGGTGCTTTGATAGATAGTTCTTAATCGAATCGAGCTCTGGGTAGATGAACATCGACAAACCCTGCTGTACAACGGTAGAGCTTATATTACCGAATCTTAAAGGTTGATTCAGACGTGCAAGCTTGCTATTAAAATCTGCGATGGTCTGAAAAAAGAACGCACCGTCTTGAGAGTAGCCAGTGAGGATGATGCCATCGCTGGCTCTAGGGTACTGTGCCACGAGATCGTAGGTAAGGACAGACCCAAAAGAATGACCGACATGAACAACCTTCTCAAAGGCTTGAGGGATGTTTGGTACGGTGCCATTTCGCAACATCACTGTGACTTCGTATAGAGCCGACGTTTCCGCAGGTGCCTGGATGACCTGCAATGGGTCTGCGATGGAAGAGTTGCCGATGCCCAAGCGATCAATGGACAGAGTACAGAAGCCATATTTATCCACGGCCACATCGATATAACTGTAATTGAAGTTGTTGTATGGCAAATCCTAGTAGCTGAAGAACGATATAACGTCAGCAGTACTTCTCAGCAGCGTTTCTAACAAAGCTCGCTGCGACTGATACGTCCCACCTCCGTCGCACTTACGTCTTATCAAAACCAATGCCATGGGTGAGGACTTGGACAGTAGGCTTTTTTCCGAACATCATATCAGGCTTGCAGAATTTAGCGCTAATCTCGTACTTGCCCTTGATCGTGGCGTAACCAGTTAGCGATTCTTCCGAGAAGTTGCCCCTGATGCTGGTGAGGTTCTGAGCAAAGACTGTTGCGTCAAGGTTCCCCACAAGAGTCGGGACATTGAAGACTCCTTGACGCGCAGAGATTTGAACAGGAATTGTGACGTTTTGACACAGCTTGGCTGCTGCAGAGCTGGCAAGCAGTGAGATGGCTAAGATCGAAAGTTGGAACATAGCTGCGTTGAAAGTGACCAACAAGAATCAACAACTAGAAGGCAGAAACGGTACGTAGAGCGAAGTGGAATCGTGTAGTGCGAAGAGGAAGTGAGATGAAGAAGTGGTTCTTATGGAATACTGACAGCAAACAGAGGCAAAACGCGAGGACCACATGGCAGACATGCCTTCTCCTTCCCACCGAGTCCTCTCAGAGTATTATTCTACGCAGTACCTACGACCTTCTCACCACCATACTCTTTCTCACGTGTGGCCAATTGAATTTCAGAACTCAGTGAATTTGAGACGATTACCTTACCCTTAGGATTAGTATACCAAGATGATGCTTACCTTACTTTACCTTAATCTACCTTACATGAGTGGAGTGACGACTAAGTTTAGGATCGTTGAATGGATGCCCTTCCTGATCAAACTTTGTTGACGCACCATCTGCAACGTCAGCTTCCGAGCCTTCCCTACGAGTGTATGATAATCATTAGCATCACAAAGTGAGGCTGACGCCGGTAATCGTCGACTTGGGGGTAAAGCACCCTTTCTCAGCGCCGCCAATACCTGTATCATGTTTACTCTCTGAAGTCCTACCGACAGTGGAGAAGTTGCAGAAGACTCAAACTCTCGCCAGCCCCGATTCACTGCAGCTTCGGATTCCTCGGGCCAGTATCCCCGTGAAGACTATCATGAAGCGTCGGATATGGTCATCCACAGACGCATAGTGGAAGCGGCAACACCAGCTCAGCACGGAGGACTCGGTACAGAGAACTGGTTAATGAGGCTGCGTCTTCGTATCGTTGATTGCGAAACCTGTGCCGGTTTTTAGGATTTGCCGAGAGCCCCACCAAAATTGAGTGTTTCCCAATCAACGACACCTCGTACTCGTACCTAGCCACACCAACGCCACCGCGAATCTCTCTTCGAACCTTATCTCACTGCCCTATTCCGTACACCCGCTCCAATGCAACACCACGCCCAAACCCAAGCCCGTCCGCCCCAATCAGAACAATGTGTCTTTTCCGCATCAACCCATCCCGCGCGCCTATAGATCCCCCGGGCGCCGCTCCTGTTCTTATGACGCTTGAGGAAGACCATATGTTGTCGATAATGGCCGGGAACGAGTCCAGACCGAATCCACTCTCTGATCTGGTAGACGCGAGGGGGAAGTCACAGCCAGTAAGGCCAGTGAGCCATGAGAGTCTGCAAGAACGAAGGGAGAGCCTGGCGAACGGGACCAGGAGAGTGGAGATTGGGAAGTGAAGAGGCAAGGTAGGACAGAATGAGAGGACTTGTTCATAGAACATAGTTGATCACTAATCCACACGAAGAATTGCAAATTGTATGTTCGGGAACCTGCAGCTACTACAACCAGACGCACGAGATTAATAAGTCCCTTGTCTTGGGGGAATTCGGTATGCATAGCTTCTCGTCCTGCAAGGAAAGACGCTTAGTGGATATAACGACAACAACGACCAATGATTTTGAAGGAAACGATTTCCAGCTTCTCATTCGCCTATCGTTTCATCGTCTAGGGTTCGTTGCATGGTGCATCTTCAATATCAATGGTTGTTAGATAGACAGGTCTCTCGGGCTGGATAAAGTCCTTTCAAGACATATATTCTATATATACCATTTGTAGGTTGACAAAAGTTCTTCCAAACATTATATTCTAGGTGGGCAGCAATCTAGGTGAACAACGTCTTTCGTTGAACATATGAAGATAAATTGTTTTCAGATGGATTAGACTCCCAATGTACCCATTCTGAGGTACACTTTGCTCTAAAAGAGAATTCTCCATTAAGAACTACAGAGGAACAACTCCCCGAAACCCCACTTTCATCTTTGGTGGAGAACCATCCCGACAATGAAATCCTGATCAAGGAGGACTCTCTGAAGACTGGTTCACACTCAAACAGAACCATTTCCTATGGAAGAACGCATGCTCTTTCCCTTAACGACGTACGTAGCAAAGAGCCTGTTTTGAAGATGTCTAGTCACCCTCGTTGATAGATCAGCCATCATGTGTAGGGGCGTAAGCCCTTTGCGGAAGCGCGTTGGGCGGAACAAGAGAAAGGTAGACATGGGTAGCTGAGCTTTCCAGGCATCGACCTCCCAGCCTTGGAGAGCGGAGAGGTCAGCGCGGAGGGACTCTTCCTCAGCACTGAGAACTGCCACTGGACAAGGCTTGCCCGACATGGCGAGCATCTGGAGAAAGGAAGCGGCAGACATCGTTAAAGATCTGAGAACTGTGTTTTTGCGAAACACAAGGCGAGCATCGCTAGAAAAGGAGGAGCAGATGAATGAAACACTCTTAGAAAGAGCCTTTCAAGAATGCCATAGCCCGTATGCTATCGCGGCTGAGGCTGTTATGCAGAGCGTATGCCCGTCTAGAACAGCCATATTGGCTACACCTCGCTGGAGGCGGCTAGTGTTGGCGTTGTGTGGCCGACTATAGTATTACCGTAGTCTCTGAACAGTTGCATGGCCTGAAGGCGCATCATAATGAAGTGATATATACCTCCCTTGCCACATCTGAGCAGGATATGGAATAATAATTGCTTCTAAGAAATGATTTTGAAAGACGAAGTTGAAGCAACTATCGCGATGATCATCAGCCCTATTTGGATGACGTAGAAATCCAGACGAATTCCGATCGCTCCTCCACACCACTCACCCATGAATTTTGTTAGTCACTAAAAGCTTGAGAAATGACACGGCTGTACCCCATGGCTGGCAACATGATGGATTGTTCCATCGTGATCATGACCTTTTCCTCCCCCCAAATCTGTGTATGGCAGGAAACTAAGGCGATCACGCTCTCAGCGTCACGAGGTTCTGCATAGTCTGGTATAACACAGTAATAGCAGAGACGTTGCAGCCCATATATCACCGAAATCGCAGATTGCTAATGTCTCCAAGTCGCCCGTCATGCCTCCTTCAAGATGCCCCTGCAAAATCCACCCCTACAACAACCCTTCAGCTCCATTTCGTTTCTTTGCTCTACCCCCAGAGATCCGTAACGAGATAATGTCTATTGCAGTCACCGAGGTTACCCCTATTGTGATCCATGGAAAGCGTTTCAACCGCCATCCTAAGCCTCCGCAGAGGACTCCCTCCGGCCGTGTTATAAATCGAAGCCAAGAACCATCGGCCGAAAAGCGGACTCTCGGGCACTCTCGAATCGCGTTGTTGATGGCTTCACGACAAGCATACTACGATGGTTATACGCTGTATTACGGGAAGAACACGTTCTCGTTCACGTTGGACACCCTTAAAACTTTCTGCGAGGATATCCCCAAAAGATGCCTCTGCCAGATTAGGTCCGTGAAACTCATAATACCATTCATGGATCAGCATGACACTATCTGGAGAATGTTAGCGGGACTGGTGGCTTTGCAGAACCTGGAACTTCAAATGAAATATCCACAGTCTACGGTTCGTCGCCCGAACTGGGAGAATTGCATCTGGGGTACTCGAGGATTACGACAACTCAAGCGCTTTCGGATTACGAGATATGACCCCGAACCCATGATGTCAAGACGGGTTTCCAAGACTTCCCATGAAATGGCTGTCGATGCAAAAGATCGAAGGACAGAGGAAGAAATCAATCGGTATATACGTTTTGGGCTAAGCCAGCATTCTACTTCGCCGGGTCGCCGTTTTCCATCATATGAGAGTATTCGAGTTATCTAAACAACGCGCAGTTCTTGTAGCAATAGGAAATTGGCAGCCTAAACATTTGTGTTGCTCGTCTTATCGACCTATAGCTATAGTCATATAGATGTTGATATAGTATTTCAGTTTCTCTCCCATATGGAACTCTTCCTCCAGGAACATCCTAATCCTTAAACTCATTTCTAAGATT